>Ga0187778_10000726_pt1 | contig 23417 bp, 17 predicted proteins | sample 1015_Q2_SP5_20_M_FD_132418 | JGI IMG/M metagenome (GOLD analysis project Ga0187778, IMG submission 132418) | Tropical peat soil microbial communities from peatlands in Department of Meta, Colombia - 1015_Q2_SP5_20_MG | ecosystem: Environmental > Terrestrial > Soil > Wetlands > Peat | place... | reverse complement strand
GCGATACGCTGCTGATCCGCGGTACCGGTCGTACCGACTTTCAGAACGGCGACGCACGCGCCCAGTACGATTCGATCTTCGGGCGGCTGCTGCAGCTGCCGGACGAGACGCTGGTCTACCCGGCGCACGACTACAAGGGCGACACGGTGAGTACCATCGGCGAGGAGCGGCGCTTCAATCCACGCCTGCAGGTGAAGTCGGCCGACGAGTATGTCGAGCTGATGCACGGCCTGAAGCTCGCCAACCCGAAGATGATGGACGTCGCGATTCCCACAAACATTAAGGTCGGCTTCCACCAGGAGGAGATCGCGCGACGCGGCTGGGCGATGACCGCCGAGGAAGTGATGCGGAGCGTGGGGCAGCCGCATGTGCTGCTGATCGACCTGCGCGAACAGGGTGAGCGCGAGCGCCATGGCACCATCCCGGGGTCGTTGCACGTGCCCTATCCGAGCCTGCAAGAGAGCACTGCCGCGGGCGGCATGCTGCACGCGCTTGCCAAGTCCACTGGCAAGCGGCTGCTGTTCTACTGCGCCTTCGGTGAGCGTTCAGCCATGGCCGTGCAGGCGGCGCAGGACGCGGGGCTGTGCTCCTCCTGTCATCTGCAGGGCGGCCTTGCGGCCTGGAAGGCCGCCGGCGGCGACCTCGAGCATTAGGTCCGTCCGGGCAGCTTCCACGCAAGTCAGGCTCGCCCAAACCGCCGCCGCGCAGGCGTGTTTACTGCGCATAACGGGTCGGCGCGCCCTTGCGCACCAAACAGGGGTCGCAGAGGCGGTGTTAATCTTGTGCTGTCAGGGTACACCCCGGAACCGGCATGTCAGGCGCCGACCTGCTGCGCGATCCATCCAGCTTCTCCCTGGTCCTCGGCGGACCACTCTATCAGCTGCTGCGTCGCACACACCTGTCCGACGATGCCCTGCTCATGCTGCGACGACGGGTCATCGCAATCTCGCTCCTCGCCTGGTTGCCCCTGCTCGTGCTGTCCGCGCTGGACGGACATCTGCTCGACCAGCGCATCGCGGTGCCGTTCCTGCTCGATCTCGAGACCCACATCCGCTTCCTCGTGGTCGTGCCGCTGCTGCTCGTTGCCGAACTCGTGGTGCACCAGCGACTGCTCCCAGTCGCGCGGACGTTCCTCGATCGACGGTTGATTCCCGACCCTGCCATGAAGCGCTTCGACGCGGCGCTCAGCTCGGCATTTCGTCTGCGCAATTCGCTCCTGGCCGAGGTGCTGCTGCTCGCCGCGGTGTACGGGATCGGTGTGCTCATCGTCTGGCGCCATTACACGGCCCTCGACGCGGACACGTGGTACGGAGCGTTTTCTGCTGGGGGCGCACGGCTCTCGGTTGCCGGTATCTGGTATGGCTGCGTGAGTCTGCCGATTTTTCAGTTCCTGATACTGCGCTGGTACTTTCGCCTGTTCATCTGGACACGGTTTCTCTGGCAGGTGTCGCGCATAAAGCTCATCCTGGTGCCAACCCACCCGGATCAGCTCGGCGGTCTGGGATTTCTCTCACTCACCGTCTATGCCTTCACCGCGCTGCTCGTGGCGCACGGCGCCATGCTCGCGGCGCAGATTGCCGACCGTGTATTGCTGCTCGGCGCCACACTTGCGGAATTCAAGGTGGAGATCGCACTCATGGTGCTGTTTCTGCTGTGTCTCGTCTGTGGCCCGCTGCTCGCGTTCACACCGCAGCTGGCCCAGGCCAAACGAATGGGTCTGCGCGAGTATGGAACGTTCGCGGAGCGCTACGTGCGCGAGTTCGACACCAAATGGCTGCAGCGTCGCGCAGCGGACGAGGCAGCCTTGCTGGGCAGCAGCGATATCCAGTCGCTCGCGGATCTGGCCAACAGCTTCGGGGTGATACGAACCATGCGCCTGGCGCCCGTGACCCGCACTGCCGTCCTGCAGCTCACCGCCGCGGTGCTTGTGCCGATCGCCCCGCTGCTGCTCACCACGATGCCGCTGGAAGCATTATTGAGGAAGCTGCTCGGCCTGGTGTTCTGACGGCCTCGCACCGCCCGCGCACGGGCATCCTTCGAGCGCGCTTCCGGATACGCCCACGGGCGGCGCGTCAGCCTGCCGAGTCGCCGCCTGCTGCGAGGAGAGCCAGAAACTCGTCAAACGGTGTCAGCGGAGCCCAGCCCACGATATGCCCGGTCGTCAGGTAGATCACGCGCCCGCTGTGGAAGTCCACTTCCTCGTCGTCGCGGTCGTCCTGCGAGGGATCATAGCGGCGGATGTTGCGGTCGCAGAGGCTCAGCATGTAGCCGACGGTATGCAGTCCCTGATTGGCTATTGCGTCTGCCGGCGAGAAGAAGTCGGCGAAGGGCCGGTTGTGGATCGAGCAGATGTGCGTGTGAAAGTCGGCAACCACGTCGGCGTCGTACAATTCGGCGAGATCCACGCCGAACGGCCTCTTCGAAGTAATGAGCGGCGAGGCGATGAACCCGCCGTTCACCTTGCGCACGACGCCACCGCACTCGTAGCGCGGGTCGCACGTCTCGGCTGCGTGCCTGAGCGCGTCAATCGCCGTCTCGTCGATGCTGGCGAACACCGCCAACGCTAACAGGTTCATCAGCCGCTCCAAACCTGCGTGGGGTGCCGGTCACACGGCAGGCCCACCTGACATAACTGTCCCCGCAGCGCCTCGATCGCGTTGCCCTAGAGTTTGACGAGGTACCCCCTGCCGTCGCGGCGGCACGTCGCATATTCACACAACAGAGCTCAGCTCAAGCCCCGCGAATTCGTCGTGCCGGCTCCTCGAAAATAAGTCGTATATCGAATGCCCGCAAACACCGCCGGCTGCGGCAGCGATCTCGGCCGCAACCGGCTCGTGCGCCGCGCCCGTCACGCACCCCCTTTTTTATGATCCGGCGGGTCGAGCGAAGTTCTGCGGGGTCGCGAAAGACCGCGCCGGCCGAAGCCGGCTTGACGGCATCAGGAACGGGCGGGGGACGGGTTTCCTGCTACTTTACAATGACCTGCAAGCGACGGTTCGCCTGCATTGCCCGCAGGTCGGTCCCCGGATCGATCGGGTCGCTGGAGCCTCGGCCCTCGACACCGATTTGCCCTGCAAGGGACGGCTCGAGCTGGAGCACCTCGCCGCGCATGGTTTCGGCCCGCCGGCGCGACAGGTCGACGTTGTAGCGCTCATCCCCGCGCGAGTCGGAATGTCCGACGAACTCGAACTCTTTTCCACTGCGCGCTGCTTCGGTGAGCGCTTCCGCCAGGAGCTTGACGTTCTGCCGCGTGGCCTCGTTCAGCTGCACGCTGTCGAACTCGAAGTTGATCGGAATGTTGACCTGACGGTGACCCGCTCCGGTGACCGGATCCCCTACCAGGGCCGTCGCCTTGAGGGGTTTGTAAACCGACAGACCGAACGAGCGCACGAGCTGGTGCTTCTTCGGCACCTGCACCTGCTTCTCGATATCTGCCGAAAGCCGCGCAATATCCTTGCGTCCCGGATCCAGGGCGTGGGCCTTCTTGATCATCGGGTACGCGTTCTGGGGGTCACCGTCGTCATTCAGCAGGGATGCATATTGGTAGAGGGTCTGGGCGCGTGCTTGGGGCGTCGGGGCCCGCGCGTCGGCGTCGACGAACGCGTCAGCGGCACCGCTCCAGTCGCGGCGATTCCTCGAATGAGCAAGCTGCTCGCCGAGCGCTTCGTAGGCCTCATAGGAGGGGCAGGCAGCAATGGAGTGGCGCAGCAAAGGGACAGCGGCTGCGCCGTGGGACTGCTGGGCGCGCGTGAGATACTGCTGGCCGAGCGCGCAATCCTCCGCGTGCACGGCGCTGCCCAGGAGCAGCGATGCAATCATCAGCCATCCGGTCCGCGTTTGCATTTGCAGCAACCTTGGTTACCCGCTGCAAATCTACCCGCAATGATGCATCACCCGCATGTGCACAAAGTCATCTCGCGGCCTTGAAGTGGGCGCCTCGCAACGGCCACGCGCCCTGGCATGCTCTGCCCTCACCGACCCGTAGCGGGACCTACCGACACATCCGGCCATGCGTCCGTGGACAACGCGCAGCGCACCCCGGTATCCACGCGCGCCTGCATTGCGTTCTCGCGCTCGCGGGTCGCCAGCCGCTTATAAAAGGTGAGATTGACGAGGTAGGAGGGGCCGCGAAGGATTGGCCGCAGATCGGCTGCTCCTTCGGTCCACTCCCACACGGCCCCGCCGAGACCACGACCGCCGAAGAAACCGGTAGCCGGCTCTTGCGCCACGGGCCACAGTCGCCTCGCCTGCGCAGCCGGTGCATCCTCCGCCCGGTCACCCCACGGGAAGATCTTTCTGCCCGGTCCGCGCGCCGCGAACTCCCATTCATCCTCGGATGGCAGTCGCTTCCCGCGCCATGTGCAATAGGCCTTCGCCGCCGCATAGTCGATGCCGCGCACCGGGAAATCCCCCGGGTCGGCATCGGCGGGCAGGCCCTCCGCGCGTAACGTTCTCCACGAGGCGCCCGGCACGATCGAGGGTTTCTCGGCGGCCGCATACAGTACATTCGATTTCTCCGCCGCCGTCACGTAGCCGGTATCCCGGGCAAACGCCGCGAACTCGGAGGCGGTTACCGGCGCCACATCGAGCCTGAAAGGCCGCAGCACGACCCTACGGGCTCTTTCGTCGGCGAACGATGCCGCCGTACAGTCGGCGCTGTCGCTGGTCTCCTCCTGGCACAGCCGCAACGCCCGCTCGATCTCCGCGGGCGTGCTGCCCACGGTTGTGACCCGCGGGCTGAGGCGAATCGCCTCGCGCAGCGACCCCTGCGCCTGCTCGAGGTAGGGCTGGGCGTCTGCCTGCTGGCCGGCACGAAACCTGGCCTGGGCGTCGGCGAGGGCACTCAGGCCCGCCTTGAGCAGTGGGTCCTCGGGATCGACACCGAGGGCTGCCGCCGTCTGGCCGAGAGATTGAGTCGCGACCAGCGTGGAGTTGAGCCGCGGTGACGGGGCGCCGGTGGAGGTGGCCACCGGAGCGGTGGGTATAGCGAGCTTTCCGCGACCGAGCAGCGCAACGCCCGCGATCGCGATGACGGACGCGGCGGCAACGGCCAAGATCCCAGGCCAGAGGCGGCCGGTCGCCGGCCTGATTTGGGACTGGAACGCCTCCACGGACGCCGTGCGCTCATCGCGCTCGAAGCGCAGCGCCCTGGCGAGTGCTGCATTCTGGCGTCGTGACAGTGATGTCAAAGGCGCTGGCTCGAGCCTGAGGTCGCGCGCCTGGATGGCGGAGCGCCGGCCGAAAGGGTGCCGGCCCGAGAGCATCTCGTACACCACGCAGCCGAGTGCGTAGACGTCATCGCGCGCATCCGGAGTGCCACCCTCGAGCAGCTCGCAGCTGGCGTAGCTTTCGGTCGCAGCCCCCCATGCGCCGGCGTCGAAGCCACGAATCGGACCTCGCGCCACGCGCGCGATGCCGAAGTCGAGGAGCTTCACCTTGCCGGAGGTCGTCACGAACACGTTCGATGGCTTCAAGTCGCTATGGATGACGTTGTGGTCGTGCGCGTAGGCGAGCGCCGCACATATGTCCATGAGGAATGGCCAGGCGCGCGGGAAGGGAATGCCGCGCCCGAACTCCTCGTCCAGCAGCTTCTGCAGCGTCTCTCCTTCGAGGTACTCCATCAGCATGTAATCACCGTCTGCATCGGAGCTGACGGAATAGGCACCGACGATGTTCGGGTGGCTGAGCCCGCGCGTCTTGCGTACCTCTTCGCGGAGGGCGCGCACGAGCTCCGGATGAGCCTGCAGCTTCGACTTGAGCACCTTGATGGCGAAGAATTCCCCGGGCACCTGCAGGTCGGCGGCACGGTAAACAACGCCCATGCCGCCCGCGCCGAGCAGCTGTTCGAGCCGATAACGCTTACTGAGCACCCGGCCGACGTAGGGCTCGGGTGGCAGGCAAACGCCGACGGCCGAGGCATCGGACGAGACCGGCGGCACGTGCGGCTGCCGTGTCAGGTCCGGATCGGGGGTGGGGGCGGCGTCGCCGTGTGTGTCCGTCAGCGGAGTGTCGCATGGCTGCCGCGGGACTCTCGTCGACTCAAGGTCCTCCGGGTCCAGAGCCGGCGCGTCCACCGCCGACATCAGAACCCCTCCGGTGCGCTGCACCGTTGTCTGAAGTCCGCCATCGTTCCCACCGTGGCCCGTGACTCCCCTGCGCCGCGCGTCGAACCTTTATGGAAGCCGTTCGAGCTTCCCATCACCCAGTTGCAATTGATCGCTGTCGAACACCTTGAGACGACCGGTGAGTACCGCTTCGCGCTGCCCGGCGAACAGCCGCGCGTCCCCGCGCGGCACGGGCACCGCAAAGGAGAAGTCGCCAACCTTGACGGCGTAGGTTTCCGTGTCGGCGTTGTATTCCCCGAGCGCAACCAGCGCATGAAACGGAGAGGACCACTCCGCTACGCGCTGCTGGTAGTCGCTGGTCGATTCGTACGTGTCCTTGCGCAGCTTGTCCGCGCCCTCCACCTCGGGAAGCGCCCATATCTTGCCGACGCGCTCCTTGCTGAAGCTGACTAGGCGCTTGCCACCGGAGGCGAAAACCACACGCGACACCGTATCGAGGTGGCCCGTCAGGAGTGACACGGGGTCGCCCCGCTCGAATTCCCACAGTCGCAGGCTGCCGTCGCTGGCGGCCGTCGCGAACAGACCATTCGACTTCGGCGCGATGAACGCCGCCACCTGCGCGGGCATACGGGCGACCGGCGTGAGCGTGCGCGTGTCGTACAGACGGATGCCGTTGTCCTCGCGCGCCAGCAGCCGCGCACCGTCAGGGGAGAAGCCGATGAGCTCGGCCCCCGACAGTGTGGTTCGCTGAACGCGGGTATTCATATCGAACACCCGGATCGAGTGATCGGTGGTCGTAACGTACAACTGCTGTCCATCCGGCGAGAGCTGCAGGTCGCTGGACTGTGCATCCAACGGCAGGGTGCTTATCGGCTTGCCAGTCGCGGTATCCCAGACTCCCAGGTGATAGTGCATGCCGGACTGCTTGTCGATCTCGCCAACGTTGACGAGCAGATGCTTGCCGTCGTCGATGAAGTCGACCTGACTCGGCAGCGGATTGTTGTCGCCGAAGTTGAGCCGCGAGACCTTGGCGCCGTCCGTCGTGCGCCAGACGTATGTGGCATCCTCATCGGCCGCCGTGAGAAGCAGACTCCCGTCCTGGCTGAAGCGCACGAGGGTGATCGGCTTGCGGTGCGACGAAGTGCGACCGACACGCTTGCCGCTGTCGACGTCCAGGATGAGGAGATCGCCGTCCTTCGAGGTCGACAGCGCTGCCCGGTTGCCGCTCGGCGGGAACTCGATGTGCGGCTCGCCATCGATCTTGATGGGCGGGCCGGCCAGGGCATCGGTATCCATCTTCACCACCGAAACGGCCCCGGCCCGCGAGATCACCACCAGCCGCTGACCGTTGGGCGCGACGTTGGCGCGTTGCGCGTCGGCGGCGGCGCGATAGGTCTTTATCGCGGGGTTGTCGGCGGTGACATCGAGCACGTTGACTTGGTGCTCATCCGACACGCCGACCACGTAGCGGCCGTCCGCCGAGACGCTGGGAGCCTCGAAGCCCGCATGACTGAAACCGACATTGCCGGTGCCCGCGTCCAAAACCTTGAGCTGTTTGTCCTGCGTCACGATGACGAAGTGATGTGCGTCCGGTGTGAACTCGCCGACCGCGACTGGCGCCGAAAGCGGGATATTCGCCGTGAGCTGGTAGCTCTCCAGCAGCCGGCGAGGCACCAGTACCGGGGTTGCCGCCAATTCGCGTGGTCGCCCCAGCGCGCCTTCCGGCATCGTGCGGGTGAGCGACGCATTGGCCAGCCGGGCCTGCTCGGGCGTGGGGTTGAAATAGAAATCACCGAGCAGCGATGAATTCTCCCACGGAATCTGCTCGCCTCCGGATTTCTGGCTGACACCCATGCGGACCCGCTTGAAGACTTCCTCGACACTCAGGCCCGGCTGCGACAGCGCCTCGAGCAGCTGTTCCGTGTAAAGACCGTGGATGCCGTCCCCGTCGGCAGAAGTGCTCCCCGGCTTGGTCGCAAAGGCGATGATCGTTCCGCTGCCCTGCTCCATCGGAGCCAGACCGCGTGCCGCCGAGCGGACCTTGCGCGCCAGGGGGTTGTTGCGACAGGCGTCGAGGATGACGATGTTGATGCGGTTCTTGGCGGCATCCATCTTCTCGAGTACCTCGCTCGCGGTGAAGGCGCGCGTCGCGAGCTCGGTTTCGTCCTGAATGTCGGCGTCAACCGGTATCAGGTAGTTTGCGCCGCCCGACTGAATGCCGTGACCGGCGAAATAGAACAGCCCGACGTCGTTCAGCGTGAGCTGGTTGCCGAAGTCGCGCACCGACTTGCGCATCTCCTCGAGGTTCGCATTCGGATGCTCGATTACCTTGAAGCCGAGCTGCTGCAACTTGATCGCCACGGCGTGCGCGTCGTTGACGGGATTGGTCAACGGCGCCTCGCGGTACTTCGAGTTGCCGATCACCAGGGCGAGCCGCCGCTCGGCAACGGGGACGGCGCTGGAATCGCCACTGGGGGCGACAGCCGTGCGCGCCCCGGGATCGGCGAGTGTCGCAGTTTCACCCGCTGCCTGGCGCGCGTCCGTCCCCGCGGACGTGGGGGCACCCTCTCTCGCCGCGGCGCCCACGACGCCGGCGCTGACCGCCGCAATGAGTCCGAGCAGCAAAACCGCGCCGCGCAAGCGTGTGCGGCTCCTGGAGTGCAGAGTGTTCATGGGCGTCGAGTCCCACATGGCACGGTCCCGCGTCTTTCTTGGGTATGGGCGGCGGGATGGCTGTTGCAAGTGCTTACAGCTATTGATCTTAACAGGGCACAGTGACGGGCGCAGTACCGCACGGGCCGGAGATTGCGGCAATGCGATGGCACGCCATCTCCGCTGCCCGTGCCACTGCGCCAGAGCCGATACCAGGATCCTTACGCAATGCAGCAAAAGCAAAGCGATCCCTCCAGTGAATGCCGGCGCCGCCCACCACGGCTGTGCCGGGCGGGCGATCCTGGGGTGTCGGGCACCATGGGCCACCCCCGGGCGTGTCGGGGATCGTCGGGGAGTTGCCGGAGGTTGACCAGTAACTAAAGTCAGATTGGCCTGGAGCGGCTAGCCGCGCCGCAACACGAGAGCGCTGGCAGGCGCCCTGCACCGTGCCGGCCCCCAAGGGGGTCACTCGGTCGCGATCGTTTCCGCGCCAAAGTCCTGCAGATGACAGGATTCGGGGAGTGCGTGGACGCCGGGCACCTCACCGGCGCGCAACGCCTGCTGCAGTCCCTCCCAATATTCGGTGCTCATGAGGTCGGCGTGCGCCGCACGGAAGGCGCGGCGCAAGGTGCGGTTATGCACCCGCAGGCCCGCTTCGATCTCTTCGGGGAGAAAGATCACACCCGGTTCGAAGAACCACCCGGGCACCTCCTCCTCACCCTCGCAGCGATCGCGGTTGGTGCGCACCTTCACGTCGGTCAATGCTTCCACGGCGTCGTAATCGTAGAGGTAGATCTTGAGGTAACGGCTCACGCCGTAGTTGCGGATGTCGAAGTCCTTGTTGAAGACATTGGCCGCCGCATTGTTGCGGATGCAGAATCCGAGGTTGATCATCGCCCGCACCGCCTTCTCCTCGGGCGCGCTCTCGAGGAACACGTTGAGCGGGGTGAGCTTGCGCTGCGCGATCAGGTATTTGAACACCAGCGCCTGGCCCTGCGACTGCACGCTGTTATCCGCCGAGCTCAGCAGCGCCGCCGCCAGTTCGGGTGCGAACCAGGAGCGCTCGAGCTTGAGGTTGTAGTACACAATGTTGTCGAGCATGCTGCCGGTGCGATTGATCTCGTGTACGCGCGTGTATTTGGCGAGCACCGCATCGACTCCCTCGAAGCGATCCCATTTGTAGCCGCTGGTCGGCCGGTTGCGGATTACCTTCAGCACGTAGTCGAGCTGCGGTGACGTAAAGGCGATGGTCACCGTGCCGGGGCTGCCGGGTGCGACCATGAGCAGCTGCCGCTCGTGTACCAGACGGCGGCGCACCTCGTTCATCACTGCCACCTTGCTGAAGTGGTAGTAGCCAATCGTCGAGTAGTGCAGCCCGAGCGGCCTGCTCGGCATGATGCTGTGCAGGAAGGCGCTGAGCTCGTGGTAATGGGGGTTCGTGACCTGGAACGGCGCTTCGGTTGAGCTGCAGAGGTTGTGCACGTGGGGAACCGTGTGCAGCAGCGCCTCGGCGCGCACACCCTCGGCAATGTGGGTCAGGGCGATCACGCAGGGCTTGAGCTCCGCGCCTTTCAGCACCAGCCGCCCGACGAGGTAGGCACCGCGGTTGCGGAAGAACCCGGCGCGCAGCATCTCGATCGCCCTCAGTCCCGCCCCGGCACGGGCCGCGAGCACGTCGTTCACGCGCCGCGCGATGCGCTCGGCGTCTGCGGCGGGATCGCAAAACGGTACGGCGAGCTCCGCAACCTGCAAAGCTCTCTGGATGACCCGCGGTTCCACCGGCCAGGCGCAGGCGAAGCGCTCGCAGACGGCGTCGGCCGGCGGCACGACGCGGTGCGAGCCGCTGAAACCGTATACCACGGGTTTCCACTCCCCGCGATTCACGCAACGCTGCGCCGAGTGAAGATAGGCAAGCGCCAGATCCGCCTCGTAGCGGCCGTAGACAGCGCCTTGATAAGCCGCTTCGACTTCCCTCCAGAGCGGTTCCTGCTCCTTCAGCTGCGGCAAGGTCTCCGCGAGCTCATCCGCCAGTCGATAAACGGTGGCGTTGTACAGTCCCAGACGTTTTCGCGCGTTGGCAATCGCCGTCGGGTGATCACGGCTCTCGAAGGCTGACTTCGCCGCCCATGTCAGCCGCAGAAACTCCTCGTAGAAGCGGTCGAAGACGCTCAGTATCCACTCGGCGGTGAGGGCGATGCGCGCCCGCTCACTCTCCGCAGAGACCAGCCGTGCCGCGTGGTCCGAGCGTCCGCTGCCGCTCACGAGCGCACTTGCGCGGCTGCTAGCCACCGCCGGGTTCTCCTGCGCCGCAGACGCGCGCGGCGACAGTGCGCGCGAGCGCGCACAGTGCTTCATCTTCGCCGGCACGACCCACGAGCTGCAGCCCGGCGGGCACTTCCTCCACCGCAATCGGCAGAGTAATGGCGGGGTGCCCGGAAAGATTGAAGGGCCGCACGCACGAGCTCAAGCGCAGTGCCGCGTGCGCATCAGCCGCTGCCGCAAGCGTCGGGGGAAGATCCGGAAGTGTCGGCAGAGCGAGCGCGTCCACTTCGGTCAACGCTGCGTCGATCTCCGCCTGCAAGCGCCGTCGTACCGCTTGGGCCGCAGTCACTTCGGCGGCGGAAATCTCGCTTGACGCGCGGAGTCGGGTGCGTACGTCGGCACCGAGCTGCTTGCACCGGAGGAGATGGCCGAACGCAGCCCAGTTCTCGGCACTGATGATCGCCAGTCCCGCGGCAAACGCCGCCGCGAACGACGGCAGGGAAATCGGCCGCAGCGGAAGGTCGGCGCCGGCGAGCGCAGCGTGCGCTGTAGACGTCAGCGCGGGGTTCGCTTCGACCTCGAGCCACCCGAGCGTTGCCGCCGTTGGGCCCGCCTGCGGGCGAAACGTCCGGTCGATCAGCATCATGGCGCGCTCGATCATCGCCACATCGCGCGCCAGCGGCCCGACACAATCGAGCGTCGACCGTGCCGGGTGGACACCGGCGCGGCTCACCCGGCCGTATGAAGGCTTCAGTCCGCACACTCCGCAGCAGGCGGAGGGTATGCGGATGGAGCCTCCCGTATCGGTGCCGAGTGAGAAATCGACGAGTCCCGCCGCCACCGCGACCGCCGATCCGCTCGAAGATCCTCCGGGAATTCGACCCGGTGCACGCGGATTGACCGGCGTACCGCTCCAGCGATTGATGCCGGTCACGCCATAGGCAAGCTCGTGCATGTTGGTCTTGCCCACGATCCGACAACCCGCTGCGAGCAAGGCGCTCACCACCGCGGCGTGCTCCAACGCCGGCGGGGCGTCAGCGAGGCACGCGCTCCCCATGCGGGTCGGAAAGCCCGCTATGTCGATCGAGTCCTTGACTCCCACCCGCGGACCACTGCCGCCGAGCTCGAACCTCTCGACGAACACGAAATCGGCCGCGCCCGCTGCACGCTCGGCCCCCGCGGCGGACGCTGGCCGGCCAGAATGAGATACGTCGCTCATGCTCGGTGCGACGCCGCCGTGCTCGCCTCAGGTGACCAGGTTCTGCGGCGTCCCGCGCGACCAGGCGTCGATGTTGTCGATGAGCTGATCCGCCAGAAACTGCATGGCGCCCCTGGACGCCCAGGCAATGTGCGGCGTCAGAATGAGGTTCGGCCGCCGGACATCGAGCAGTGGATTTCCGTCGCGCGGCGGTTCGACGGTCAGCACGTCGAAGCCGGCGCCGGCAATCCAGCCTTCGTCCAGGGCCTTGATCAGTGCGCGCTCATCGACGAGCCCGCCGCGCGCCGTGTTGATCAATATCGCGCTGCGCTTCATGGAGCGCAGCTCCGCTTCCCCGATCATGTGGCGGGTGCCGGGCAGCAGCGGGCAGTGCAGCGTCACGACGTCGGATTCGGCCAGCAGACGCGGCAGCGGGTGGTACTCGAGATCCTCGCCGACGCGCAGGGGATGATCGGCAAACACGGCGCGCATGCCGAAGGCGGTGCCGATAGCAGCGACTGCCCGGCCCAGGGCGCCCTCGCCGACGATGCCGAGCTGCGATCCATACAGGTCGAGGATGGGATGATCGAAAAAGCAGAATTGCTCGCTGCGGTTCCACGCACCCCGCTCGACATCGTTGCGGTAGGCGATGAGATTGCGACGCAGGGCGAGAATCAGCGCGAAAGCGTGCTCTGGAACCGTGTGCACCGCGTAGTTGCGGATGTTGGCAACCGCCACGCCGTGTTCGCGGCAGTAGGACACGTCGACGACATCGTAACCGGTCGCCGCGACGGCAATCATCTTGAGGTCCGGCAGCTCACGCAGCACTGCCGCACGCAGCGGTGTCTTGTTGGTGATGGCGACCGTGGCGCCGCGCAGCCGCTCCGCCACCTCGTTGCCGCGGCTGCGTTCGTACTCGATGTATTCGGTCGCACCGCTCGGGCGCCGCACGTTGGCGATGATCGATCCGCGGTCGAGGAACACGACGCGCAGCGTCATGCGTGCGCACCCGCCGGCGCGGGCCGCCCGCGCCAGAACGCCGATGCCGCGGCCACCCCGCTGCCCGGCTCGACCTTGATGCCGCAGTCGAGCATCGCCATCTCCGCCCCGGCAATCGCCGCCATGAGCATCAGCTCGTTGGAATCGCCGAGATGTCCGATGCGGAACAACTTGCCGGCGACCTTGGAGAGCCCGGCACCGAGAGCGAGATTGTAACGGGTGAAGGCGCGGGCGATGACGGCGGCCCCGTCCGTGCCGGGCGGCACCATGACTGCCGAAACGGTATCCGAGTACCAGCGCGGCTCGCGCGCGCACAGCTTCAGTTTCCAGCCCTCGAGTATCGCGGCGCGCACCCCGCCGGCGATGTAGCTGTGCCGGTAGAAGACGTTGTCCAGGCCCTCTTCCAGCAGCATCTGCAAAGCCTCGCGCAGACCATAGAGCATCGGGACCGAAGGGGTATAGGGGAAGTAACCAGTGGCGTTCGCCGTCACCATGTCCTGGTAGTCGAAGTAGCAGCGCGGGTACTTGGCGCTCTTCGCGGCGGTGAGCGCCTTCGCACTCACGCAGGTCACGCCCAGCCCGGCGGGCAGCATCAACCCCTTCTGCGAGCCACTGATGCAAACGTCCACTTCCCACTCGTCCATGCGGAAATCGACGCTGGCGAGCGCGCTCACCGAGTCGACGAACAACAGCGCCGGATGGCCGGCTTCATCGAGCGCCCGACGGATCGCGGCCACATCGCTGTTGACGCCCGTCGCGGTCTCGTTCTGGCACACGAGGACCGCCCGGATGGTGTGTTTCTTGTCGGCCGCCAGCGCTTGGAGGTAACGCTCGGCGGGCGCGCCTTCCCCCCACTCGACCTCGAGCACGTCGACCTCGAAGCCGAGCCTCTGACACATATCGACCCACAGATGCGTGAACTGGCCGAAGCGCGATGTCAGCACGCGGTCACCCGGATTCAGGCAGTTGGTCAGCGCCGCCTCCCAGCAACCGGTGCCGGATGAGGGGAAGATGATGGGCGTGCCGCTGGTGGTCTTGAACACCTTCTTGAGGTCCGCAAGGCAGCGCAGCGACAGCTCCGGAAACTTGCTCGAGCGATGATCCTCCATCGGCACGGCCATGGCCCTAAGAATCCGGTCCGGAACGTTGCTCGGTCCCGGGACGAAGAGAAAATTTCGGCCTGCCATAAGCTCCTTCCCCTAACGTGCTATCCGAACGGGAACGCCGGCGTGCGCCGTGTCCCGGTCGCGGTGTTGTCTCGCAGGCTCGACCAGCGGTCGCATCAGCCGTGGCCCGAGGCCCGTGCCGCGCTCGCGCTGCGACTCAGACCGTTCGCCTCGAGGACGGTCTTGCCGAGCAGCTTGGTCAGCGCATACACCGCTTCGAGAACCGGTACCTCGGTCTCCGTCATCCCCGCCAGCTCGAGAACCGTGCCGAGCAGCGCATCGGTCTCCATGACCCGTCCCGCCTCCAGATCGTGGAGCATGGACGTCTTGTGCGTCCCGACCCGCTCCGCACCGGCGATGCGCCGCTCGATCGGCAGACGAAACGCAATGCCGAGCCTGTTAGCCACCGATTGCGCCTCGGTCATCATGGCCGCCGCGAGCTTGCGGGTAGGGGGATACTGACAGATGTCGCGCAGCGTGGCGCGAGTGAGTGCACTGATGGGATTGAAAGTCAGGTTGCCCCAGAGCTTGAGCCAGATCTCTGCACGGATGTTGTCGAGCACCGGTGACTTGAAGCCGCCGCGCGTGAAGCATTCAGAGACGGCCTGCACCCTTTTGCTGGCCGACCCATCGAGCTCGCCGACAGGGAAACGGTCGCCTTCGACGTGGCGAATGACTCCGGGCGCCACCAGCTCGGACGCCGGATACACGACGCAGCCAATGACACGTTCCGGTGGGATCTGGCGCAGGCACCTGCCGCCCGGATCGACTGCCTCCACGCAGCGTCCCTCGAACCGACCGCCGTGCTTGTGAAAATACCAGTAGGGAATGCCATTCTGCATCGTGACCACGACCGTTTCCGGGCCGAACAACTTCGGCACCTCGTTCGCCACGGTACCGACCTGGTGGGCCTTGACCGCGAGGATGACGATGTCCTGGGGTCCTGCAGCCGTGTAATCGGCCGTCGCCTGTACATCGCGCGCCACGAGTTCCGTGTTATCGCTCAGGATGAGCTTGACGCCCCGGCTGCGGATGGCATCGAGATTCGCCCCGCGGGCCATGAAGGTCACCCGCTCACCGGCGAGCGCCAGCCTGACGCCGGCATAGCCGCCGATGGCTCCCGCTCCCACGATTGCGATCTGCATTGATGATCTCTACAAGACGGGCCGTGGTGAAAGCACGGCAATTGTTAAATGGGCCGGCATGGTGTCGGCCTTGGGTATCCCGCCTCCCGCCATCATACCGCCTCCGCTTCCGACACAAAATCCGCAGCGAACGGTCGCCGCTCGTGTGACAAAAGCGCCGCCTGACGGCGGCACTTCTGTCACGTCGCCGCGATGATGGCGCGAGCGCGGCGACGCCGTCTGCGGCGGCCTAGCGGTGCACCGACCCAGGGGTCTTATCCGGCAGGACCGCTGTTCTGCTATCTTCGCGAAATCCGTGCCGCAGGAGGCCTGGGAAATGCGCCTGTTATGGGTACCCTTTCTTGCGCTCGCAATGGCTGTCGCCGCGGTCAGCGCACCGGCTGCACCCGAGGCGAGCACTCCCGCCGACGCGGTGGCGATGCTGCAGTCGACACCGGTCTCGGAGTGGGAATTCGGCATCACCCGACTGAATTCGGAGCTGGCGAGCAGCTTCGCCGCGGAACTGGAGTACGAGGGCTTTGGATCGCTGAAGACCGCGAAAAAGACCGTCAATTCCTATTCGCTCCTGTGGGTGCACGTGTCCCCCACCCCCGACAACCGGGGTCTGGAGATCTCGGTGCATCTCGGTCTTCCGCGGACCGGCAAACACCGCACGAAGAATGAGTTCCTCACCGATGCGGTCAAGGTGATCGAGCGGGTGCGCGATGAGTTACACGTCAACGACGAGCGCGAACACGAGGTCAGCGACAGTCGCTTTGCGGGTGCTCCTGGGATCGCCTACTACTTCCTGCCCGCCAGCGAGCAGCAGACGATGAAGGGGAAAACCGTCAGAGATCAGCTTGAGAAGGCAACCACTATCACGGTGTGGGAGCGGCCTGAACCCCCCTACGAGACCTGCACTGCGCCGTTGCTCGGATCGGCGTTCACCTGCAACTGATCGACCCGACCCCGGGCCCGGCGACGACGGGCGTCCAGGGCCAGCTATCCAAGGTGGCCACCAAGACCATCACTGCCGCTACGCAGCCATGAACCCGTCGCGCACTCGGCGCGGCGTAAGATCCGGTGCACCTCGGGTGCCCGCCCCGCATTTGCGGTCCTGCAGTTGGAATGCACAGATGATCGCGAGACCCCTACAGACCTACTTCTACTTCGGCACCGCGGTTCGCTACCTGCAGGATGTCCGGCCGGGTGAGCGGTTCGCCGACGACGCAAACGGTGGACGCCGCATCCGCACGAACCTGAGTGTGGTGTTGAAAATGATGGCCGACCTCAACCTCGCGGCGAGCCTCAAGACCGATGCGGCGGCGAACCTGCGGAAGCTGCTCGGGTACTTTGTGGCGGCTGGCGATGCCGAGGTACTGGCGAACGAGCAGTACAGAATTCTGCAGGGCAACATCGACAAGCTGCGCGCGGCGCTCGAGAGCGAGCTGCGGAGGACGTACGGCTATTCACCCACACAGCCCTGCGCTGACGCGCAGAGGGTCCTCGACGACCCGGCGGCTTTATTCGCTGCGCGGGTCTACGACGCTCTGCCGGCACTGGCGAGGAGCGACATCACCGAGGCGGCTCGCTGTACTGCGTTCGAGGCGCCGACGGCGGCCGCGTTTCATCTGCTGCGCGCCGTGGCGGCGGTGTTGCGGGCCTTTTATACCTCCACCGCCAGCTGGCGGCGAACCGCCGACCATACGGAGCTGTTCAGTCGGCTGAGTCACATCCGGACGGCCTTCAGAGACCCCTGCCAGCATCCGGATGCGACGTTTGGACCCGACGAGATTCGGCAGCTGTGGACGCTGTCTGTCGAGGTGATCAACCGCATGGCCCCGGCTCTCGGGCGAACCTCGCAAGCCGACACTGTGCATACCGACCCGTCGGCGCGTTTCTTGTGACCCGACGGTTGCAGGCGCACCGGCAAGCCAAACGAGAGCGGCCGGAGGCAGCACCTCCGGCCGCTGCACTTGCTACGTCCTCCTCGCCATGCCTGCGGTCGTCATGCCTCCTCTGCGTCGCGTTCGCGCAGCAGGTGTGCGAGAAGCATGCGGCGTGCCCGCCTACGGCGCAGCATGCGCTTGCCGATCAGCAGACGCGCGAGCTTGCCTTCCTCGCCCTCTCCGCCCTCTTCTTCTTCACCCTCAATATCCTCGTCCTCCGCCTCGCCTCTCTCACGCAGGAGATGGGCCAGGAGCATGCGACGCACGCGTCTGCGGCGCAGGATGCGGCTCCCGATCAGCAGGCGCACGAGCTTGCGTTCCTCGCCCTCTCCGCCCTCTTCTTCTTCACCCTCGATATCCTCGTCCTCCGCCTCGCCTCTCTCACGCAGGAGATGGGCCAGGAGCATGCGACGCACGCGCCCGCGGCGCAGGATGCGGCTGCCGATCAGCAGGCGCACGAGCTTCTGTTCTTTGTTTCCCGCTTCTTCGCCTTCCTCCTCACCCTCGTCTTCCTCCTCTTCCGCCTCGCCCTTCTCACGCAGCAGGTGAGCGAGCAGAAGGTTGCGTAAGCGGCGGCGGCGCAGTATGCGGCTGCCGATCAGCAGACGTGCGATGCGACGGTCGTCATCTTCCTCGCCGCCCTCTTCACCCGCTTCGCCCTCGTCGTCCTCGTCCTCCGCCCCGAATCTCTCGCCGACGAGGCGCGCAAGAAGCGCGCGACTCAATCGTCGGCCGCGTACCTTGCGGCCCAGCGCGAGTCGCACGAGTTCCTCATTTTCAAGCGTGGCGCCCATAAGTCCCTCCTTAAGTGGTCAGTTGGCACGGGTTGTCGCAGCGCGATCCGATTCCAGCCCGGCGCTCGCGCTGCCTGCGGAAGCCGTTGAAGGCGGCTTCATCGAATGTTGAATCAACGTCCCGAGAATGGCTCGGCCCAGGACCTCGCGCTGTAGCAGGCGCTTGGCCGGGCTATCCTTGATCAGTGGCGTCAGCAACAGGTGGCGCAACTGCGCGTCTTGTTCGGACTCTTCAGTCTCGTCGTGCCCGTCTTCGCCCAATACGCAATCGATGCCGGCCTCGAATGCCTCCTCGAGAGCCTGCTCGAGCCTTTCGCTGCCTTCCTGTGCAAGATTCGCCTTCTCTTCGTCGGAGAGCTCATGGCTGACACCGGTGGCGTCGAGCGTCTCGAACTTGACGACCTGCCCCGTACTGGCATCGATGGTGAAAGTAAACAGTTTGCCCCCGGACTGATCAACCTCGGTCATCTTCTGCTCCTTCTGCGGACTCCGATTGGAAACCTTCTGGCACGGAGAATTGTTCTGCTGTGGGCCGGTCGCCATGTTCATATAACACTCCTTCCGACTCGTCCCAAACGCAACCCGTTCAGTCATCGATCACGTCAACGCGCGCATCCCAGTGCCCAGCACCACTGCAGCAAGCTCTGACCCAACGAGCTTAGCGGCGCCCGATGACTCCGGTTTGACAGTGTGCGCAGCCCAGCACTTCGTCTGCGCCGGCCTTGGGTGACACTCGAGTCCGCCCAAATCGTTCCCGCGGACGTCGTAGCCTGGAATCTCGAGCTCGATTAGCCACCCTGGCAGAGCGTTGCGGCGCGCCGCGCACATATCCTCACCGCGCGCGATTATCTCACCGACGCGCTAGATAAATGAATGCCCTTTGGTGCAACTATCGCAGCCATGCGCCTATGTACGCAACGTCGTCGTGTCTTCCTCAACACCTCGAGAGCCGCTGACTTGAGCTCAAGCGTGCAGTCCCCCGCACAGCGCGGCGCGACGCTATGCGCGTCGGACGCCGACTCCCGCTCACGCGACCGCGACATCCCGAAGGCTCCAATGCGTCCTGTCATTAGCGTCACCTGAGCAGATGATCCGTGATCAGAGAAAAGAAGCTCGCCGGCCTTGCCAATGGCCGATTGGCGGCTGCAGCCGGACAGCAACACTTTCGTTGCCGAGGGGACAATCCCTGCAAAAAAGGAGTTGCTCGGGATTCCAAGCTGAGCGCTCAAGGGGCAGCCGGTCGGCGCCTCGGGGAGTACGGCGAGCATCGCGGCAGGCTCATGATTCACATTCACCGAGCGCGGGCAGCGAACGATGCGTCCTGCAGCGCCGGCCCTCAGAGCACCGTCACCGCCGCAGGGTCGGTGAGCTCCGCGGGCGGCGCGCTGAACAGCACACGCAGGTGCAGCGCCAGACGCTGCGCCGGATTGAGCGCCCGCCGCTCCTGCACGACGCGCAGCGCCAGGGCGGGATCGTCGGTGATGATGTTGTCCACGCCCCGCTCGATCATGCGCAGCATGACTTCCGCACGGTTCACGGTCCACACGTGCACCTGCTTGCCTGCCGCATGCGCGCGGCCGATGACCGCCGGCGTGGCGCGCGCCGAGTTGAGGCTGAGGAAATCGGCGTCGGCCCGCGCCACGTCGCCCACGGCGGCCGCAACGATCATCCCCGTCGTGAGCCGCGGCTCGATGTCCTTGATCTGCCTGAGTGCCGCGGCGCTCAGCGACGTAATCACCACCTCGTCGAGGAAGTTATTGCGACGCAGAACCTCCACGACCGCGGCCGCCAGCCCCGGATCGGGCGCGTTGTACTTGAGCTCCACGTTGATCTTCATGCGCCCGCGCACGAGGTCGATCACGGCTTCGAGCGAGGGCACGTGCTCGCCGCGGAACGCCTCGCCGAACTTGCGCCCGACGTCGATCGTGGCGAGCTCCGCGGCCGTAAGCTCACCGATCTTGCGCGGATCCCCTGCCATGCGCATGAGATCGCCATCGTGCAGTACCACGACCAGTCCATCGCGGGTGCGCTGCACATCGAGCTCCGAGAAGCTCGCATGCGCCGCCATCGCTGCACGGAAAGCCGCCAGCGTGTTCTCCGGTGCCCGGATCGAGTTACCGCGATGCGCGGTGATCAGCGGCTCCGCCTCGGGCGTGTACTGAGAGACGACGAACCACGTGGCGCCCAGACCGAGCGCCAGCAGCGTACCGGTCGCAATGAAGACCTGCGTGGCGCGGCGCCGCGGTTGCTGCGCGTCGGCCGCGGGAGTCGCTGCTTGCCGAAAAGGGCCAGCCGCGAACGCCTCGACATACATGCGGGTGACGAGGAACTGATGTCCGGCGATGAGCAGCGCGCCGTGGATGAATCCGGCGACCAGCGCCAGTACCACGAACGCGCTGATCAGGGCCAGCACGCGTGAGTAATCAAGTCCCGCCCAGGCGAGCGCCATCGCTTCCAGGTGCCGGGCGATGCGCGCGATGATGATCCCGGCGCCGATGAGCGCCAGCCACCACGCGAGCAACGGCGGCAGGATAGCTGCGAGCCGCCCGCGTGTCCTTGCGGCACTCGCCGCGAGCGACTGCCCCGGGGTCACGTCCTCGAACATCAGGATCGGCACGGCAAACAGCCACCGTCCGAGCTGCCAGAGAGCCAGCAGCGCGTACCCTGCCGCGAGCAGCAGCGCGAGGATCAGCGCGCGGCGCCACTCGCGCGGGTGAACGGCAAGATAGTAATTGATGTCATGGTCGCGCAACTGCGTGTTCCAGATCAGCAGCATCCCGGCGAGAAACGGCAGGGCGAGCACCACCAGACGCACGAGCACGCGCGCCCCGAGAACGATCAGGGCCGGTGTCTGGCGCAGCAGCGCGGCGACGGTGGTGGTCAGCGCGACCGGGTTGCGGGCGATGGCCCGGCCGGCGATCCATGACTGACCGGCAAATTCGGCGCCGAGCGCACCGGCGCCGAGCGCGCCCACGACGAGCACGAAAGCGGCACCGGGAGCTGACAGCACGAAACCGGCTAGCGCAACGTTGCTTACCACGGCCTCGCCGGAAGCGAGCACGAGACGGCGGGCAGCCCAGGTGATCAGCGGGCCGACCAGCGCAAAGGCGGCGAGCTGCGCGAGCAGCTGAAATGCAAACGCCGTGCGCGCCTGGTACTTGAGGTCTGCCAGGGTGCGGCTCACGAGTCCGCGCTGCATGCTGTCTTCCCGCTCGCTTGCCCGCGGCCGATTAGACGCCGCCGGGACCGGAGATGTCCAAACGAGGCCCGCGCCCAAATCACCCCGCGCGCAGGTAGCCGAAACCGCCTTCCTTGACGTAGAGATCGCATCCATGTGCCGTCGCGAGGGAATGCGCCGAGTGCGCCGGCAGTCGCAGCCACGTGTGCGGACCGTAGCTGCCGTGCTCGTCGGTAAAGGAGCCGCGGAGCACAAGGAGCTCCGCCCCCTGCGGATAGCTGAGTCGCGCAGCCGAGCCGGGTTCCCAGTGCTCGAGACGCGTCGAGTCCGTGAAGCCCGGCTGTGCATAGAGCGGTTTCATCGTGCGCCCGTCGAGCGGCTGCCACGCCAGCGTGTCGGTCGCGACGGCGAGCTGGCGGCGAGTCGTGCCGGGGTATTGCCGCAGCTTGACGAACAGCAGGCACCCGCCGCACGAGTACGGGGCGTGGCGGAAGCCCTCGGGATTCAGCAGGTAGCTCCCCGCCGGCCAGTCACCCTGCTCGTCCGAGAACACTCCTTCGAGCACGAGAATTTCCTCACCCTCGGGATGATCGTGCCGCGGAAACTGTGCGCCCGCGTCGAAGCGTACCACCGAGGTGACCTGACCCGCTTCCAGCGGGCCGACCAGGTGCAGCCGCTTGCGCCACACCGTCGGGCTCGGGCTCGCTGTCCAGGACAGCTGCCGGGTGTCGACTGCGATCCGCGCCGAGAGGTCGCCGTGGATTGTCTGCGCCATGGTGCTCAGCGGTCTGCGTTCGCGCGGGTGCGCTCCCAGTTCTCGCGCGCACGCGCCAGGTACGTGTGTGGGGCCTCGAGAAACACCACCAGGGATGTCGCGCTCGAGAAGCAGTAGCGCTTGCGCGAGTCGGGATCCACCCAGTTGATCGAGCAATCCGCCGGGATGCTCACGCCGGCGGAGAGCCCGAGCGGATCCGCGTTCGCGAATTCCCCGTGCATCGTGCCGCCGCGCGGCGTGGCCGCCTTCCAGATACCGGCATGGTCCGGATCGCTGGCCCAGGCTCCGTGCTGCAGCGCCGCGGCGCGGAAGGTGTCGTCATCGGTATTCGCGAGGGCTGGCGCAGGGCGTTGCGCCGCGATGTCGGTCGGCCCGGCGCTCGCGCTCAGTGAGGTCAGTGCGGCGGCAGTTGCGGCAACGAGCAACGAGGCGTGGTGGCAACGGCAAGCCATATGGAGGTTCCCTCGGCGCGCGCTGCGCCCCCGGTCGGAGCGCTTCGCACGCGCAAACGCGCGAATATTCTGCGGCGCGCAGCGCGCTGCTGGCAATTTCAGCCACAGCCCTGTGTGGCGTACCGGCCCGGTGCGCGGTGACGCGGCAGCTTGCTCCGGCGCGGCTATTTCACGAGCCGCGCGATCCGTGTGTTGACGGGAATGTTCTGCGCCTCGAGGCCGGGTTTCTGCCCGTGATGGTCGAACTCGAGCTTGACGCCCGGCCTGAAAAGCAGGCAATGCGTCGAGCCGCCGAAATGGAACATGCCGATCTGGTCACCTTTTCGCACGCGCTGGCCTTCATACGCGGTGATGTGGCAGCTGGAGACCTCGGCCATTCCCACGGCCAATACGCACATGAGTCCAATCTCGGCGCAGTCGGCCTCGATGAAGATCAACGCCCGCGTCGCCACCTCGGTAATGTAGGCCTGCGAGTCGTTCGGTCCGGCCGGGTCGAAGCCGTGCGAGGCAGCTTCGGCAAAGTAGGAGCCGTCCTTGACGTACGCCTTCGTGACGATGCCGTTCACCGGACTGTGCCAGCGGTGGTAGCTCAACGGGCTCAGATACGCCTGATAGATCGTCCCGCCGGCAAACAGCGGCGCGAGCACGTCATTCGCGAGCATGTGCACGATCGAGTACGGCTGGGACTTGATCCAGAAGCGGTCACGGTAGTTGACGTGGCGCGCGATGCGGTAGGGAGCCGCTTCGCAGGCGTTGACGATGACCGTATCATCCTCGGGTTGCGCCACCGGACGGACGCCCAG
>Ga0187778_10000723_pt1 | contig 23469 bp, 15 predicted proteins | sample 1015_Q2_SP5_20_M_FD_132418 | JGI IMG/M metagenome (GOLD analysis project Ga0187778, IMG submission 132418) | Tropical peat soil microbial communities from peatlands in Department of Meta, Colombia - 1015_Q2_SP5_20_MG | ecosystem: Environmental > Terrestrial > Soil > Wetlands > Peat | place... | reverse complement strand
GGACAAGTACTGGTAATAGAACCGTAGATTTGGTCGCCCGGAGAAACATTCACCTGAGGACTTTGCGAGATTACGCCGCTAATGCAGCAATTCCAGCTGGCAATGCTCCATTGTTCCCCGGCCCACCCCAGTACGGGCTGAAGGATCGTATAAACACCGTTTACGGCTCCGTTTATGTCTTGGAATCCCGGGAAGAAGTACAAGGTTTGACCATCATTCGAAGTCGGCTGTGGCGGCACGGTCCACGTGGCGATTAGTGCCCCATAGGAAACAGTCGGAGAGCCAGTATTGATCTGTGCGTCTTCGAGCCAGCCGCTGATCTCAGGCTGGGTAGCTTCTATCGCGCCCTTTGCACGCTGTACATTTTTCGTGGAAGTACTTGGACTGATAAGGGTTCCAGCAGGCGTGTAACGCGGATAAGCACAGAAAGGGACGTCTTGATCTCTGGTGCCATCGGCGTGTTGAACACGACCATCAGCCAATAATCGTTCGCCCTTTGTCAGGGTGCGAACGCAGGATTTGTGGAAATAGCCGGCCGGTGTGATCACGTATCCCTCTGGCGGCGGACCCACGAAGCTCTCCACGCCAGGCAGACCAGTTGCGACCTTGAGTGCCGATTCGAAAATGGCGCGTGGCTCGTCGGCATTCTGAGCCTGGGCCAGCGCCGTAGAGCTCAGGGCAAACAGGACAGCCAAAACGTTACGAGCGAACTGATGACTAAAAACTGGGCTTCTCATAACCTCCTCCTTTGAAGCCTTCACCTCCGAATGTGATACGGGCCCGAAGTTGGGGTCATTTGTTTGCTCCGAATCCCCTCCAACGCAATGCCGGCTTGCACCATTTGCGGTTGAATTGTGCTTTCTGCGGGGCCGAGGGCAATTTGCTCGTTAGCAGATTGCGGGCTTGCAGATTACACAACTTGGCGAGTTGACGCAACTCGTGATTGCCGCTAGCGCGCGGGGGAAAGGGGGCTGGAATTCAGATCCCAAAGGGTTTGGGTTTCTCGCTAAGCCTGCCTAGTACCGGAATTCCGGTGTTCACCAGGTGCCGATGCGCAAGACAGCTCCAGTGGCGATACGCAGAGCGTTCTGGGGATGAATCATCATTACGTCGTCCATCCAGGTATGCGCATACTCCAAATCGAGAACCCGCCAGCTAAATGGGCGTGCCACCACCACCTCAAACCCTGAACCCATCTTCAGGGAAGGACCATTGCGGACGACTTCCACCGACCAATTGCTCCGCATCGGGTAGTGGCCCAGCGTTCCGTTGCCGTTATTCCATTCCGCCAGCAATCTTTTCCTCAGTGTCAGGTCATCAGTTTCGTGCGAAACCTTCTGGCCGCCAAACATTACCTCCACGAAGGGAGAAACTTTCCGTGAGGCTCTTGGCACCCACCGCACTCCCCCTCCGTAGAAGAGCGAGTCTCCGCTCTGATTGGCGGCCGGCATATGCATAATCAGGCAACCGCTCACCTCCGCCACGTACTGCCAATGTGCATTGATGCGACCTGCTCCCGATCCTCCGCCGCCAACGCAACTGCCGCCGCCAAGAAAGCTTTGGTAGAGAGGAAAGGCGCTCAATTCGATGGGTGCCTCCTTGGGATAGATGCCGACATCGGTCCGCTGCGGGCGTACGTATTCGAAGCCCTTCTCGCCCGTCTCTCGATAATTCTTAACAAATTCTTTGCGGATTAATCGATTGTCGCGAAGCAGGCCAATGCGGGTTTCCCGATGCCAGGGCACGCGAAAAGCCATGATGTTAGCAAAAGTCCTGCCTGGGTTCAGAAAGCACCGGGTGAGGATGAGCAGCGGTGCGTTCGTCGAACGGTTCTCAAGACCCATGATCAGGTAGCGATCTGCGGCATCCTCCGCCATCAGCTCGACCGTCCCCAGCGTGGGTGTGTTCGTTAGAGTAATGAACCCGGGAGAGGCGTGAAGCATGACGTTGCCGATCGAAGCCTCGCTAATGGGCCCGATTTTCCATTGGGTGTGCCAAACCGCGGAGAAGGCCAACGAACGCAGAACACTAACAAAGTAGTCGCGACCATCGCCCCATTGAACAGCGCGATATCTGGGATCGTTCTGCCGCAGAATAAAGCCGAAGATGGAACCTTCCAAGGTATGACCGACATAGGGCGCCATGAACTTATCGCCGTCGCTCCAGCCGCGCAGCTCACCGACCGAGTGGAGGTAGTCTTGCAGCCAGTGGCCATTGAGCGCGTCTCGTGTTCCAGCCTCGGTCGTGATATTGAAAGCGTGCTGGATCCCGGTAAACAGCAGCGCCTCTTGGTTGGCAACTCGGAATTTGACATTGAGATCCTTACTGGTCTCAGTTTGCGGTTGGACGAGCTCGACCGAACCAGTGCTCGGGGTGCTCCGGTCGGAGTCTTCCGAAGATCGATCGACGGTGCTTGGCAGGCCGAATCGGACTTCGAATAGAGAGTTCGATGAGAGTTGCGCGTCGTCAACTGCTTCGATCAAACTGACTTGCCGAAGTAGGTCCTCACCCCGGGTGGGTAGGGCGGGAGGCGCAAGCGTCTGTCCACAAACGGCGACTGACACAAGCAGCAGACCGCAGAGTTGCAGTCCTTGAAAGCTCTTGGTTGCAATCTTCGATAGCTTCACGGCGTTGTCGTGGCCTCGCGATTGTCGGCGTCTTTTCCTTTCTGTGCCCAACCGAACTCGTAGCAGACAATCGGCCGACCGTGCCATCAGTGTTGGCAGCGGTTTTTCACAGCAAGAGGATCCTCATTCGCCGGGCGTAAGTTAACTCGGCCCGAGGAATGTCACACCGGAGTTATGAAAGCTATACTTTCCAGAGCACGATCAAGCCTGAGGCAAACACGGCGCTCGCGGAACTGGAAAAAGTGACAGTCTTTAAACACGATGGAGACGCTATGCGTACTGAACGCGACCGGAATTATAATCGATGCTGTAGAGGAAATGTTAGCCCACTCCGCGAGTACAGATTGCCCGCTCCGCCTCAAGCGACCGTCTAGGAAAACGCGTCGACGCTAACCTTGAAAAGTAGCCGAGAAAAGCACCAAGAGTCCGAGGCGCTTATCTCAGTGCGGCAACACCTTCTGCTTGCGAGCGACTCCCTTCCCAGTGATCGGCTGCCACGAACCTCGTTTCAGCGGGACATGGTCGTCATCAGCAGTGCTGCCAGTGCTCCTCGGTCGGCCTCGAGCTGTTCCTGCGCACTGGAATGGTCAAGCAATTCCTGAAATCGAACGAAAACAGCGGAATAGAGCGGAATATCGCAGGCTCAAACCTGTGTACCTCCGCCGACTCATCGCCATGTGCGAGGCGGTGAAGCGGACCGGCGTCTTCTCACCCCGTTGCCGCAACGTGATCTTGAAGCCTTTCTTCCCTCGTAGCGACGCTGCACACTCCCGGACCAGAACGAGATGTCGCACCCGTGCCCCGCACTGTCACCGACCAGATTGTTGACCTGAGGCAGCCGCTCTCTCTCAGAAGTTTCCTGATCTCCACATAGTGCGAACAAGTTTTTACAAGTCACTGACGCTGGCGTGACAAACGTGCTTAACGCGCGCTTTATTCTGCCTTCGCGTTTGATTCGAGCTCCTCTCCCCTCGCCTCGATTGCCAACGCCATTCCACGAAAATTTGGAGCATTGAATTTATGAGTAGTGAGAGAACCTTCCCAACCGTTCTGAGTCCGCAAACGACTGGGTCTTCAACTTCAACCGAATCGAACTCTCCTTCGCCCAGCACCTCCAATCGGCGGTTGTTTCTGAAACGCGGCATGGTTGCCGGTGCTGCAGCCGCCGTAGGCACAGGAATCTTGGCTCGAGGGGCGACCGCCTTCGCCGACGAAGTCGACTCCGCACCGATCAGTAAGGGAGACGCCGCTATCCTCCGCTTTCTCGCCGCCGCAGAACTTCTTGAGTCCGACCTTTGGCAACAATACTCCGAGCTGGGCGGGCTTACCCCGGGTCAACTCCCGGTGGAGACAGCCCCGTTCACACCCATGAACTCCTATCAGGCGGCCTTCATGAATCTCGATTCCGACGGCCCACAGTACATCACCAGCAACACCAATGATGAAGTAAGCCATGCAAATTTTCTGAATGCGTATCTGATTTTGAAGGGTTTTGACCCGGTGGACCTGGATGCCTTCCGGACTCTGCCGAGCAGTCAGGCGAATGGCGCCCAGCAGATTGGGCGGCTCACCAACTTGATGAACCTCGCGGTCGACACCAGTTGGTATACGCGCTATCGAAGCGCCCGGAATCCGGACTTTGGCGCCAAGTTCCCGCAAGCCATCGACTTAGTGCATGTAACGGGCATTCCTCGAAATAATGACGATTTCGCCCCTCGAAAACATGTCCAAGCGATTGCCAACACAGCGGCCTTCCACTTCGGCACCATTGAGCAAGGAGGCAGCACCCTCTACTCAGCCATGGCCCAGAAGGCCACTAATGTGGAGGTTTTGCAAATTGTGGTCAGCATTGGGGGGGATGAGGTTGCCCACTTTCTGGAGTGGGTAGATTTCTCGGGCAATGGCGTGCAACCGCCGGTCGCTCCTTTCACCGACCCTGTCAGCGGCCTTACCTTTCCCAACTTCGACGTTACCGTGAACCCATCCCTACAAACCAATCTGATCTTTCCCGTCCCCTGCGAATTTATCAGCGCAAGTCTACCCCGCTGCGCTGTGATTCGCCCTACGAATCCCAAAGGAATTGCCATGGGAGTGGTGAATTTCCTGACCCACATGGGCCTTTTCATCGGCCAATCACCAGCCTTCTTTAAAACACTGCGCAGTCTGGCCGAAGCTGCCGACGCGGCGCAACGCGGTCTTTAGGCGGTACGTGGACCGCGGGGAAGGACCACTGGGGGGATGGCCCCTTCCACGCCGCGCCAGAACGGGCGCTGTACTCCAACCAGAGATCACAGCGCCCGCAATTCAAGCCAACCGGTGAGCTCTGGCCGTTTGCGAGCTGCAACCCCAGGTATTGGAAACCTTGCCCTATTTCGAGGGCTCAAATTCGTCTCTCTGCCAGGCCTAATGTGCCGAAGAGCCCTATCTCGCTTGAGCTGTGGAACATGCGCAGCTCAAAACAAAGAAGCCGCAGCTGGCTGCGGCTTCGTCCTGCGCGAGCCTCCCGCCCACCTTATTTATTCTCGTGCTTGTCCTTGTAGATGCTCCGGCTGACACGGTTCTGCTGGCGGTTGATGCCTTTCTGTTCCGCCTTGGTGAGATGGCCATTGTTCTTCGCCATGTCCTTCTGTTCACGGTTCTGAACGGCCGCTTCACGCTTTTCCAAATTGCCGGCTTGCTTTGCGTTCAGAGTGCCGTTCTTCAGACCATTAGCGATGCGGTCTTGCTGGTTCTGCTCACGCTGGTTGACTTCATTCACCCGCGGATGTCCGGGATCAACCACGCCGGGCCCGGCGCCGGAAGTGGAAGTATTGTTTGAGGTTTGAGCAGAGGCGGACGTAGCAAACATCAAACCGCTCACTGCCAGGACTAACAGAGAGTTGGTGATCTTTTGGCTCATGTGGAATTGAACCCCCGCCGCCGAGCTTAGTTCTCGCCACCCAACGGGGGGTAGGTTACGAAAGACAGGACGAAGGTAACTAGGCTCAGTGACGCGGCAAGTGCCGAATACCCATGCCCACTCCGTCGGAGCGGTTGTATAAGGCTCAGAAGCTAGCTCTAAGAAGCAGTCGGGTTGTCGAGCACTTTCCTCGAATTAAGCTCTGAGCTCAGAAATACCCTCGGTCATTGCAGGAGATAGAGATCGGCATGGCCGCCGGGCCGGGTGTAGACCACTGTGGACAGGTCTTTGGAAAAATCGTAGGCGTTGCCTAAATAGGACTGCCGGAACGCAAACGGTAACTTGATTGCTCCTTGAGCGGCCCCGGTTAGCCGCCCATCTCGCCATGGTTGGCGGTAAATCGTGGTCTCGCCGCGCGAGGCAGCCAGGTGGAGAACGAATTTACCGTCGGCAGAAAAGTGGTCATAGGTACTCGTGTGATTCGGGAGCAGGAGGGTGCATTTCCGGTCAGCAAGCGATAGCTCGTACAGGCCAGTCGGAAAAGCCGAAAGTAGATACCTGTCGTCGGGTGAGATGTCGAAAACAAAGCCGCAACCTTGGGCCAATTCTTCCACCTCCAAGGTCTCGACGTTGGCCTTCCAGGTTGTCCATTTGGTAGGGTCTTTCTCGTTGCCGCTGAAGTACAGGGTCTTTCCATCCAGGCTCCACACCCCCATATAGACTGAGGCTCCAGACCAGGGTAGCTGATGGAGGATATTGCCATTGGTGTCGATGATGTAGACTTTTGTTCCATCCGCAAAAGCGAACTGGGAGTGGTCGTGCGACCATCCCAAAGTAGTGAGAGTCGGGGCCGACGCCAGCTTGACTTGATTGCTTCCGTCCACATCGGAAATCCAAAGTTCTTGGCGTCTACTTCCGAGCAAGGCGATGAAAGCCACTCGTCGGCCGTCGGGCGAGAGTATAGGCTGTGTCGAGTTATCCATAAAAAGGTCGTCAGACTGTCTTGTAGATGTGTGATAGACGGTCAGTGCGCCTGATTGCTTAGCGTTGACAAAATAAATCCCTTTGCCGGTCGGGTCAGGCATGGGCGACAGATCCGGCCCGGCTCCGAAGGTTGTTTGCCTGAGAGCGCCACTGGTTAGGCTGTACTCCCAGATGCCGGTGATGTCGTTTACCGTACGGCTTACGAACACGGTCTTGCCTGGCGAGCTCCACACCATACCGGTAGGACTTCCCGACAGGGTGCCAACTTCCTCAACGACATGGCTCGCCACATTTACTTTGTGAAGAGTCAGGCTGGGGGTTGCCGATACAACGTCGGCAGCGCTCCCGAGGCTTATCAGCAACTCTTTTCCGTCGGGAAAGGGCAGGATGTTCCACACGAGCGCGCCAGGCGCCGTGGGTTGGTAGACCAATTCCTCCTGCAAACCCGATTCCGGTTTGCGGTACACGGCATTGTTTCCGGGATTGTAGAAGAAGAAAGAGTTGTCGGCGGGCGAGGGAACCAGCGCTCCTCCGAAGGTGATGCGGGTGGTCGTGCCTCCCAATGTCGGCACAGCCCAAACTTCCCCGTTGCCTTGAACAAGCTCGTAGTAGATCAGGTTTCCGTCCCTTGAAAAACTGTCGACGAGCTTGTCGGTCGAGCTATTGGTGAGCTGGTGCGGCTCTCCGCCAGAGGCCAGCATAACAAACACCTGCTCAACGCCTCCTGCGGGCGATGTAAAGGCGACTGTGTGACCGTCCGGAGAAAGGACAGCCCCGTTGATCGGTTTGTTCCAGTGGCTGATTTGAACAATCTTGGCCGGACGGGCGGATGTGGTGCGAGAGTGATAGGTGACCAGACCACCGAGAGCGACGAGCGCGAGAACAACCGTCGCCGCGATGTACCACTCACCTGAACGTCGCGTTTCAAGTTCTGCTGCTCTCCGCGTTCCGCTCCCGGCCGGGGACGCTGGGAGCATCGCAAGCCTAGATAAGGAGGCAGCCGATCGTCCAGAGTCCGTGTCCCTCTTCAATCGTTTGAGGTCGCTGCGGATCTCAGCCGCAGACTGGTAGCGGAGGTCGCGGTCTTTTTCGAGCGCCTTGCTGACAATCTGCTCGAATCCGACGGGAAGATTGGGATTTAGGCGCGCGGGCGAGATCGGTGCTCGGTTCAGAATGGCATCGAAAACCAGCGCCGAAGTCGTCCCGGAAAAAGCTTGCCGTGCGGTTGCCATCTCGTACAGCACCACCCCAAAGGAGAACAGGTCGGTGCGCGCATCCAAGTCCTCTCCTCGCGCTTGCTCCGGCGACATGTAAGCCGCGGTGCCCACGGCTGTCCCCGGAGTGGTGAGGACATCTGCCGTTGCACCGAGGGTCGGCGCGCCCGCACCAGCCGCCCCGGTGCGGTGCAGATCCGCAGCCAGCTTGGCGAGCCCGAAGTCGAGAATCTTGGCTTGCTCGCGAGCCGTTACGAAGATATTGGCCGGTTTGATGTCACGATGAATGATGCCCTTGGCATGGGCCGCATCCAGGGCGTCGGCAATTTGAATGGCAAACTCGAGCAGTTGATCGGTTTTCAGTGGCCTGGCCTCGATCCGGTGTTTAAGAGTCTCACCGTCCAGATACTCCATCGCGATGAAAGGCCGGCGCTGATGCTGGTCGACGTCGTAGATGGTGCAGATATTCGGATGGTTCAAGGCCGAGGCGGCGCGGGCCTCCCGCTGAAGACGTTCCAGCGCCTGGCCATCGCGGGCCAGATCATCGGGAAGGAATTTCAGGGCCACCGGGCGTCCCAGTTTGATGTCTTCAGCCTTGTAGACGACGCCCATGCCACCCCCACCAAGCTTTTTCACAATGCGGTAGTGCGAAATGATCTCATCTGTTATCAAAGTTCGAACCTCCGGCCTCAGGGCTCGGTGCACGTCCAGACGAAAAACAAGATTCTCGTCGCGGAAAAAGGAACACCTAGCCGCGGGGCCATTAGCTTGTGCAGGGATAAGTCCTCGCCGTACAGCAATGCCGCTGGCTAGCAGTCTTCAGTCTGGAAGGAGATATGTCTCAGATCAGAAAAGTACAAAAAAGCTTCTGGACAGAGTTTGGGTGGGAGGACTTCGTACTTGGCGGTAGTCCGGGCGGAGAGTTCACCACCCCAGTCGGCCAATGCCAATATAAGGAAGATTTCGCAAGCGCGGTTGCATCGGCAACGGGTGGAACTAGCCTGATGCGGGGCAAGGCCGTCGGCGCCAAATTTACGGGAGCGTCCAATTCATTGAAAACCGTTTCGGGATTATCCACTGGCGGTACAGCAGAAACGGAAACCACGGTTCCCAATAAGAGAAGAAGCACCATCCAATGACTTTGCTTCACTGCAGATCACCCCAAGTAGGGCCAATATAGCTTGCGTGGATACCGCTGTCAATCGGATGCTTACCGATCCTGGATCCACATCTCTGCGAGACGCTGCAGTTGCTCTGCCGATGACAATCCATCGGGACCGGTGAGCTGATTTCCTTTGCTCTACCTGCTGCAGCAGGCCCGCGACCGCACCTCCATGAATTCGTCGAGCATAAATTCGTCGAGATTGCTGGCGGTAATAGCCAGAAATTTGACTCTCTCGAGCATGGGATTGCCTTCATCGAAGGCTTCCTCGAGAACCCGCGGTTGAAAACCAACCGGGACTCATGGCGAATTTGCTAACACCGGCCATCACCGAGCCTGCGGCGGGACACAGACGAGAAGCTTTTCCGGTGGCGCGTTAGCGCGCCATTGTTAATAGACTGTTACTCTAGATTGATGCTGGGCGCGCGGATTTAGCTTTTGTTTCGGGCGCGGTAGTGGTAGCTTCACCTTTTCTCCGCCAGCGTCCGCCTCGTAGATGTATTTCAGGCAAGCCATCGAGAGCAATAGGATTGGGAAACCATGGAAGCGAATGAATACGATCTGATTGTCATTGGCAGCGGTCCGGCTGGGCAGAAGGGCGCGATCTGTGCCGCCAAGATGCGCAAGAAGGTAGCCATCATTGACCGCAAGAAGACCATTGGCGGCGTTTGCGTTCACACCGGAACCATTCCCAGCAAGACATTGCGGGAGGCGATTCTGTACTTGAGCGGTTTCCGGCAGCGCACCTTCTATGGTCGCGGCTACGTGCTCAAAGACCGTATCTCGATGTCGGATCTGATCTTCCGCGCGCAAGCGGTCATGGCACGGGAGATTGAGGTGATCAAGTCCCAGCTGCGGCGCAATTATGTGACCACGCTCGACGGCGACGCCCACTTTATCGATCCGCATACGATTGAAATCCGAAACGACGAGGGTTCGCAACTGGCTCGCGGTCAGCACATCCTTATTGCCTGCGGCACGCGACCGGCACACAGCGCCGACATTCCCATCGACGGCCGGAGGATCTTTGACTCCGACCAGGTTCATTGTCTCGAAGAAGTTCCACGAGAGCTGATCATTGTCGGAGCCGGCATCATCGGGCTCGAGTACGCCTCCATGTTTGCCGCCCTGGGAGTCAAGGTTACGCTGCTCGATCAACGCCCTGTCCTACTGGACTTTGTGGACCGGGAGATTGTGGAGAGCCTTTGCTTTCAGCTCCGGCAGCTGGGAACCGTGTTTCGCCTAGGCGAAAAAGTGGTTTCTGTGGGATTCGACGCCGAGCGTGACCGCGTATTTGCCAAACTGGCCAGCGGGAAAAACGTTCGCGGCCAGGCACTTCTCTACACCATCGGCCGTCAGGCCAACAGCGACCAGCTCAACCTTGAAGCCACAGGGCTGACGGCGGACGGGCGCGGAAAACTGTCCGTTAACGAACACTTTCAGACCACGATTCCGCACATTTATGCCGCCGGTGACGTGATCGGATTTCCCGCCCTGGCCAGCACCTCGATGGAACAGGGCCGTCTCGCCAGTTGCCATATGTTCGGTAAGCCCGGCACAATGCCGCCCAATCTCATTCCCTACGGCATCTACACGATTCCCGAAATCTCCATGGTGGGGCACACGGAAGAACAGCTAACCCAAAGCAAAATCGCCTATGAGACCGGTCTGGCCCGCTATGCAGAACTGGCCAAAGGGCAGATGCTGGGGGATGAAGAGGGATTTCTAAAGCTGGTCTTCGATCCTGACTCGCTAAAACTGCTCGGCGTGCATGCCATTGGCGACCGGGCGGCAGAGATCGTCCACATCGGGCAAGTGGTGCTAACCATGGGAGCTAGCATCGAATATTTTCGCGATACCGTCTTCAATTATCCCACCCTGGCCGAAGCTTATAAGGTGGCGGCTCTCGATGGATTGAACAAGCTATAGCGCTCCCGGCCGACTGCTTTTTCAGCGATTTTTAATCCTGCTGTAACAATCTCCCCGTATAGTGCTCCAATTGTCGACCGGCAGCTTTCCCGGTCATCAGAAGGAGGCTGTCGATGGCAACTGCTCCTACCCCATTTCCTGCTCGCCAGCCCGTACCCCCAGGCAAGCCGGTACCAGTTTCGGCAATCCACGACAAGCTAAACAAAGGTCCAGGGAAGATAGGGGTTCTCATATTCGGCGTAGTTCTTATCATCGGAGCTATCTACGCCGGCTCGAGTCTGGCTTCCGATCTTTCCTCCATCCACAGCCCCTCGATCTTGCCCTTTCTGTTGCTCGGTCTTGCTCTCCTGGTGGCGCTGGGGTTCGAGTTTGTCAATGGATTCCACGACACCGCCAACGCCGTTGCCACTGTCATCTATACCCATTCGCTCGAACCACATATCGCCGTGGTTTGGTCGGGACTGTGGAATTTTCTTGGCGTCGTGACCTCCTCGGGCTTGGTAGCCTTCGGCATCATCTCCCTGTTGCCAGTGGAACTGATTCTGCAAGTGGGAAGCAAAGCGGGCTTCGCCATGGTTTTTGCCCTGCTGGTCGCGGCTATCCTATGGAACCTCAGTACCTGGTATTTCGGCTTGCCGGCATCCAGTTCTCATACCTTGATTGGTTCGATTATTGGCGTCGGCATCGCCAATCAATTGATGGCGCCGAAGACCGGCACCAGCGGCGTGGACTGGGGCCAGGCATTGAACATCGGGAAGTCCCTCCTGCTTTCCCCGCTCGTGGGCTTTACTTGCGCCTTCCTGTTGCTGAAGCTCATGAAGGTCGTGGTCAAGAATCGCAAGCTTTACGAGGCTCCCGAAGGTACTGAGCCGCCTCCGTTCTGGATTCGGGCCCTCCTGCTTCTTACCTGCACAGGGGTAAGTTTTGCGCACGGCTCGAACGACGGTCAGAAGGGAATGGGCCTGATCATGCTGATCCTGATCGGAACCGTGCCCACGGCGTACGCGCTGAATCATGCCATAACCAAGAAGCAGTCCCAGGACTTCATAGCGGTTTCTGAGCAGGCCAGTGACACCCTCAACAAATACGTGAGTCCCAACGCTGTGATCGGCGACGATCGCGACGAGGTCACCGCTTATATCCGTACTCGGGAATTTACTCCGAATACCATGCTGGCCTTGCGTCAGCTGGTGACCGATATCGGCAACGAGACGGCTCTGTTCGGCGAGCTCCGCAGGGTGCCCAACGATCGGGTGCGCAACTTCCGCAACGACATGTACCTCGTCAGCGAAGCTTTGCGCCTGATGCAGAAGACTCATCAACCGGAAATCGCCACCAGCGACTGGGCGGTTTTGAGCAACTATAAGAAACACATCGACAACGCTACCAAGTTCATCCCCGGCTGGGTGAAAGTTGCCGTGGCGATGGCACTGGGGTTGGGCACCATGGTCGGCTGGAAGAGAATCGTGGTGACGGTCGGCGAGAAGATCGGGAAAGACCACCTCACGTACGGGCAAGGCGCTGCCGCCGAAATCACTGCCATGGCAACCATCGGGGCCGCGGATTGGTTCGGTCTCCCGGTGAGCACGACCCACGTGCTGTCCTCCGGCATTGCCGGCACGATGGCGGCCAACCACAGCGGATTGCAGTGGGGAACGGTGCGCAATCTGCTGATGGCCTGGGTGCTGACATTACCCGCGGCCATGGTTCTCGCCGGATTCCTGTTCTGGGGATTCAGCCGGATCTTCTAGGGCCTTCCCGCGAGCCTTCGGGGGATAGTAATCATGGCTTGGTGCGAACGGGCGGCCAGGCGTCGTTCAAGCCTAACCGGATCGCGGCGGCCGAGCTGGCGGGGATGACCGAGATCGAGTTGCAACCATCTACAATCCAGGTTGCGCCGGCGGCCGCAAGCTCGGGATCTGCAACCGTGGTCCTTACGGCAGTCACTCGTGCCCCGGCCGCCCTTCCCGCAACAATTCCTGCCGGAACGTCTTCCACCACCACACAATCCTTCGCCAGTAAGCCCAACAGTGCGGCGGCCTTCTGATATGGTTCTGGATCCGGCTTTCCCCGGGTTATATCGTCGGCTGAGACAAGGTGTTCCGGGGTTGGCAGTGCGGCAGCTCGAATTCGCGCCTCCGCCAGTGGTCGAGTACAGGAGGTGACAATCGTCCACCGAGCCGGAGGCAGGGAACTGAGCAGTTCGTGAGCTCCCGGCAGCGGAACGACACCTTCGAGGTCTGCCAGTTCGCGCCGCTCAAGTTCCTGATTCTCAAGCTCATGGTCCGCGTCGGGAAGATATTCACAGATCGTGCTAAGGCTAGGACGCCCGTGGGCCCGTTTCACCACTTCAGCCGGAATGAGCCCGTGCTCAAGCGCCCACCCAGTCCAAACCCGGGCCACCGCCGGAGTGGAGTCGACGAGAACCCCGTCCAGATCAAATAGAACTGCACTGCAACTGATCTCGATCATGTACCACCATGACAAATGAGCCGGCTACCACTGGTCCACTCACACAGCCAAAATCGGGATCCAGGAGCTGAAGCCTGGCCTGGATGGCTGGGCCACGCTCCTGTGGTCCGCGGGGGCGGCAAACCTCAACTTGGCTACTTTGCCGAGAAGCTGAATACGGTTACGGTATGGTACCGCTCGTTCGGCTTCAATTCGGTTGTGGGGAAGTTGGGATGGTTCGGGGAATCAGGAAAGTGCTGTGTTTCCAGGCTAAACGCTGCGTGCTGTTCATAGGCGATGCCGCCTTTTCCCTTGATCGAGCCGTCCAGAAAATTGCTGCTGTAGAACTGAATTCCCGGCTGGTCGGTCAGAACCTTCAGCACCCGTCCGCTCGTCGGTTCGTAAACTTCAGCCGCCTCGGCGAGCGACCCCGCTTTGTGATCGAGAACCCAATTATGGTCGTAGCCGTGTCCCAGGCGGAGTTGATCGTAATCGGCGTTGATGCGGGTGCCCACCGCCGTCGCTTTGCGAAAATCAAGCGGGGTCGACTCGACCGATCTGAGCTCCCCGGTGGGAATCAGGTTGGCATCAACGGGAGTGAATCGGGAAGCCCGCAGAGTGAGTTGGTGATTGAGGATATCGCCTTGTCCTTGTCCGGCGAGATTGAAATAAGAATGGTTCGTGAGGTTCACGACCGTGGGTCTGTCGGTCGTCGCGGAATACTCGACCCGGAGATCAGACTTGACCAAGGTGTAGCGAACGATAACCGAAAGATTCCCCGGGTAACCGGCCTCGCCGTCCTGGCTCAGGTAGCTGAGCTCGACTCCGTCTTGGATCGGCTTTGCCTTCCAGAGAACGTTATTGAATCCATGCGGTCCGCCATGCAGTGAATTGCTACCATTGTTGAGCGGCAGGGAATACTTCTTACCATCGAGGGTAAAAGTGCCATGGGCAATTCGATTGGCGTAGCGACCGATGATAGCGCCGAGAAAGGCTCCGCCCTTGGGGTCATTATTATTGCCCACGTATCCGTCGAGATCATCGAAGCCTAGGACGACATCGGCAAGCTTCTGATTCCGATCCCGAACCTTCAGGGTTACTACGATTCCGCCGTAGTTCGTGATGCTGGCTTCGGCGGAACCACTGCGGAGCGTATAGAGATCGACCGGAGTAGCATCGGGCAGCTTTCCGAATGGCTGTGCGCTCACTGTCGTTTGGCCCTCCACAATCGCACTCGAGAACGCCAACCAGAATACAACGGACAGGCTCGCCTGAAGAATCTGCCGCGAACCTCCAGCCCAGTCATTCCAGGGAGGGAGCGCGAAGCTGGCCGCACGGCAGGCCGCCTGTGTCCGAGAGACTGCAGTTAGCAGCGCGTCCCAGAGGCGCCGACCACAGCCTCGAACGGCCGTTGCTCGTTGTCCTTGCGGCAGGTGCGGGGCCGGGGTTCTGAAGTCTACCTTCGCGAGGTTCATCATTCCCGAGCTCCCTCACCGTGGCCGAGCCAGTACACATCCAAGGTCATTCTGCGATGGGCTGTCATAGGACTCCTTTGCGCTTTTTAAGATTTGCGTCCGGGCGCGAAGCGAATGCAATAACGAATGCCAAACAGGAACAACAGGATTCCCCACCAAAGGCTGGCGTGCAGTGGATAGAGCACGACCGGATTCGCGGGTGGACGAAAGATCTCCCAAATCCCCGCGCCGGCGATTAAGATGCCATTCACCAACAGGGATAGCCCGATGAAGAACCAGATCGAAATTCCGCTGTCGTCTACCGTCATGGTTACGACCTTTTACCAAACGAGAATGTTGAGAACGACAAACACTATGCCGACCACGATGGCCCAGAACCACGGCCGCTGGTGCAGCGGAACCTCGCCTTCCAGGGGAATGGCCGTCATCCCGTAAACCAGGCCTTCCAGTTCGTGGTCCGGACTCGGCCGCGTCAGGTTACTGACCGCGACCGTGACGAGCACGCAAACCATCCAGGACCATAAGGCTCGATACATATTCTCGGCCATGTCGCGCGCGTTAGGCGAGAGCGCCACGTAGCGCAGCGCGTTGGGATTCACTTTGACCCAGGCCCACATGCCGATCGAGGAGAGCGTACCCGCCAGAAGACCCCAGAACCCTCCGGGACCCGTTGCGCGCTTCCACAACATGCCCAAGACCACCGTACCGAAAAGCGGAGCCATGAAAAAGCTGAACAGGGCCTGCACGTAATCCATGATGCTGGCAAAGGACATGACCAGATACGCGGTCCCCACGCTGATCAGTACTCCCAAGATCGTCGACCAACGGCCCATGTTCACATAGTGATGGTCACTGGCCTTCCCGTTGATGAGAGCGCGATAGATGTCGTACGTCCACACTGTCGTAAATGCGCTCACGTTCCCGGCCATGCCCGACATGAAGCCCGCGATCAGAGCCGTGACTCCCAAACCGAGCAGACCGGGACCGCAATAGCGAGCCAGCATGAGCGGCAGTACCTCGTTATAGCTGTGACCGCCGTTGGCGACGGTCGAAGCTTCACCGGTGAGCTTTACCGGAAGCACTGCGAGTCCCAGAAGACCGGGCAGAATTACGATGATGGGAACCATCATCTTGAACGCAGCTCCAAGGATCGGAGCGAGCTTGGCCGAGCGCAGGTTCTTGGCTGCAAGCACCCTCTGCACCACCAGGAAATCCGTCGTCCAGTAGCCGAAGGAAATAATGAAGCCCAGGCCAAAAACGATCCCCGTCCAGTGAATGCCCATGGGGTTGTTATTGAACGAACCCAGGGTGGACCAGAGATGGGTGTATTCCGGGGAAGCATTATGAGCGATCTGTAACTTCAGATTTTCCCAACCTCCGGTCTCGATCAGCCCCAGAATTGGGATCAGCAGTGCGCCCGCCCAAATCAGGACGAACTGGAGCACTTCGTTGAAAATGGCGGAACGCAATCCGCCGAGTGCGACGTAGACTGCCACAGTCAGAGACGAAGCCCAAATGCTGAAGTGGATGTCCCAGCCCAACACCACTTTCAGGACCAGGGCCATCGAGTACATGTTGATGCCGCTCATGAGCACGGTCATGAACGCAAAAGAGACGGCTGAAAGGGCACGGGTTGGCTCGCCAAAGCGCAACTTAAGATAGCCCGGTACGGAGTGAGCCTTGGAGATGTAATAAAACGGCATCATGACTAATGCCAGAAACAGCATGGCGGGAATGGCACCGATCCAATACCAATGGGTCGCCAGAATGCCATACTGATACGCGGCCGCCGCCCAGCCCATGAGTTCGAGCGCACCCAGATTGGCCGAAAGAAAGCTCAGCCCGGCAATCCACGCCGTCATCTCGCGACCGGCGAGAAAGAAATCCTCCCCCGTTTTGGCGCGTCCCTTGAGATACCAGCCGATGGAAAGGACTAGGGCAAAATAGAAGGCCACAATCGCAACATCCACCGCCGACAAACGAACCAGCCGGGTTGCGGCCAAGACCGCCAGCCAAGGCACCATGCATTGTCCTTTGGTTGTATTTGACCATAGAAGGTGGTGATTCCGAACAATATCGATCAGCCATTCCGCGAGCCGGACTGGGCAGCCGGTCGGAGGAATCACTGCCGCCTATAATGGTCGCATCATGGAGGCTCTGCTTCGGAATGTCGCTTTCGGCGTGCGCATGCTGAGCAAGAATCCCGGTTTGGCACTGGCGGCGATCCTGACCCTAGCCTTGGCAATCGGTGCGAACACCGCGATGTTTACCGTCACCAGCGCGCTGCTGTGGCGACCATTCCCTTATGCCGACCCAGAGCAACTGGTGACGGTAGAAGCGAAGGATCAGACCAAGGACTTCGGGGGCACCCTATTGCGCTACGAACTGCTGCGTGACCGCAGTCAGTCCTTCGAAGCAGTCGCCGCATGGGCCAACGATAATTTCAACCTCACCGGACGCGGCGAACCGATGCAAGTAGCCGTGGCACGGGTCTCAGCCAATTTTTTCTCGCTGCTCGGAGTACAACCCGAGCGGGGGCGTAGCTTCACCCAAGAAGAAGGCCGGCCCGAAGGCAGTCCTGTCGTCATGCTCAGTGATTCGTTCTGGCGCAGCCGCTTCGGCGGCGACCTCAAGATCATCGGCCAGACCGTCACCCTCGATACCGTGCCGCACACGATTGTGGGCGTCCTGCCGGCGGACGTTCAGTTTCCCTTTGTGGGCGCCGCCGACATTTGGATACCGCGCTATTTTGAGTTCACTCTCATGACTCCGCAACGGCTGCGCTCGGGCGTGGGCTATTTGGGAATGGTGGCGCGACTTCGCTCGGCGGTACCGCTGGCCCTTGTCCAGACGGAGCTGGCCATGCTGAACCGGCAATATCGCGAGCACAACCCCACGGCGCCTGATGCCGATCCCGGGGTCAGAATGATTGCCGCTCCCCTGCGCGATTCCATCGTAGGCGACGTCCGCGGACGAGTGCTGGTGCTTTCCGGCGCCGTTGCGGTGGTGCTGCTGATTGCTTGTGCCAATGTGGCCAGCCTGCTGCTTTCGCGGGCCCTGGCTCGCAGGAGGGAAATCGCGGTGCGCACCGCCCTAGGAGCAAGCCGCAGCGTGTTAGTCCAACAACTTCTCACCGAAAGCGTGCTGCTGGCTTTAGTGGCCGGGGTGCTCGGAGTAGGGCTGAGCTGGGTCGCAACCCGTGCGCTGCTGCGCTGGGGAACAAGTCAGCTTCCTCCCGGAATTCCCATCAGCATCGATTTGCGGGTGCTCTTGTTCGCCCTATTTGTGTCCGGGCTCACCGGAATCCTTTTCGGCACCTTTCCCGCGTTGCAGCTTACGCAGGTTAACCTCAACACGGCGCTCAGTGAGGAGGGCCGCGGCACCTCTGCCGGACACGCACGCACGCGGATAAGAAGTCTGCTGGTGGTAGGCCAGGTTGCACTGTCCTTGCTGCTGCTTCTCGGCGCCGGGTTGCTCCTGCGCAGCTTCGTACAGCTGCTGCGATCGGATCCCGGTTTTGATGCTCACCATGTGCTCACCATGAACATTTCGCTGCCCACCGTGAAATATGCGAATCCGGAACAGCAGATCGGGTTCTTTGAGGAAGTTCTGCGCCGCGTGTCGCTGCTGCCAGGCGTGTCTAGTGCCGCGATCTCCGCTGCGCTGCCACTGAGCTGGAAACGAATTACTCCCATGCTGCCGGAAGGACAGCCTAACGTGTCTTTGGCGCAGCGCCCGTTTCTCGATATCGAGGCCATTAGCCCACAGTGGTTCGCGACCATGCGCGTGCCCCTGCTGGCGGGCCGCGCCTTCACAGCCGCCGACAATGCCCAAGCCCCCAAGGTCCTCATCGTCAACGAAACCTTCGCCCGGCGTTTCTGGCCCAACCAGAATCCACTGGGCAAGCACGTAATCGTGGGGCGTTGGCCGGAGCCGGCCGAGGTGGTCGGCGTGGCCGCGGATGTCAAGAACAAGGGCCTGGCGCAGGATACGCAAGCTCAACTGTATGTCGCGTTCCCGCAGTTGCCGTGGGGCAACATGAATCTGCTGGTGCGCACGGTAGTTCCGCCCCAGAGCATGACGTCGGGGATCGATGCGCAGATCTCGGCCGTGGACCCCGATCAGCCAGTGACTGCTGTCCAGACCGTGGATGAGCTCATGGAAAACTCCCTTTCCCAACCGCGATTCCTAACGTTACTGCTAGGCATCTTTTCGGGTACCGCGTTGGTGCTTGCCGTGATTGGGGTCTATGGTGTCCTGGCTTACTCGGTAACCCAGCGACAGCATGAGTTGGGCATTCGCCTGGCGCTCGGGGCACCACGGGGAGACGTCTTGCGCCTGGTGGTGCGGCAGGGACTCATGCTGGCCGTCGCAGGCGTGGGAATGGGTCTGATTGCTGCCTCACTGCTGACCAGCCTGATGTCGAGTCTGCTGTACAAGGTGGGAACGCGCGACCTCACAACCTTCGTTCTGGCGCCGCTCGTGTTTCTCGCGATCGCCCTGCTCGCCAGCTACTTGCCCGCACGACGGGCGGCGAAACTGGATCCCATGGAAACGTTACGGTTGGGATAAACGACGCCGAATTCTCTAGCCCGTGCTCTCGGACCCTCCTCGCGTCGGACCTCGTGTCCGATCCCTGAAATCCAGCAGAGACTCGCAACCATAGGAGTAGCGTTGGATCGTTATCTTACCCGTGCCGGGGATTACTGGTTGCGCGGCCAGTACCGCATACTCCTGTGCCGGTAGTTGGTGCGGCAACCAAAGCAGAAGTGCAAGGTGGGAGGAAATAGACCATCTCCTTGGTCAGGTTGTCTTTGGCGCCTGCTTTGGCTTCCCCGGCTCTATCCGCATGACCTCGGTATGGGAGGATATTATATACGGGTAAATCGTCGAGGCCGGAAAGCCGGGGGGACAACGCCTGCCCATAGCGGCTTCCGTGGCTCTAGCCGAACTCGTGAGACACGACGGGGCATGAACGAGGCGCGATATCGCCGGATTCGAGTGATCGATTCCCATACCGGAGGAGAACCCACACGTCTGGTGGTCGAGGGCGGGCCCGATCTCGGCGATGGACCTCTAAGCGACCGTCTGGAACGCTTTCGTCGAGATCATGATTGCTATCGGTCTGCCATCGTCAACGAACCGCGTGGCTCCGAGGTGGTCGTGGGCGCGTTGCTCTGTGAACCCCTGGACCGCGATTCGACCGCGGGCGTCATTTTCTTCAATAATGTCGGTTATCTGGGAATGTGCGGGCACGGTACCATCGGTCTGCTCGCTACCTTGCGGTACATGGGCCGAATCGTAGCTGGGGAGCATCAGATCGAGACACCGGTCGGCACTGTGACTGCCATTCTGCATGAGACGGGTGAAGTGACCGTCCAGAATGTCGCGAGCTTTCGCCAGAGAGCGCATGTGAGGGTGGAGGTTCCCGGTTTTGGAACCGTGCACGGGGACGTGGCCTGGGGTGGCAACTGGTTTTTTCTGATTGACGATCCTGAGATGGAGCTGACCTTGGCCAACGTTGAGCGCCTGACGGCGTATACCTGGGCGGTCCGCCTGGCGCTGCGACAGGCGGGCATCACCGGCAGCAGCGGGCAGGAAATCGATCACATTGAGCTTTTCGGTCCTTCGAAGAAACCGGGCATCCAGAGCAAGAACTTTGTCCTGTGTCCGGGCAAAGCCTACGATCGCTCGCCTTGTGGGACAGGCACGAGCGCCAAGTTGGCGTGCCTGTATGCCGACGGAAAGTTGCGGGAAGGGGAAGTCTGGAAGCAGGAAAGCGTGGTGGGGAGCGTGTTCGAGGGCAGTGTCAGCATTCGTAACGGTCAAATCTATCCCAGTATTAAGGGATCGGCATACGTGAATGCGGAAGCTGAGCTGCTCTTGGATGAACTCGACCCCTTTTCGATGGGAATTCGAGCGTGAGCCGTGCGACCTACGACGTTGTGGTGGTTGGGGCTGGCATTGTCGGGGCGGCCTGCGCCGGCGAGCTTGCCGGTCGCGGCCTGCATGTTGCCGTGGTCGAGCGCGACTGTGTTGGCGGCGGCGCAACCGCTGCCGGCATGGGCCACATCGTTGTCATGAGCGATTCCGAGCCTCAGTTCGCTCTGACCCGCTACTCCCAGTTGCTTTGGCGCGATCTGAGCCCGGAGTTGCCGTCCGATGTGGAATACCAGCCGTGCGGCACCATCTGGGTGGCGGCGGACGAAGAGGAAATGGGCGAAGTCCGGCGCAAAGATGCGTACTATCGCGAACGCGCAGTACCCGCGGAGGTCATCGACGGTACGACCTTGGCGCGTCTGGAACCGAATCTTCGGAAGGGCTTAGTCGGGGGTCTGCTGGTACCTGAGGACGCAGTTCTGTATCCGCCCTGTGCGGCGCGATGCTTGATGGAGCTTGCCCAGGCGAAAGGAGCCGAGTTGCACCTGGGACTCTCGGTCTCCCGGATCGGCCAGGGCCGGGTGTTCGCGGGCAGCCGGGAATTCTCGGCCGGCACCATCGTGAACGCAGCCGGAGCGTGGGCTTCCGAGTTGATGCCGGAGGTCGAGGTTACCAGGCGAAAAGGCCATTTGGTGATCACCGACCGGTATCCCGGCTTCGTGGGCCACGCGCTGGTCGAGCTCGGATATTTGAAGAGCGTCCATTCGCTCACCAGCGACTCGGTCGCATTCAATGTGCAACCTCGCATCACCGGACAGATTCTCGTGGGTTCCTCGCGGCAATACCGGGCCGAGGCTGCGAACGTTGACAGCGAAATACTCACTCGCATGCTGCGCCGGGCTCAGCAATACATGCCCGGCTTGGGTGAGCTGTCGGCGATTCGCACCTGGACGGGTCATCGGGCCGCTACCCGCGACCGACTTCCCTATATTGGGCCGTGGCCGGACGACAAGACCATTTATCTCGCTACCGGGCACGAGGGACTGGGTATCACCACTTCTCTCGGGACGGGATATCTCCTCGCGGACCAGCTCACGGGAACAAAGCCTCGAATTCCGATAGAGCCGTACTTGCCGGCCAGGATCGACGCCGAGCACATCCATGCCTGAGACGATCGTAGTCACGGTAAATCGTCAGCCGATCGTCGTCCCTCGCGGGGCGACGGTGGCCGTGGCAGTAGCCATGGCGGAGTCTTGGTGCCGGCGTTCGGTGACAGGCCAGCCCCGCAGCGCCTTATGTGGAATGGGGATTTGCTTTGAATGCCGGGTGACCGTCGATGGCAGGCTGCATCGCTGCGGCTGTCAAATGCTTTGTCGTTCAGGTATGGACGTGAGGGTCGATGACTAGGGTTGCACGCTCCTTCGATGTCTTGGTGGTTGGGGGAGGGCCAGCAGGTATGGCAGCGAGCGTCTGTGCCGCCGAATGCGGACGCCGCGTAGGACTGGTGGACGACAACCCGAGCCTGGGTGGGCAGATCTGGCGCGGTGAAACCAGCCTCGGCACCTCCGATGCCGCCCGGTGGGCCGAGCGATCCTCGAGTGCGGGAGTGGAAACGCTGTGCGGAACCCAGGTTTTTCATCATCCTGCTCCCGGCATCTTGCTTGCCGAGCAAGAAGACGATGTTTGCGAACTCAGCTTCCAGAAATTGGTGCTGGCCACGGGTGCCCGCGAGCGATTCCTGCCTTTTCCCGGGTGGACGTTACCTAACGTGATGGGGGCGGGCGGGCTGCAGGCTATGGTGAAGTCCGGGCTGCCGATCGCCGGGAAGCGAGTCGTGGTAGCAGGGACCGGACCTCTGCTGGTCGCGGCCGCTGCATTTCTGCGCAAGCACGCGGCAACGGTGCTCGTCATTTGTGAGCAGACTCCGTGGATTTCCTTGTTCCGTTTCGCTGGGGCACTTGTTCTTGAAACTCAGAAGCTTGCGCAAGCTCTTTCTCTGAAGAAGCAACTGGCGGGGGTTCGATTTCTTACCAGCTGTTGGCCGATCGAAGCTCAAGGTGAGGAGAAGCTACAAGCGGTGGTGATCTCGCGCGGAGAACGAATTGCTTGTGACTACCTGGCTTGCGGCTTCCATCTCGTGCCCAACACGGAGCTCGCACAACTGTTAGGCTGTCAGATGCGCGGTGGCTACGTGCAAACAGATGAATCTCAGAAAACATCGCTGTCTGGAGTTTTCTGCGCCGGAAAGCCCACCGGTATCGGAGGGCTGGAGCTGTCGTTGATCGAAGGTCAAATTGCGGGATTGGCTGCAGCTGGCCGCCGAGAGCAGGCAGTCCGGCATTCCAGGGAACGCAAAAAGCTCGCAGGTTTTGTCCCGGCGCTCGAGCGCGCATTTTCCCTGCGGCAAGAACTGAAAACCCTGGCTCGTCCGGAAACCATCGTCTGCCGCTGCGAAGATGTTCCTTACCGTCGCCTGGCGGCCCAGCAATCCTGGCGCTCTGCCAAATTGCAAACCCGATGTGGAATGGGTCCGTGTCAAGGACGGGTCTGCGGTCCGGCCACGGAATTCCTTTTCGACTGGAAGCCCGATTCTGTGCGCCCCCCCATCTTTCCGGCGCAATTCGAGCATATGGCCTGGATGGCAAGCCATGCCGAATCAGAGCCCCAGGCCGTGCTAGGAGGAGATCCATGAACTGGAAGGGCGTCATGCCCGCGATTACAACTTGCTTCGACCAGGATTACAAAGTGGATTACCCGTTCTTGGCTCGGCACTGCCGCTGGCTGCTGGATCACGGTTGCACGGGTGTCGTAGTGCTCGGTTCGCTGGGAGAGGCCTCGACTCTCAAGC
>Ga0187778_10000718_pt1 | contig 23523 bp, 23 predicted proteins | sample 1015_Q2_SP5_20_M_FD_132418 | JGI IMG/M metagenome (GOLD analysis project Ga0187778, IMG submission 132418) | Tropical peat soil microbial communities from peatlands in Department of Meta, Colombia - 1015_Q2_SP5_20_MG | ecosystem: Environmental > Terrestrial > Soil > Wetlands > Peat | place... | reverse complement strand
GCCAGATACAATGTGCTTAGAAAATCGTCCGCAATGCCGCGCGCAAATTTGGCCAGAATGTCCGCCGTTGCCGGCGCGACCAGCAGCAGATCCGTGCGCTGCGCCACCGCGATGTGATCAATCGCGGATTCCACGCTCCCGGATCCGCCCGGTTCGTTTGTGAAGAGCTCGGTGATGACTCGCTGCCCGCTGAGCGCCGCAAAAGTGAGGGGAGTGATGAATTCGCGCGCGGCCCGCGTCATGACAACCTGGATGGTGTGGCCCTCGTCCTGCAACCGGCGCACCAGTTCTGCTGACTTATACGCCGCGATTCCGCCCGTGACCCCGAGGGTGATGCGCATGGAGTGGATGCCTCGCGGGCGCTCTACTTCCGCCTCTTGCCCGCCTCTTTTTCCTCGTCGCCCGTTCCCGGATCGTTGAATTCGTACTCCACCAGCCCTTGATCTACCTCTTCGCACGCGATCCGCGTGGCCTTTTGCGTTCGCACGCTCTCCACCATTGGCGGCGCGCCCGCCATGATTTGTCGCGCGCGTCGCGCCGCCAGCACGACATAAGCAAACTGGCTCTCCGGAGCTTTGGTCTGCACGGCCATGAGTGTCTTACCCTCCAAACGATGCCAGGACTTGATTTACGCGATCGCGGCGCCGTGCGCTCGAGCATCGCAGGGCCATGACGATGGCCTGCGCTTCCTTTCCCGCACGTTCCACATCATCGTTCACTACACAAAAATCGTAAAATTTCTCGCTCGCCGAGATCTCTTCCCGCGCTTTCGAAAGCCGCCGCGCGATCTCTTCCTCAGTATCCTGCCCCCGTTTGCGCAACCGTTTTTCCAGCTCTCCCCGCGAGGGTGGCAGTATAAAGATCGCCACCGATTCCGGCAACTTCCGCTTCACCTGTTCGGCGCCTTGAACGTCAATTTCGAGCACCAGGTCCAGGCCCCTGCGGCGCGATTCTTCCAGCCATTTTCTCGGGGTCCCGTAAGCGTGTTTCCCGAATACGCGCGCGTATTCCAGAAACTCACCCCGGGACACCATGGCGCTGAACTCCGCCTCAGTGACGAAATCATAACATTTTCCGCTGGCCTCGGTCGCCCGCCGCGGCCTCGTCGTGCACGATACCGATGACAACGTCCCCGGCAGCTCCAGAATCTTCTGCACCAGCGTGCTCTTCCCCGAGCCCGAAGGCCCGGACACGATCAGCACCAGTGGCTCTACGCCGCTTCCCTCGCTCATTCGATGTTCTGGACCTGTTCCCGCAATTTTTCGATCTCTGCCTTGATCTCCAGCGCCAGACCCGTGATGGTCAGCGCTTCGCTTTCCACCCCGGGCGTCTTCGAAAGCATCGTGTTCGCTTCCCGGTGCATCTCCTGCAGAAGGAAATCCAGCTTTTTTCCCAGCTCGCCCGCGCCATCCAAGAGTTTCGTGAACTGCTGCAAATGGCTCCGCAACCGGTCTAATTCTTCACTGATATCGCTGCGTTCCGCAAGCAGCGCCGCCTCCTGCGCCAGGCGTGCTGGCTCCACGCTGGTGTCCCCAAGCAAATCCCGGAGCCGTATCTCCAGCCGCCGCGCAAACGCCGGCCGCAAGGTTGCCACGAGGTCCCGCACCTTTTCTGCTTCTCCCTCGATTCGCGCAACGCGCGCACGCAATTCCTCCGCCAGGTGTTTCCCCTCGACCTTCCGCATTTCGTCCATCTTCGCGAGGGCTTCCAGCAGATATTTTTCCAGCGCATCTCCGAACTCTTCCTGCTCTTCATCCGACTCCGGAAGCACCGAGGCCAATCCTGCAATCACTCCCGGCAAGCGGAGCAGTGAGACGACGTCCAGTTCCGATCCGGCTTTCGTCTGCTCCCTTAATTCCTCGGCGGCGCGAACGTATTTTTTCAGTAGTTCCTGATTCACGTGGACCGGCGCGCCTTCTCCCGGCTCCGCACTCACATGGACGTCCAGGTGGCCCCGGTGAATCCGCGCCCGCACCACTTGCCGCAACCGGTGCTCGTACGACTCGAGCGAATCCGGAATGCGCAACTTGATGTCCAGAAAACGGTGATTCACGCTCTTCACGCTTACGCGAATGGCCCATCCGTGGTACTCTCCGCGCGCCATCGCGTATCCGGTCATCGACCGGCATTCCGGCTTGCTCAGCGTGGCCGTGCCCGTTTCGCTCAAATGCTTCGCGCTCATTCTTTTTCGCTGGACCTCGCCACATTCCTGTTCGGCGGTTCTGCCGGTGCCAGCATCTCCTCATCTGCGAACTGCAAATCATGCAACCGCGCGTAACTTCCGCCCTGCGCGAGAAGTTCCGCATGCGTCCCGCTCTCGCGGATTCGCCCATCTTCCAACACTAGGATTTTATCGGCTTTCCGCACGGTTCCCAAACGGTGAGCAATGACAATTACCGTCCGCCCCACCATCAGGTTGCTCAAGGCCTTCTGCACGTACTGCTCCGACTCCGAATCGAGCTCCGAAGTCGCCTCATCCAGAATCAAAATTGGCGAATTCTTCAGAATTGCCCGCGCAATCGCAATCCGCTGCCGCTGGCCTCCGCTCAGCCGCGTGCCTCGTTCGCCGATGAGCGTCGCGTATCCTTGCGGCAAATCCACGATGAAATCGTGTGCCAGCGCCGCCTTTGCGGCTTCCTGGACTCGCTCAAAAGGAACTTCCTTCATCCCATAGCAGATGTTATTGAGCACGCTGTCGTAGAACAGGATGTTTTCCTGCGTGACCATGGCAATCTGTTTCCGCAGCGACCGCAACGTCACCTCGCGAACGTCTCTCCCATCTATACGTATCGTTCCTCCGCTCACCTCATAAAAGCGCGGAATCAAGTTGACGAGCGTGGTCTTCCCCGCGCCACTCGAACCCACGATGGCGATGATCTCTCCCTTCCGCGCCCTGAAATCAATCTCTCTCAGCACGGGCGCGGAGTCATAGGAAAAATTCACGTTCTCAAACTCAATCTCGCGGGAGAAGGGTGGCAGCTCGATGGCCTGGGGCGCGTCCCCCTCCTCCTCCTTCATGTCGAGGTAGGCGAACACTTGCGCCGTTGCGCCTTGCGCTTGCTGAAATTGCTGGTAGACGGACCCCATGCGTTTGATGGGCTCGTACGACTTGAATAGCGCGTAAACGAAGGCGATGAACAAACCGACGGTCATTTGCCCGTGCTGAATTCTGTCCCGTGCATACAGAAGCAGCAGAAAGATCGCAACCGGTTGGAGCAGATCCATCAGCGGCGAGGTACTCACTTGAGCTCGCACCCAGCGCATTGTTTCTCGCAGCAGACGCCGCGCCGCTGTCCAGAATTTCTGGATTTCGAAATCCTCCATCCCAAAGGCCTTCACGATGCGGTTCCCGGAAACCGTTTCCTGAAGGATCTGATTCAGTTCGCCCAGCTTCGACTGGCTCTTCTCGACCGAATGCCGGATTCGCCGCCCTAACTTGCCCACGGGCCATACGATGAGCGGCAAAAGCACGGCGCAGGCGAGCGTCATTCTCCAGTCAATGTAGAACAATACGGTGATGAGGGTTACAAACGTGAACGTATGCCGGAACACGTCTGCGAGATATTCCGAGAGCGCCGGCCGCGCTCGCTCCACATCGTTGATGACCGCAGACATGATCCGGCCCGTGGGCTGTTGCTGAAAAAACGCCATCGGCTGGCGAATGATTTTCTGGTACACGCTGTTTCGCAGGTCCGTGATCGCCCGGTGCCCGACAAACTGGATCAGCGTGTTCCCTCCAAATTCCGCCAAGGATTTCACCAGGAATACGACCAACAGCGAGATGCCCACGATAGGCAATACGTTGTGAATGCTGTGCGGAAAGAATCGGTTCAGGTAAATCGAACGCCCCCCATGGGGCAAGGTGAACAGCAGGACATTCGAGTCAGGAGCCGAGGGATTCAGCACGCGATCGAAGATCGGCTTGATCATGAACACGATCAGGCCCTCGGAAACGCCGACAACGGCAAGCAGTACCACCCCCAGCGTCATCGAGAACCGGTAGGGCCGCACGTAGCTCAAAAGCCTTCGGATTTGTGGTGAAAGAAGAGACTCCACTCCCCACTCCACGAAAAAAGTCCCGCAACACCCTCTTGGTACGCTATGCGGCTGTACAGTGTTGTGTCAAGTTTTGGCGGGCACCTTCGGACCCTTTTTAGAGCCAAGCTGCCGCTGATACGCGGCTTCGACATGTGACCGGAGAACGCCTAAGGAGTAGGTTCGATGACTTCTTTCTTTACATGCAACTTAGAACTCATAACTTATTACTTGTCGATATCGCGATGCACGACACGCGTCGCAAAACCTTTCTTCTCCAACGCGTGCTTCATCCACTCCGCCATCATGACCGAGCGGTGCTTTCCTCCCGTGCATCCGAACCCGATCGTCAGGTAGCTCTTCCCTTCCTCGATATAGTGGGGAATCAGGTAGGTCAACAGGCTCTGCATCCGTCTCAGAAATTCCCCGGTCTGCGGAAAAGACTGGATGTAGCGCCGCACCTGCGGGTCCTTCCCGGTATAGCGCCTCAACTTCGGCACGAAATGCGGGTTGGGCAGAAATCGCACGTCGAACATCAGGTCCGCATCGGTCGGCACGCCGAATTTGTACCCAAAGCTCACCAGCGAGACGAGCAGCGGCCTCTTGCTCTCCGACTTGAAACGCTCGTTCACGAAGTGCCGCAACTCGTGAACGTTGAATTGCGAGGTGTCAATCACCACGTCCGCCAATTTGCGGATGGGTTCCATCAGCGCCCGTTCGTGGTGCAGGCTCTCGCGCACCGAATAGTCTTTTCCGAGCGGGTGAGGCCGCCGCGTCTCACTGTATCGCCGCAGGAGCGCGTCGTCGTGCGCCTCGATGAAGACCAGCACAATGGGATGCTCACGCCGCAATGCTCGAAGCAATCCGGGCAGCTTTTCGAGTTGCAGCCCTTCCCGCGCATCCACCAGCAGAGCCGCTTTCCCGAAATCCCCTTCGCCCGCCGCGTGCAGCTCCGCAAAAATCGGAATCAACTCCACCGGCAAGTTGTCCACGCAGTAGTAGCCCATGTCCTCAAAGGCTTTGAGGACCGTGCTCTTCCCCGAGCCGGAAAGTCCGGTGAGGATGACGAGTTGGCGTCCTTGATTTCGGCCGTTTCGTGAGTGGCGGGCAGTGCGCTTCACGGTTGCAGCGGGCTCAATTCTTGACCCGGCGTTGATGCGTGCTCGGGATTCTCATGTCTTCGCGATATTTTGCCACCGTGCGGCGGGTGACGTGAATCCCGTTTTCGTCCAGTTTCTTGGCAATCTGTTCATCGGTCAGCGGCTTGGTCGCGTCCTCTTCATCGATCATCTTCTTCACCAAGCGCTTCAAAGTCAGCAGCGACATCCCGCCGCCTTCCGGCCCGTTCACCGCCTCGCTGAAGAACGACCTCAGCTCAATCACTCCCTGTGGCGTGTGCGCATACTTGTTCGCCACCGCGCGGCTGACGGTTGAAGGGTGCACGCCCACCTCTTCCGCCACTTCCTTGATCATCATCGGCTTCAGCGCATCCGGCCCGCGATCCAGAAATTCTCCTTGCCGGGCGATGATCGATTGGCAGACACGCAGGATGGTGTGCTTCCTCTGCTCGATGTTTTTCATCAACTGGATCGCCGCCGTGAACCGCTCCTTGACGTAGTTCCGCACGTCTTTGTCCGCCGCGTCACGCACCAACAATCGCCGGTACGTCGGGCTCAACCGCAATTGCGGCATGTCATCTTCGTTGAGGAACACTTGCCACAGGTCATCCACTTTCCGGAAATAGACGTCCGGCTCTACCAGCCGCGGCTCTGTCTTGTTGTAACGCAGCCCCGGCCGCGGATCGAGCTTCTTGATACCTTCGATTGCGTGCTTCACGATGTCAATCGGACGGTTCAGCGCCCGCGCGATTTCCTTCAACTGGTTCGCCTGCACTTGCTTCAAGTGCTCGGAAACGATCTGCTGCGCCAGCGTATTCTGCGGATCGAACGCCTTCAGTTGCAGCAGCAGGCACTCTCGCAAGTCGCGTGCACCCACTCCGATCGGGTCAAACTCCTGCACCACAGCCAAGGCATCTTCAAGATCATCCGGCGAGTACTTTCCCTCTTGTGCCAACTCCTCCGTTGAAGCGGTCAGGTATCCGTTCTCGTCCAGATTGCCGATGATACTCTCCGCGATTTCCTTGACCGCTTCCGAACAAATCGTCACGCTCAACTGCCACATCAAGTGGTCGGTCAGCCCCGCGGGTGAAGACAGGAACTTCTCGAACGACGGCCGCTCCGTAATCTCGCGCTCCTGCGACATTCCGCCGTCCCCGCCCGTGTCCAGATACTGATTGAAGAATGTTCCCACATCGAATTCGTCAAAGGGATTGGCGGCTTCCTTCTCCGGAACTTTCTCCGTTTCCGCCTTCAAGAATGTTTCGTCGCTGTAATTGTCGGTCGCGGTGGGCTCTTCGCTTAACTCTTCAAGAACCGGATTGGCAATCATCTCCTGATTGATCATTTCCCGAAGTTCCAGGCGGTTCAGCGCCAACACGCTGACCATCTGCACCAATCCTGGCGTCAGGATTTGCTTCTGCGCGACCTTCAGGTTGAGTTTGAGTCCCTGCCAAGCCATATTTGGTGCTTACCCAGCTCCTAGGATAGCTCTAATTCAGCCGGAAGTTATCTCCAAGATAGACGCGGCGGACTTCCGGGTCGCTGCTCAACTCTTGGGGCGTGCCCTTCTTCATGATTTTCCCATGATTCACGATGTACGCTCGATCCGTCACGCTCAGTGTTTCTCGCACGTTGTGGTCAGTGATGAGTACACCGATTCCCGAGCGGCTCAATTCCCGAATCAAGTCCTGTAAGTCCTTTACCGTCAATGGATCGATGCCCGAAAACGGTTCATCCAGCAAGATGAATGACGGCTGCAGGGTCAGCGACCTCGCGATTTCCAGCCTCCGCCGCTCGCCCCCGGAGAGCATGTACGCCCGGCTGTGCCGCACCGTCTCCAGCCCCATTTGTGCCAGCAGCTCTTCCAGCCGATCCCGCTGCTGCTCCGGGGTAATGGGCAGCGTCTCCAGCACGGCGAGCAGATTCTCTTCGCTTGTGAGCTGCCGGAAAACCGAGGGCTCCTGGGGCAAGTAGCTAATCCCGTTCCGCGCCCGCAGATACATTGGCAGGTCGGTGATTTCCTCTCCATTCAGCAACACCCGTCCCGAGTCCGGGCGCGCCAGGCCCACGATCATGTAGAAGGTCGTGGTCTTCCCGGCCCCATTGGGGCCTAAGAGTCCTACGACTTCCCCTTGTCCGATTTCCAGTTCTACGTTATCTACTACCTTGCGTCCCCGGTAGGACTTGCTAAGTTCGACGCCTTGGAGTGTGGGCATTCCGCTTCACGCGGGATCGCTAAGCGGTCCCTCTATTTCTGGACTCGGTGTCTCGTCAGTGTTCGCAATCCGTTTCCCGAGTCGACGACGATGGTATCATCCGCCAAATTGAAGGTCAATTCACGCCCCGTTGTTGTTCCTTCGGTGGCGTCATACAACGTTGGAGTTCCACCGCTCAAAACGAATTTTCTGTCGGACGCGGTGTAAACGCCATTCTCCGCCGTCCCCCGCCGGTCTCCTTGTTCCACCACTACGCCGCCCGTCGAAACCGCGCGGCTGATTTGCATCGTTCCTTCACTCGCCGATTTCGCGTCTCCTTGCCGCGTGAAGTACAAATCCAGCACCGGCCCTCTCATCCGCTCGTCTTCCGATTGCACCACCACGTTTTTTTCCAGGTGCGCGCGGTTCTCCGCATCCCAGAACGTCAGCGTCGTTGAGAAGACGCGCCAGATTTTTCCCTGCTTGGAGGCGTTGCCCTCCGCTGCAGCTTGCGGAAACGTCGCTCGCACGTTGCCGTTTCCCTTCAAGATGCGGCTCTCCCTCAACAATTCGATGGTGTCCGCCTCCAGCACCGACGGGCCCTGCCACAACCTCGCATGGCCGGTGTACACGGCCTGCCCCGATTTCGTGTTTCCAGTCATATGGTCCGCGGTGATGTTTGCCGGGGAGGGCACCATTTCGATGTCGCTCTTCTTCTTCGCCAAATCGGTCGACCTGACTTTACCCTCCACCTCCATGTCGCTGGTTTCTTGGTGGAACGTAATCTTCGTGCCGCGCGTCTCGCTGCTTTCGTCCCGCACCACCGCTTGCCCCGTCAGCACGGCCGTTTGCGTCGCTCGAGCGAATACCGCCTGCTGTGCTTCCGCACTCCGCTCCCCTTCCTTCATGTGCACATGCCCGTGCAGCGTCATCTGCGTCCAGCCGCCCGCCGCATCCAGTTGCGCGTCTCCCGCATCCCCGGTGGCGGTCTGCGTTGGTTTGCCTTTCAACTCCCGCTGCGTTTCGACGTTTCCGGTCGCCACGAGGTGCTGGGCTTTCCCCGCGGCGCCAAAATCCACGCTCAGTTTGTCCGCGCTCAATTTCGATTGCACCGCCGCCGTGTCGCTCCACTCCATCGTTCCCCGCTCGAGGGTTTCGCCGTGCAGCAGTTGGGCCCGCTCGTCCGGCTTCTCTCCGCTAAAGCTCAATTGCACAGAATTGCTGGTCAATTTGCGGCTGTTTCCACTCTTCGGGTCTTGCCCGCTCAGGCGCACGTCACCGCGCAACGTTACCAGCTTCGCCCGGTTCACTCGCGGCCACATCTCCACAATCCCGTGTTCCGCCTGCATGTCCCCATTCGTCGAGGTCCCTTGGACATGCCCTTCCGCCACGACGGTCTTCACCCATCCCGCGGGCGTGAGCTCCGCCCTCATCAAATCCGCCTGCAATTTGCTGTTTTCCTTCTGGCCGCGAGACGCCAGTTCCGGCGTTTCCTGCCGGCTCCCGGGTTCAGCCACCAGCGATTGGGCGCGATATTGATCGTCCAGCAGCACGGTCATTTCTCCCGCCGTCAGTTGCTGCGTATCCGTAGTGGCCGTCGCGGGCCCCGACAGCACCACTTTCCTTGAGAGTTTGCCGACCTCCAGGCTGCTTCCTTGCAGGTACACTTCCTTCCCCGCTTCAGCCCTTTTCGCTTGCGCCACCGCTGGTTCCGCCGACTGCAATTTGATCCGCACCTCTCTCAACAGCCGCAGGACGCCTTGCTCTGAAAAATAGATCGCCCCGATTCCTTCTCCCTCTCCGTTCGCGAACCAGAATTTCACCGTCTGCGTCGTCTGCGCTTGCCCGCTGCTCCTCTCAAACGTGACTCCACCCGTCTCGACGTGAATCACGTTCGATTTCCCGCCACCCTGCCTCTCCGCCCTCTGCGCATCCTCTGCGCTCTGCAGGTCCATCTGCACGTTTCCGCTGCACTGGATCGCACCATCCGTCTTTGCATAGTTGCAGCTCTGCGTGTGGATGACGTCGTGCCGCGCACCGGTCTTCCCGAACACAGTGATCTTCACATCTTCCAGCAAACTGATGTCTTGTCCTTTGAAGTCCGTTGATTTCGACGCCTGCACGGTGAATATCGTGCGTTCGCCCTCGTTCTTCGAGAGCGTCAGTCCGATGGACTGTCTTTCTTTGTCCTGCGCCAGCGGTGGCGGCGCCTTGATCCTCTCCATGTGCGCCACCCACTGCCGGTGCAGATAAATCCCCCCCGTGATCCCGGCCAACACCATCGCCGTGAGCGCGGACCACCGCGCATAGCGCGCCGCATCGCTCCTCTTCATGTTTTCAGTAAATCAGAATTTTTCCAGGGCGTACAGTGCAGGTCTCAAATCCCGAGGAAGGGCCGCTTGCTACTTCGTTACTTCATTACTTCAACGGTTCTTTGCTCTGTCCCTCAGCCGGCCGCTTCTCCCGCGCTCGCCGGCAAGATTCCCACATTCGCCACGGCCACGTTGTCGCGGTTCGTGTTCTTCACCAGGTACATGGCCTCGTCCGCCAGGTGTAGCAATCCTTCTTTGGTCTTCGAATCTCCGGGATACGCCGCCAAGCCAACGCTCGGCGTGATGTGGATATTCAACCCTTCCTTCGCCAGCCACGTCGTCCCGCGGATCAGGCGATGCAAGCGTCGCGCCACGTTGGTCGCATTCTCCTTGGACGTTTGCGGCAACAGGATCACGAACTCATCTCCACCATAGCGGAACGCAAAGTCAATCAGCCGGCAATTCGTCTTCAGCGCCTCGCCGATCTCCGCCAGCAGCCGCGAACCCACCAGGTGTCCATGAGTGTCGTTCACCAGCTTGAAGTGGTCGAGATCAATGAAGACGATGGAGAATTCGTAGTTGTATCGCTGCGAGCGATAGATTTCCGTATCGAGGATGAAGCCCATGTGCCGCGCGTTGTACAAGGACGTGCAGTCGTCCTTGATCGTCAATTCGTGAATGCGCTTTACGTGCCGCGCGTTTTCCAGCGCAATGGCCGCAAAATCCGAGAGCGCTTCCAACAGTTTCAAGTCCCTCGGATCGAATCCCTCAGGCCCGACGCAATTGATCAGCTCGATGACGCCCAGGCAGGTGTCCCGAAACCTCACCGGCACGGCCACGATCGACCGCGTCTCCATCTTGGTCTTCTCGTCGACCTTCCCGAAAAATCGCGTGTCTTTCGAAGTGTCCGGCACGATGACCACTTCGCCGTGCTGCGCCACCCACCCCGCGATGCCCTGCCCCAGCTTGATGCGCACGTCCTTCAGCGCCTGCGAGGCCTTCCCGACCGCCAGCTCGAAATACAGTTCCTGCTTGGCTTCGTCCAGCAGGAGCAGGGACCAGTTGTCCGGCCTCAAAAACTCATCGATCTTCTCCATGATCGTGCGCAGCACCTGGTCGAGCTGCAGCGAAGACGTGAGCGCTTTCCCCAATTCCTGGAAGACTGCAATTTCACCGGCTTCTCGCCGTTCCGCGGGCACACCTGGGTTGCGCCGCCTTTCCACGTTCGGGAACTGGTTGACTTCCTCGATGCTCACGTGAGCGTCTCTCCCGGGAAAGCTGGAACTTCGCGAATGGACCCCTTGGTCCCTTCGAGTTTCCACACCCCTACGTGTCAATCTTGGTCAGTATAGGCGCCAACGAAAATCCAACGCAACCTACACGTGGTACAGGCGTTCCCATCTCGCCATCCTCGGCCTTCCCCCCCGTTCTGGCTCCAGCATTTCCCGACGCCAGGTTCCTCTTCCCCTCCTCCGCTGATACACTCATCTCTGACGAGCGAGGGCATGGCCAGGGGAAATTTCGGCGAACGTCTGAAGCGCGAACGTGAATTGCGTGAGGTCACGAAGCAAGAAATCGCTTCCGCCACACGGATTGGCTCCCGTTTCCTCGAAGCCCTCGAAAACGAGGATTGGGAAAAGCTTCCCGGTGGAGTTTTCAACCGGGGTTTTGTCCGTTCCGTGGCCCGCTACCTCGGCCTCAACGAAGAAGCCCTCCTCGCCGAGTACGATCTCGCCCACGGTACCCAAGTTTCTCCGCCCGCGGAGCGCCCCGAGGAGCGCATCCCCTCTCCCCCGCGCTGGCTTCCCCTTGCTTTGCTATTTGGAGCTCTCGTTCTTCTCGCCGCCGTCGTCACCGCAGGTGTCTACGGCTGGCGCTACTACCGCGCGCATCATCCTCGGACCGCGCCTGCAGCCACGAGTTCTGCATCACCACCGAAGATGGCCGAACCACAACCAGCTTCCTCGCCGGCTTCGTCGTTGGCGCCCTCAGCTCCCTCCGCAACAACGCCTGAACTTCCACCACTCGATCTCTCAGTTTCGGCCAGCGTCGCGACCCATCTTCGCGTTCTCTCCGACGGCAACCTCGTCTTCGACACGGACATCCGCCCCGGCCAAAATCTCCATATCTCGGCTTCCAACGAATTGGAAGTCTCCGCGTCCGACTCCGCTGCGGTGTTGCTGGAATTGAACGGGCAAGCTGTTCCGCCCATTGGCTTGCCGGGTTCCTCCGGTACAATTAAGCTGACACGGAAAGACTTGAGGTAGGCATACCGTGGAAACTCTCTCCCCAGAAGTGCTCGAGGATTTGCGGCACGATCGCGCTCCCCGCGAACGCAAGATTGCCGTCTGCTCCACCGGCGCGCACATTCCTCCCGCCGATCGTGTCGAGATTCTGGCTGTCCTCACGCACGATGCCGACGAGATGATCTCTTCCCGGGCTCAAGAGGCTCTCCTCTCTTGTCCGCCTGAGTTCTTCATCGAAGCCTTGAAGCGCGAAAACGCCCTTCCAGCCCTTTTTGCCTATACGGGGAGGTCTCTTGGCAACAAGCCCGGCATCGCTGATGCCATGATCGCCAACAAGAACTGCCCCGGCGAGCACCTTGCCCCTTTGGTGCCCCATCTTTCTCCCGGCCAAATCCAATCTCTCACCGATGAACTGGAGCGCGTTTCCGCTTCCCCCGCGCTTGTTGCAGCTTTGGAGCACTCCACCTCTCTAACCGCAGATCAACGCAACATCCTTCATGAACTTCGCAGTACCCTACCGCCCGGCGACGAAAAGGCCCTTGCGGACGCGGCCGCGGAAGCCGAGCCCAACCCCGCGCGCCGCCTGACCTTGCTCCAGCAGATTAGCCGAATGACAGTGGCGCAGCGCGTGCAATACGCCATTAAAGGAGGCTCCGAAGCGCGTCGCACGCTCATCCGGGACTCCAGCAAGGTGGTCCAGCGTGCGGTGTTGCAATCGCCCCGCCTGACCGACCAGGAAGTCGAAGCCTTTGCGTCAATGTCCAGCCTCACCGACGAAATCCTGCGTCTCATCGCCAACAACCGCGTGTTCAGAAAGAACTACGCCGTTGTCCGCAATCTCATGAACAATCCCAAAACGCCGCTCGACGTTACCTTGCACATGCTTCCGCTTCTCAACGCAGTCGATCTGAAAAAGCTGTCCATGAACAAAAACATTCCGGATACCCTTCGCACTACCGCCGCCAAGCTGGTTCGCACGCGCGCTGAGCTCAACAAGTAACCCCGGTTAGAGTGTCATCTCGATCCCGCAAAGCCGCAGAGGAACTCTGGGGCATCGTGCGCATTTTGCCCAACGAATCTCCTGTCGTCTTTTTGCGCTAAAATGTTTTTGTTTGCCGTCCTTGGAGGACTCTCTCATGTTTCTTCCCCGTTTCGCCCGCACTCTCCTTGTTGCCTCTCTTCTCAGTGTTGCATTCTCCGCAAGCGCCCAGGCCCCTGCGGATCCCTGGAACGATTCACAGACCGTTCAACCCGCGGCCCTCAACCAGGAACTCTCAAATCCCAAAACAGCTCCTGTCATTCTCTTTACCGGCTTTCAGCGGCTCTTCAACGCGGGACACATCAAGGGCGCCCAGTTTCACGGCAGCGGCGGCACCGCCGAGGGTCTTGCGCAAATCAAAGCGTGGGCCGCACCCCTTCCCCGCTCCACGAACATCGTCATCTATTGCGGTTGCTGCCCCCTGGTGCACTGCCCCAATCTACGCCCTCCCTTTGTCGCGCTTCGAGACATGGGCTTCACCAAGGTCCGTGTTCTCATTCTTCCCACTAATTTCGAAGTCGACTGGGCACAGAAGGGTCTTCCCTTTGAGAAATCTTCGTAAGACTGGGTGAACGCCTTGGACGGGCGGCTCCAGGTGCTGCTTTCGCACCCGGCGTCGCTCCACTTCATTCACTTCTTCAACGTGACTCCTCGCCGCACCCCTGCTATCCTCATCCTTCGAAATTCCCCCCGAGGTGCACCGAATGCGCAAATCGCTCTGCCTCGCCGTTCTGTTAGCCGTTGTAACCGCCGCCCATGCCCAACAATCTGCAACCGCGACCTTCGACGGAAACTCCTGGTGGACCCACGTCAAATTTCTCGCCGACGATTCCCTCGAAGGCCGCGACACCGGCAGCGAAGGTCTCCGCAAGGCCGAATCCTATGCGGTCGATCAACTCCAGAAGGCGGGCCTCCGACCTCTGGGCACAAAGGGTTTCTATCAACCCGTGCGTTTCCACCAGTACGAGGTTGACGAATCCAAATCCTCCCTCGCCTTGCTCGAGGGCGGCCAATCCAAATCTCTTTCCTTCGCCGACGATGCGTTCATCTCCAGCCGCCTTACCCGCGAATCCAAGAAACTTGCCGCTCCGCTCGTTTTTATCGGCTACGGCCTGAAGATTCCAGAAAAGAATCTCGACGACCTCTCCGGTCTCAATCTGAAGGGTAAAGTCGTCGTCTACCTGGCCGGTTCGCCCTCCGACATTCCCACCGCCCTCGCCTCTCACTATCAGTCCGTCGGCGAGCGGTGGAAAGCGCTTCGCGCTGCGGGGGTCGTCGGCATCATTAGCATCGCGAATCCCGCTTCCATGGACATTCCCTGGTCGCGCATCTCGGTTAATCGTAATCATCCGTCCATGGACCTCGCCGATCCTGAATTCAACGAAACTGAGGGCCTGCAAATTGGCGTCGCCTTCAATCCCGCTTCTGCCGAACAACTTTTCGCCGGTTCCGGCCACACCTTCGCGGAAATTGCCGCTCTTGGCAAAGACCGCAAACCGCTGCCGCACTTTCCCCTCGCCGTCTCCCTTAAGGCGGAAGCCGCAATCCAGTCCAAATCGCTCGAATCGGCCAATCTCGTGGCCGTGCTCCCGGGCACGGATCCCGCCCTGAAAAAGGAGTTCGTCGTTCTCTCCGCGCACATCGACCACATCGGCATCGGCGCTCCCATTAACGGCGACCGCATCTATAACGGCGCGATGGACGACGGCTCCGGCAGCGCTCTGGTTCTCGACATGGCCGCCAGCCTGAAAGCTCATCCCGAAGCCCACAAACGGTCCTTGCTCTTCTTGCTGGTCACGGCGGAAGAAAAGGGCCTTCTCGGCTCCAAGTATTTCGCCGCGCATCCCACGGTCCCGCTGAAATCCATGGTCGCGGACATCAACGTGGACATGTTTCTCCCCATTGTTCCGCTGAAAATTCTGAAGATTGAAGGCATCGAGGAATCCGATCTTGGCACTCGCGCCTCCGCCATTTCGGAATCGCTCGGCGTTAAGCCCATCGCCGATCCCGAACCGCTTCGCAACGCCTTTATCCGCAGCGATCAATATAGCTTCATCAAGAAAGGTGTGCCTGCCGTCAAAATGGACGTGGGCTTCGAACTCGGTGCGCCGGAACAGAAAATTTTTAAGGATTGGCTCACCAACCGCTACCACGCACCTTCCGACGACGTGAACCAACCCGTGGATCTCCAGGCCGCCGCCCTCTACGAGGAGATTACGCGCCGCCTCTTGCTCGACACCGCCAATGCCTCTGCCCGTCCTCAGTGGAAACCCGACTCGTTCTTCCGCCGTTACGCTACCAAATGAAAACTTGACGAGTTAAGGCAGGTATATCATCTATCTGGGAGAATCGATGTGACACTGCGTAAAGATTGTAAGTGTCCATGCCATCGGGCGCGCCACGCGGTCATTCATGTCGTTCCATGTTGTGGCCCCGGTTCGGCTCAAGTCTCACTTAAGCGACCGCGCAAACCCAGGAAAGAAAAAATAATTACCTTGTTCGGGAACAGGAGACCGGATTAAGCCTAGGTGAGTCATTCACCCCTCAGTTGCCTGTAGGAATAATCCCCGCGTCTTCCACCATGAGCACCACGGTGCGCTGCGGCGCTCGCGTACGGTGCACGACGCCCTTGGGGACGACAAATCCTTGCCTCGGATTCAGGCTTACTGATCGATCCTGAAGATCGATCGAAAGTTGGCCTTCCAACACATAGAAAAACTCGTCATCCTCGTCATGTTTGTGCCAATGATATTCGCCCTGGAAAACGCCGAGCCGCACCACCGAGCCGTTCACCTGGCACAGTGTCTGGTTGTACCACTGGAACGTGCAAGCATCGGCAAGCGCCTTCTCCTCGATGATCTCTAAGGGCTTGTAATAGACGTTCAGGCGGGTTTCATACGGATAGGGCTGCGTGTCGCTCATTCTTAAGCCTCCTCCGACCCTCGCTGCCCTCATTATCCCATGGCGGCCAGCCGGCGCTCATGCCCATTGTGGCCGGGCAATCTCGCCTGCGCGAAATCGAGCTTGCTCTTGCGTATAGTGTTACTATACACTATACGTGTGATCAAGACCTTCCGGCACAAAGGGGTCGAGCGTTTCTTTGGGACAGGCTCGAAGGCAGGCATCCAGCCGAAACACGCCGAAAGACTCAGAGAACAGCTTTTCGCTCTGGACAATGCCAAGTCCCCAAAGGACATGAATGCGCCAGGCTGAAGGCTGCATCCGCTGCACGGAAAGTTAGAAGGCCACTGGTCGGTCGATGTCAGCGGAAATTGGCGTTTGACCTTCAGTTTCGAGGGGGAGGACGCCATCCTGGTGGATTATCAAAATTATCACTAAGGAGAATTCGATGCGCATGCACAATCCGCCCCATCCAGGAAGCGTATTACGAGATTATCTCGGCAGCACCTCGGTCACCGAGGCTGCCAACCACCTTGGCGTGACGCGGGCCGCTCTGTCTCGCGTCTTGAACGGCTCAGCGGGAATTTCCGCGGAAATGGCGTTGCGACTGGCCGATGCCCTCGGCACTAGTGCCGAAATGTGGATTGGAATGCAATCTCAATACGACCTCTGGCGAGCTTCCACCCGGCGCCGTGCAAAGGTCACACGCCTGCAATCCCGGGCCCCCGGGGCCAGCTCGGGTCGTAAACTGCAAAGGTGAGCGATCCACGTCGAAGAACTGGAACGTGCAATGAACATTGACCAGCTTCGCAAAATCTGCCTCTCGTTCCCCAGCGTAACCGAGCAAATCCAGTGGGAAGACGATCTACTCTTCAAGGTGGGCGGCAAGATGTTTGCTCTCACCCCGCTCGAACCCGCGCGGAACTGGCTCCTCCTGAAGGCCGACCCAGAGGAGTTCGCCGATCTTACCGAGCGTCCCGGCATTACTCCTGCTCCATATCTCGCACGCGCCAAGTGGATCGCCATCGAAACGCCGGAGACCCTTCCGCAATCGGAGGTGGCGGCACTGCTCAAAAAGGCTTACGACCTGGTCGTGGCAAAGCTCCCCCGCGCCGCGCAAAAATCCTTGACCTCGAAGGTCGCGCCCCCGAAGCGCATCTCCCGCAAACGCTCGAGCCGAGGCAAGCGCCGCTAGCACGCGCAGGGCCTGCCCCTCCGGTCAGGGCACTCTTTGGCCACTCCTCGTTCCGCGCCTGCAACTCTTCTTCCCCTTCAGTGTTAGTTTAGGCAAGTACTCGAACGGGGGCGCCGCTTCATCGCACGCGGCGTCGTCCGGCACAGGTTCAAATTACGCCAAGGAGAACAACCGAGAATGAAGTCCATCGCCAGGCTCGCCGTTTTTGCGTTCGCTTTTGCCTTGCTCCTTTCGCTCGGAACCGGAACTGTCCTAGCGCAGGGGAAACATCCCGCTTATCTTCACGCGCTGACGGATCTTCGCCACGCTCGCGCTCATCTCGAGCGTCATGACGGCGGCGAACTCCGGCACGAGGAGAAGGAAGCCATTCACTCCATTGACGATGCCATCGCGGAAATTAAGAAAGCCGCAATCGACGATGGCAAGGACCTCAACGATCATCCACCGGTCGACGCTGGTCTCGACTACGCCGGCCGCCTCCACCGCGCCAAGCAGCTTCTCGAGAAAGCTCACCAGGACATCGAACGAGAAGAAGACAATGCATTTGCCCAGGGCCTCCAGCAGCGCGCCTTGGGTCACATTGACAAAGCCATTCATCAAGTCAATGAATGCATCCGCATCGTGGAGTCGCGCCTCTAGAAGACAATTCGTTCTCGATGGCGCCGCCGCGTTACACGCCTCGGCGCCATTTTCTTTTCAGCCGCAGACGCAGGTTTAACGCACGTTTCAATCCCCTGATTTCTGTTTTCGATTGATGGCAGGTATGTTCGGAGGGAACAGCGCGCTTACAGCTGGTTCTTATATCCGACCGCGCGCCGCATCGGCTTTGCGCCAGGCGTCGGGAACGTCATCTTCCAGAAATTCGCGTCCGGATTTACGAACTCCAGCCCGACATACATCTTCCCATCGCGGTCGCGCTTTATGTGCGCTACGCGCGTTTCCATCGAGCGGCTGGTATTCTCATTGACAATCAGCAGCGACTGCCCAGGAACCACCTGCTCTTCCATCGCGAGCAGCGCTCCCTGCTGGTTGATCGAGCGGGTCATCGCGCGCACGCAGAACTTCTCGCCCATTTCATTCTGCCCGTGCACGATTACGGGCAAGGCCATTGCCACGCGGAGGGTTCGCCGCCTTTCCCGATAACGAAAATGCAATACACCCATGGGGACCTTCTCTTCAGCTTTCCTGTTCCGCCTCGAACCGCATTCCGTCCCCAGAACGATATCTGCGGACGGTTGGAGACGGAAACACCTCCGCCCGTGCGGGTCACACGCGCCTGGTTCTGCGGAGCAGTTTGTCCTGATGTCTCTTCGAGGACAATAGCTGGGCCGTACTAATCTACAGACTTCCCTCGCAGTACGCCAGTACTTCCCTCACCGGGGCACGTATTTTTTGGTCTTGCCCGAGAGCCAGATGACCAGCCCGAGGCTATTCCCGCAGGTCCCATTACTACGCAGGAATCACTTCTTCCACGACTAGCCTTGAGGCAGACGGCCGGCGTAGCATTCCTTAACAAAAGAAAACAAAGCATTTGCAGGACGCCCCAGGACTTCAAATACGGTTTCCCATCTCAGGCGTCACCCCGACAATTAGACAAGCTGGAGGATGTCGGCCCTCCAAAGCTGTCTCGCCAGGTCCAGCAGGGCCAGGGTCACGGGTAGGTTGAATCTCTTTGGCCCCGCACTTCCGGGATTGAGGTAGACCACTCCTCCCCGCTCGACTTGTTCCGCTGCGTGGGTGTGCCCGCTAATGACAAAGTCAAACTTCCCCGCGTCCGGCCGAAGATCCAGCTCTCTCAGGTTGTGCAAAACGTAGAGACTCGAGCCTCCGGCCTCAACCACCGTCGTACGCGGCAATTCCTGCGCCCATGCCTCGGTGTCAACGTTGCCTCGCACAGCGAAGACCGGCGCAATGCGCCTCAACTTGGTAAGGACTTCCGGCTTGCCCACGTCTCCGGCGTGCACAATCAAGTCCACACCCTGCGAAGCGCGCTCTGCCTCAGGCCGCAAGAGCCCGTGCGTGTCCGATAGGATCCGTATTCGCATGGCTTCTGCCTCGAGTCTATCACCGCGCCGCTATGGCGGTTTCGCGGTCAGCCTCACTGGAAATTCTGGCAACCCGCACTATAATGCACACAGCATCTTGATTTTGCCGCTTCGCGGTGAGGGGCGATGCGGCCGGCTCTGGAGGGACCTTCCACCATGGACAAGCAGGCGCTTCGCAAACGAGTTGAGGAAGTGGGATTGGTGCCCGTCATCCGCACTTCGTCGGCAGAAGATGCCCGTTTTGCCGTCGAAGAAGTGGCTCATGGTGGCATTCCCATCATTGAAATCACGATGACTGTCCCCGGCGCACTTGATGTCATCCGCGAAATCATCAAGCACGTTCCAAACGTCATCATTGGTGCGGGAACGGTGCTGGACGTTGAGACCGCCCGCGCTTGCATTGACGCCGGCGCGCAATTCATCGGCAGCCCCACTCTCGACATCCCCACCGTCGAACTCGTCGCTCGGCATTCTCAGATCCTCATGATGGCCGGCGCCCTGACCCCGACAGAGATTCATACCGCTTGGAAGGCCGGCTCGAATTTCGTCAAGATTTATCCCTGCTCTCTGGTGGGTGGCGACGTTTACATTCGCTCCCTCCGCCGGCCGTTCCCGGAGATCCCGCTGATCCCCGGAGGAGGCATCACGCAACAGAATGCGGCGTATTATCTGCTTGCTGGAGCTGCTGCGTTGAGTGTGGGCAAGGAGCTGGTTCCCAACGAATCGATACTGTTGCACAAGCCCGATCGCATTCGCGAACTGACCCGCCGATTTGCCGCCATTGTGAAGAGCACGCGCGCGCGCCTCGCCGAAGCGCAAGTTCAGGTCGCACAGTTCCGCTGATTCCGCTTACCTGCAATCCACTCGCTGGTTCCTGTGAAGGACTTTCTGCCGGGACATTTCCGGCGTCCCCGGGCTGCCTTGCGCCTTCGCCATCCGCGGCAGCGTGTCCCAAATCCAGTAGCCCGAATTCCAGGAACACGACAATCGTCTAGAATCTGGACACTTCATAAGTTTTAAGCAAACGCGCGACACTGCAAGAGCTTGATTTCGCAATCGTTTGCAGCGAGACATTGGCTCACAGAATTGGCCCCGGAATTGCCCCTTCCTTCAACATCTTCTTTCATGGGAGCCATGCTGTGGAAAAAGTGAATCGCGTTTTTTCTCTTTCCTCGCTACTTAAAATCGTAGGGCTGCTCGTTCTGGCGCTCGCCACCGCTGGAGTCGCGCCCGCCACAAACCTGCCCAATATCCAGGGCAGATGGGAGTTTGCAGTCACGTCTGGAGATTCGGCAGCCCAAACTGCTGCTATGGGCCAAACCACCTTTAGCACTTACCTGCTACAGACTGGATCGTCGCTTTCAAACATTCCTCTTTTCACCACGGACACCGTTGCTTGCGACACCGAAAGCCGCAACAACGTTACCGTCGACAACAGTTCGATCGACGGCTCGGGCAACGTAACCGTCGCCTTCACCGTCACTCTAGCTGACTCGACTTCCTTCCAATATGTTTTCACGGGAATATACACCGCAGGCACCGTCTCAACTCCGACCCGGATCGATGGGACATACCTGAAGTCACCGGGGTGCACTGCGGGGACACTCGGGACGGGAACGTCAGACGGAACCTTCACAGCGACCTACTTTCCTGATTTGAATGGGACGTGGGCGGGTGCATTTGACGCTCCGGATACAGGGGCTGGCCCAACGAGTGTTCCCGCAACGTTTTCAATAACCACGAATGCCGATGAGACCCTTAGCGGCACTGTTACGGTGACAGGGACACTGACAAATGCCAGCAGCGTCGCTTGCCTTGCAGGTCCGGTCACGCTGCAAGCCAACATGACGGAGGGCGTCTCTTCAGCGGAGGGAGCCTACTTCGAGCTTTTTGGTACAGACACCGCTGGCACGAGACTTTGGGTCAACGCCACGGCAACCAACCCGGATGGCTCGACAGCGGCAGTCGGCGAGGACAACCCGGCGGATATCAATCCAAGCGGCACAGCGAACGACGGCACGAACAACACCTACACCGCGCTTTATGGCATTACCGGCGGTCCCTGCGACGGCATGGGCGGAGGCGATGCTCCGTTCCAATTGGTCAGGCCGAAGAAAGCTGCTCCCAAGAAGCCCAGCAGACCCAACCGCAATGCGCCCCGGCTGGGTGGCAGAAAAGATTAGTTACGGACCCTCTTTGAACTGAATTCCGTGTGCGGAATTCACCGGCGTATCTGGTGAGTTCCGCACCATTACCGATTCGATCGCGTACTACCAACTCGATCCAGAGACGAGACAGGCCCCTGTCCGCGTAGTGAGTTTTACCTAGTATCTCCACCCTACATAAAAGCTCGTCGCGCCCTTCTATACTCCACCCGTGTCCCTGGTAGCAGAACTGAGGGCAGGGCAGGCCGAACGGATGACTCTGACCCAGAGAGAAACCTGGAGTGTTGCCTGCCGGGATAACACTGGCCCGATTTATTTTTCTGCCGCCGGCGCCAATCCCTCAAAAATTGATTCCTTCACGTACAAGCAACGCGGTCATGCGCATGACTTTCGTTGCGGTTTAAGCTTCTCCACCGGAGGAGGTGTATCATGAAGTGGAGCTCTCCCCTCAGCGCGGCCACCGCGTCGCCACTCACCTTCCCGCCCACAATGGAGAGCGACAGTCGGAAGGAAAAGCTGTTGCAAGGACACTCCAGCAACGTCCCACTCCTCGCCATTGACCACGACCTCGCGACCTTAAACACCATCCAGGACGCGCTGTCAGGCTCGGAACTCGACATTCATCTCGCGAACAGTCCTCAAACCGGCCTGGAGCTATTCACAAACTTGCGCCCGCGCATTGTCCTCGTTGACCTCATGTCGCCGGATCTGACAGGAATCTCTCTCCTCGAGCAAATGCTCGCCAAGGATCCCGGCGTCGAAGTCATCCTCATGACTCCACTTCTTTCGACCGATCTTGCAGTTGAGGCCATTCAAAAAGGCGCGCGCGATTACCTGGCCAAACCTTTGAATCTGGAAAAGCTTCGCTCCCGTGTTTCTGGGCTCCTCGCAGAGGCAAAACAGAAAGAGGTCACCTTCCAACTAGAGCGCCGGCTTCTCGATGCGTTGCAGTTTGAAGGCATGATTGGCCGCAGCCCGCTGATGCTTGAAGTTTTTGCGAAGATTCGCCGCATCGCGCCGCATTTTCAGACCGCCCTGATTACCGGACAAACGGGAACCGGCAAGGAGCTTGCAGCCCGAGCTCTCCACAACCTGCGAAACGACAGTGCCGGGCCGTTTGCCGTGTGCAATTGCGCCGCCGTTGTTGAAACCCTTTTCGAAAGCGAATTATTTGGGTATGTGAAAGGCGCCTTCACCGGCGCAACCGAGGACAAAATCGGCCTGTTCGAGTACGCCCATCATGGCACTGTTTTTCTTGACGAAATTGGCGAGATGCCGCTGCCTGCGCAGGCAAAGCTTCTTCGCGTGCTCCAGCACCAGGAAATTTATCGCGTGGGCTCTCCCGTCCCTCGGAAGGTGGATGTCCGCGTCATCGCCGCGACGAATCGCGACCTTCGCTCCCTGATTGTTCAAGGAAAGTTCCGGGAAGATCTCTTTTATCGCTTGGGAATGCTGGAAATCAACTTGCCCCGGCTTGCGGATCGAAAGGAAGATTTGCCGCTTCTCGAACGATTCATTCTCGAAAAGTACGCGAAGCAATATAACAAGACCATCCACGGCATAACGCGTCGCGCTCAGACCTGCCTCGCCGCACACTCCTGGCCCGGAAATGTCCGCGAACTGGAAAGTGTGCTGAGCCTCGCTGCGATCATGGCTGATGACCGCGTGATTGATCTCGGGCATTTGCCTGAATCAGTTCGGGCGAATGACCTGGAGACGAACGCAGGTGACGAGACCCTGCTCACTTTGCAGGAATTGCAGCAGCGTCATGTCAAGCGCGTCTTGGCCTTCGTGGGAGGAGACAAGTCGCGCGCCGCAGAAATATTGGGCATCAGCCGCTCCACGCTGTACAACCTATTGTCCCGAAACAAAGTCTGACCCCAGGACCATCTCACAGCCTCGATCGCCTTTTTCCCCACATGGCGTCCGGTCTTTGGACCGGTTTCCCTCCCTCTTTCCTCGCAGGGTCGTGGATTGACTCGCCAGAGCTCCCCCACCTAATATCAGCCCAGTGTCGGAAGACCATTTTCTAGCCGGCAAATCCCTTCCGCATGATCGCTCCCGTGAGATGCTCCCAAACAGGGAATGGGCGGACAAACATGCCGCTTCTGAAATTAAAAAAGAGATTCCGGTCTGAAGGAGAATCGCGATGAGGCATTCCAATGGAGTTTTTGTGGCGGGACTTTTGATCTTGTTGACGCTCGGAGCGGCTTCGGCGTCCTACGGGCAAACCCCGGCCGCTGCGGCAGGCGGAATCGCTCCCGCCAAGAAG
>Ga0187778_10000715_pt1 | contig 23575 bp, 21 predicted proteins | sample 1015_Q2_SP5_20_M_FD_132418 | JGI IMG/M metagenome (GOLD analysis project Ga0187778, IMG submission 132418) | Tropical peat soil microbial communities from peatlands in Department of Meta, Colombia - 1015_Q2_SP5_20_MG | ecosystem: Environmental > Terrestrial > Soil > Wetlands > Peat | place... | reverse complement strand
GGCAACCGGTGTTTAGGCTTCGTGAAGGCTTGCGCCGGGCCAGCGGCCTTCGCGCACAAGGCTCCCCGCGACGTCGCGAAGCACGACGCGGGCGGCGAGGGCCGCCGGCGACAGCTCATCGTCGCTCAGGCTCGCGAGCATGTTGACGCGGCGTGCCTCCCGATCGCCGATCTGGATGCTCGCCAGACTGTCGCCGTGAAGCCGACCGAGGGCGGCGCCTGGCTGGATCGTTGCGCCGACGCTCGCGCACACGGCGTCCATCAGTACGGCAAGGCCGTCGACCTCGAGGACGATACGCGGCTCCGAGCCGATGCGCGCGAACGCGGCGTCGACGATGGCGCGCAGGCCATGCGACTTGCTCGGCAGGATGAGCGGCACGTCGGCGAGGGATAGCAGCCGCAACCGTTGCGAGGTACGCAGCAACCTGATTTCCGGGAGGTCCCGGCGGGCGATGACGAACAGCCGCTCATCGAGCAGGGGCACCACGCTCCAGCGCATCGCCGCGCCCGTCTCGAACAGCACGGCAAGATCCAGTTGACGCGCGTTGAGCATGGCCGCAAGGCCGCCCGACAGACTTTCGACGACGCGTAGGCCGATGTCCGGGTAGCGGTGTCGCATCGCGGTGATGAACGGCAGCGCGAGCACGGCCGAGGTCGACGAGGACATGCCGATGCTTACGTGCCCCGACAGCCTCGCCTGCTGCGCAGCACGTACCGCGTGGTCCGCGTGGCGGAGGGCGAGCTGCGCCTGCTTGTAGAACGCCATCCCGGCATCGGTGGCTTGAACGCCGGCCGCGGATCGCTGTAACAGGCGGGTACTCAACTCTCCCTCGAGACGGCTGACTTGCTGGCTGAGCGCGGACGTGCCCATGCCGAGGTCCTTCGCCGCGCGCCCCATGCTTCCCAGCTCGACGACCCGTACGAAGTAACGAAGCTGACGCAACTCCACGTGACCTCCCGCGTCCTTACACGAGACGTCCGGCGCCGCCGCCGGCGGGAGGCGGACCGTCGGTATCCCCGCATTGTGCCCGGTAGGGCTATAACTTCAAGCCGTCCGCCCGAGGTCTTGTCGGCAATCTCTTCCAGATCGTGCCAGAGCTGACCCCGGGAGCTCGGTTGAGCGCGGATCAGACCGTGCGGTTCCATCCGCCGTCGACGTAGACCCGCTGTCCGGTGACGTAGCCGGCGAGCGGCGAGCTCAGGAACACGACGAGCCTCGCCGCATCTTCGGGATCGCCGAATCGGCCCGCGGGTAGGTCCTGCCGCAGAAACCTTTCCTGGTCCTCCTTGGTCGGCAGCCAGCGCGGGATGTGATGGTTCGCGATCTGCTCGGTGAGCAGCAATCCCGGCGATACGCAGTTCACCGTGATCCCGTCCTTGGCGACGACGCGCGACAATCCCTTCGCCCAGACCATGACCGCCGCCTTCGACGTGAGCGAGCCGCTCACGTGAGAGGGCTCGAGCGTTGCCGTCAGGTTGATGATGCGCCCGAACTTGTTCGCCTGCATGCCCGGCAGGAACGCCTGCGCGAGCTTGCGCGCAGGCGTGAAATTGAGCGCGAAGGCCTCGTCCCAGTCGCTGTCGGGTGAATCCCAGGTCAGCGGCCGCGCCTGGCCTACGTTGTTCACGAGAATGTCGACGCGGCCGAAGCGTTCGAGGGCACGATCCTTGATTCGCGCGAAGGCGCTGCGGTCGTTCACGTTGTCGACGATGACGAAGGGACGCAGAGCCCCACGCGCTTCGATCTCGTCGGCCACTTCGCGCAGCTTGTCTTCGCGGCGCGCGAGCACGATGGTCTGCGCACCCTCGTCGGCGAGCAGGCGAGCCGTCGCCCTTCCGATTCCGCCGCTCGCACCCGAAACCAGTGCGACGCGTTTGCCCAGCATCAGATCCATTCTTGCGCTCTCTTCGATGGTTTCATTGTCTGCATAGAGCTTGCAAAGCCGGCAGGATGGCGGCCGCAGCGTCGGCGCACTCGTCGATCGACCACAGGGTCGACAGCACGCTGCGGAGCGCGGGCAGATTCGACCGGCCGCCGCCGAGGCTCATGAACTTCGCCTCGACCTCGTCGTCGGTCATCGGATCCGATGCGTGGCCTTTTGGAAAGCGCACCTCGGCCTCGAACGTCGAACCGTCGCGCGTCTTGACGGTGACTCGTGCGGGTGCGGCTTGCGGATACAGCGACGTGAGTTGCGCGGACGCGTCGACGCGCGTCTTGCCCATCAGATCCACGAGCTGCGGCCGCGCGAGCTCGGCGTCGTCGAATGAGCGCGCGTCGACCTTGCCGTTGACGAGACAGGTGGCGACAATGAACGGGAGGCTGTGATCGGCGGTCTCGCGCGAGCGCGGCGCCCAGCGGCTCGGGTCCGACCCGATCATGCGCACCGCTTCCTCGTACGCGCTGATGTGAATCGAATCGACTTCGCGGCCATGTACCTTGGCGTGCAACTCGATGGCGGCCTGGGCCGCGGCTTGCGCGTGATAGCAGACGGCGAGGCTTTTCAGATAGGTCGAGCGGACCACGCCGAGCGCCGGCCATTCGTCCTGCCCCGCCCACTCGAACTGCCCCAGCACGGAGCACAATCCCTGCTTGCCCTCGAAGATCTCGGAGGGGCCCGTCACGCCGCGGGCCGCGAGGTTGGCGGCGAAGATCGCACCGCGCACGGCTTCCGCGGCCGCGCAGCCCTTCCAATGCGAAAGATGTCCCTTGCGCGTCTGCCGCAGAGCGACGTGCGGGACTATCGCTAGCGCAGCCGCATGGCCGAGCTGATGCCGCGACAGGCGCATCAGTTGTCCCACGGCGAACACCGTTCCCACCGTAACGTACAAGGTCTGATCGAAGTTGCGGGCGCCGACGTCGACAGATTGCATGAACCGGCAGAAGATCTCGTAACCCGTCGCGATGGAGAGGAGGAGGGACCGGCCGTCCGCTCTCACGGCCTCGCCGGCCGCGAGGATTCCCGCGATGATGTCGCTCGGATGCGCGCCGTCCGCGGCGAAGTACGTGTCGTTGAAGTCATGCACCCGTAGCATGACGCCGTTGCAGAACGCCGCCATCTCGGCCGAGCTGTGAAGCGAGGTGCCCCAAATCGTCGCCTTTTGCGGCCCCGCGTACTCGCGCGCCATCTCACGGATCGTCGCGCATAGCGCGTCGTCGAATGCGCCGACCGCGCAGCCCAGCGTGTCGATCAGCCGCCGCTTACATTCGCGGACGACGGAGTCGGCGAGCGAGTCGTATGCCGCATTCAACGTGAGGTCGACGAGCCGGCGCGTCGAGGCGTCCATGAAGGCGTCGTCAGTCGTGCTTTCGTGGTTGGCCATGGCGGGCAGCCTCCGATCGTCGTTCATTCGACGCGCCGAGCCTACTCGGCCTTGATGCCCGCGGTGCGTATCGTGGTTCTCCAGCGCTCGGCGTCGGCTCGCAGGATCTTGGCGAACTGCGCGGGGCTCATGATGACGGGGGTCGCGCCCTGAGCTGAAAACGATTCCTTGACCTGCGGTGATTGCAGAGCTTGCGCGATTTTTTCGACGACGTAATCGATGTCCTGCCTGGGCGTGGCTGCAGGCGCCATGATGCCATACCAGTTCGACAGGTCGACGTCGAGGCCGGCTTCGGCAGCCGTCGGCACGTCGCTCAGCGCGGCGACTCGCGTTCGCGACGTCACCGCAAGCGCGCGCACCTTGCCGGCCTTGACCTGCGCTATGGCCGTCGGCACCGATGTCAGCAAGACCTCGATGGCGCCGCTCATCAATCCGACGATCGCCTCGCCATTGCCCTTGTAGGGCACGTGAGTGATGCTCACTCCCGCCTTCTGCAGCAGCATCTCCATCGCAACGTGGGTCGCGCCACCCGTGCCCGAGGAACCGTAGTTGAGCTTGCCCGGGTCCGCCTTCGCTTCCGACAGCAGGTCGCGCAAGGACTTGATGCGCGAGCCCGCGGCGACGACGATGACGTAGGGCGTGTCGGCGTAGATCGTGACCGGCACGAGATCCTTCTCGAAATTCCAGGGCAGCGACGAGCTCAGCGCGGGCAGCATCGCGTAGCCGCCGTCGGCTGCAACGAAGGAGTAGCCGTCGGGCGCCGCCGCGGCGACCATCTGGTAGCCGATCCTTCCCGCGGCACCGGGCTTGTTCTCGACGATGAACGAATGGCCGGTGTCCTGCGAGATCTTCTGCGCGAGGATGCGAATCAGGATGTCGCCCGTGCCGCCGACGGCATACGGCATCACGATGCGTACCGGCCGGTTGGGGTATTGCGCGTGGGCGGAAAAGACCGCCGTTGCGAAGACGAATGCGAGCACGAGACGAGCTGCGGCTTTCATGCGGGACCTCGTTCTAACGCGTTGCCTTGCCGGGATCGTTGTTGTCATGCGGCCGAAAGTGCTCGGGCCAGTACATCTTGACCACGGCACGTTCGCGGGAATACGCATAGCAGGTGTCGAGCTTCTTTTCGATCCCCGTCGCCTCGGATTCGGGTCGCCGCTGACGAGCCAGTCCGCGAACGCCCTGGAGGCCCGGCGTCGCCAGCGTGATCAGCATTTCCATGAGATGCGTGCAGCCCGCGGCTCCGCGCAGCAGAGTCTTGACCTTGGACGACCACCCGGACGCGATCCGCTCTCCGACGAGCCCCGAAAGCGTGTGCTCGGCTTCCCTGCACAAATCGAACGGCGTCGTGTCTGATGCCGCCTCGATGCCGCGTACGACGAGGTCGCGATCCACCGTGACGCGCACGCGCAAGTCGTGCAGCGGCTGTCCGGCGGGTACCGGCTCGTCCCTCTGGACGCGCCAGAAGTCGAACGGCTTGCGGTCGATGAGATGCGCTTCGATATCGTACAGGCCGTCCTCGCGAAGGAAAGCCTTCACATCGATGGTTCGCTGATGGATCTCGCGGCGCTCAAGGGGAGGGGAAACAGGCATGAGGTGTCCTCGAAGTCAATGGATCGAATGCTCGACGTCAATGCCGGAGCCCGCGAGCGCGCGCAGCGTCAGGCTCAGCCGGCTGCCGAGCCCGATGGCGACACCCATGAGCCAGAACAGGCTGCTGACGCCGATGACGCCGCCCGCGGCGCCGAACACGACAGGCATGGCCACGCTCGACGCGTTGATCAGCAGCAGGCGCATCGCGAACGCTTCACCGTGACGATGCGACGGTGTCGTCTGATGCAGAAGGCTCATAACCATCGGCTGCACGCTTCCGACCGACATGCCGATCGCCGCGGAGCATAGCGCCATCGCGATGGCCGAATGCGCGAAAGGATAGACGAAGAAGAACGACGCTGCACAAGCCATAGCCGCGGCGATCATCTTCCACTCGCGCACGCGCGCCGCCATCGCCGGCATCGCGATTCGCACCATGGCGGCGGCGATTGCGAACGACCCGAGGATGGTGCCGATGACCGAGGCGGAGAGGCCGCGCTCATGCCCGAGCACCGGCACGACGAAGCCGTGCACGTCGAAGGACGCGGCCGTGAGCCAGTTGAGGATGAGCAAATGGCGAAATGCCGGCTGGCGCCAGAGGTTCCACGGCGTTCCCGACGTCCCGGCTGCTGCCACGCCCGTGGCAGACTCGCGCGTCGACCGGATGGACAGCCACCCCACGATGGGAAGAATCGCCAGGAGGACGAAGGCGGCGCGATAGCCTGCATGGTCGATCGCCAGGCCGGTGACGAGCGGGCCGATGAAGTTCGCCAAGGCCGGTGCCATCGACAGCCAGGCGAATGCGTGCTTGAGCTGCGCGGTGTGCGCTGTACGACCGACGTGCCGTTGCAGCGCAATCGAGGCTGCAGCGATGCCGGCGCCGGCGCACACCGCCGTAGCGCAAAGGACGGGATAAATCGGCCAAATGGCGGCGGCTGCGCCTCCGACCGTCGCGACGGCGACACTTGCGCGAACGGGTATCTTCACCCCGCGCCGATCCGCCCAGCGGCCGGCGGGCAGCGCGAAGAACACCTGCGGCAGTGCGAACAGCGCAAGCAACGAACCGACGGCGGCTTTGTCGTAATCGAGCTGCAGCGCGAGCAGCGGCGCCGCCATGCGCGTACCGGCCATGGCGGCGTGCAGGCAGATGTAGCCCGCGAGGATGCGTGCGAGTTCGCGGGTCAAGACGCCGGCAGCCCTACGCCGCCTCCTCCATGCCCCGGCTGCGGATGAAGGGTTGTTGGCGCCCCGGAGTCCGGCGTCGATTCGCGATTGCTCGCCGCGCTACACGCCTCGTCGCTCACGCCGCCACCTGCGCTTCGAACCCGATCATCGCCTTGACTTCCAGGAACTCCTCGAGGCCGAACACGCCCATCTCGCGACCGTTGCCCGATCGCTTGTAGCCGCCCATCGGAGCGGCCGTGTTGCTTGGCGTCCCGTTGAGGAATACGCGGCCCGCGCGCAGCCTCGCGCCGACGGCGTGGCCATGCGCGCGGTCCTTCGCGAACACGTACGCGCCGAGGCCGTACTGCGTGCCGTTCGCAATCTCGACCGCTTCCTCTTCCGTGCGATACGGGATGACCGCAAGGACGGGGCCGAAGATTTCTTCCTGCGCAATCGTCGCGTTGGGGGCGACATCGGCGAATATCGTAGGCTTGACGAAGTAGCCGCGCGTGAGGCCTTCGGGCCGTCCGAGGCCGCCGGTCACGAGCCGCGCTCCCTCGTCGAGCCCGATCTTGATGTACCTCTGTACACGCTCGAATTGAGCCTTGTTGACCACGGGCCCCATGGTCGTGGCCGGGTCCTGCGGATCGCCTACGCGGACCTTGCCCGCTTCCTCGCGCAGGATCGGAAGAATCGTTTCGACCTGCGACTCGTGAACCAGCACACGTGTGGGCGCGTGACACGATTGCCCGGTATTGGCGAACGCCCTCGCGACGTTCCAGCGCGCCGCCGCCGCGAGATCCGCGTCGGGAAGGACGATGTTCGCGGACTTGCCGCCGAGCTCCTGCGCGACGCGCTTGACGGAAGGCGCTGCGGCTTCCGCGACGAGAATTCCTGCCCGCGTCGATCCGGTGAACGACACCATGTCGATGTCCTGATGCTTCGCGATCGCATTGCCAACGGTCGAGCCGTCGCCGAGGACGAGGTTGAACACGCCTTTCGGAACGCCGGCGTCGTGAAGCAGCTGGGTGAAGAGGATCGCGCTCACCGGAGTGAATTCGCTCGGCTTCAGCACTGCGGTGCAGCCCGCGGCGAGCGCCATCGAAAGCTTGGTCGCGAGGAGCTGCATCGGCCAGTTCCATGCCGTGATGAGGCCGCACACGCCGATCGGCTCGCGCCGCACGAGGTTGCCCCCGAGCCGGGTCTCGAACTCGTACTCCTTAAGCGTCGCGACCGCCTGCCTGAACGACCCCAGCGCGGCGACGGTGTGCATCTTGACTCCGCGCGGGCTGCCGAGCTCGAGCGTGATGGCCGCTTCGATGTCCGGCTCGCGCGCGGCGAGGAACTCGATGATCCGCTCGAGGAGCGCGATGCGCTCCTCCTTCGAAGTGCCGCTGAAGGCAGGAAATGCGCGCCGCGCAGCCTTCACCGCGCGGTCGACGTCTTCTGCGCTGGCGAGGCTCACGGTCGCGAACGGAACTTCGGTCGAGGGGTTCACGAGCTCGAACTTCGTCGAGCGGACCGGCTCGACCCACTGGCCATCGATGTAGCACTTGTCGTACGTTTTCATCTCGGGATTTCCCATGTTTAGGCAGTCAAGGAAGCTTGGTTGAAGCCCATCGTCACGAGGCGACGTGCGCTGTCGCGAATCGCTTCGTCGGGCTCAGGGGCGATGATTTCGAGGATCGGCAGGCGGTTGAATCCGACTTGGGAGATCGCGTCGGGCAAGGGTCGGAAGTCGACGGTCCCGAGTCCCACGGCGGCATGCCGGTAGACGGATTGATCGGTATCGGAAAGATGGATCGCGCGCAGGCGCGGGATGCACGACTTCAAGGCAGCGACCACGTCTTCCTTCATGAAGTGGCTGTTCGCGACGTCGAAGACGACACCGATGTCCTTGTTGCCGTAATCGTCGAGCGCGGCGAGCAGCTCGTGCATGCCCGGCAGGAACGCGAATGGCATGTTCTCGACGAAGATCGCGGTGCCCGCGCTTGCGGCGAAAGGGACGAGCTCGTCGAGCGCCCGGTAGAAGTGCTCGATGAGCTTGTTCCTGGGCATGGAAAGGAGCGGGTTTGCCTTGCCGGGACCGATCACGACGCCCTCGACGCCGAGATCGCTCGCGAGCTCGACGACGCCGCGCAGGATTCCGAGCGTCATGCTTCGCATCTCCATGGTCGCGGCGGCGATGTTGAGGTCGATGTTCGGCATGTTGAGCGTGGTGACGCGCAGGCCACTTCCCGCGATGAAGTCCTTGAGCTCGCGCCTGCCGCCTTTGTCGATGTGGGCGGGCCAGAGGTGCCCGGGATACATCTGGAGCTCGAATTCGCGAAAGCCGAGTCGCGCAAGGTGCTCCATGCATGCACGCACGGGCCATTGCAGCGTGTACGAGTAGGTGTCTACGGCGAAGCAGCTTGTCGGCGAGAAACTCATGGCGCTGGGCTCCGGCTATTGTTTCTCGAGGTGGAGGTCGGCGACGATCTTTCGGTTCTGCGTAACCTCGTTCGCGAGGAACTGGTCGAACTGCGCGGGTGTCATGTCGACCGATTCCATTCCCTTGTTGCGGAAGCGTTCCTTGACCTCGGCTTTGGCTTTCGCGTACTTCAGCGAATCCGACAGGCGCTGCATGACCGCGGGCGGCGTGCCTGCTGGGGCGAGGAGGCACACCCACATGTAGTAGCTGTATCCGGGCGTGCCTTGCTCGATCAGGGTCTTCACGTCGGGAAGCACAGGCAGGCGCGCGCTGGAGGTCACGCCGAGGACGCGGAACTGACCCGCCTTGATCTGACCGATGCTGCTCCGGTAAGTGTCGAAGATCATGTCCACGCGACCGCTGATCACATCGGGCAGCGCCGGGGCGTTGCCCTTGTACGGCACGTGCAAGACCTTGACCCCGAGCGCCTGTAGGAAGCGCTCGGATGCGAAGTGCGGGACCGTGCCGACTCCGGCCGAAACGAAGGCGAGCTTCCCGGGGTTCGCCTTCGCACACGCAATGAAATCGGCGACGGTCTTGTCCGGCTGACCGGCGCCCACCACCATGAGAAACGGCGTGCGGGTGATGATGCCGATGCCGGTAAAGTCTTTCAGGAGATCGTATCCGGGGTCCTCCCGCAATGCCATTTGTTGCGCCGCGGTGCCTGTTGCAGCGAGCAGCGTGTAACCGTCAGCCGGCGAGGACTTCACGAAACGGATGGCGATCGTGCCATCGCCTCCCGCGCGGTTGTCCACGATGACCGGCTGCTTGAGACAGTCGCCCACGTACTGGGCCGCGAGCCTCGCCATGAGATCCGTGAACCCGCCTGGAGCGGTGTTGACGACGATCTTGATCGGTCGATTGGGAAAGGCATCGGCGGCCAGTGCACCGTCGCCGGCGGTGATGCCGATCGCCATGGCGAAAAGTGCGGCACCGAAGGCTGCTCTCATCGTTTTCTCCAGCGGCTGTCGCATCTGTCAGGCACCCAGAGCGCGAAGCAATTCGTTCGCGTCGACGCAGGACTCGACATTGCGCGCGATCGACAACGCTCTGCCGACGTTGTCTTTGGACGGCGGCGTCGCCGCGCATGCGGCGCAATCGCGGAACTTGTCGGCGAGCTGGTCCCACGTCATCGGCGCGTCCGGGCTCCCCGGCGCGCTCTTGCCGGTGCGCTCGAAGACGCGGCCGTCACGCGTTTCGACTTCGACCCGTCCATCGGGCAGCTTCAACTTCCAGTCGAGGCTCGCGTCCTCGACCGGGACGACTTTGCGTGCGAGGGCGAGCACCTTTGGGTCCTTCAGCGAGTCGGTCGTAAAGTCGGAAATATTGAGGCGCCCGTGCGTCGCCGCCAGCGCGACGCAGAAGGGCAGGCTGAACTTCGCGTCGAGCAACGTCGCCGGAGCGCGCCTCGCGTCGAGCGGCAGGCACATCCGCTGCGAGAAATCGCCGACATACGCACGTATCTCGGCAATGTCGTCCGCGACGAGCCTGTGCTCTTTCATGAGCTCGATGATCGCGTGAAGGTACGTGTGGACGTTGCCGACGGCGGGCCAGTACTTGTAGATCATCGCGCCGCCGGCGAATTCCTTACCGAGCCCATGAACGATCTTTTCGCGGTCGTATTTGCCTCCGAAATAGGTGTTGACGATGCCCGCTTGGCCTTCGAACACAGTCGCAATCCCCCTGACGCCTTTCTCTGCAAGCAGCGCGGCAAGCACCGCGCCCTTCGCCGTGAATCCTGCGTACAACCCGCGCATGTCGCCGCCGACGCCGAAGATCGTCTCCATCGTCCCGCACGAGTGCATGCTTGCGAGGCCCAGCGCGTGGGCGACTTGCTGCCGGCGCAGGCCGAGCACATACGCGGCGGAGGCGCAGGCGGAGAACGCGCCTACGACCGTCGACAGGTTCCAGTCCTGACGCCAGCCGACGTTGCATCGCAGGCGGACGAACAAGTCCTGACCGAGCGCAACGGCGGTGATGAGCCGCCTGCCGGACACCCGCCCCTTGCGTTCGACAACCGCGAGCGCGGCCGGCACGACGGAGCTGTCCGGATGCGCGCCCCACGGCGTCTGGTCGTCGAAGTCGAGCGCGTGCGCGAGCGTCCCGTTTGCAAAAGCAGCCATCACGGCCGGCACCTTTGCGCCGAAGCCGATGATCGAGCTCTCTTCGCGCCCGCCCATTTCGCGGACAAGATCGATGAAGCCGCGCACCGCGGGCTCCATGCCGCTCGCCGCGAGGGTTACCCCGACCGTGTCGAGGATGCTTTTCTTCGCGCCGTCAATCGCGTCCGGCGGAAGGTCCGTGTATTGCGCGCTGGCTACGAAATCGGCGAAGTCGCGCGAAAGATCGGCAGTCGCCGCTTGTTCTTCGCCCATGTCGTCGCTCTCGAGGTCGCCGGCCGCCTCGCGCCTCAGAGCAGCATGGGAGCGTCGGCGTTCGCGGGTCGGCTCCTTGGCTTCGGCTTCTGCTGGCCGCCGAAAGCGCCGGCCTGCTCGAGTCGCATAATTTCTGCCGGCGCGAGGCCGAGCTGCTCGCCCAGAACGGCGTTGCGCTGCTCCCCCAGGCGCGGTACACGCGGCGTCTGCACGGGATCCTCGAGCCACGACGTGTTCGCGGGCAGCGTAAAGGTTCCGCCGTATCCGTCATCGACGTTCCACAAGGCCCCGCGGCTTTGCAGGTGGTTGTCCGTAATCACTTCCTTCATGCTGAGGATCGCCGCGACCGGAACGTCCTCCGCAATGAGCTTCTCGGTGATCTCGGCGCGGGTGTGGGCGCGCGTCCATTCCTCGGTGATGTCGTGGACTTCGCGCTGGCGCTTGGCCCGTTCGACATAGGTCGCATAACGCGGGTCGGTGCCGAGCTCCGGCTTGCCCATCGCCACGCAGAACCGCCGCCAGAAGTCGTCGCGATTGACGCCTATGTTCACGCCGCCATCGGCGGCAGGGAAGGCGCCGTAAGGGATACCGTGAAAGCTGTTCGACCCGGTGAACTCCGACACGCTTTCGCCTTCGACCTGAACGCGGCCCATGGCCACCGACACCATCGGCAGCATGCACTCCACGAGCCCGAGGTCGATGAGCTTGCCGACCCCGTACCGCTCCTGGTTGCGCAAGGCGAGAAGGACGCCGGCGTGCGCGGAGACGGCGGCGGTGATGTCGCCGAGCGCAAAGCCGCACCAGACGGGATTGCCGAGGTGATCGCGCGTGAGCCCTGTCGCCCCGGACATGGCTTCGGCGACGATGGCGAGACCGGCCCGGTTGGCGTGCTCGCCGGAGTTTTCCATGCCGAAGCCGGAGATGCTCGCGATGATGAGACGCGGATAACGCTCGCGCAGCGTCTTGGGATGTAGGTTTAGCCGCTCCAGCGCCGACACCCGCATGTTCGTGACAAAGACGTCGGCGCCTTCGAGGAGCTTCGCCATGACGCTCGCGCCTTCGGGATTCTTGAGGTCCAGCACGATGCTTTGCTTGTTGCGGTTGAGCGACGCGTAGTACGCCGTCACCTCGCCTTCGGGCGTCTTGCGCGCGGGGGCGCGATGCCGCGTGAGCTCGCCTTCCGGCGGCTCGACCTTGATGACCGTTGCTCCCTCGTCCGCGAGCATCTGGCAGCAATAGGGTCCGGCAATCAAGTGGCAAAGCTCGACCACCTTGACACCGGACAAAGGGAGGGGCGGCGGTTGCTTGCTGCTCATAGGTCGAATTCCTCTAGGCAATTCATGATGGTGCGCGACGGGGGCGGCAACGTCGCCCGTCAGGCGCCTTGGGCGCCCCACGTACGCATGTCGGCGAAGTCGATGCCTGCGGACGCGCCGTAGACCCGAGCGATCTGGTCGATCGATGCATCGGCGCCAGCCGTTGCCACGGCCGCTTCATAGATGCAGCACGCGAGATTCGCGGTGAGCAGCGGGGCGCCGGTCCGCACGGCGAGCTGCGAAGCGAGCTTCAGCTCGTGCACCGTCGCCTCCAGGGTGACATCCGCTGTGGGGCCGATGGTCGAAAGCACCGGCAGGACACGTGCGGACGCGCTGTTCTGCCCGCTGCTCTTGTTGAGCACGGTCGCCATGTGCTCGATGGCGAGGCCGTTCTTGACCCCAACTGCAGCGCATTCGCCGGTGATAAGACGATTGCAGGCGGCGATCGCCGTCACGACGAGGCTCATCGCGTGTCCGCTGCCGCTGTCGCCGCACTGAACGACCGTCGGGGCGATCGCCTCGAGCAGCAGGCGTACCGTGGCGACGGCGTCGGCGGCGCCGCCGCAGAATATGGCGGTCCCTTCCGGGAACGTCGCCGCGCGCTCGCAGTGAACGGGCGCGTCGACGAGGGCCACGCCTCGCTCGCGCAACACCTCCGCGAAGGCGCGTGTTTCTTGCGGGTCGCCCGGCGATTGGTCGATGACGATGCTGCCGCGACGCAGGCCGTGGGCGAGGCCATCCGCATCGAGGAGCGACGCGCGCACTTCGGCTTCCGAGTCGAGTCCGACGATGACGACGTCGCAATCGCGCGCGAAATCGCGAAGGGTTGCGGCCGGCGCAACGCCGCTCGCCTTGGCTTGCGGTGCGAACACTCGAACCTGGTGCCCGCTCGACAGCCGGCCCGCAATCGCTGAGGCGAGACGCCCCCATCCGACATACCCGACATTCATCGCTGCTCCTTGCCCGAGTGCCCTGCGAAACGCGTCCCCGCCATGGACTCGATGACCCCGATCATCTGCTCGAGCTGCGCGTTCTCGCCGAGGGAATTGAGGCCGATCTGCAGCACGCCGCGGGAGAGCGTCGCCATTGGCAGCGGAACGTCCCGATCCACGCCGAGCATGATGGCCTGGTTCATGTCTTTGACTTGCAACGCGAGGCCGAACTTCGTCGACTGGCGGCCTTCGGCGATGGCGGGCAGCATCCCTTGCGTCGTGTAATTGCGCGCGGTGGAGGCGTTGAGCGCCTCGATCATCGTTTCGAGCGAGAGCCCGGACTTGCGGCCCATCGCGACCGCCTCGAGAGTGGCGATGCGGCAGCCGACGTTCATCATGTTGTTGACCGTCTTCATCGTCTGCCCGTTACCGACGCGCTCGCCGCAATGGAACACGTTCTGGCTGATGCTGCGCAGGACGGGCAGGGCGCGCTCGAATGCGTCCCTGGGGCCCGAGGCGATGATCGAGATGGTGCCCGCGACCGCGGTTGCCATCGCGCCCGACACCGGTGCGTCGAACAGCGATACGCCGGCCTCGATGAGCCGGCGCGCGAACTTGCGCGTCTCCTCCGGCACGCCGCTCGTTTGATCGATGACGATCTTGCCGGACGACAATCCTTCAGCGAGGCCGTTGCGCCCGAACACCACCTTCTCGACGTCGGAACTGCGCGGCAGGCATAGGAGCACTAAGTCGCAGTCGCGCGCCATCTGCGCTGGCGAGGCAGCCCGCTGCGCACCCAGCTGCTCGAAAGCCGCCACCGCGGCCGCGTTGAGATCGAGCACGGACAGCGTGTATTTGCCAACGAGATGGCGCGCGAGTGCGCCACCCATTGCGCCCAATCCGATATACCCAACCCGCATACGCGTTCTCCCATGCTTGCCCGGCCATGCCGAGTGCCGGCGTGGCCAACATCCGCCGGCGAGAAACTCGAATTGTCGGCACACGATGGCGCACGGTCCAGTCGTCTTTTTTGCATTGGCGGTAAGCGTGCCTAACGAGCGCCGGCGGCGCACCGACCTGTGGCACCGACCGCGTACCGCTCAGCCCTGATACAGCCACGGCATCGAGGCGCGCTGTCGCGTTTCGAACGCCTCGATCTTGTCCCGCAAGGCGAGGGTCATGTCGACCTCGCTGTGTCCCTCGACGAACATTCGCTTGACGAACGGATCGATGTCGAAGGAATAGCGCGTCCCATCGGGCGCCAGGATCACCTGGTCCTTGAGGTCGACGGTGACCTTCGCTCCGGGCTGCGCAAGAAGCGCCCGGCGGATGTCGGCGGTGTCCGGTTTGGACAGCTGAACCGTGAGCAGTCCCGACTTGAACGCGACGGTGGGGAAGACGGGGCCGAAGCTCTCGGCGACGATGGCCTCGATGCCGTAGTCGAGATGGGAGTAGATGGCGCCGGGACGTGCCGAGCCGCATGCGTAGTTTGCGGCCGCAACGAGGATCTTCGCACCGCTATACCGTTCGTCGTTGAGCACGAATCCCGCGCGCGGCCGGCCGTGCTCGTCGAGGCGCTGGTCGTGCAGGAGGTAGCGGCCGAACATGCCGCCCGCGCGAGACTTGCTCGTGAACCTCGACGGAAAGATCTGATCGGTGTCGACGTTGTCGATGTCGATCGGGACCGCAACGGCAGTGAGGACTTCGAATCCGGCCATGTCTACTCGTCAGGCCATTGCCGGACGTCGGTCAATCGTCCCACGATCGCCGCCGCGGCCGCCGTCGGCGGCGACACGAGGTGCGTCCTGCTGCCCGGACCTTGCCTGCCGGCGTGATTGCGGTTGGCGGTCGATGCGCATCGGGCGCCCGGCGGAACGACGTCGCCGTTCATCGAATTGCACATCGAGCATCCGGCCTCGCTCCAGCGCGCGCCGGCGTCGGTGAAGATCGCGGCGAGGCCCTCGGCTTCGGCCTGCGCCTTGACGAGACCGGAGCCGGGCACGACGAGCGTCGGCACGACGACCTTGCGGCCGCGCATCAGCCGGGCCGCCGCACGCAGATCTTCGAGCGTGGAATTCGCGCAGGACCCGATGAACACCTGGTTGATCTCGATTTGCGACGCGGGCGTCGAGGGCGCGAGTCCCATGTAGTCGAGCGATTTGCGAATCAGCGTGCGGCGCTCGGGCAGCGTTTCGGCGTCGGGGTCGGGCACGCGGCCAGTGATGGGAACCGCGTTCTCCGTGTTGTTGCCCCATGTGACCATCGGCTCGATGGTGGAGACGTCGAGCGTGAGCTCGCGCACGTACGGCGCGTCGCGGTCCGACGCGAGCGCCGTCCAGAGCGCGACCGCGTCGTCCCAATATCGGGAGGAGGGCGCGTACGGCCGGCCGCGAAGGTAGTCGAACGTGACCTCATCGGGAGCGACGATGGCGGTACGCGCGCCCGTCTCGACCGACAGGTTGCAAAGGGTCATGCGCCCCTCGACCGAAAGCTCGCGAATGAAGCTCCCGCTGTATTCGACGGCGAGGCCGCTTGCGCCGCCGCAGCCGAGGCGCGCAACGAGGGCGAGGGCGACGTCCTTCGCGGTGACATTGCGCGCAAGCCGTCCCTCGAGCGCGATGCGCATCGCCTGCGGGCGCTTGAGCCACACGCATTGCGTCGCGAGCGCGTGCGCAAGATCGGTGCCGATGCTCAGCGCGAGGGCACCGACCGCGCCCTGCGTGGGCGTGTGCGAGTCGCTGGCGGCAAGGACGATACCCGGTTGCGCGTACGCCTGCTCGGTCGCCACGACGTGCTGAATCCCGCGCCTCGCGTCGCCGAGCACGAACGCGGGCACCCCTGCGGTGCGGGCCGCTGCCGCAGTTCCGCCGATGAAAGCGCGCATTTCGTCGTCGGCGACGTCGTCGAGTGTGCGCCCGGAGCTCGGGGTGAAGTGGTCAGGTATGTGCAGTGCCTGGCCCGGCCGGCGCACGCGACGGCCTTCCTGCTCGAGCGCCTTGAACGCGGGCAGCGCCGTATCGGCAGCGATCACGCGGTCGACGTACAAGAGCGTGCGGCCGCTCTCCTCGTGGATCGCGTGCGCGTCGAAGATCTTGTCAACGATCGTGCGCCGGGGGGCCGCTTGCTGCATGCGCTCAACCGATCACGGACTTGTACTCGAGGAAGCTATCGATGCCGAAGCGGCCCCATTCGCGACCGATTCCCGAGAGCTTGAACCCGCCGTGGGCGATCCGCTTGTCGAGCGGGCTGCCGTTGACGCGCACGCGGCCGACGCGAAGGCGGGTCGCGAGTGTTCGGGCACGAGCGGGATCGTAGAACGCCGACAGCCTCGGTGCTTCAGTCACCTTGACCGGACCGGCTCGCCCGCGATAGCGGTCGTCTCCGATGTCGGTGCTCTCGAGCTTCTTGAAGAACGGAAGCACGTCCTCGTACCCCCAGCCGCGGCACCCCATGGCAGCCCAGGTGTCGTAGTCCTGTCGCTGCCCGCGGTTGTAGACCATGCCGTTCATGGCGCTCGAGCCGCCCAGCATCTTGCCGCGAGGCACGTAGAGCGGACGGTTGCCGTGCGTCTCGTTCGGTTCCGAGTGATAGCGCCAGTTGACGGCGGGGTTGTCGAACATGAACAGGCTGCCGCCCGGCGCGCGTGCCCAGAGGTAGTCCGTCCCCTTGTGTCCCGCTTCGAGGCACAGGACCTGGTATTTGCCGCCTTCGGGGAGTCTCGCCGCGAGAACCGCTCCGGCGGAACCGGAGCCAATCACGATGTAATCGTACGTTTTGGGGGGCATATCTCCGAAAACGGAGGCAACACGAGCGAAAATCAAAGCAATACAATTGTGGGAGCGTTTCGCGCCTCGAGTCCAGTCGTGTTTTGTGAACGCGGCGGTAAGCTGCGCTGACGAGGTTAGCGAAGCTTACTTTGCGAAAGGAAAAAGCGTCTGGACCGTCGATTCGCGTCGACTTAGAGTTTTGGGTACCACTCAACACCAAAGCCGCAGGAAGCCGAGCGCTCGTCCGGGCAGCGGACTCTGCGTCCTGAAGCAATCGCACGGACTTCCATGAAGCGCCGGCAATTCCTGATCCTCGCTGCAGCCGCCGCGGTTGCGCAAACCGGCACCGCGCGCGCGGATGCCTTCCCGACGAAGCCGATCAAGCTGATCGTCCCGTTCGCGCCCGGAGGCGGCGCCGACAGTGTCGCGCGACTGATATCGGATGCGCTCGCGCAACAGCTTGGCCAGCCGGTAGTGGTCGAGAACAAGGGCGGCGCCGGCGGTGCGATCGGAACCATGGAGCTCGTGCGCGCCGCGCCCGACGGGCACACGCTTCTCATGGCCACGATGTCGATCACGGGAGCGAACCCCGCGATCAATCCGAATAGCCCGTACGACCCGACAACGGACGTCACCGCGATCATCAACGTCGCGGCCTCGCCGAGCGTGCTGGCGGTGCGCGAGGGTTTTCCCGCGAAGAACTACAAGGATTTCATCGCGGAGGTGAGGAAGCATCCGGGTCAGTACACCTACGCATCGTCAGGCGTGGGCAGCATCATCCACCTGTTGATGGAGTATTACTGTCAATTGACCGGCACATCCATTCGCCACATCCCGTTCAGCGGCGCGGGGCCCGCGAAGAACGCGGTCATCGCCGGGCAGGTGGACATGGTGTACGACACGCCCAACTCGGTGCTCCCCTTCATCAAGACCGGCAAGCTCATCCCGATCGCGGTGTCCTCGCCGCAGCGCTGGAGAGATCTTCCCGACACGCCCACGTTCCGCGAGGTCGGTGTCGAGCGCATGACGCGAATGCCGAATTTCGGACTGCTCGGCCCCAAGGGAATGCCTCGCGAGACCGTCAACAAGATCAACGCGGCGACGCGCAAAGCGCTCGAGGACCCTGCGGTTCGCAAGCGCATCGAGGACAGCGGCGCCGTCATCATTGCGAGCACGCCCGAAGAGTACGCGGCGGAGACCAAGGCGCTTCTCGCCGAGCTGAAGACGGTCGTCGCCGAGCGAAAGCTCACGATGGAGTGACGCGGCAGCGTGTCGCCGGCCGGCACGCCACGATCGAGCTGAGGTCGCCGCAGTTCCGCCTCACCGTCGACGCACGCGACTCCCGATTCGCGCCACAGTCGCGTGTCACACGTTAGCATCGCTTAAGAGAAGAAAAGAAAAGCCGTCTGGACACCCATGCCCGCTCATTGCAAAGTGCTGGGCTTAGAGCAGTCGTCGTTTTACTAACGTCATCGAAGGGTCGCCATGAAGGGCAGCGAGCTCATAGCCGAATATCTCGTCAGGCAGAAAGTTCCGTACGTGTTAGGGATCTGCGGGCACGGCAACGTCGGCATGCTCGACGCCTTGCACGGCGTTCGCGACAAGGTGAAGCTCGTGTCGCCGCGGCACGAGCAATGCGCCGGCCACATGGCCGACGCGTACTTTCGCGTCCGTCACAGCCCAGTCGCGACGCTGACATCGACGGGTCCAGGCTCGGCGAATCTGGTGATGTCGCTTGCAACGGCGATCTCCGACTCCTCGGCGTTTCTCGCGATCACGTCGAACGTTCCGACATCGCAGATGAACCGTGCGCCGTTCCAGGAGCTCTACAAGCACAACCAGGCCGACTTTCCGAACGTGTTGCGGCCGGTGGTCAAGCGCAGCTTTCAGCCGTCGCGCGTGGACATGCTGCCGCTGGCTTTAAGGCAGGCGTTCGACACCATGGTGACCGGTCGACCGGGTCCGGTGAACCTCGACATTCCGTACAACCTCTACCAGGAGGAAGCCGATGTGACGGTGCCTCCGACGGCTCATAAGCTCGGATTGCACCGGCCGGCAGCGTCGGGAAACGATGTGAACGCAGTGATGTCCTTGCTGAAGGCGGCGCAGCGGCCCGTCTTCTTCATCGGCCACGGAACCACGCTTTCCGAGGCAGCGCCCGAGCTCACGGCGCTGTCGCAGCGCCTTGGCGTTCCGGTCATCACTTCGCCGAACGGCATGGGATGCGTTCCGGCGGATGATGCACTCACTCTCGGATTCATTGGTCGAAACGGCGCTTATCCCGCCAATCAGGCGGGGCGCCATGCGGACCTCGTCATCACGATCGGCACGCGCTTCGACGATCGGTCGTCCTCCAGTTGGCATGCGGGGTATTCGTGGAACTTTCCGAAGACGAAGCTTGTGCACGTCGACATCGATCCGCAGGAGCTGGGACGCAACTATCCCCCTGACATCGGCATCGTCGCCGACGCTAAGACCTTCTGCGCCCAGCTTCTTGCGGCCGTGGAGCAGGGCGGCGAGCCAAAGGCAGGCCGATTCGGAAGCTGGCGGGAGCAGGTTGGACAGTGGCAGCGCGAATGGGAAGCTTTCGTGCGGCCAAACTTCACCGTCGATACTTCACCGCTACGACCCGAATTCGTCGTCGGCGTGCTGCAGGATGAGCTGCCCGAAGATGTCATCATTTCGCTCGATTCGGGCGTGCATCACAACTGGTTCATGCAGTTCTGGAAGCCGCGTCGCCCGCAGAGCATGCTGAACAGCTGGGGCTATTCGTCCATGGGGTTCGGCGTGTGCGGCATCCTGGGCGCGCAGCTTGCTGCGCCCGATCGTCCATGCGTGGCTGTGGTCGGCGACGGCGGATTCACGATGACGCCGTACGTAGTGTGCACGGCAGTTGAATATGACCTTCCATGCGTCTGGGTGGTCTGGAACAACTTTGCGTGGGCGGCCATTCGCGACATTCAGTACGGCATGTTCGGGGGCCGCGAAGTGGGCACGGCATTCTACAAGGGTGAGCAAGGGCCCGGCGGGCAGCGCTACAACCCCGACTTCGCGGCGTGGGCGCGCGCGGCCGGAGCCGACGGAGTGACGGTCACGCGCAGCGGGGATCTGCGCGACGCGATCACGCAGGCCGTGCGTAACCGGCGGCCTTGCGTGATCGACGTGCACGTAGACGGCGAGGTGCGTCCGCCGTCGACCGGCACATGGCAGCTGCCGCCGACGCCTTACAAAGAACCGGTATTCGGCAAGCCGTGGGTAGCGTAAGACGGAGCTGCGCTCATGCCGTTGCCGCAACCCCAGGCTAACGCCGACTCGCTGCCGTATTGGAATGCCGCGCGGGAGCAGCGTCTCCTGATCCGGAGGTGCAAGGCATGCGGTGAGAAGCATTTCATGCCGCGCCATCTGTGCCCGTACTGCTGGTCAGACCAGCTCGAATGGGTCGAGAGCAAGGGCATCGGCCAGATTCACAGCTACAGTGTCGTCCATCGCGCGCCCACGGCGATGTTCTCTGCGGCCGCGCCTTATGTAATCGCGCTCGTGGATCTCGACGAGGGCGTGCGGATGTTCGCCAACGTCGTAGGTGCCGACGCGCTCGAGGTGACAATCGGCGATCGGGTGCGTGTTACGTTCGAGGACCGAGGCGACGGCGCGATGCTCCCTCAGTTCAGCCGCGTGGTCGGATAACAGAGTCATGGCCAATCCCACGGCCCTGAAGAACAAGACGGCAATCGTCGGCGTCGGCGAATCCGACATCGGGAAGGTTCCCAACCTGTCGGGACTGGGCCTCAACGCTCAGGCTTCGAAGCGGGCACTCGCCGACGCCGGCCTGAAGGTGTCGGACATCGACGGGTTGCTCACAGCCTATTCGTTCACCGAACCGTATACGATGCTGGGCTCGTCGCTTTGCGAGTACATGGGCTTGCAGCCGAGCCTGTGCGCCTCGATGGTCGCTGGAGGTGCAAGCCCGGGCATCATGCTCCGTCACGCAGCGCAGGCGATCGCCATGGGCCTTGCCAACACCGTTCTCGTCTGCGCCGGAGAGAATCGCGCCACCGGTCTCGGACGTGATGCGGCAGTTGCCATGCTGACCCAGGTGGGCCATCCGCAGTTCGAGCAGCCCTACGGAGGCTCGATCCCCGGCTACTACGCCATGGTTGCGCGCAGGTACATGCACGCATATGGCACGACGCGGAAGCAGCTCGCGGCCGTCGCCGTCAACACTCGGGCCCACGCCGTGCTGCATCCCAACGCGCAAATGAGAACGCCGATCACGGTAGAGGAGGTCCTTTCGTCCAAGCCGATCGCCGATCCGCTTCGTATGCTCGATTGCTGCCTGGTCTCGGATTGCGCTGGCGCGTTCATTGTAACCTCGGCCGAAAGGGCACGAGATCTTCGCCATAAGCCAGCGTACCTGCTCGGAATCGGCGAAAAGCATACGCACGAGCACCTGATGTGCGCGCCCAGTCTCACCCATTTCGGCGCCGCACAGTCGGGACGCATCGCGTTCGATATGGCCGGTGTGGGTCCGGCCGACATCGACTTCGCCGAGCTCTACGACTGCTTCACGATCGTGCCGATCGTCGAGCTGGAAGAGCTGGGCTTCGCCGAGCGGGGCGATGGTGGTGCATTCTTCGAGGCCGGGCACGCGCGCATCGGCGGCAAGCTGCCGATCAACACGCATGGCGGGATGCTTTCGCACGCCCACGCCGGCGCAGCCGGCGGGCTGTTCGGGATCGTGGAAGCGGTGCGTCAGCTACGGGGAGGGGAAGGGGAGCGCCAGGTGCATGGAGCAGAACTTGCGCTCGTTCACAACGAAGGCGGAATCCTCTCTTCGCATTGCACCGTCATCTTGTCCAACCTGACGAACTAACAGCCGTAGCGATCGATGCGCCGAGGGACGCTGCTATGACACCCCCTTACAAGCCGCGAGGTAAGTACTTCGAAGATTTCGAGGTGGGGGACGAGTTTGTCACCCCGGCGCGCACGATCACCAGCACGGACATCGTTAACTTCGCCTGCATTTCCGGCGATTTCAACGAGATTCATGTCAACTATGAGTACTGCAAGACGACACCGTTTGGTGAGCCGATCGCACATGGGCCGCTGATTTACGCGGTAATGGGTGGCTTGCAGTATGCGAGCGGTATCAACGACGGCACGCTGCTCGCGCTGCTCGGCGTTGACCAGTGGCGACTACTCAATCCAGTCAAGCATGGTGACACGATCCGTATGCATTCGCGCGTGATCGAAAAGAAGGAAACCAGCAAGCCGGATCGCGGCGTCGTCGTTTTCGAGCGCCGATGCGTCAAGCAGGACGGGACGGTAGCTCAGGAGATGAAGACCACACTCATGTACAGGCGGCGCAAGCAGCAGTAGTCCGGACGCGGCCTTACATTTTCATGACAACCCAGCGCTAAGGAACGAATGATGAACTTCGTGCTATCGCCCGAAATCGAAGCAGTCCGCGACATGGTCAGCCGCTTCATGAAGAAAGAAGTCGCGCCGGTTATGGAAGACTACGAAAAGCGCGGCGAATTTCCCCGTGAACTGATCAGGAAGGCAGGTGAGGCGGGCATCTACGGTGCCGTTTTCCCCGAATCCGTCGGCGGCAGCAACATGGGCTACAGCGCCTCGGCGGTGATCATCGAGGAGATGTCTCGCAGCGAGGTGCGGTTCACCTCGTGTAACAACCAGCAGGGCGGCACTTGTCCGACCTGCATCTATCTCGCGGGCACGCCCGAGCAGGTGCAAAAGTACGTTCCCAATTTGCTCGCCGGCAAGACGATCGGCATGATGTCGCTGTCCGAATCAGGCAGCGGCTCCGACGCGGCCGGCGCGATGAAGACCTTCGCGAAGCGCGATGGCGACGTCTACAAGATCAATGGCGAGAAGATGTGGGCCTCGATCGCCAATGAAACGGACGTGGGCATCCTCTTTGCGAAGACCGACCGCGAGGCGGGCGCGAAAGGGGTCACCGCTTTCATCGTTGAGCCGAAGAAGTACCCCGGCTTCACGGCGAGGCCGATCGACATGCTAGGCATGTCAAAGGCGTTCCGGACCTGCATCGTTTCGTTGGACGACTTCGTGGTGCCGGTCGAGAACCGGCTGGGCGAGGAGGGCGAAGGTTTCAAGATCATCATGCGCGCTCTGCAGCCCGGCCGCGTCAATATTGCGGCGAAGTGCGTCGGTCTGGCGCAGGCTTGCTTCGAGGAAGCTGTGCGCTATGCGAACGACCGCACGGTCCGTGGGCAGCCGATCGGCAAGTTCCAGATGATTCAGGACTTCATCGCGGAGATGGCCGTGGCGATCGAGGCTAGCCGGGCGCTCGTCTACAAGGCCGCGTACTGCATGGATAACAACCTCCCTTCCAATCGAATCGCTTCCATCGCGAAGTACCACGCTTCCCAAACGGCCAAGATGTGCGCTGACAAGGCGCAGCAGATCTTCGGCGGATACGGGTTCGCTCGCGAATATCGCGTGTCCTGGTATAGGGTGTATGCGGACATGCTCTACAACGGGGAAGGTTCGGCGAACATCCAGAAGATCATCCTCGCGGAGGACGCGTTGGGTTACAAGGTCGCCGACCGCTATCACGGCAAGACGAGCCTGCGTGACGTGCGGAAGACGGACGTCGC
>Ga0187778_10000714_pt1 | contig 23589 bp, 17 predicted proteins | sample 1015_Q2_SP5_20_M_FD_132418 | JGI IMG/M metagenome (GOLD analysis project Ga0187778, IMG submission 132418) | Tropical peat soil microbial communities from peatlands in Department of Meta, Colombia - 1015_Q2_SP5_20_MG | ecosystem: Environmental > Terrestrial > Soil > Wetlands > Peat | place... | reverse complement strand
CGCGCTGGTGCACCCCGAGCACGACGGGGGCTTCTGGGCGCCGCCGGCCTCGGGCGGGCGCAGCGACATCGAACGCCAATTCTAGGATCCGATCATGGCCAAGCGGGGGCTGCTGGGAGAGCTGTGGGCCTTCATGAAGGTCCGCAAGAAGTGGTGGCTGCTGCCCATCATCGTGGTGCTGCTGCTGGTGGGCGCACTGCTGATCTTCGCGCAGGGGTCGGCCCTGGCGCCGTTCATCTACACGATCTTTTGAGCGACGCCGACGCGGTGCGCACCCGGCACGGCCGGCCCGCGGCCGGCATGGAGCACGCCCGGACAGGCCCCGATGCCTGAGCCCTCCCGGACGACGCTTCCGGCGCTGCTGGTCGAGAGCGCGCGGCGGGATCCCGCCCACGTGGCGGTCGAGGACCCGCCGGATGCGGCCATCGGCTACGGCGCGCTCGACGCGCTGAGCGACCGGGTCCGGGACCGGCTGGTCCGGCTCGGCGTGCGGCGCGGCGACCGGGTCGGCGTGTACCTCGCCAAGTCGATCGACGCGGTCGCGGGGATCTTCGGCGCGATGAAGGCCGGCGCGGCGTACGTGCCGGTGGACGCGGCGGCGCCCGCCTGGCGCGCGGCCTACATCCTCACCGACTGCTCGGTGAAGGCGGCGCTGATCGAGCGCCGGCTGGCCGCGCCGTTCCTGGCCGAGGTGGCCAAGCTCGGCGCTCCGGCGCCGACGCTGCTCGAGCTGGACGGGGCCCACGGCGGCGAGCCGCTGCGCGCGGCGCTCGACCGCGCCGACGCGGCCGGTCGCGCTCCGGCCGCGGCGAGCGCCGCGGTGGGCCCGGACGACCTGGCGTACATCCTCTACACGTCGGGCTCGACCGGGAAGCCCAAGGGGGTCATGCTCACCCACGGCAACGCGATGGGATTCGTCGACTGGTGCTCCGGCGTGTTCCGGCCGGACGCCGCCGACCGCTTCTCGTCGCACGCCCCCTTCCACTTCGACCTGTCCATCCTCGACCTGTACGTGCCGCTCAAGCACGGCGCCACGCTGGTGCTGATCGGCTCGGAGGCGGGGCGGGAGCCGCTGGGCCTCGGCGCGCTGATCGCCGAGCGGCGCATCACGGTGTGGTACTCGGCGCCGTCGATCCTCTCGATGCTGGCGCAGTACGGCAAGCTCGACCGCCACGACTACGCGGCCCTGCGGACCGTGATCTTCGCGGGCGAGGTGTTCCCGGTCAAACACCTCCGCGCGCTCAAGGCGCTGTGGCCGGCGCCGCGGTACTTCAACCTCTACGGCCCGACCGAGACCAACGTCTGCACCTACTACGAGATTCCGCCGAGCATCCCGGCCGACCGCACCGTGCCGTATCCGATCGGCAAGGTGTGCGAGAACCTCCACGGCCGGGTGATCGACGAGCACGAGCGCGACGTCGCCGCCGACGCCGAGGGCGAGCTGATCATCGCGGGGCCCAACGTGATGCAGGGCTACTGGAACCTGGCGGAGCGCACCGCGAAGGCGTTCGTGGTCGACGCGCAGGGCGTCCGGTGGTACCGCACCGGCGACATCGTCGTGGCCGACGAGGCCGGCGACTACCTGTTCGTCGGCCGGCGCGACCGGATGGTCAAGCGGCGCGGCAACCGGGTGGAGCTCGGCGAGATCGAGGCGGGTTTGTACCGCCACCCGGCCGTGAAGGAGGCGGCGGTGATCGCCCGGCCGGACGAGGAGAGCGGCGTGCGGATCACCGCCTTCCTGGTGTGCCGGGAGGGCGCGGCGCCGTCGGTCATCGAGCTGAAGCGGTTCTGCGCCGAGAACCTCCCGGCGGCGTTCGTGCCCGACGTGTTCTCGGTGCGCGACGGGCTGCCCAAGACCTCCACCGACAAGATCGACTACCAGCGGCTGATGGAGACGGTGTGATGGACTTCTCGCCGACGCCGGAGCAGCGCACGCTGCGCGAAGAGATCGTGCGCTTCGCCCAGAAGGAGCTCAACGCGGGGCTCATCGAGCGCGATCGCGAGCAGACGTTCTCGCGCGAGCTGTGGCTCAAGTGCGGCGAGATCGGCCTGCAGGGCCTGCCGGTGCCGGAGGAGTACGGCGGCGCCGGGATGGACTCCCTGACCACGGCCATCGCGCTCGAGGCGCTCGGCTACGGCTGCCGCGACTCGGGGCTGGTGTTCTCGGTGTGCGCCCACCTCCTCTCCTGCGTCGTGCCGATCTGGAAGCACGGCAACGAGGAGCAGCGCAGGCGCTACCTGCCGGGGCTGTGCAACGGCACCCTCATCGGCGTGCACGCCATGACGGAGCCGGGCTCGGGGTCCGACGCGTTCAACCTGGCCACGAGCGCGGTCGCGGACCGGGACGGGTTCCGGATCAACGGCACCAAGACCTTCATCTCGAACGGGCCGGTGGCCGACGTGGTGATCGTGTTCACCGTGACCGACAAGACGAAGGGGTTCCACGGCGGCGTCACCGCGTTCCTGGTGGACAAGGGCACGGCCGGGTTCCGGACCTCGCAGAAGATCGAGAAGATGGGCCTGCGGACCTCGCCGTTCGGCGAGCTGGTGTTCGAGGACGCCTGGGTGCCGGCGACCGCCGTGCTCGGCACGGTCGGCGGCGGGGCCGGGATGTTCACCAACTCGATGGACTGGGAGCGGGTGTGCCTGTTCGCCAGCCACGTCGGGACGATGGAGCGGCTGCTCGAGCAGGCGGTGCAGTACGCGCGCACCCGCTCGCAGTTCGGCCAGCCGATCGGGAAGTTCCAGGCCATTTCGCACAAGATCGCCGACATGAAGGTCCGGCTCGAGGCCGCGCGGCTGCTGACCTACCGCGCCGCGTGGCAGCTGGAGCGCTCCAAGGCGGTCTCGCTCGACGCCGCGATGGCCAAGCTGTTCGTGAGCGAGGCGCTGACCCAGACCTCGCTCGACGTCCTCCAGGTGCACGGGGGCTACGGCTACTGCGTCGAGTACGAGGTGGAGCGGGCGGTGCGCGACGCGCTCGGCGCCACGCTCTACTCGGGCACCTCGGAAATGCAGCGGACGATCATCGCCCGCTGGCTGGGACTGTGAGCGCCGCGCCCGGGGCTACGGCCGGGGGGCGGCCCCTGCGCGCGCGGCTCCCGGGGCTCGCGCTCGCGGCCGTCGGGATCGCGGGATTCGCCGGCGGCGTCGCGGCCGACCGGCTCGCGGGGCACGGCACCGGCTTCGGCCTCGCGCGCGCGGCGGTGGTCCTCGTCGGCCTGGTGCTGGCGGTCGCGGGCGTGGAGCTGGCGTCGGACGCCGGCGCCGAGCGCGCGAGGGAATGGCGGGACGCCCTCGTCGGCCCGCTGACCAAGGCGCCGGCCCGGCTGGCCGCGGTCCTCGGCCAGCTGGTGCTGTTCGCCCTCGTCGTCCGGCTGTTCCAGGTCGAGTCCCCGGCGTTCTACCGGCTGCTGGTGCCGCTCACCGTCTTCGGGTTCGTGGTGCACCACTTCCTGCCGGCGCGCCAGCGGCTGGGCTTCTTCATCGCCCTGTCGGTGGTGGGCGTGGTCATGGTGCTCGGCTTCACGAACGCGCTGTGGCTGCTGGCCCTGGTGCTCGCCGTGGTGTCGCTGGCCCACCTGCCGGTGCGGTTCTGGCTGCGCGTCGCGCTGATCCTGGCGGCGGCCGTCGCGCTCGCGGTGCTGCGCGCGCACCCGCAGCGCGCGCCGTGGTCGATCGCCATCTGGCCGGTGCTGGGCTCGATCCTGATGTTCCGGCTGATCGTGTACCTGTACGACCTGCGCCACGCCACCGGCCCCGGCGACGTGCGGTTCACGCTCGCCTACTTCCTGCTGCTGCCGAACGTCGTGTTCCCGCTGTTCCCGGTGGTGGACTTCGCGACCTTCCGCCGCACCTACTACGACCAGGACGCGGTCGCGACCTACCAGCGCGGCCTGCAGTGGATCCTGCGCGGCCTCGTCCAGCTGCTGATCTACCGGCTCATCTACCAGTACGGGACCATCGCGCCCACCGACGTGGTCTCGCTCGGCGCGCTGGTGCGGTACCTGCTGGCCACCTTCGGCCTGTACCTCCGCGTCTCGGGCGACTTCCACCTGGTCGTCGGGATGCTGCACCTGTTCGGCTTCGGCCTGCCGGAGACGAACCACCTCTACTACCTGGCCTCGAGCTTCACCGACTTCTGGCGGCGCATCAACATCTACTGGAAGGACTTCATGATGAAGGTGGTGTTCTACCCCGTGTACTTCCGCCTGCGGAAGAGGGGGGACACCGCCGCGCTGGTGACGGGAACGCTGATCGTCTTCGGCATCACCTGGATGACGCACTCGTACCAGTGGTTCTGGATCCTGGGCCGGTGGCTGCTGTCGTGGACCGACGGCCTGTTCTGGGCCGCGCTGGGCGTGCTGCTGGTCGCCAACTCGCTGCTCGAGAAGCGCGCCGGACGCAGGCGGCCTCCCGGCTCGGCGTCGGCGACCTTCCGCGGCGCCGCGCTGCTCGCCGCCCGCACGGCGGGGACCTTCACCGTCATCTGCCTGCTGTGGTCGATGTGGGGCAGCCCGACGCCGGGCGACTGGCTCGACCTGTTCCGGGTGCCGACGCCGACGCCGGCGGAGCTGGCGCTGGTGTTCGGCGTGCTGCTCGCGATCGGCGCCGCCGCCGTCCTCGCCGACCGCCGCGAGCGCCGGCTCGGCGCCGCCGGCCGCGCCGCCAGCGGCACGCTGGCGTTCGGGCCGCGCGCCGCGGTCACCGCCGCCGGCCTGGTCGTGCTGTGGCTCGCCGGCTCGCCGTGGGCCACCGCGCCGCTCGGCCCGGGCGCCCAGCGCGCCATGCGCGAGTTCCGCTTCCCGGAGCTCAGCCGCCGCGACCTCGCGACCATGCAGCGGGGCTACTACGAGAACCTGATCAACGTCAGCGCGCAGAACGGCGAGTTGTGGAAGCTGTACGCGGAGCGGCCGACCGAGGGCGCCGACATCTGGAGCGCCGGTGTGCTGAAGGACCGGCCCGACTTCCTGGCGAAGGAGATGCGCCCCCTGTTCGGCATCTACCAGCGCGGGCTGACCTTCCGCACCAACCGCTGGGGCATGCGCGACCAGGACTACGCGCAGGATCCGCCGCCCGACACCTATCGCATCGCGCTGCTCGGCCAGTCGTACGTCGCGGGCGACGGCGTGAGCGACGGCGAGACGTTCGAGGCCCTGGCCGAGAGCCGGCTGGCCAGGGAGCCGGGCCGCCGCACCCACGTCGAGATCCTCAACTTCGCGGTCGGCTCGTACAGCCTCCTGCAGCAGCTCCTGATCATGGACCGGGTGTTCTCGTTCCATCCCGACGCCGTGTACCTGGTCGGGGGCCCGGGCGACCCGGGCCGGGCGCGGCTCCACCTGGTGCAGCAGCTGCGGCGCGGCGTGCCGCCGCCGTGGCCCTACCTCCAGGGCCTGCTGGACCGGGCGGGCGTGAACGCGTCGATGCGCGAGAACGCGGCGCTGATCCGGCTGCGCCCCTACTCGGATTCGATCGTGGACTGGACCTACGCCCAGATCGTCGCCGAGTGCCGCCAGCGCGGCGTGAAGCCGGTGTGGATCTACCTCTCGCTGCCGCAGCCCTCGCCGGACACGGGCGTGGGCACGGCGATGGCCGCCCAGGCGCGGGCGCAGGGATTCGTCACGCTCGACTGGGAGTACGTGTACGCCGGCCACGACCTGAAGACGCTGCAGGCTTCGCCGTGGGACTTCCATCCCAACGCCGAAGGCCATCGGCTGATCGCGGAGCGCTTCTACCGGGATCTCACCGAAGACCCGGAACTCGCCGTCCCCAAGTGAGCGGAGGAGGACCCGTGGCAGACGCGAAGGCGACACCGGAGGCCGTCAAGGCCGAGGTGCGCAAGCTCATCCTCGAGGAGTTCCTGCCCGGGACGGACCCGGGCGAGCTCACCGACGCCACCCCGCTCATCACCGGCGGCATTCTCGATTCGCTGGGGACCGTGAAGGTCGTGGCGGCCCTGGAGGATCGTTACGGCATCGAGATCCAGGCGCACGAGGCGAGCGTCACCCACTTCAACTCGGTCGCCGACATCGTGTCGCTGGTGCAGGCGAAGCTCAAGACCAGGCAGTGAGGCGGGAGGGGCGCGGCCTCCGCCCGCTCTGCGGCGGGGGTCAGCGGCTCCTGGGGAGGTAGGGGACGACGGCGGATGCGAAGACTTCCGCCAGCGCCCGGTAGCCCTCCGGTGTCGGATGCACGTCGTCCAGGAACATGCGCCCCGGCAGCGCGGGCGCGAGGTAGGTGACCGGCTGCCCGGCGGCGGCGAGGCGCCCGGCGAGTCCCCGCAGCCGGGCCGCCAGCGTGTCGCGGTACCGCTGGGTGGTGGCCGCGTCGCCGATCCAGTAGCTGCGCCGGATCATCCCGGACGGGGCGTCGGGCAGGAGCAGCGCGGACGGCGGCGTCGCCAGCAGCAGCGGGACGCCGAGGCTGCGGGCGACGTCCGCGATCCGCTCCATGTTCCGGGCGAAGTTGTCGGCGGCCGCGGCGAGGGAGCCGCCTCCGGCCGCGTCCTGCCGCGTCTGGCGGCGCGCGGCGACGTCGTCCTCGAGGACGCCGGGCAGGCGGGCGAGGAACGAGAGGTGTTTCACCCGGTCCCAGGTCGCGGGCCGGCCGAGCGCCAGGGCCCGCCGCTGGCGGCGCATCTCCCCCTCCCAGATGAGGGTGCGCGGGTCCGGGTCGCCGGCGAGGTCGGGCAGGCGCGCGTTGCGCACGTCGTTCACGCCGGCGTTCGCGAGCACGAGGTCGGGCTGGAGCGGCGCGCCGTCGTCGACGAGCCGCTGCCACATCTGGTACGCGTCGTAGCCGTCGTAGGCGAGGTTCACGACCTCCACGTCGAGGTCCGGGCGCTCGGCCTTGAGCCGCGCGCGGAGGTAGCCGTCGACGGTCTGGTCGTCGTCGACGTCCCAGCCGTGGGTCGACGACTCGCCGAGCAGGACGACGCGGTAGGTGCCGCGGGGCTTGGGCACCGCGACCTCGGGGCCGCGGAACGCCTGCCGGTTCGCCGAGGCCCGGGTGCCGTTCGCGTAGACCAGCACGGCGCCGGGGCGCTGCCGGTAACCGAACCGGCCGTGCGGCTCGACCTTCACGGCGTCCGGATCGACCGCGGCGACCCGGCGCGCCAGCGGATTGCCGGCGGCGGCCAGGACGCGCAGGGCGCCCTCGGCCAGGAAGGCGGCGACCAGCAGGCTGAGACCGAGGAGGGCGCCCGCGGCCGCGGCGCGCCGCGCCGCGGGCGCCGGCGAGTCCGTCACCTCGCGGGCCGCGCCGCCGGCCTGGGGTCGGGCCGCGTCACGTAGAACAGCAGGGCGTTGATCGTGAGGAGGGTGTACAGCCAGTGCACGTCGAACAGCTCGTTGTAGAAATAGCCGGTGAGGATGAAGCCGAGCATGCTGGCTTCGAGCCCGAGCGAGACGTACTTCAGGTCGAGGCGCCCGCCGGTGCGCTGCGCCCAGGCCTGCAGGCGCTGCGGGTCGCGGAGCTTGCGGTTGCGGCGGAAGAAATCCCACAGCATCCACAGGAAGATGGCCGCGCCGACCGTGCCCAGCTCGGACAGGATCTGGTAGTAGGTGTTGTGGAGCCGCCGGCCCCACAGCCGCCGCGGGTTGTCGTTGTACGAGCCGCCGGTGGTGCCCGCTTCGAAGTTGTCGGCGGCGTAGGCGCCGAAGCCGTTGGGGCCGACGCCGAAGACCGGATGCGTCAGGTACACCTGCGTGGCCAGGTGCCACAGCACCTCGCGGTCCTCGCGAGTCGGGTCGTTCGGGTTGAAGCTCGACTGCATCTCGGTCCAGAAGTTGGTGGACGTCTTGCCGGCCTCGACCGCGGACTTCGCGCCTTCGAAGGCGCGCGCCGAGATGGCCAGCACGATCATCGCGGCCACGCCGAGGACGGCGTTCTTGAGCTTGTGGGGCGAGCGGAGCCAGATCCACACCGCCACGACGCCCGCCGAGAGCACGGCGCCCCGCGCGAACGACACCACCAGGCCGACGATGCACCCGGCGGCCAGGACGAACAGCACCCGGCGCCAGCGCCGGCTCCTGGTGGCCATCCCCATGTAGAACAGGCTGGCCAGCCCGAGCACCATGATCGGCCCATAGGCGTCGTAGTTGAACAGCGCGTAGTCCCAGCTGATCTGCCCCGTCCGCGCGCCGAGCACGACCCAGGTGCCGTATTGCACGGCCATCGCGCCGACCACGATGGGCACCGCCTCCTTGGCCCGGCGCACCAGGGTGAGGGTGGCCAGGGTGAGCGCGTAGTAGGCCAGCACGGTCTTGACGACGTCGAGCGCCAGGGCGCGCGCGTAGGCGAGCGGCAGGGACAGCGCCACGTAGACGACGAACACCAGCAGCGGCACCAGGAAGCGGCGCGGCCCCGCGAACACGGTCATCACCAGCAGCGCGGCGAACAGGAAGGTCGGCACCTTCAGCACGATCTGCGGGCCGAAGCTGGCGATGAGCCACTGCGGATCGAACAGGATGATGAACCACATCACGTACAGGAACAGCACCGCACCGGTCAGCCTGAGCTTCTGTCCGGGCACGGCTGGAGCGGCCGTCCGGTCGGCGCGGACGCCCAACGGACGCCCGGTTCGGTAGGGCGGCGCCTGCAGCACGGGTTGCTTGGGCATGGACCCCTTAATGAGTAGCTTACCTCCGTTCGCACAGGCAACTAGGGGCCGGGCGTCGCTGGTCCGGCACTCCCACGGGGACCAGGCTCGCACCGTGCGCATCGTCGTGTTCACCGGACAGCCGGACATCGACACCAGTCCGTGGTGGCCCGTGCTGATGCGGACCCGCGGGCTCGAGGCGGTGCTGGTTTACCGGCAGCTCCCGCGCGCGCGCCGCGGCGCGGCGAAGCGGTTCTGGGCCAACGTCCGCAAGCACGGTCCGCTGTGGATCCCCTATCGCCTCGGCTACGCGGCGCTGGCCGTGCTCCGCACCCTCCTCGGCCGCAAGGCGGCACCCGCTCCGGCCGCGGCGTCCGCCGTCCCGGTGGAGCTGATCGAGACCGACGCCCTGGCGCAGCCCGACACGCTCGCGCGGGTCGCCGCGTGGCGGCCGGATCTCGGCGTGTCCCTGGGAGCGCCGATCCTCAAGCCCGCCGTGTTCACCGTGCCGGCGCGCGGCACCATCAACCTGCACCAGGGCAAGGTGCCCGACTTCCGCGGCGCGCCGCCCGGCTTCTGGGAGCTGGCGACCGGGGCCCGCGAGATCGGCGCGACCGTGCACTGGATCGACGAGGGCCTCGACACCGGGCGCATCATCGCCGCGGCCACCGCGCCGCTGTACGCCCGCGACACGCTGCGCGACGTCCAGGCGCGCGTCGAGGAGCTCGGCCGCACCGTGCTGGCCCGCGCGCTCGAGCTGGTGGCCGCCGGGCCGGTGGACGGAGCGCCGCAGCCCAAGGGCGGGCACACGTACCGGATGCCGCTCCTGTCCCGGCGCATGGCGCTGGCGACGCGGCTGGGACGGCGCCGGCTGGCGCGCGCCCTGAGCCCCCGCGCGGTGGCGAAGGCGGCCGCGTCGGTCGTGCTGCTCGGCGTCGTGCGTCCGCTGCGGGACGCGCTGCGCACGCTGCGGCGCCGCCACCCGCTGCGCGTCTTCAACTACCATCGCGTGACCTGCCTGTGCCGCGACGGGATGACCGTCTCGCCCGCCGGGTTCGCGCGCCAGATGGACTACATCCGCCGCCACCACGACGTCGTGACCCTCGACGAGGCGCTCGCGATCGCGCGCTCCCGCCGCCGGCTGCGGCGCCCCGCCGCCCTCGTCACGTTCGACGACGGCTACCTGAGCGTGCTCGAGGAGGCCTGGCCGGCGATGCGCGCGCGCGGGATGCCCGGCTGCTGCTTCGTGGCGACGGACCTGGTGGGCACCGGTGCGACGCTGCCCCACGACGAGGGCAGCCCGGTGCGCGGGCTGCTGGGCCTGATGACCTGGGCCGACCTCCGCGCCCTGCGCGACGCCGGATGGGCGGTCGGCGTGCACTCGGCCACCCACGCGCGGCTGTCGAGCGTGTCCGGTGACGCGCTCGTCCGGGAGGTGGACGGCGCGCTGCGGACGCTGCGCCACGAGCTCGGCCAGGACGAGGTGACCTTCGCCTATCCGTTCGGCGGACCGCGCGACATCTCCGGCGAGGCGCTCGAGCGGATCCGCGCGGCCGGCTACGCCGCGTGCTTCAGCGACGTGTTCGGCGAGATCACGGCGGCGGACGACCTGTTCCGGCTGAACCGCATCGACGTGGGCGGCGATCACGACACCCTGGCCTGGAAGCGGTACGCGCACGGCATCGACCTCGAGCGCTGGCGCCGGGCGTAGCGTGCGGGTGACCCACGTCGTTCACGACCTCCACGGGGGCGGCTTCGAGAGCCTCATCGCCGCCATGGCGCAGCGGTGCGCGGGCTCGGCCGTCCGCGTCTCGGCCATCTCGCTCAGCGGCCGCGAGGGCCGGGTCGGCGGCAGCATCCGGCCGCTGCTGGACCAGTACCTGGTGCTGGGCTCGGGCTCGGCGCTGTCCATGCTGCGGCCGGTGGCGCTCGCGCGCGCGATCCGGGCCACCCGGGCCGACGTCGTGCACCTCCACAGCGGCGTGTGGTACAAGGCCTCGCTGGCCGCCCGGCACGCCGGCGTCCGCGGCATCGTGTACACCGAGCACGGCCGCGAGCACCTGGATCCCTGGCTGATGCGGTTTCTCGATCGCACCGCGTCCCGCCGCACCGACGCGGTGGTCGCGGTGTCGGATCGCCTGGCGCGCTACCTCGAGACGGTCGTCGGCGTCGCGCCCCGGCGCATCCTCACCATCCGCAACGGCGTGGACACGGAGCGGTTCGCGCCCGGCCCGCCGCCGCTCGAGCTGCGCCGCTCGCTCGGCATCCCCGACGGCGCGCCGGTCGTGGGGAGCATCGGGCGCCTGGAGAAGGTGAAAGCCTACGAGCGCCTGATCGCGGCCGTCGCGAAGCTGCGCTCGGGCGATCACGGGCTCCCCGTGCATTGCGTGATCTGGGGCGACGGCTCCGAGCGCCCGGCCCTCGAGGCCGCGGTGCGCGACGCGGGGCTCGAGGGCGTGGTCCGGCTGCCGGGCTGGACCGAAAGCCCCGCGCTCGCCCACCGGCTGCTGGACGTCTTCGCGCTGTCCTCGCACAGCGAGGGGACGTCGGTCAGCCTGCTGGAATCGCTGTCGAGCGGCACGGCCCCGGTGGTCATGGACGTCGGGGGCAACGCCGACGTCCTCGGCCCCGAGCTCGCGGGGCAGCTCGTGCCCGCGGGCGACGCGGACGCCTTCGTCGCCGCGCTGGCCGCGACCCTGTGCGACGCGGAGCGCCGCCGGCGGGCGGGATCGCTCGGGCGCGCGCGGGTCGGCGCCCGCTACGGCCTCGACGCGATGACGGCCGCCTACACCGGGCTGTACGAGCGCCTCGGTCGGCGCGCGGACCGGACGGACCCGCTATGATACCAGGCCTTCACCCCAGCCAACGTCGGGCCGACGGGCGCGGAGCCCCGGCGCGTCGTCCACCCACGGGAGGATAGTCCATGCAGAACCTCGCCGCCGAACGGGCGTTTTACGCCGATCTGTTCGGCAAGAACCCGGAGAACGAGCACATCACCGGCGGTTACGAAGAGCTGCACACGCTCGCGCTTCCGGTGGCTCCGAAGGGTCTGGTGCTCGACCTCGGATGCGGCACCGGTGCGCACGCCGTGCGCCTGGCGCAGCGCGGCTGCGACGTCGTGGCCGTGGACCTCACCCGCGAAGGCGTGCGGTCCGCGCGGGCGCGCTTCGCCCGCGAGAAGCTGCGCGGGCGCTTCCTGGTGGCCGACGCCGAGCAGCTCCCGTTCAAGGACGGCTCGATGCAGGTGGCCTGGACGTTCCTGCTGCTGCACCACTTCCCGAAGCTCGACCGCCTGCCGCAGGAGCTGGCGCGGGTCACGCGCGGCAAGGTCATCGCCTACGAGCCGAACGCGCAGAACTTCCTCACCTGGCTGGCCAACAACGTCGTGAACCGCTTCTTCGGCATCTCGGCCATGACGCCCAACCAGCGCGCGCTGCGGCCGGGGCCGGTGGCGGCGGCGTTCTCTCCGCTCGGCTTCCGGAGCACGGCCGTCCACTACGTGGACCGCAAGTGGGCCGACCGGCTCGGCTGGGTGCGGGGGACGTACGAGACCCTCACGGCCTGGCTGCCGAAGCGGTTCCGCGCGAACAAGTTCCTGATCATCCTCGAGAAGCCGGCGGCGTGAGCCTGACGCCCCGCACCCCGATCGTCGTCTTCGGCGACGACTGGGGACGCAACGTGTCCACGATGCAGCACGTGTTCCGGTGGATCATCCCGGACCATCCGGTGCTGTGGGTGAACGGGATCGGCCACCGCAAGCCGCGCTTCAGCGCCGGAGACGTGCGGCGGGCCGTCCGCAAGGCGCGGGCGATGCTGGGCGGGGCGAAGGCGGAGCCGATGGTCGGCGGCGCGGGCTACCCGGATCCCGCGGTCGTGCTGCAGCCGCGCGTGCTCCCGTGGCACGACCGCAGCCTGGTGTACGCGTACAACGTCCGCACCATGGTGCGCACCATCCGCGACGCCCTGGCGCGGCTGGGCCTCTCCGAGCCTCCGCTGCTGGTGACCGGCTCGCCGCCGTCGGCCGGCGTCGTGGGGCGGCTCGGCGAGCGCGCGGCCATCTACCTGTGCATGGACGACTTCCTCCATCTGCCCAGCGCCACGGCCGGGATGATCGGGCCGCTCGAGCAGGATCTGCTGGCGCGGGTGGACGCGGTCGTGTGCACGGCAAGGAGCCTCACCGAGATCAAGGTTCCGCGCTCCGGCCGGGTGCACTATCTCCCCCAGGGCGTCAACTACGATCACTTCGCCGCCCCGCGGCCGGAGCCCGAGGAGCTGCGCAGCCTGCCGCGGCCGCGCATCGGCTTCGCCGGCGGGCTCTACGACCGCGTCGATCTCGCGCTGGTGCGCCGACTCGCGCAGGAGCATCCCGCCGGCTCCGTGATCCTGGTCGGGCCGGTGGCCGTGGACGTGTCCGCGCTCGACCTGCCGAACATCCACATCCTCGGCGTGCGGCCCTACTCGGTGCTGCCCGCTTACGTGCAGGCGTTCGACGTGGGGATCATCCCCTACCTGCTGAACGACGAGACCCGCTCGGTCGATCCGCTCAAGCTGCTCGAGTACCTCGCCGCCGGCGTGCCCGCGGTGGCGACCGCGATCCCGGAGATGGCGAAGTACGCGGAGATCGTCGCGATCGGCGACGGGTCCGACGCCTTCGCCGCGCAGGTCCGCGCGGTGCTCGCGGCGGATCGGAAGGCGCTCGCCGAGCGGGGCCGCGCGCTGGCGCGCACCCACACCTGGGAGCGGCGCGCGCGCGAGTTCATGCGCATCGTCGAGGACGTGACCGCGGCGCGCGAGCCGGCCCTGGCGCGATGAGCGCGCCCTGGGTGTGCCTGATGTACCACGAGGTGCTCGAAGGCGAGCCGTCGCCCGGCGCCGGCGGCTACTTCGCCGTCTCGCGTGCGACCTTCGCCCGCCACCTCGACCTGATCCGGGCGGCCGGGCTCTCGGGCTGCACGCTCACCCAGGCGATCGACGGCGCGGCCGGAGCCCGCGTCGCCATCACCTTCGACGACGGCACCGCCGGGCACGCGTTGCACGCGCTCCCCGAGCTGGCAGCCCGCGGTATGGCCGCGACGTTCTTCGTCGTCACCGGCTGGGTCGGCCGGCCGGGCTACGCGACCTGGGAGCAGCTGCGCGCGATGCGCGGCGCGGGCATGGAGATCGGGTCGCACACGCGGACGCACCCCTTCCTGTCGGAAGTGCCGGCCGAGGAGCTGGAGCGGGAGCTGCGCGGCTCGCGGGAGGAGATCGACGCGGCCCTCGGCCAGCACACCGTGGCGCTGGCGCTGCCCGGCGGCGACGCGCCGCGGCGCGCGGTCCGTCCGCTGCTGGCAGGAGCGGGCTATACGGTGATCGCCACGTCGCGCTGGGGGACCAACGCCTCCGGTCGCCCCGAGACGCCGGTCTGGATCAGGCGGTCCACCGTGCCCGCCCCCGTGGGGGACTTCCAGCGGGTCCTGGCCGGCGACCCGGGGCTCGCCGTCCGGCGGCGGACCCGGGAATCGGTGCTCGGCGCCATCAGGGGGATGCTCGGCCCGAGCCGCTACGCCCGGTGGCGCCGCCGCTTCCTCGATGCCGCGGCGCGGCGCCGGGACTGACCGGATGGCGGATGCGCGCGGGAAGACCGGCCTGGCCCGGCCTGTGACCGGCCTCACGGCCCCGGGAGGGGCCTTTCGTATAGGTAGAGTTGCGATTTGCCGCTTTCTGGAGTCTGTGGGTATGGCCCGCCGCCTCGAGCCGTCGGCTGACAGGGGTCCCGTCGTCCTCGCTCACGCCTCCGGGGTGAGCCGCAGGATGGCGCGGACGGCGGTCGCCATTCTTACGGGCATCCTCGTGACCGGCACGGCGGTGGCGGCTTCCTGCAAGGACACCTACCCGTCCGGCGCGCCGGCCCCCGCCGGCACGCTCACGGTCAAGGTGGTGGGTCTCTCCTCCAGCCCGGCGCCGGCCAACGGGGGGAGTCTCACGGTCACCACGAGCGGCGCGTCCGGGAACGTGACGTTCCCGGGGACGCTGCCGGCGTCGGGGGTCGCGTCGGGAGACGTCCCTCCGGGCACGTACACGATCGCCTACACGCCGCCCGCCGGGTACGTCCTGGCCAGCGGCGATTCGGCCACCAAGAGCGTGGACGTGGCCAGCGGCCAGCCCATCCAGGTGAGCTTCAACGTGGTCGCGACGCAGGCTCCGACGGGCACGCTCGCGATCTCCGTGACGGGCCTTTCGGGCAGCGCCACCAGCGGAGGCTCGGCGGCGGTCCTGCGCACCGACACGGCCGGGCAGTCGGCGCAGACGCAGCCGATCCCCCCGAGCGGCTCCATCCAGCTCACGGTGGTGGCGGGCACGTACAAGGTCACGTACACGGCTCCGAGCGGCTACACCGTGACCGGCACGAACCCCGTGACGGGGCTCGTGGTCACGGGCGGCGGGACCGGGACCGCGCATTTCGCGGTCCAGGCCAACGTGGCGAACGGGACGCTGCAGGTGAACGTGAACGGGCTGAGCGGGTCGCCGGCCAACGGCGGCTCGGCGGTCGCGCAGCGGACCGACGCGTCCGGGTCGGCGATCACGATCAACGTCTCGGCGGCGGGGACCGGCAGCAGCTCGAGCGTGCCGGCGGGCACGTACTCGGTTTCGTACACGCCGCCCGGCGGGTTCAGCGTCACCGGCACCGACCCGGTCACGGGCGTGGTGGTGAGCGCGGGCGCGACGGCCACGGTGACGTTCACGGTCACCGTGGCGACGGCCGGCGCACCCGACATCTACAGCTTCGGATTCGAGGACCGCACCGGCGGGGCGTTCACGGACCCGTCGGGCAACAGCATGTTCTCCGGCGCCTGGAAGATCGACAGCTCGACGGCGTACCGGGGGAAGTACTCGGTGAGCCAGGTCTACACCGTGACCAGCGCCAACACCGGCGACGCGTTCGTCTACACGCTCGGCACGCCGCGGACCGCGCTCTACGTGCAGTTCGCCTTCAAGCAGAGCAACCCGTTCAACAACGACGGCGTCAACAACTCCGACCAGATGAAGGTGTTCCGGCTGCACGGGCCGGGCGTCTCGGGCAACCTCGCGTCGTTCTTCATCAGCAACTCGAAGGACGCGTCGCCGGGCGTGCCGCTGGTGAGCTTCTCCGATCTCGAGGGCGGCATCCAGCACGAGCCCAACGTGGGCACGTGGGACGCCAACGCCCACCTCGGCGAGTGGCACGTCTACCAGTTCTACTTCGACATCTCGACGAGCGGGGCCCTGGTCGAGCGGGGCTGGATCGACGGGACGCTGATGTGGGACTACACCATCAACGCGAGCAACGGCGGCCAGACCTTCGGGGTGGTGTCGTTCTCCGACGTGATCAACTCGATGGCGTCCGTGAGCACCGCGTGGTACGACGCCATCGGGATCAGCACCCAGCCGATCGCCGCTCCGTAGCCGCGGCGTCCACCCGAAACCGGAACCTCCGGCCGGGCGACCCGGCCTAGGGCCGCGGCGCGCCGGCCGCCGGCCGCGGCGCCGGCGCGTGCCCCGGCGTCGCGGCGCGGGGCGGCGCCGGGGCCGGCCCGGTGAGCGCGGCCACGAGCGCCGGCATCGTCAGGTGGGTGAGCAGTGCGTGGCCGGCGGCCGTGAGGTGCCGGTCGACGTGGCCGTAGAGCGAGGCGCCCTGCGCGGCCGCGGCGCGGAAGCCCGGCAGCAGGTCCACGTAGGTCAGGCCGCGCGCCCCGAGCGCCGCGGTCATCAGCTTGGTCGGCTGATCGAGGTCCACGTCTTCCGCCCGCAAACCGAAGCCCTTGCGGGCCTGGTCGAACGTCGCCGAGTCCAGCGCGAACGGCGTCGGGATCATCATGATCACGGTGGGCACGCCGTGCTGGCGGGCCGCGGCGGCGATGTCGCGGCACAGGTCCGCCGTGATGCCCCAGCGCGGCGCCGAGGCCTGGCTGCGGCGCAGCTCCTCCGGGAAGTACTCCCCGGTGAGCCCGAACCGCATCAGGATCGTGTGCATCTGCTTGCGGGCCAGGATGAACAGCGCCGACCGGGTCTTCAGCATGTCGTTGAGCGGACGGAACCAGGCGTCGACCACCTCGCCCCAGCTCGGCCGGCGGGGCAGGCGCAGGTGGTGCACGACGGCCGGCGTCCGCGGCGGGATGTAGTCCACCCGGTGCGTCACGATGTCGTTGCCGAGGTACAGCGAGACGACCACCGCCGCGTAGCTGCGGCCGCCGTTCAGGAGCTGGCGCGCCCGGATCAGGTACTGCGGCGGATCCCATCCGTCCACGCCCGAGTTGTAGACCGCGACGGGCCGGCCGATCCGCGCCGCGAGCGAGTCCTCGAACAGCGCCGCGAAGCTCTGCTCGTACTCGACCTGCAGCGCCTCCGCGAACGAGTCGCCGATCAGCAGCACCCGCGTCGGCGCGTCCCGGCGCCCCGCGGCGCCGACGCGCATGCCCTCGGCGTCGGTGTACAGGTGCACCGCGCCTTCGCCGGTGTTGATCATCGTGCGCACGCCGGCCCGGTTGACCCAGCCCACCGAATCGGCGGCGGTCCAGATGTCCGGGCGGACCTGGATCAGCTGCTGCGGCGCGATGATCCGCACCGCCAGCTCGGCGAGCGCGAGGGCGGCCACGACCGCCAGGCCGAGCGCCAGGACGTTCAGGACGACGCGCCGCAGCAGTCCGCCGCGCGGCGCCGGGGAGGAATCGGTCGACATCAGGGACACGCTCCTGTCACGGCGAGTATCCGGGGGCCGGATGGCCGTCCACGTAGACGCGGTGCCAGACGGAGAAGCACAGCAGCTCCCACAGCATCCCTTCGCGGTTGTGGCGGCGCCCGAAGTGGTCGCGCATGAGCCCGGTCACCGTCGCGGGATCGAAATACCCCAGCCGCCGCATGCGCGCCTCCGACAGCTCGTCCTCGACCATGCCCCGCAGCTCGTGGCGGAGCCACGACGCCGTCGGGCCCACGAATCCGCGCTTCGGCGCCCGGAAGTGCGCCTGGGGCAGGCGCTCGCGGAGCGCGCGCCGCAGCAGCCGCTTGGCCTTGCCGAGACCGACCTTGAGGCGGTCCGGCAGCGGGAAGACCTGCTCGAGCAGCAGGTGGTCGGCGAAGGGAACGCGGTTCTCCAGCGAGTGGGCCATCGCCATCCGGTCGCTCAGGGCCAGGATGTCGTCGGGCAGGTACGTCTTGTAGTCGAGGTACAGGGCCGCCGAGAGGCTCCCGTCGAATCCGCCGTCGGCGTGCACCGCGCGGAACCGCTCGAGGGCGGCGTTGCCCGGCACGGCGTCGCGGACGGCGGGCGCGTACAGCGTCGCGCGCAGCTGCGCCGGCAGGCGGCTGAAGTAGCCGAGCAGCCGGTCGGGCGCCTCGCCCTCGCCGGTCCGGAGGAAGCGCTTCAGCCGGTCGACGCCGAGCCCGCCGCCGCGGGGCTCGGGCAGCGCGTTCGCCATCGCCGAGGCCGTGCGCCGCAGCGGCGCGGGCACCCGGCTGGCGTAGCCTCCCAGCAGCAGCCCGATGTGCCGCCGGTAGCCGGCGAACATCTCGTCGCCGCCGGTGCCGGTGAGCGCGACCTTGTACTGGGCCCCCACCGCCTCCGAGATGAGCCAGCTCGGAATCGCCGACTCGTCCGCGTGCGGCTCGTCGAGGGCGGTGACGATCGGCTCGAAGATCCGCGTCACCTCGGGCCGCACGTCGATCACCGACAGCTTGGCCCCGTAGCGGTCCGCCAGCGCCCGCGCGAGTCCCGACTCGTCCGCCAGCTCCGCCGAGCTGCCGTGGTAGCGCGCGGTGAAGGCGTGGGGCACCTCGCCCGACAGCGCCATCGAGGCGACCACGGCGGAGGAGTCGAGGCCGCCGCTCAGGAAGGCCGCCACCGGGACGTCGCTCACCAGGTGCGCCTTCACCGAATCGTCCAGCCACGCGAGCACCCGCTCCTCGGCGTCGGCCGGCGCCGCGACCCGCTGCTTCGGCAGGTCCCAGTAGCGGCGGCGCACGGCGCCGGCGTCCGGCTCCCACAGGAGCGTGAAGCCCGGCTCGAGCTTGCGCACGTCCCGGAACGGCGCCAGCGGTGCGGGGATGTAGCCGAGCTGGAAAAAGGCGTCGAGCGCCTCCCAGTCCAGCGACCGCTCGGTGAGTCCGGCGGCCGTGAGCGCCTTCAGCTCGGAGGCGAACGCGAGGCCCCACGGCGCCTCGACCACGTACAGCGGCTTGATGCCGAAGCGGTCGCGCGCCAGGAGCAGCCGGCGCCGCTTCGCGTCCCAGATCGCGAAGGCGAACATCCCGCGCAGCGGCTCCACGCACCGCTCGCCCATGTCCTCGTAGAGGTGGACGATGGCCTCGGTGTCGCTGTGCGTGGCGAGGGTGTGGCCGCGCTTGAGCAGGGCCTCGCGCAGCTCCCGGTAGTTGTAGATCTCGCCGTTGAAGACGATGACGCAGGTCCGGTCCTCGTTGTAGATCGGCTGGTGCCCGCCGGCGAGGTCGATGATGCTCAGCCGGCGCATGCCGAGCCCCACCGGTCCCTCGACGTGCAGGCCTTCGTCGTCGGGGCCGCGGTGGCGGATCGCCTCGCACATCCCGTGGACCACGGAGCTGCGCACGGCGCGCTCCGGCGCGCGGTGGACGATGCCGACGATGCCGCACATGGTGCCCGGAAGCTAGAACGCGGGCCGTTCCGCAGCAATCGCGCCGCGCCGGCCGCTCGCGCGGCGCTGTCTCTTCCGCGCGGCGGGCGCTAACATTGACCCGTGCCGTCCGATGCGCTGGCGCCGCTCCGGATCCTCCACGTGCTCGTTCCGACCGCGGCCGGAGGGATGCAGAGCGTGGTCCGCGGCCTCGCCGCCGGACAGCGGAGACGCGGGCACGAGGTGGCGGTCGCCGCCGTGATGCCCGGTCCCGCCGGAGCCGAGCCGCCGGTCCTCGCGGCGCTGCGCGCGGCCGGCGTCGCCGTCCATCTCATCCTTGTCCCCGGACGCGGCTACCGGCGGGAGCGCGCCGCCGTCGCCGCGCTGTGCGCCTCGCCCCGGCCCGACGTCGTGCACACCCACGGCTACCGCCCCGACGTCGTCGACGCGCCCGCTGCGCGCCGCCTCGGGCTGCCGGTCGTCACCACCGTCCACGGCTTCACCGGCGGGGGCTGGCGGAACCGGCTGTACGAACGGCTGCAGCTCAGGGCGTTTCGCCGGTTCGACGCGGTGATCGCGGTGTCCGGGCCGATCGCGGAGCAGGTCGCGCGCGCCGGAACGCGGCCCGAGCGCATCCACCTGTTGCGCAACGCTTGGGCGGGGACGGGCGCGGGGGCGGGGGCGGGGGCGGGCACGATCGCGGGGAAGAGCGACGCGCGGCGGGCGCTCGGCCTGCCGGCGGAGGGGCCCGTGGTCGGCTGGATCGGGCGGATGACGCAGGAGAAGGCAGCCGACGTCCTGGTCCGCGCCGTGGCGGCGCTCGACGACCGGCGCGTCGTCACGGCGATGGTCGGCGACGGGCCGGAGCTGGCGCGCTGCCGCGAGCTGGCCGCCCGTCTGGGCGCCGGCGAGGGGATGGTCTGGCCCGGCATCGTGCCCGACGCCGGCCGCCTGGTCGCGGCCTTCGACGTCTTCGTCCTGAGCTCGCGCTCCGAGGGCACGCCGATCGTGCTGTTCGAGGCGATGGCGGCGGGCGTCCCCATCGTCGCCACGAGCGTGGGCGGCGTCCCCGACGTCGTGGGTCCGCGCGAAGCCGTGGTCGTCCCGCCGGACGACCCCTCCGCGCTGGCCGCGGCCATCCGGGCCGTGCTCGCGGATCCCGGGTCGGCGGCGGCCCGGTCCAGGGCGGCCCGGGAGCGGCTCGCGACGGATTTCGCCGAGGATCCGTGGCTCGAGCGCCACGAGGCCGTCTACCGCGCCGTGAAGCGTGCCGGGCCGCCAAGTCCTTGACACGGCTTGTGAAACGGCCCTTTCCGGCTGATAATAAACCCGCTGGGCGTGACGGTTTTCCCGGGGCACGAAACGTGTAGCATCCGGGGTCGACGTGGGGACGACGCCACAGCTCGCGTGATGGTTTCGGCGACCGGGACGGGCCCTCCGCTCAGCTCAGGCGAGCCAGGGGGCGCGGCCGCCGTATACGCGGCGCGGACCATCGTCTACATTGAGGGTATCAGCCCCGAACAACCCGCACCTGGGGTCTGGGTGGTCAAAGCGTGAGCGGAACCTTTCCGGAGCAGCCGGACACATCCCGTAACCTGCCTGCGCCCTCGGGCGCGATGCCTCCGGGTCCGTGGGTCGATCTCGCCTCCCGCACGCCGCCGGACGAGGAGCAGCCGCTCGACGTCCGCCGCGTCCTCGCCGCGCTGCTGAGACGGAAGTGGATGATCATCCTGGTCACCCTGGCGGGCACGGTGATCGGGTTCGTGCTCAGCCGCATGCAGCCTCCGAGCTACCTGGCGCAGGCGACGCTGTGGATCCAGACGCCGACCAACCAGAACGGACGTGACGTCGGCCCGAGCCCGATCCAGTCGGGCGGGCTGCTGCAGTGGTCGTCCTGGGTGGATCTCCTCCAGTCGTTCGTCGTGCTCGACGAAGTCGTCCGTCAGCAGCGCTTCTACCTCGTCACCAGGAATCCGTCGGACCGGGCGGCGTTCGGGACGCTCCAGCTGAAGTCGGCGTTCCTCCCCGCGGACTACCGCCTCGACGTGTCGAAGGACGGGCGCACCTTCGTACTGACGACCGGAGAGCGCGTGGTGCAGCGCGGCGCGGTCGGCGATTCGGTCGGCAACGCCGAAGGCCTCGAGTGGGTGCCGAGCGCCCGCGACCTGTGGCCGGGACGGCAGGTCCGGTTCCGCGTCCGGGACCCGCGCGACGCCGCCCTGACGCTCCGGCAGGAGCTCGAGGCGATCCTGCCCCAGCAGGGGAGCTTCCTGCGGCTGCAGCTGACGGGCCCGAGCGCCAACGCGACGGCCACCACCTTGAACGCGGTCGTGGACCGGTTCGTCGAGGTGGCCGCGGAGCTGAAGCGGCAGCGGCTCTCGGAGCTGAGCAAGATCCTCAACGAGCAGCTCACCACGTCGTACACCGACCTGCGGCGCGCCGAGAGCGCGCTGGAGACCTTCCGGGTCCACACGATCACGCTGCCCTCCGAGCAGGCGTCGCCGGTGACGCCCGGCCTCGAGCAGACCCGCGACCCGGTGTTCCGGTCGTTCTTCGAGATGCGGATCGAGCGCGACCAGCTCGATCGCGACCGCCAGAACATCATCGCGGCGCTGGCGCAGCGCGACTCCGAGATCGCGGCGATGCAGCTCGAGGTGATCCCGTCGGTGCGCGGGTCCGCGGAGCTCTCGACCGCGCTCGGCCAGCTGGCCCAGAAGGAAGCCGAGGCCCGCGCGATGCGGCTGCAGTTCGGCAGCGTCTACCCGCCGCTGCAGCGCCTCAACGCGGAGATCGGCGACCTGCAGCGCCACTCGGTGCCGGAGCTGGCCCAGAAGCTCGCGGTGGAGCTGGCGGCGCGGGTGCGCGACGACGACGCGCGGATCGGCTCCGCCTCGCGGGAGCTGCAGCAGATCCCGCAGCGGGCGATCGAGGAGGCGCGGCTGCGCCGCGACGTCGCCATCGCGGAGAACCTGTACACGACGCTGCAGCAGCGGTACGAGGAAGCGCGGCTCGCCGAGGTCAGCAGCATCCCCGACGTGCGGGTCCTGGACCGCGCGGTGCCGCCGGAGCGGCCGCTGGGCAGCAAGGCCAACATGCTGCTGCTGGTCGGCATCGTCGGCGGGCTCGGCCTGTCGGTCGTGCTGTCGCTGTTCCTCGACCGCCTCGACCGGCGGCTGCGGTACCCGGAGCAGGTCACCGACGGGATGGGCCTCCCCATCCTCGGCGCCATTCCGCGCCTCCGCAACGGCAACCGGCTGGCCGGCGCCGAGACGCAGGCCCAGGTGGTCGAGGCCCTGCGCTCGATCCGCCTCAACCTCCAGCACGCCTACGGCGCGGCCGGCCCGCTGGTGATCGTGATCTCGAGCCCGGCGGGCGGCGACGGCAAGTCGTTCCTCGCCTCGAACCTCGCGGTGTCGTTCGCCGACGCCGGCCACCGCACCATCGTCATCGACGGCGACATCCGGCGCGGCAGCCTGCACCGGGTGTTCGAGCGGCCGCGGAAGCCGGGGCTGATCGACCATCTCGGCGGGCAGGCCTCGCGCGAGGAGATCGTCCAGAAGACGTCGATCGACGGCGTGGACTTCATCGCCTGCGGGACCCGCAAGAACGCCGGGCCGGAGCTGCTCGCGTCGGCCGCGATGTCGCAGCTGCTGATCGGCCTGCGGAACCAGTACGGCGTCATCATCATGGACTGCGCGCCGCTCGGCGCCGGCGTCGATCCGCTGGTCGTCGGGACGCTGACGGGCAACCTGGTGCTGGTGCTGCGCACCGGCGTGACCGACCGCGAGTTCGCGATGGCCAAGCTGGGGGCGGTGAGCCGCCTGCCGATCCGGGTGCTGGGCGCGGTCCTCAACGACGTGCGGCCCGGCCAGGGCTACGAGCACTACTACCACTACTCGTACCTCCCGGGGTACGAGACCTCGGAAGAGAGCGGCGCCGACAGCGTGCTGCGGGCGCTGCCGGGGAAGGGGAGCGGCTCGTGACGGCCTCCGTGCACTTCCGCCGGCCGGCACTCGCCGCCGGCCTGGTCCTCGGCCTCGTCGTCGCGGCGCCGGCGGCGGCGCAGCAGCCCGATCCCTGGGACTTCCGCGATCCCGGCATCAGCCGCCAGGACCTGGTGCAGGTGCTGGCGCGCTACCAGGCCGCGGCCGCGTCTCCCGCGTACAGCGCGGAGCTGCGGGCCGAGGCGCGCAGCGACGCCGACAGCATCCAGGCGCGGCTGCGGGACGGGGACATGCGGGTCGGCGACCGCCTCAAGCTGGTGGTGGCCGAGCAGAAGGACCTCTCGGACAGCTTCACGGTGTCGCAGGGGCCGGCGCTGGTCCTGCCGGTGGTGGGCACCGTCCCGCTCCAGGGCGTGCTCCGCTCGGAGCTGGCCGACCGCAT
>Ga0187778_10000711_pt1 | contig 23635 bp, 23 predicted proteins | sample 1015_Q2_SP5_20_M_FD_132418 | JGI IMG/M metagenome (GOLD analysis project Ga0187778, IMG submission 132418) | Tropical peat soil microbial communities from peatlands in Department of Meta, Colombia - 1015_Q2_SP5_20_MG | ecosystem: Environmental > Terrestrial > Soil > Wetlands > Peat | place... | reverse complement strand
TGCCGCCGTTGCATGGATGTCCCGGATTGAGGGCGCGGCACGCAAGCCGCGAGTCGAAGCCGCAGTTTAACGGCATATGGCCGGAAATTTAAGCGTGCGCGTGCTACACTCGCGTCGAAAATTTAGCGCCTGATCAATGGGTTTGCCCGAGACTCGACCGACCGGGGCCGGCAATTTCGGCTGGCCGACTGGGCCGTGGCGGCGTAATCATGGAGCGTTCGTGAAACCCGATCCAAGCGCCACGGGGTTGGAAGTGAGTTTCAAACCCGTCTTTGGAAAGTTTGCCGGTCTGGCCGCGCCGATGCGCCGCTTTGGCGCATCAACCTCGGCGCGGACGGCCGTACTCGCCTTAGGTCTGGCCGCGGTCACGGCCTATACCGTCCCCGAATTGCAAAGGGCGGCGGGCGGCTGGCTCGCTGCATGCCTGTGGGCATGCCTCGGCTATTTCGCGATCGACAGCGGTGTACGCGCACAAGCCGCCATCCAGGCCGGCAACGGCCTTGCGCATATTTTCTCCATCTCGGCGTTGATCGACCTCCTTGGCGTCGTAGCGGTGCCGATCGCGCTCCTATGCGGCGTGCAGGCGCCGACGGCCTGGCTATTGGCCTCGTTTTGGGTGCTCAAGCTGGCGCAAGACTCGCCCGGCTTTGCCCAGCTCCAGCGCGTATTTGTCGTCGAGGCCAAAGCGCTGGCGAGCGTGCTTGCGCTGTTTCTGATCGTACTCTTCCTGTCGTCCGCCGCGATGTATGTGATCGAGCGCGCAGCCCAACCCACGGCGTTCAGCTCGATGCCGCAAGCCTTATGGTGGGCGGTGGTGACGCTCACGACCACTGGCTATGGCGACAAAGTGCCGATCACCTATTTGGGGCGCTTGCTCGGCGGCTTGGTCATGATTTGCGGCATCGCGACCTTCGGTCTGTCGACGGGTATCCTCGCTACCGGCTTCGCCGCGGAAACGCGGCGGCGCAATTTCATTCGCACCTGGGATCTTGTCAGCAAAGTGCCGTTTTTCCAATCGCTCGATCCGGCGGCGATCACTGACATCACCCACATGCTACGGCTTTTGGAAGTGCCGGAACGAACGGCGATCATCCGTCGAGGCAAGGTCGGCGATTGCATGTATTTCATCGCGGCGGGGGAAGTGCAGGTTGACGTGAGACCGACGCCGGTGCGGCTTGGCGCCGGCGCCTTTTTCGGCGAGCTCGCCCTCCTGGGCGACTCGGTGCGCACGGCCAATGTCACCACCACGATCCCTTCAACGCTTCTTATTCTTGACCTCGCGGATTTCCGCACCTTGACCGCCAACCATGCCGACCTCAAGCGCGCCATCGACGATGAAGGTCAGCGCCGCATGAAGGAGAACCTACAGCAATATGAGCGGCAGCATAGCGACGGCGCGGCGCTCGGTTAAATTCGGTAAAATACGGCGCGCGGATACCGCAAAGACATACCGTAAGGCTTGACGAACCTAAACCTTTAGCCCTCAATCCGGCGCTTTTCGACCGGGATCGACGGCCGCAATCTCTGCAAATTCCAACCGGCTTGGACCCTCTCATGTCAAACCGCATTGCACTGATTACCGGAACGACCGGTCAGGACGGAGCGTACTTGGCCGAATTTTTGCTCCACAAGGGTTACGTGGTGCATGGCATCAAGAGGCGATCGTCGTCTTTCAATACCGCGCGGGTCGATCACCTTTATCAGGACCCTCACGGTCCCGGCGTGAGATTCTTTCTTCATTATGGGGATATGACCGATTCGACCAATCTCATTCGCATCATCCAAGAGGTGCAGCCGACAGAGATCTACAATCTTGCCGCACAAAGCCACGTGCGCGTCTCGTTCGAGACGCCCGAATACACCGCCAACGCCGACGCGCTCGGCACGCTGCGATTGCTCGAAGCGATCCGAATTCTTCGCCTCGAGAAAAAGGTGCGCTTCTATCAGGCGTCCACGTCCGAGCTGTACGGGATGGTACAGGAAGTGCCGCAGCGCGAAACCACGCCATTCTATCCGCGTTCGCCCTATGCCGCCGCGAAGCTCTACGCCTATTGGATCACCATCAACTATCGCGAGGCCTATGGCATGCACGCATCAAACGGCATCCTGTTCAATCATGAAGGCCCGACGCGCGGTGAAACCTTCGTGACGCGCAAGATCACCCGCGCGGTCGCGGCGATCGAACTCGGGCTGCAAAACAAGCTCTTTCTCGGCAATTTGTCGGCAACGCGCGATTGGGGCCACGCCCGCGATTATGTCGAGGGCATGTGGCTCATCGTTCAGCAGTCGGAACCGGACGACTATATCCTGGCGACGGGAGAAGAGCACTCGGTTCGCGAATTCGCCGAGAAAGCCTTCGCCTGCGTCGGCAGGACCATCGAATGGCGCGGCTCCGGGATCGCCGAACAGGGCATCGACAAACGCGACGGCCGGGTACTCATTGAAATCGACCCGCGTTACTTTCGGCCGACCGAAACGGACGCGCTGCTTGGCGATCCGAGCAAGGCGCGCCAGCGGCTCGGCTGGCGGCACAAGGTGACATTCGACGAACTGGTGCGCGAAATGGTCGAGTCGGATTTAGCGGAAATGCGCCGCGACGGCGTCCGTCGTAACGTGCACGACTAGACGGCGAAAGCCATGAGTACCCCGGTCATTTTCGAATTGCGCGGCAAGCGCGTCTTCGTCACCGGATACGCCGGCATGGTTGGCGCCGCGATTGTACGCCGGCTCGAGCGCGAGCGCTGCGACATCCTGTGCGCGCCGCGACTCGAGCTCGACCTGCGGCACTCCGAAGCGGTCGAGCGCTACATGGCGCAAACCAAACCCGACGCCGTATTTGCCGCTGCGGGAAAGGTCGGCGGCATCAGGGCCAACAGCACCTTTCCCGCCGAGTTTCTCGCCGACAATCTCGCCATCGCGCTGAACACGATCGACGCCGCCCATCGAAGCGGCGTGAAAAAGCTCGTCTATCTCGGTTCCTCGTGCATCTACCCGCGCCTAGCGCCGCAGCCGATGACCCCGGAAATGCTGCTGTCCGGCCCGCTCGAACCGAACAATCAGTGGTACGCGGTCGCGAAAATCGCGGGCATCAAGATGTGCGAGGCTTACCGGCTTCAATACGGCGCCGATTTAGTATCGGTGATGCCGACCAATATCTACGGACCCGGCGACAATTACCATCCGCTGGACAGCCACGTTCCCGCCGCCCTGGTCCGGCGCTTCCACGAGGCCAAGATCGGCGGCGCCGGCAGCGTGACGGTTTGGGGTACCGGTTCGCCGCGGCGCGAATTTTTGGCTGCCGACGATCTCGCCGACGCCTGCGTGTTCGTCATGAAATGCTACTCCGATCTCCAATTCCTCAATGTCGGAACCGGCGAAGACCTGACCGTCGCCGAATTTGCCCGCCTGGTCGCCGACGTCGTCGGCTTTCATGGCAAGATCGACTTTGACACGACGCGGCCGGACGGCGCGCCGCGCAAGCTACTGGATGTCTCGCGCATCAACGCGCTCGGCTGGCGCGCGACGACGCCGCTGCGCGAAGGATTGCAGCGCATGTATGCCGATTTTCTCACGCGCTATCCCGCGGTGCGCGCGCGAGCCGAAACATAGGGCATGATCCGGAAAAGTGGAAACCGGTTTTCCGAAAAGATCATGCCTCATCAAAAATACTCAGAGCCGCAATCGATTCGACTTGAAACGATTGCGTTCTAGGCGCGCGCGGCCGCGCCTAGAACGCGGTCAGTGAATCTCAGGCTCCGCGATCGCCGCCCGGCCTTGCAGAAAATCGAAGTCGCAGCCCTCGTCCGCCTGGCCGATGTGGGCGGAAAACATCGCGCCGTAGCCGCGCGGATAGCGCGGCGGCGGTGGCTTCCAGGCGTCGCGCCGGCGCGCGAGTTCCTCGTCGCCGACATGCAAATGAATCCGCCGCGCGGCAACGTCGACCTCGATCTCGTCGCCGGTCTGCACCAGCGCCAACGGACCGCCGACGAAACTCTCCGGCGCCACGTGCAGGATGCAGGCGCCGTAGCTGGTGCCGCTCATGCGCGCATCGGAAATACGCAGCATGTCGCGCACGCCGGCCTTGAGGAGCTTCTTCGGGATCGGCAACTGGCCCCATTCTGGCATGCCAGGCCCGCCTTTCGGACCGCCGTTCTTGAGCACCAGAACATGATCGGGAGTGGCGTCGAGATCGTCGCGCTCGACCTCGCGTGCCATATGGTCGTAATTCTCGAACGCGATCGCCTTGCCGCGGTGGTGCAAGAACCTTTTGTCGGCGGCGGCCGGCTTCATCACGCAGCCGCGCGGCGCCAGATTGCCGGTCAGCACGGCGGTCGCGCCTTCCGGATAGAGCGGGTTGTTCAGCGAATGAATGACATCGGGCAAATGGACCTTACCGTCCGCAATCGCCTCGCCGAGCGTGCGGCCGGAAACCGTCATGCAGGATAGGTCGAGGAGCGCGCGCATCTGCGCCATCAGTCCGCGCAAGCCGCCGGCGTAGAAGAAGTCCTCCATCAAATATTTTCCGGACGGCGTGATATTGGCGATGACCGGCACCTGTCGGGAAATCTCGTCGAACCGCGCCATGTCCAGCGCAATGCCCGCGCGTCTCGCCATGGCGATGACGTGGATGATGGCATTGGTCGAACCGCCGAGCGCCATATGCGCGCGGATCGCATTGTCAAACGCCGCGGGCGTGAGAATCTTGTCGGGCGTCAAATCCTCCCACACCATTTCCACGGCGCGGCGCCCGGCGGCGGCGCACATGCGCGGATGATTTGAGTCCGGCGCCGGAATCGACGACGCGCCCGGCAGCGCCATGCCGAGCGCCTCGGCGATCGCCATCATGGTTGCCGCCGTGCCCATGACCATGCAGGTGCCGAACGAGCGCGAAATGCCGCCTTCGATCTCGTTCCACTCTTCGTCGCTGATGCGGCCGGCGCGCTTCTCGTCCCAATATTTCCAGGCGTCGGAGCCCGAGCCAAGGACGTTCCCGCGCCAATTGCCGCGCAGCATCGGCCCTGCGGGAACATAGATAGCTGGTATGCCCATGCTGATCGCACCCATGATCAGGCCGGGTGTGGTCTTGTCGCAGCCGCCCATCAGCACCGCGCCGTCGATCGGGTGGCTGCGGAGAAGTTCTTCGCATTCCATCGCCAGGAAATTGCGGTAGAGCATCGTGGAGGGTTTGACGAACGGCTCGGCGAGCGACATCGCCGGCAGTTCGATCGGGAACCCGCCCGCCTGATAGACGCCTCGCTTCACGTCTTCGGCCCGGTCGCGCAAATGGCCGTGGCAGGCGTTGATCTCGCTCCAGGTATTGATGATGCCGATAACCGGCTTGCCGACCCAGTCGGCGCGGTCATAGCCGAATTGCCGCAGCCGCGACCGATGGCCGAACGAGCGCAGATCGTTGCGGCCGAGCCAGCGATAGCTGCGCAGTTGTTCGGGCGATTTTGTCTTGCTCATGAGATTCGATCGCGACTATTCCGCGGTGGCGCCGGTGACCTTAACCACCTTGCTCCACTTCTCCGTTTCCTCGGCGATGATCTTGCCGAAATCTTCCGGCGTTCCGGGAATCAAAACGCCGCCGAGTTTGGCAAGTTTCGCCTGCATCGCCGGATCGGCCAGCGCGGCGTTGACCTCACGATTGAGCTTGTCAATGACGGCGCGAGGCCTTCCTTTCGGAACCGCCATGCCGAACCAAGCGCTCGCTTCGTAGCCCGGCACGGTTTCGCCGACACTCGGCACGTTTGGCAAAGCCTTGGAACGTTCCGCCGTCGTCACCGCGAGCGCGCGCAGCCGACCGGCCTGGATATGCCCGATCGACGACGGCAGATTGTCGAACATCACCTGGACTTGGTTGGCCAGCAAATCGGTGAGCGCCGGCGCGGCGCCGCGATAGGGCACGTGCACCATCTGCACTCCGGTCATCATCATGAACAATGCGCCCGACAGGTGCACCGAAGTGCCTATGCCGGAGGAGGCCATGTTGACCTTGCCCGGATTGGCTTTGGTGTAATCGATGAATTCCTGAACGGTATGCGCCGGCACGTTCGGATTGGTTTCCATCACGTTGGGCACGCGGATGAAGCCTGCGACCGGCGCCATGTCGGCGATGAAATTGAACGGCAGATTTTTATAAAGGCTGGCATTGATGGCGTTGGCGGGGTTGACCAGGAACAGCGTATAGCCGTCCGGCGGCGCATGCACCGCCATCTCGGTAGCGAGATTGTTCCCGGCGCCGGGCTTGTTCTCGATCGCGAACTGCTGGTGCAAATGCTCCGACAAATATTGTCCGATCAAGCGCGCGCAAATATCGGTCGAGCCGCCCGGCGGATAGCCCACGAGCCAGCGCACCGCGTGACTGGGATAATCGTCGGCGCGCGCCACGCCGCCAGCGCCCGTGGCCGCCGCACAGGCCAGGCCGAATACGACAAATGCGCTCATGCGCCGGCTTAAGCCGCCCATCCCGATCTCCCCATCTTCCTCGTTTCTCGGTCCTTATCGTCCCGCCCGGAATCCTACGCGGCATTGCCGATGCCGCACAAGTGATGGCTCCGATATTCATCGTCGGCGATCGGCATCTTGTCGGCGTCGATCGAGGCAGTTAGGTTCGCCGCCTTCGCAAATCTTTCGAAGAGGAGTTCGAGGAAGTCGCCATGATCGACCTTTATGCTTTGACCAGTCCGAACGTACAGAAAATCTACATCATGCTCGAAGAGACGAAATTGCCTTACAAGGAGCATTTCGTCGATGTCTGGAAAGGCGAGCAGTACAATTCGGATTTTATTAAGATCAACCCGAATTCGAAAATTCCCGCGATCGTCGACCACGACGGCCCTGGCGGCAAGCCCTACGCCGTGTTCGAATCCGGCGCGATCCTTCTTTATCTCGCCGAGAAAACTGGAAAATATCTGCCCAAGGACATGGCGAAAAAATATGAAGTCATGCAATGGCTGATGTTTCAGCTCACCAATATCGGCCCGATGTTCGGCCAATTCACGCACTTCAAGATGTTCGCGCCGAAAGACAGCAATAACAGCTACTCGATGACGCGCTATCAGACCGAAGTGAAACGGCTCTACGAGGTGATGGAAAAGCGGCTGGCGCAGTCGCCCTATCTCGGCGGCGACGAATATACGGTCGCCGACATCGCCACCTTCCCATGGACGCGCAATCACGACATGCAGGGCGTCAAGTGGGAGGACAATCCCAATCTGGCGCGCTGGTTCAAGGCGATCGACGAGCGGCCCGCGGTGAAGGCGGCGCTCGCCAAAATCGCGGTCATCAAATCAAACCGCGACACGGCGACCGAAGATCAGAAGGACCGCTTCTTCAACCGCGGCCGCTACGCCAGGGCGTAAGGCGCCTGCCACCAGCGCTGTCACTGCAGGAGCGGTAGCGACGAAGCAATCCAGTGAGCGCTGTCTGAGCTGGATTCCCGCTTGTACGGGAATGAGCGGAAAACTTACTTACGACCGCTCGTGCCCGCGCAGGGATCCCCATCGCGCGAGCGCAATGGGGTGCCCCGCAAGCGGGGACCCACACTAGGTTCGCCGCACGACGGCGGGTTTCGCTGCGCTCAACCCACCCTACGCGCCTGGTTTGGTGCAAAAATTTCACTTCTTTAAGTTCTTTGGAATCGTTGACGGCAGAGCGAATTCGCGGAATGCTTGGTCGTGCCTGGGAATGGGAAGCCAAGCTATGGATTTGGCAATTCGCGATCTTACCGCTGACGAACAGGAACGCGTCGCCGGCGGCGACTTTGTAAATGGCGCCGGTTGCGGCGCCGACACGAGCGACGGCGCGGCAAATGCCGTGATGGTATTCAGAACCGGAAATGGCGTGCCGGCTCTGGTCATAATCAAGCCGGCCATCTGCTGGTGGTAGGACCAGTGTGTAGGATGGGTTGAGCGGAAACGAAACCCATCATCAAGCTTCGCCGCAAGACGGCGGGTTTCGCCGCGTCTGGAACAAGCAAGTCTTCAGTCGTTCGTCTTTTCCAGCATCTCCCGCATGAAGCGCACAGCGCCCGGGCCCTTGAGCGCGCTCGCCCAAAGCTCGCGCGCCATCTTCTCGTGCAGCGCCAGCGCCTCCGGTGCGGATGTGATCATGGCCACGCCGACGCGGATATTTGGCTCCTCGCCGAGACGGAACGGGCTGAGCGCCAGAATGCGCCGGTCGGGCTGACGGAAAATCTGAAAGCTTGTATGCGGCAGCGTGTCGCGCACGATGCCGATCTGGACCCCGATCGGCTCCTCCTCCATCAAAGCGGTGAAGTGCTCGGCTTCGGCGCGGGCGAGGCGTCGGCGTTCACGCCGCACCGCCTCGGCAAGATCGATCCGGCCGACCAGCCCGTTGCGCAGGAAGCGCTGCATTTCCGCGGCCGCGATCAGATTGACGATGGCCGGCCGGCGGCGGCGATAGGTCTCCTTGCGGCTGCGCAGCACCGCCATCAATTCATCGACCTGCGCCAGTGCGCGCGCGTTCTTCGCGGCGTCCGGCACCGATTCGCGCAATACTTCGCCGAGTGCGCGATCGAAGCCATCGGACGCGAGCACGTAGGAGATCGGCCCCGCCAGCACGATGACGTGTTCGGCGCTTTCCTCGATCTGGCGCATGCGCTCGAAATAGCTGACCGCGGACGCGATATATTCGACGCCGACGCCGAGCAAGGTCGGCACCGACACTCGTAGAAGCTCGGCGAGCTTCTCCAAGGTTTCGATCTTCGCCACCTCGCCTTTCTCGAAGCGATAAAGCGCGGTGCGCGAAATGCCGAGCTTGGCGGCGATGTCCTCGGCGGAAAGCCCGGAGCCGAGACGAAACGCCTTCAGGCGATGGCCGATATCGTCAAAGCGAATGGACATTCACGAACAAGAGCATGCGTTTCACGGCGCTGGCCCCGCCGCGCGAAGCCGTTTCGCCGCATCCAATGCGGCGAGGACGATATTCTGATAGCCAGTGCATCGGCACAGATTGCCTGAAATGCCGACGCGAATATCGTCCTCGGTCGGATTGGGATTGTCGCGCAAAAGCTCGACCAGCGTCATTAGGATTCCCGGCGTGCAGAAGCCACATTGCAGGCCGTGATGATCGTGGAACGCCTGTTGCAGCGGGTGCAGCGCTTTGCCGTCGGCGGCGAGGCCTTCGACCGTCATGACCTCGCAACCGTCGGCCTGGACCGCCAGCAGCAAACAGGAGCGCGCTGAACGGCCGTCGAGCAGGACGGTGCAGGCGCCGCACACGCCATGTTCGCAGCCGAGATGTGTTCCCGTCAGCAGCAGTTCATGGCGCAAAAAATCGGCGAGCATGACGCGCACCGGCACGGTCGCTTCGCGGCGCATCCCATTCACGGTCAGCGCGATTTCGCGCGTCTCGCTCACGTTCCCCTCTTTGCCATGGCGCGGTCATGCGCCTTAAGGAGCGCCCGGCGCGACAGCACGGTCGCCAATTGTTGCCGATAGGACGCGGGCGCGTGGATGTCGCTGACCGCTTCGAGTGCACGAAGGCTTTCGCAAATCTCGCGCATCCGTTTCTCTTGCACCTTTTCGCCGATCAGTGCGCGCTCGACGCCGTGCGCGCGCGCCGGCGCCGGCCCCATGCCGCCAAGCGTCAGCGACGCGCGTGTGACTTTGCCGTCTTTGTCTTCCTCGATCAGGGCCGCCGCGGAGACGATGGCGAAATCGCCGTGGCGGCGGCAAAATTCGACAAAGGCGAAGCCGTGGTCGGGGCGCCAGCACGGGAATGTCACGCCGGTCAAAAGCTCGTCCGGCTCCAGCGCCGGCGTCATGTAGGCGACCGGAAACGCCGCGAAATCGATTGCGCGCGCGCCGTTGCCGCCGGCGATCGAAAGCTTGGCGTCGAGCGCGGCGGCGACCGCGACCAGTTCCGCGGCCGGATCGAGATGGCAGAGCGAGCCGCCGAGCGTACCGCGGTTGCGCGTTTGGCGGTGTCCGACCTGCGCGACGGCCTCGTGCAACAGCGGACAGCGCCGGCGCACGATTTCGGAGAATTCGATATCGCGCTGCAGCGTCATCGCGCCGATTTCGACGGCGCCGATCTCGACGGCGCCCTCGCCTTCGCGGATATAGCGCAGCTCCCCGACGCGGTTGAGATCGATCAGATGATCGGGCAGCACATAACGCATGTTGAGCATCGGCATGAGCGATTGGCCGCCGGCGAGCAATTTTGCGTTCTCAAGCCGACCAAGGAGCGCGATGGCGTCGGCGGTCGTGCGCGGATCGTGATACGAAAATGATGGGGGTTTCATGCCGGTATTTGCAACGACGCGTGTGTCTTATCAATTTTGACTCTGTGCCGAAAACCGTGCATCAATCAAAAACATAGACCAATCGCCCCGTCGAAACCAGCCGATGAAATCAGCGCGATGAAACCCGCGGCGTTTCGCTATCACGCGCCGAAGACGATCGACGAGGCGGTCGCGCTCCTCGCCAAGGTCGCCGGCGAGGATGGCCGCGTGCTCGCCGGCGGACAAAGCCTGGTCCCGACCATGGCGTTCCGGCTCGCCAAGCCGGCGCATCTCGTCGACATCAATGGCGTCGCCGCGCTTAATCGCATCGCCGCCGACGACGGCAAACTCGCGATCGGGGCCTGCGTTCGTCACGCCGCATTCCATCGGCCGGTTTGCGAGGGGCCGTTGGGAAAATTTCTCGCCGACGTCGTTCGCCACATTGCGCATTACCCGATCCGCAACCGCGGCACGTTTTGCGGCAGCCTAGCGCATGCCGATCCGGCCTCCGAATGGTGCCTCGTGCTCACCGCGCTCGACGGCGAGGTTGTGGCCAAGAGCGCGCGCGGCGAGCGCACCATCGCGGCACGCGACTTCTTCAAAGGCGTCATGACGACCGCCTTGCGCGATGACGAACTTCTAGTCGAGGCGCGGCTACCGCTTCTGCCGGCGGACATGCGCTGCGGCTTTTACGAGTTCAGCCGCCGCGCCGGCGATTTCGCGCTCGCCGCGGCGGTCGGCGCCTATCGCCTCGAGGGCGGCAAGATCACCGAGCCGCGGCTCGCGATCGGTGGTGCAGAGGCTAAGCCGCGGCGCATTTCCGAGGCCGAGCGCGCGCTCGCCGGCGCGGCGCCGGACGACAAGGCGTTTCGCGCCGCGGCCGAAGCGGCGATGGCCGCAATCGATCCCATGGAAGATATCGTCAACAGCGCTGAATTTCGGCGCGACCTCGTTCTAGCGGTCACGCGCCGGGCTCTCGAACGCGCTGCGGCATGAAGTCCCCGCCGAAAACGACGCGCGCGGCAAAAGCGCCGTGGATCGGGCAATCGGTCGAACGGCTGGAAGATCCGCCGCTCGTCACCGGGCGCGGCGCGTTCGCCGGCGACATCAATTTCCCGCATCAGCTCACCATGCGGATCGTGCGCTCCGCACATGCTCACGGCCGCATCGTGTCGATCGATGCGGCGGCGGCGCGCGCGTTGCCCGGCGTCTTCGCGGTGTGGACCGCGGGCGACATTCCCGACGTGCCGCCGATCGATTTTCGCGAAGGCAGCATTCCGGCGCTCGATCCCTATCGCCAGCCGGTCCTAGCGAAGGAGCGTGTGCGCTATGTCGGCGATCTCGTCGCCGCGGTCTTTGCCGCCGACGCTTATGTCGCCGAGGACGCGGCCGATCTCGTCGCCATTGAGATCGAGGAACTGCCGCCGCTCCTCGAGGCGCGGGCGGTGCCGGCCGAATTCTCGCCCGGCCATTCCAGCGAAGCGGCGCTGATCCGCCAAGGCTATGGCGACGTCGAGGCGGTATTCCGCGACGCCGCGCATGTCGTCGAACTCGAATTGACGATCGGGCGGCATTCCGGCGTGCCGCTGGAAACGCGCGGCGCCATCGGCCGCTACGACGCCGCGCGCGGCATTCTCGAATTGCACGGCGCGGCTAAGGTGCCGCATCGCAATCAGGAGCTGCTTTCGCGGATGCTCGCCCTGCCGCCGAGCGCGATTCACGTTCATGAATCCCATATCGGCGGCGGCTTCGGCGTGCGCGGCGAGCTTTATCCCGAGGACGTGCTGGTCTGCGTCGCCGCCAAACGGTTCAACCGGCCGGTGAAATGGATCGAGGATCGCCGCGAGCACCTGATCGCCGCCAATCATTCGCGCCAGCAAGTGCATAAAATCCGCGCCGCGGTGGACGAAAACGGCGTGATCCTCGCCATCGACGACCGTTATTTTCACGACCAGGGCGCCTATGTGCGAACGCACGCGGCGCGTGTCGTGCATATGACGGCGGGGATATTGCCCGGTCCCTACCGCGTACCGGCCTATCGTGCGATCGGACATTTCCGGCTCACCAACAAGACGCCGGCCGCGACCTACCGGGCGCCCGGACGCTACGAAACGACCTTCGTGCGCGAGCGGCTCGTCGATGCGATCGCGCATAAGCTTCAGATCGATCGCATCGAATTACGCCGCCGCAATGCGATCGCGGCTGAGCAAATGCCCTATCCGCGTCCGCTCGAAGCCCTCGGTGAAGAAATCCACTACGACAGCGGCGACTATGTCGGGCTGCTCGACAAGCTGTTGGCGAAGATCGGGTGGGACGCGCTCAACGCGATGGTGAAGAAGCGCAAGGCCGCCGGCGAACTCGTCGGCATCGGCATTGCGATGTTCGTCGAGAAGAGCGGGCTTGGCCCGACCGACGGCGTGAAAATTTCCGTCGACACGTCCGGCATGGTCGAGGTCCTTACCGGAGGCGCTTCGCTCGGCCAGGGCTTCGAGACCGTGATGGCGCAGGTCGCCGCCGATGCGCTCGGCGTCGACTATCGGCGTTGCCGGGTGATCCACGGCCAGACCGACCGTATTCCTTTCGGCATCGGAGCACACGCTTCGCGCGCCACCGTGATGACGGCGTCGGCGACGCATATCGCGGCGCTGAGCGTGCGGCGCAAAGCGCTCGCGATTGCCGCCGAAATGCTGCAGGCTTCGCCCGATGTGCTCGATATCGTCGACGGCGAAGTGATGCGCAAAGACGGCAAATCCGGACCTTCGATCGGGCTTGGCGCGATCGCGCAAAATCTCTCGCCCACCGCGAAAGCGCGCGGCGACCGCGAGCCGGGCCTCGTCGCCGAGGGCTGGTTTAAGACCGAGCATCAGGTCTACCCCTACGGCAGCCATGTCGCCGTGGTGCGGGTCGATCGCGAGACCGGTGGCGTCCAGATCGAGCGCTATTGCATCGCCTACGACATCGGCCGCGCCATCAATCCGGCGCTGGTTCACGGCCAGATCGTCGGCGGCTTCGCCCAGGGGCTCGGCGGCGCGCTGTTCGAACAGTTCACTTACAGCGACAGCGGCGATCCGCTGGCGGCGACGTTTGCCGATTATTTGCTGCCCACCATGCACGAAACGCCGGCCCCGGAAGTCTTGCTGCGCCAGGACTACACCTCGCCGCTCAATCCGCTCGGCATCAAAGGCGCCGGCGAGAGCGGCATCACCGCGGTCGGCGCGACTATCGCCTCCGCCATCGACGACGCCATCGGCATGCCGGGCGCGGTGCGCGAACTGCCGGTGACGCCGCAGCGGCTCAAACAGCTCTTGGCGCAAAAATAATTTAATCTAGCCGCACGCCGATCGCCTTGACCAGCGGCGTCCAGCGCGCGATGTCCGCGTCCATGAATTCGTCGAATTGTTTGGTCGTCCAATCCGGCACCGGAATGACCGCGGCATCGACGAGCGATTGCCGATAGGCGCTATCGGCCATCGCTTGGCGATTGGCGTCGTCGATCTGGTCGACGATCGGTTTCGGCGTGCCGGCCGGAGCGAACAGCCCGAGAACCTGCCGCGTCACCAGGCCCGGCACGCCCGCTTCGACCGCGGTCGGAATTTCCGGCGCGGTGGCGATGCGCGTGGAATTGGTGATCGCGAGCAAGCGCAGCTTGCCGGTACGATGAAATTCCAGCACCTGATTGGTCATGGCCGGGATGACCATCGGAATTTGCCCGGCGATGGCGTCGGCGATGGCCGGGCCGGCGCCGCGATAGGGCACGTGCGGCAGGTCGGTGATGCCGGCCAGCGATTTCAAGAGCTCGCCGCTGAGATGATTCAAAGTCCCGGTGCCGGCGGAGCCGTAGGACATTTTGCCGGGATTGGCTTTCACATAAGCGATCAGCGCTTGCAGATTTTGCACCGGCACGCCGGGATTGACTGCAATCCCAAAGCAGGTAATCGCCACCATCGAGACCGGCGTCAAATCCTTCATCGGGTCGAGCAGCGGGTGCTCGCGCAGAATCATTTCGGCGAGATGGATCGACGAACTGCCGAGAAAAATCGTGTAGCCGTCGGGCGGCGCATGCGCGACGAGCTGCGCCGCGAGCGAACCGCCCGCGCCCGGCTGGTTGTCGACAAAGACGGTGCCGAGGCTTGTCTTCACCTTGTCGGCCCACGGCCGGCCGATGATGTCGAACACGCCGCCGGGCGGAAATGGAAGAACGAGCCGGATGGGCCGGTCGGGATAGGCCGCGGTGGCGGAGCGCATGCGCACGCCAAGCGCGGCGGCGCCGGCCGCTAATGCCAAAAATTTTCGCCGTGGAAGCCTCATGGCATCCCTCCCTGCGGCGCTAGAGCATAATCCGGAAAAATGAGACCGGTTTTTAGAAAAGATCATGCCTCATCAAATACCTAGAGCGCAATCGATTCAGTTTGAAACGATTGCGCTCCAGGTTCTATTCGTTCAATCGATCTTGGCACCGGAAAACTTGACCACTTTAGCCCATTTTTCGGTCTCTTCGACGATGAAGCTTGCGAATTGCGCGGACGGCATCGGCACGGTCTCGCCGCCGAGTTTTTCGATCTGCGCCTTGAACGCCGTGTCGGCGAGGATCGCGGTGATATTGGCGCTGAGCTTGCCGACAATCGCCGCGGGGGTGGCTTTGGGCGCGCCGACGCCGTTCCACGCCGAGGCCTCGAATCCCGGCAAAACCTCGCCGACGGCGGGGACGTCCGGCAGCACTTCGGACCGCGTCGCTCCGGTAACGGCCAGCGCCCGCACTTTGCCGGCCTTGATCGGACCCGTCGCCGTCGACACGGTGATGATGAAGGCCTGGACTTCGCCGCCAAACAGATCGGTGAAGGCCGCCGCCGGGCCGCGATAAGCGACGTGAACGAGATCGATACCGGCCACTAATTTCAAGAGCTCGGCCGCGACATGCATCGGCGTTCCGACGCCCGGCGAAGCAATATTGATCTTGCCGGGATTAGCCTTGGCATAGGCGATAAATTCCGAAAACGTGCCGGCGGGGACCGACGGGTTAGCCAGAAGCACCATCGGGAAGCGGACCAATCCGGCGACCGGCGCGATGTCGCGGATGAAATCGAAATCGAGCTTTTCGTAGAGCGTCGCGTTGATCGCGTTAGCCGTCACCACGTTGAGAAGCGTGTAGCCGTCCGGCAAAGCGGTCACGACCGCTTCGGTCGCGATATTGCTGCCGGCGCCGGTCCGCTCCTCGACGAGGAAAGGCTGGCCCAAGCGCGCCGCAAGCCATTGCCCGATCAGCCGCGACACAAAGTCGGGCGTGCTGCCGCCGCCGAACCCCTCGTGATGCGCACCGGTCGCGTGGGATAATCTTGCGCCTGCGCAAGGCGGCACGCGGGCGCCATCGCGGCCGCGGCGCCGGCCAAGCGCAGAAATTCTCGACGGTGCGGGGTCATTTGCAGGACTGGCCGGGTCTTGTCGGTCGATCAATTGGCCGGTGGGTGCGCCAACCCTATCGCGCCCCAATCGGCGCGAAAAGCCGGCGCGACGATATCTACCGGGCCGGTATTGGCATCATAACAGACCAAAGTGACGGCCGACAAACCTTAGGCCGGTTTCTTCGGCACCTTCTTGCCTTCCTTGCGCGCTTCCGAAAGGGCGATTGCGATGGCCTGTTTGCGGCTTTGTACTTTGCCGCCTCTGCCGCCTTTGCCGCTCTTGGCCGTGCCGCGCTTATAGCGGCGCATTTCGCGCTCCACGTCCAGGCTGACGCTCGGGGAATATTTGCGTTTTCTTCGCTGCACCATCTCATGTCCTCCAATGTGTTGTCTTTCGATGAGTTGACCACGGCTTCTTCTAACAACCGTCATATGCGCAATAGGTTGCCTCGCTCGTTCCGACGGCAAACTTCAGCGTCGTGAGCTGTAGGGTCTCAACGTCCAATTTTGCGTTTTGGCGTCGTCTCCGCAAGGCCATCACGCCGCAGCAGGCAACGCGCGAAACTCCTTCGCGCTCGCCATCGCCCAGGCGGTTCTAAAGCGCGCGTTGCGCGTGCGGGCAATGAGTTCGCGGGCGCAAGCGGCGGATACAAATCGGCGAAGCTTTTGACCTCGTGCGGCGAAACGCGGCGGGAAAAATGCGCCGGCGCTAATTGGCGGGGATGCTCCAATCCCGCCGCCGCTACGAGCTCGGCCAGCGATTCGATCGTGGCGCGGTGAAAGTTATAGACGCGTTCGGCTTTGTCCGGAACGACAAGCGCGCGCTGGCGCGAACGGTCCTGCGTCGAAACGCCGGTGGGACACCGGTCGGTGTGGCAGGATTGCGCCTGGATGCAGCCGAGCGCGAACATGAAGCCGCGCGCCGCATTGCACCAGTCCGCGCCGAGTGCCATGACGCGGGCCATGTCGAAGGCGCTGATGATCTTGCCGCTGGCGCCGAGCTTGATGCGATCGCGCGCATTGATGCCGACCAGCGCATTGTGCGCGAAATTCAATCCCTCGCGCAACGGCATGCCGAGATGATCGGCGAATTCGAGCGGCGCGGCGCCGGTGCCGCCCTCCTTGCCGTCGACCACGATGAAGTCGGGATAGATGCCGGTCTCCAGCATCGCCTTGCAGATCGCCAGGAATTCCCACGGGTGCCCGATGCAGAGCTTGAAGCCGGCCGGTTTGCCGCCGGACAGAAGGCGCATCATGGCGATGAATTGCATCATCTCGATCGGCGTCGAGAACGCCGAATGGCGCGACGGCAAAATGCAATCGAGACCGGCCGGTACGCCGCGCGTGGCGGCGATTTCGGCTGAGACTTTCGCGCCGGGCAGCACCCCGCCATGGCCCGGCTTGGCGCCCTGGCTCAGCTTGAGCTCGACCATTTTGACCTGGTCGCTCTTGGCGCATCTCTCGAATTTCTCGGCGCAGAACGTGCCGTCCGGATTGCGGCAACTGAAATAGCCCGAGCCGATTTCCCAGATGATGTCGCCGCCGTTTTCGCGATGATAGGGACTGTAGCCGCCCTCGCCGGTGTCGTGCGCGAAATTTCCCTTCTTTGCGCCGATGTTGAGCGCGCGAATGGCGTTCGAACTCAAGGCGCCGAAGCTCATCGCCGAAATATTAAAGACCGAAGCCGAATAGGGCTTGGCGCAGTCGGGACCGCCGACGAGCACGCGGAACGGCTCCTTAGCCGGAAGCCGCGGCGCAATCGAATGGTGCATCCACTCGTAGCCGCTGGCATAGACGTCGTTTTGCGTCCCGAACGGCCGCTTATCAAGCGCCTGTTTGGCGCGCTGATAGACCAGCGCGCGCTTGTCGCGCGAAAACGGCGCTCCGTCTTTTTCGCTTTCGAGAAAATATTGACGGATCTCCGGACGAATCTCCTCCAAAATGAACCGGATATGCGCCGATAGCGGATAGTTGCGCAGCACCGAGTGTTTCGTCTGCAGCAAATCGATCGTGCCGAGGACCGCAAGCAATCCGACGAGTAGCAGCGGAACGGCGACATAGGCCGACGGTGACGCATAAAAATCTAGAGCAAGCATTGCCGTCATCAGCAGCACCGCCGTATAGACGGCAAAGCGCGGCTGGAACGGCAAGAGCAATAAACGCATCGAAAGCCTCCCCGGCGCCGCCCGCTCGTCGCGGAGCGAACGGCGATCGCGTTTTGCCCCAATTTTAAAAAGAAAGCTTATTGGTTTGGTGACACCCCGCCCGCACTCGAAATGAACTTAATCGGATACAAACGGCATCGGGGCGAACCCGTTTGAATTTCACCCGTCTTTCGGCTCGGCGTCTAGCCGCGCGACCCAGCCTTCCAGGCCGGCTTTGGCCACGGGGTAACGCTGGAGCACCAAGGGATCGTGACCCGGCACGACGTGGCGCGGAGAGCTGGCGAGCTTTTTCAAGGTCGCGTAGCCTTCCACCACCTCCTCCACATTGTAGGTGATGGGAAATACGCGACCGCCGTCGATATGGGCATAGAGATGCGTCGCGTCGGCGGCGAGCACCACGTAGCCGCGGCGGGTTTTCACCCGCACGCTTTGCAGCCCCTTCGAGTGGCCGCCGATGCGATGCACGGTGACGCCCGGCGCGACTTCTCCCGCTCCGTCGTGGAAGACCGCGCGGCCCGAGAAGACCTTGCGCACCATGGCGACTACGTCCTCGACTTCGAACGGCGCGCGCAGCGCCTGGTGGCACATGCAGCGTCCGGTCGCGTAAGCCATCTCGCGGTCCTGCAAGTGGTAGCGCGCCTGCGGAAACAGGTCGTAATTGCCGCAATGGTCGTAGTGTAGGTGGCTTACGATGACGGTCTTGACCGAGTCGGGCGCGACGCCGAGCGCCGCGAGCCCGTCGCGCACCGGCTTGATCATTTCGCGCTGGCGTTTTTTGCCCATCGCCTCGTCGAAGCCGGTTGGCGTGACCGTGAAAAGGGCTCGGCGGAGACCGGAAAATCGAGCCGCGAGCGTCTGTGTTCGCCGTCCCGTGTGTCGTCGACGGTGCCGTCATCCCGGTGTCATACACCATTCGGACACTTGGCCTTGCGGACCGCCTTTTAGGGCAAGGGAGGAACTCATGGCCGATATTGCATGCCGGGATCGATCGAGCCGGCAGGACGACCCAACCTGGACAGCGGTTTCAATCCTTTGTCGGCGATCATTTTTGCCGGCGTCGTCGCCTCGGCGACATTGTTCGTGGCTTACAGCATCTATTCCGATATCGATGCGACGGGAGAAAAGATATCCGAATACCTGCCGTTCATTCTTCTGTTCGTGGCCTTGCTGATCGCGCTCGGCTTCGAGTTCGTCAACGGGTTCCACGACACGGCAAACGCGGTCGCAACCGTGATCTATAGCCACTCGTTGCCCGCAACTTTCGCCGTCGTATGGTCCGGGATGTTCAACCTCGCCGGAGTGCTGTTTTCGTCTGGAGCGGTCGCGTTCGGCATCATTTCGCTGCTGCCGGTCGAATTGGTTCTCCAAGTCGGAAGCAGTGCCGGCTTCGCGATGGTCTTCGCGCTGTTGATCGCGGCGATCATATGGAATCTCGGCAGGTGGTATTTCGGCCTTCCGGCGTCGAGCTCCCATACGCTGATCGGATCGGTGATCGGGGTCGGCATTACCAATGCGCTCCTGCACGGCCGCAACGGCACATCCGGCGTCGATTTCGACCAAGCTATCTCGATCGGCAAGGCACTGTTGCTGTCCCCCATCTTCGGCTTCCTGCTGGCGGGCATCCTAATGCTCGTCGTGAAATTCGTCGTACCTAACAAGGAACTCTTTGCCGAACCGAAAGGCAAAGAACCGCCGCCGCCGTGGATCCGCGGCATCCTCGTGTTGACTTGGACGCTGGTCAGCTTTTTTCACGGTTCTAACGACGGGCAAAAAGGCATGGGCCTGATCATGCTGATCCTGATCGGCGTGGTGCCGACGGCCTACGCACTCAACCGCGCCATGCCGGCAAGCCAGATCGCGCAGTTCGAAGCCAATTCGCAGGCTGCTAGCGCGGTGATCGCCGCCAAGGCCGCGGGCTACAACGTCATCGGCGATCCGCGCCCGGCGGTTATCGCCTATGTCGCGCAGCGAACAGATCAACTAAGGGACCTTCCCGTCCTTGGCCGTCCTGGTGAGCGAGATCGCAAAGCAGGTAACGCAATATGGCTCGATCGCGCGCATGCCGACGGACAAGGTCAGCAATACGCGTAACGACATGTATCTCGCGTCGGAAGCGATCCGTTTCTTGTCGAAAGACAAGGAAAGCGATCTCAGCGCTGCGGACATCGCGACGCTCACTGCTTACAAAAAATCGCTCGACGGCGCGACCAAGTTCATCCCCGGCTGGGTCAAGGTCGTGGTTGCGATCGCGCTCGGGCTCGGCACGATGGTCGGCTGGAAGCGCATCGTCATCACGGTGGGAGAGAAAATCGGCAAGACTCACCTCACCTAGCGCAAGGCGCGTGCGCGGAGATCACCGCGGCGGCCACCATTGCCGCCGCCGACGGCTACGGCCTGCCGGTCTCGACCACGCATGTACTGTCGTCAGGCGTCGCCGGAACCATGTCGGCGAACGGCTCCGGATTGCGGTTGGCCACGATCCGCAACATCGCCATGGCTTGGGTTCTGACCTTGCCGGCGGCGATGGCGCTTTCGGGATCGCTGTACTTTATTTTCGTACACCTGTTTTAGCCCGAATCGAGCAGCTAATTTTCCGATCTGAAGGCGACAGAAATGAAAACCCCGGCGCAATCGCCGGGGTTTTCGCATTGCATTTCACTCAACAAAACGCACTACCGTACAAAAATCCTCGCAAAAATCGTCCTCACAACTGGCCGTATTTGCGGAGCACCGCGCGGCACTGGTCGCCGACGCGCCAGCTATGCGCCGCGAGCGTTGCCCCGCAACGCAACAGGTTGCTCCACGTCATCCCGCCCGAACGGTCGCACAGCCGCGCCGCAGCCGGCCGGCACGGTGCCAGCTCGGCAAGATCGACGGCCTTGGCGGCGGTATCGGAAAGGGTAAGAAGCGGCCCAATCAATAGGCATGCGGCTACCACTGTCTTCATCCTCAATCGTCCTCATAGTTGGCTGGGAAGACGTTTGAATAACGGTTTAGTGACGAAAAAGCCAGGGTTTTGTGCGTCGCACAAATGACAATTATCTTTTTGAAATATCAAATGAACTCGTCAAACAGACGTATGGATTTTGCCCTTGCGCCGCGCTTGCGCCGCAATTGCCAACGACGGCGGAAGCGACAATCGACTCAAATCGGATTGGCTAGGCGCGCGGCGATCCGCCCCGCTCAGGCGGCGGCGAGATTGCCGAAGCGCTTGAGATTGTCCTTCTGCTTATCGTTGCGCGGCGGCAGCTTGAACAGCCGCGCCGCCGTGCCGCCGAGAATGTTGTGCTTGGCCTTTTCCGACAGGAACGGCAGATCCCAGATCGTCGACGGCAGGTCGAAATCCCAGTGCGGGTAGTCCGACGAATAAAGCAGCTGCGTCTCCGCATTCATCATGCGGAAGGTGCACTCCATCGCGCCGTAATCCTGGATCTCCATCGGCTGCGAGGAATAATACATGTCACGCATGTAGTCAGACGGTTTCTTCTTCAGAAGCGGCGCCTCCGACGGCCGCAGCATGTATTCGTGATCGAGCCGCTGCATCAGAAACGGAACCCAAGCGAGCCCTGATTCGATCCAGATCACCGACAGCTTGGGAAAACGCTCGCCCATGCCGTTGATCACCCAATTCGTGCATTGCAGCACGTTGTACCAGGTGAAACCGAGCGCATGAGCCGACAAGAAGCGGTTGCAGCTTTTGTAGATCGGTTCGCCCCAGTTCGGGCCGGAATGGAACGACAGCACGAGACCGCGCTCCTCCATCGCCCGATAGAGCTTCATATAGGCGTTGTCGTAAACCGCCATGTGCGAGCGCACCGTCGTCACCATGAAGCCGCCGACATGTTTGCGGTCGCCGAACGTCTCGACATGCCTTAGCGCAGCTTCCGGATCGGAAAACGGCAGGCACAGCATCGAATAGAAGCGGCCGCCGGCTTCGGGGAGAACCTTTTCGGTGAGCCAGCGGTTATAGGCCCAGCACAGTTCGACTTCCATTTCCTTTTGCGGATGCATGCCGATATTGAGCATGCCGGTCGGGAACAGACAGGAATAATCGACGCTCATCGCGTCCATCCAGCGATGGCCGAGTTGAATGTCGCGCAATGAGCCGCCCTCGTCGGTCTTTTCCGTCGAGCGCATCGGGTAACGCGTGACGCGCCCGCCCATGTCCTGATAACCGATCTGGATTGGCGCGACGTTCGAGCGGTTGCGCTTGCGGCCGGAAATGGTGAGCTGGCGCAGCACGTCGTTTTCCATATAGGGCAGGAATTCGTCGTAGTTTTCGTTCTCGTAGTGGTGGGCGTCGACATCGACGATCAGCACGTCGTCGAAATTGCGCCGGTGCGCCTGCTTGCGCGCATGCGCCAACAGCCGGGTGGTGTTAAGTTCCTCGATCGTCACGCGGCGGCCGCGATCAGCGATGAGATCCATGAGGTTTCTCCTAGCGTTGGTCCTGTTGTTTTTCGAGTTGCCGCTCATTCCCGTGTAAGCGGGAATCCGGTTTACGATCGTTAACCTTTGTTCCCGCTTTCGCGGGGACGAACGAATCAAGGCACATTACCGTCCCGTCCAGCTTTGCCACATGCCGAGCTCGAAAACGGCGAGATCGGCGGCGCGCAACAACCCGCTTGCCGTCACCATGACGTCGGTTGCCGAAATCGAATGTCGAGGCACCGGGGTGAATTGTTCGCCCGCTTCGGTGCGCGCGCCGTAGACGCGGCAGGCCGCGGCGATGAGCGCCTGCAGCGCCTCGGCGGTGACGAGATCGAGCTTGCCGTCGACGATGCTGCGCTCGAGTACGGCCGCGAGCCGCTTGGCATCCGCCGAAGCGCCGTTGCCGGAAGCGGCGTGCGGCTTCGGGGCGGCGCGCCGCGCCGCGCCGCGGCGGATCACGGGCTTGCCCGCGGGCTTACCGGCGCGTTTGGCAGCGGTTCGCATCGCACTTTTGGCCGCGCTTCTCAGCGCACGCTTAGGTGACGACATAAAGGTCATCTCCTTTGCGCAGCGTCCTAAATTTCTTGAGCTTCATCTTGCGGTTGGCGATGCACTCGCCGGTTTTCATGTCGTATTCCATGCCATGCCAGGGACAGACGAAATGCATCTCGTCTTCGGAGAAATAGAGTCCCATCGAAGTCTTGTCCGGCCGTAGCCGCTCTTCGACCTTGGCGATGGTCAGCCCCTCGCAGGCGGGGCCGCCCTGGTGCAGGCAGAAATTGCTGTAGGCGTAGAATTCACCCTCGTGCCGGAACACGCCGATCTCGTTGTCGCCGGCAAAGACGATGCGGCGGTCGCCGTCCTTGAATTCGGAGAGTTTTGCGACGAATTTTTCGGCCATAAGCGTTAACCCTCGCCTTTCCTCATCCCGGCCTGCTTTTCATCAGGCTCTTGTTCGTTCTGGTTTCTTTGGCGCGCGACGGCCATTGCCGGTCAAATGAAGCGCTCCGAAAACCTGTACCACAAGCCGGTGCCGCGCGCGACGGGGTTAGGCCATGCCAGCCATTCCTTTAAGACAGGAATGTCAGCATACAATCATCATTCCGGAAGCCGCCAACGGGTCCGGCCCAAAGTGGCCGGTCCGACGACAAGCTCCGCGGCTGTCGCTTTTGCTCGGCCCCGGAATGACGACCGGACACGCTCCGTCCGCAGGCCAGCGAGCCTCACACCATCTGGTTCTCGATCGCGCCGATCTTCTCGATCCAAAGCTTTACGATATCGCCGCCTTTGAGAAACTCACCGCGCCCGGCGCCGACGCCGGCGGGCGTACCGGTGAGGATAATGTCGCCCGGGTAAAGCGTCATGCCGGACGACAATTGTTCGATCTGCTC
>Ga0187778_10000709_pt1 | contig 23701 bp, 19 predicted proteins | sample 1015_Q2_SP5_20_M_FD_132418 | JGI IMG/M metagenome (GOLD analysis project Ga0187778, IMG submission 132418) | Tropical peat soil microbial communities from peatlands in Department of Meta, Colombia - 1015_Q2_SP5_20_MG | ecosystem: Environmental > Terrestrial > Soil > Wetlands > Peat | place... | reverse complement strand
GGTGACCGTGGGTGCCGTGTGGTCAATAGAGAGCGCTACGCGCAGGCCGTTCGGAAGCTTGTAGTACTCGACCGGGACGTGGAATGCGGCAGGCCCTTTCTGCTGGGCGGAAACCGAGATGGCAAACAACAGTGCCATCCTCAACCCATGGCGGATCAATGTCTTCATTCGCTCCACTCCGGGCGCGCCTCAGAGCCGGCGCGCGAAATCAGAATACACAACTCAGCTTCCTGGCGGTCGCCGGGATCCCCGGCCGACAGGCTCATGAACTCTGCTGGATCCGAGCCCGAGAAACTCGGGAACCCATGCCGCGTCGTAACGGATGATTGCGTAGAGGGGCAACGAGACAGATGATCCGGGCCGCCACGGACTATTCTAGGCCTTCCTGGGGATAGCAGGTCAACCGCGAATGACATTCCTAGGGCAGATCACGGAGCGACCTGCTCTCGCAGCCGCAAGTGGGGGAGTTGTAACAGGCGAGGATTCCCTGAAGCCGTGCGGTTTTCTAGGTCCCGGCGATGCGCCGCAGGCAGGTGATGAGGCGCTCGACATCGTCGGCGCAATTGTACACGTGTGGCGTCACCCGCGCCGAGTTGCCGCGCACGCTGATGAAAATCCTCTCGCACGCCAGAAGATTCGTGAAATCCGGCGGAATCCCGGATTTGCGCCGAAGACACAGATAGTGCGGTGCCCGCAGCTTTTCCGACAAAGACGAAAATCCGAACTCGGTAACTGCGGTTACGAGCTGGCGAGTGAGTGCGCCACAGGTCTCGGAGATCTCGGCGACACCCCACGTCAAGATCTGCTCGATCGCCCGCCCGGCGGCGGGCAGGAGGGCGAAGTTCGCCCGTTCCCCCATGTCGAAACGCCGTGCGCCGCATTCATATTCGGGCGTGTACAGAATGAGGCTGCTGAAATTCCGGGCATTCGCCCGCTGGATCCAGTTCTCTTCGAGAGGAATGCCGTCGTGCCATCGGGGCGCGACGTAGAGCAGCCCCGTCGTGTACGGTCCCATGAGCCATTTGTAGCCGGCAGCCACGGCGAAGTCGGGGTCCACCTCACGCACGCTGAAAGGGAAAGCCCCCAGCGATTGCGTCAGGTCGAGAGCCAACCCGGCTCCAAGTTTGCGGCATGCCCGTCCAATACGAACCAGATCGAGACGGCCACCGCTGCTCCACTGCACGTTTGGGAGTGCGGCAATCGCAACCTCATCGGTCAGGCGATCGAGAACCGCGGCGGTCCAGTCGTCGTTCTCTGGCCAGGGAACAACCTTCAGGGCCGCGCCCCGCTCGGCGGCGAGCCGCTGCCAGATGTAGTAGTTGGAGGGAAACTGCTCGTCCAGCACCAGGATGGACTGTCCTTTCTGAACCGGCAAATTGCGCGCGGCCGTGGCCATACCATAGCTAGCCGAGGAAACGATCGCCACGCAGTCGGGGGAACCATCGAGGAGCTGGGCAGCGCTCGCACGAAAAGCTTCCGAGCCGGTAAAGAAAGTGTCAGCTGTGAGCTCCCAGGGGTGGGCTTTGCGGGAGAGGCCCACACCGCCGGCTTCCAGCACAGTCTTCATGAGGGGCGACATGTAAGCACAATTCAGATAGGTGATTTGGGGAGGGATGTCAAAGAGATCTCGCTGGCATGGAAGCATAGAAGCGGTAGGTGTAGTGTATCAATGCCCGGCGGGAACGGTTCAGGACGGGGAATCGGCGAGATCGCCAACCCACCTGCAGGTCCGGGTAGACCCTCGCGACCGGGGCACGGTTGGCACGGCAGGGTCCGTCCGAGTTAAAGTGTGTACAAGGTGAGTCGTCCCATCTATCAAGCCTGCGCTATTCTTCTCCTTGCCCTTGTCTGGGCCGGTACCTTTGTTTCTTCATCCTGCCACCGCTCCAATACCGCGAATGCGAAGCGCTATGCCCTCACGGGTCGCGTCATCTCGATCGATAACCAGAGCCAATCGGCCGTCATCGACGGCGATACCATTCCCGGTTTCATGGGTGCCATGGCAATGCCCTACAAGATCAAATCTTCGGCCGAGCTGAGCCAGCTGACTCCAGGTGATTCCATTGCCGCTGATGTGGTGGTCGTCGAACCTGACGCGAAGAATCCCGATGCTCCTTCTGATTATTGGCTTGAGAACCTCAAAGTTACCGCGAAGGGTAAGCCGCCTCTCCGTGATTTCTAACCTATGCGCCCTTTCGGTGAACCATGGTCCGGCGGGTATGCCCCCGATCGCACAGATGCGGCCTCACCTGGTTGCCAACACGGTACAATGCCCTCTAGTCGAAATTCCAGACGGAAGCGCTGGTGAAAGCGGAATAGAGTAATGCCCGAAACCATCGAGTGGCGGCCACGACCGTCGCGGCGCCGGCGGCTTCTGCTCATTCTTGCCCTCATCGCTGTCTTCATTCTCGGTAGCCGCACGTCGGTATCGTATTACGTCAACGCTCTTTGGTTCGGGTCGCTGGGATATGGCGACGTGTTTCGCAAAACACTGAGCCTTCAGTGGGGAGTCTTTGCGGCATTTTTCACGGCCACATTTTTCATCTTATACGGATGGTTTCTGGCCCTGCGGCGGGCGTACCAGCCCGACCTGCGGAGCGGTAGCGTAATTTTCATCGGCAGGCAGCCGGTGAAATTACCAGTCGAGCGCATCCTGAACCTCATGGCGCTCGCAATCTCGCTCGTCATTGCCGCCGTGACCGGCGCCGGCGCAATGGCGGAATGGCCGACTTTCGCGCTGTATTGGTACGCACAGCCCACCACAAGCGGCGTTGTCGACCCGATCTTCGGCAGGGGTCTCGACTTCTATCTATTCACCCTTCCGGTATGGCAATTCATCGCGGGCTGGCTGCTGACCCTAGCCGTAATTGCCTGTGCTGTCGGCATTTTCTTTCTTCTGATTACCGGCAGCACGCATGGATTCGGCGGCCGTCGCAGCGGTCCCCTGCCATTACCCTGGCGGGGATTCTCGATTGCTTTTGCGTTCTTCCTGCTGATCCTCGCCCTTCGAGTCTATCTCGCACGGTTCGAGACCTTGTTCGAAGAGCATACGATCTTCTGGGGCGTTACCTACACGGATGCGCACGTCATCCTTACCGGTCTCCTCGTGGTCTCGGGCGCGCTCATTTTTGCCGCTGCCATGGCAGCCGTGAACGTCGTGGCAACCCCGCGCGTGAGCAGGCTGGCCGCCGGGCTGGTTCCGGCCGTCGTTTGTTATCTCGGCCTTCAGCTAATCGCATGGTACGTCACGAACTTCATCGTAAAGCCAAACGAGTTAGTTCGGGAGAGGCCTTACATCGCCTACAATATCGACCTAACTCGGCAGGCCTATGGATTGAACCGGGTTTTGCAGCGCGAATTTCCCGCCGAAACGACCATTCAGGCGACCGACCCTGCGAACAATCAAGCTACCTTACAAAACATCCGGCTGTGGGACTGGCGCGCACTCCAGGATACCCTCCGTCAGATTCAGGAAATCCGCACTTATTACGATTTTCCCGACATCGATATTGATCGCTATGCAATCGACGGCAGCACCCGCCAAGTGATGCTGGCTACGCGTGAGTTGAGCGTGGAGAAGCTTCCGGAGAGCAGTCGCAACTGGATCAATGAGAAACTGATTTATACCCACGGCTACGGTGTCACCATGAACCCGGTCAATGGATTCACACCGGAAGGCCTGCCAACGCTGATTCTGAGCAATATGCCGATCCAAAGCACCGTGAGTAGTCTCGCGGTAACCCGTCCGGAGATCTATTTCGGCGAACTGACCAACACCGACGTCTACGTGAAGACGCGGCAGCAGGAATTCAACTATCCGCAAGGCCAGACCAACAACCTGACCTCCTATGAGGGAAACGGCGGCATCCTGCTCGGCGGATTCCTGCGGCGCATTCTCATCGCCTTGAACCAAGGGGACCTGGCGAAGCTACCTTTTAGCGACGATATCAACTCCCAAAGCCGATTGCTGATGCGTCGCAACGTGCGAGAGCGCGTAGCCGTTCTGGCGCCGTTTCTCACCTACGAACCGGATCCCTATATGGTCATCGGCGACAATGGCCGGTTGTCGTGGATTATGGATGCCTTTACCACATCCGACAACTATCCGTACGCAATCCACTATTCTCTCCGCGACAATCCCATTAACTACATAAGGAATAGCGTTAAGGTGGTCATCGACGCCTACGACGGAACTACAACGTTCTATGTGTTTGACGCGCAAGACCCAATCATCACAGCCTATCGCCGACTATTTCCCTCCCTATTTAAAGATGCCACGGCTATGCCCCCGGCGCTGCGAAAACACGTGCGCTACCCCGAGTTGTTGCTCAAGCTGCAAGCGGCTGTGTACGGCCTTTACCATATGACCGATCCGGAAGTGTTCTACAACCGGGAGGATCTGTGGACAGTCGCTTCCGAAGTCGGTATGGCCGAAACCGGTGAACAGAAAACGCTGGCCATGGAGCCGAACTATGTGCTCATGAAACTCCCCGGCGAAAGCGACATCGAATTCGTGGCCATCCTGCCCTTCACGCCCGCGAATCGAAACAATCTGATCGGATGGATTGCCGGCCGCAGTGACGGCACGCAATATGGTACGTCCGTCGTGTACGACTTTCCCAAAACCAAGCTGGTCGACGGTCCGCTGCAGATCGAAGCTCGCATCGATCAGAACGCGCAGTTGTCGGGACAACTGACGCTGTGGAATCAGCAAGGCTCTCACGTACGGCGCGGAACGTTGCTGGTGATACCCTGCGGGCGCGCTCTGTTGTATGCGGAGCCGATCTACCTGCAGGCCGAGCGCAGTCCGATGCCGGAGTTACGTCTTGTGGTGCTTGCGCTGCAAGATCGACTCGCCTACGGATCGACCTTCGAATCGGCGATGAGGTCGCTCTTTGGCGACGAACCGTCTTCCATAAGCGCCGCCACTCCCGGTGAGCCTGCTCGCAGCCCAGCGGCCTCTACCGCCACAACCAAGCCGGCAGCGGATTGGAACGCACTGATTACAGGTGCGGCCAAAGATCTAGCCGATTATCAGCGTCTGACAGCGGAAGGAAAGCTCGGCGAAGCCGGGGAGAAGCTTCAACAGCTCAAGCAGAAGATCGACGAACTGAACGCACACCCACATTGATTGTTGAAACAGATTCTGGCACGACCCCGAACCCGCTTCTTGGGGATTCCACGTCCGACGAGAAGAGCTGAACCGTTTGTCATCACCGACCTCACGTCGAGACCAATCTCCAAGGATCATGCACCTATCCCGCTTGGCTTTGCCCTCTTGCCCAAAGCCACGAGGAACACTGCACTCTTTCCTTCAGCGTGTGGTGAGAAAAAACGAACCACATCATCATCGTAAAAGGTGAGTCCGCTCGCGCCCAAGCGCAGTGCATAGGCTGCGAGATAAAGCTTCCCACCGACAATGCCAGCTTCCAGTTGCACGGCTCGGTATCCGCGGTTGCCGTAACGCCCAAAGATTGCCTCCAGGTCGGCGAGAAAGAAGATGGCGACGCTGGCGTCAGCCGGTAGTTCCTGCTCCAGTCCGAGATCACCTGCCTGGCGGCGAAAGTCACCCTCCTTCAGCAATTCCAACCCTCGTCGTTCTCGATGGTAGAAATACGAGCCGGAAGGCAAGCCTTCCACGGCGTTGACGATTAGGTACAGATCGTTGAGCGATGAGCCAAAAGGGTGAAGAAAGTCCGCCGCCACGCCGCGGGTGGAGCCGTCGAGAATGGTGGAGAGCTGCACGAAGCTGATGGGCTCGCGTGCGAACTGGCGCGTCGAGCCGCGACGCAGGATCACTTGCTCGATGGAATCGCCTGAGAGTTCCGCGTCTCCGAGAGGCTCGAGAGAGAGAAATTTACCGACCGGCTCTTTGTGCCGACGTGTAGACGCGCCCGCCCGCCAGTCCACGACATCCTTGGGCGAGACGAGCGAAGAGGCTGCATGCATCCTCCGCATGGCCGGATAGTCGACCTCTCGCCGGGAGAGAGGTACGGTGTCCAACCCCAGAGGCGACATGTTGTCCGGAGAGGGCGGAGGCGAATCCGTGACCTGTCCAATTGGAACTAGCGAAAATGCCACCTCACGCTCACTGTCGACGTCGAGCAGACGATTGATCTCGGCATCGACAAAGCCGGCGATCACCTTGGCAGGGAAAGCGAGCGACGCGCTCACAGCCAGCAGGTTGGCCAGGATCGTCCCGTTATCCCAACCAAAATGTCGGTACGTGCGTGCCTGGTACTTCCAGGCGTTTCGCCAATATGTCCCAGTGCACAGGATGATCACCGGCGCGGATGCGATCGAAGGCTCGTTCGCGGTCGCTTCCACCAGCGCGCGCCGAAAATCGCCGGTGCGCAGTCTGCGTAATCCGAACTCGTCCGCCGCGTAGTGATAGAGTCCCGCCTCCAGATCCGGCAGAGTCGCACAGGCAAGATAAAGTTCGATCTCATAGAGAGCGCCGGTACAGGCTGCCGCACGGAAATAGATCTGGCCACCGCTCCAGGTACGACGCCGGGTGATACCCGCCGAGAAATGGAGCAGTTGGCCCAGGTTCTGAAAATCGGGGACAGCGCTGCCCCGCTCTGCAACTTCCGCAATAACCTGGAGTGCAGCGATACCCGCTTCCCCGAACCGCTGCGGGAAGGGAAGGAGCTCCGCTTTGGAGTAGATCTTGAACGGGAGCGGTTGATTCCCCCAATCGAGGAAGTGTTGATGGCTGCGGACGCTCTGATGCGAATGCTTCGTCGCGTCGTGATAGGTCCAGCCAGCTCGAGTGTCGAGATTCTCCATGACCAGGGTTTGATCTTAGTACATTGCCGGCTTGGCTGCGCCCGGCCGTCGGGCAAGCGAGAATGCTGCGGGAAGAAGGCCGCTCGGAGACAGGTCCGCCTGGACCCACAGAAAAATCCAGCAATCACCCCCTTTGGCCTACGAGAGTGTACCTAAAAGTAGAACTTCACCGCGAACTGGATGAAGCATGGATCGCGAGCCGCGATGGGGTGCCCGAACGGGGGTGTGCCATACTCCACGGCTACTGGCTCCTCGCGCCGATTGCGCCGGTAGGTCCCAACAGCGGGTTTACGTGGTTCCAAATGTTGAAAAATTCCGCGCGGAACTCAAAGCGCCTTTGCTCATTGATAGGAAACATCTTAAAGACCGAAAAATCCCAATCCTGCAAGCCCGGACCACGGACAGAGATGTTCCTGCCTGCATCGCCGAAGGTAAAGTAGGCCATGGTTACCAGGGCGGGGCCGTAGGATGTGAGTCCTACCCGAGCGGCTTTCGCCAAGGCCCGACAGAGTCAGCTCGCCACGATGTCAGCAATCTTTCGGGCGTCGGCGGACGCGCGCACGTCATGGGTACGAATAATGTGAGCACCTTTGAGTATGATGGCAGTTTCCATAGCGATGGTCCCCCAAAGACGGCCATCGATGGGTGCGTCCTTCCCGTTTCGCGCCAGCGCGCGTCCGATGAAAGACTTTCGCGAACCTCCGGCCAGCAACGGATAACGCAAATCCGCGAACTGTTCGAAGCGCTTGAGTAGAGGGTAGTTCTCCTCGAAGTTCTTGCCGAATCCGAATCCAGGATCGAGCACGAGGCGCTTTTGTTCTATTCCTTCCCTGAGCGCGGCATTCGCCCATTCCCGGAGCTCACGTTTCACCAGAAGCACGACGTCCTCGACCGGTGGGAGATTCCGCCACTCCTCCGGGCGCCCCCGCATATGCATCAGGACTACGCCACAGCTTAGCTCCCGGAGAGTTCGGCTCATCTGCCGGTCCCAGCGGAGCCCACTCACGTCATTGACGATTTCCGCGCCCGCCTCAACGGCGGCACGAGCTACGGTGGACTTGTAGGTATCGATAGAGACGATGGCGTTGGGACGACCCTGCTTCAAGGATCGGATCACGGGAATCACGCGCTTCAATTCTTCAGCTTCGCTGACCGGTCGCCGCGTCGCCGACAGGGTATCGGCGGCAGGGCCTTCCCGCCCACTACTGTCGGCCACGACTGCTGCGCCCGGCCGGGTTGATTCGCCGCCGATGTCGATGATGTCGGCACCGTCATCGAGCAGTTCGAACGCATGTTCCACGGCCCGGTCGCGGTCGTAGTACTGCCCTCCGTCGGAGAATGAATCCGGAGTTACGTTGACCACGCCCATGATCAGCGTGCGTTTCCCCAACTGCAGACTGCGAGCACCCAAGTTCCATTCAAAGACCGGACGCATGTACCTGATTCTAAACTGTTGGTGACCCACCTCCAGAACGGGCGCTCGGTGCTACAATCGACCTACTCGGATGCTTGGAAAACGCCGCGGCTTCACCGTCATTCTTTTCGTCTTGTTGGTGGCCCAATCTCAGGCCGCCCCTCGTAACCCGATTGCGCGACGCATTGACGCTGTTCTCTCCAGCCCGGACCTGAGCCGCGGCTTTTGGGGTATCGAAGTGGTTTCGCTCGACAGCGGCAAGACGCTTTATGCGCAAAACGCTGATAAGCTGTTCACGCCCGCGTCCAACACCAAACTGTTCACCACGGCTGCCGCCTTGGCGCTGATTGGGCCGAACTACACCTTCCGAACGACCGTCGAAACCACCGGCACTTTGGACAAATACGGACGTCTCAGCAGTGACTTGGTGCTCGTGGGGCGCGGCGACCCGAATCTCTCGGGCCGCGAACTGCCCTATAGCCTGCACACTCGTCGCGATGATCACGCCATCCAGGTCTTGGAACAGCTGGCGGACGCTTTGGTCGAGAAGGGTGTGAAATACGTAGACGGTGACATCATTGCCGATGATTCTTACTTCGCATTCGAGCGCTACGGCGAGGGCTGGAGCCAGGATGACCTGGTGTTGGCCGATGGTGCCCCGGTCTCAGCGCTCACCATCAACGACAATGTCTTGTTCTTAAACATTCTCCCGGCTGATCGCGCCGGCGAACGGGTATTTTTAAGTATCGCTCCGTTCGCCGAGTATTATCAGGTGGATAACCGGATCATCACCACTCCGGCTGGCACCGGGCGGAAGGTCTTCATCAATCGCGAGCCGGGGTCCACCCATCTCACGTTGTGGGGAAATCTACCCCTGGATGACGCAGGTGTCAACGAAGCGCTTGCCATCGACGATCCGGCAGAGTTTGCCGCCACGCTGTTCCGTCAACTCTTGGCGAACCGTGGCATCGTGGTATATGGCAAGCAGCGAACTCACCACACCGAGTTGGCAAGCCTTTCTACTCTGACCATCACTGCGACGGCGCCGGCTCGTGGAGGTGAGGAATCTGTCCACGACCCACTGAGCCAGACCATGGTTCTGGCCGTACATGACTCGAAACCCCTGATCGAAGACATCCGCGTCATTAATAAGGTCAGTCAGAATCTCCATGCCGAAATTCTGCTGCGTCTTCTGGGGCGAGAGAAGGGAACTTCTGGAACCGTCGAAGGCGGTCTCGAGGTCTTACGAGGTTTTCTGAACCAAGTGGGAGTGCCGCAGGATGCTTACCTCTTTTATGATGGCTCCGGACTTTCGCGACAAAATCTGGTTTCTCCCGACGCCGTGGTCGATCTCTTGCGCTATGCGGCAGGACAGACCTGGGGTGCCAGCTTTCAGGACACGTTGCCCGTAGCTGGGACTGACGGTTCCCTGGCGGAGCGTCTGACGGATCTTGATCCTCGGGCCCATGTGTGTGCCAAGACGGGTTCGCTCGGCGGAGTTAAGGCGCTTTCCGGTTATGCAACCACCATAAAGGGGGACCACCTGGCCTTCTCCATCCTGTCGAACAATTTCAATCTGCCCAGCAAGCGCGTGACCGACACCATTGACAGTATTGTTGAGGCGATGGTGAATGACGAAGCTAAGCGATAGTTGGAATTCTAAGAGGCTTCCCAATCCGTAGGTGGGATGTTCCCTGGATCGGTCCTCCCGCAAACGAAGCGCACGCGTTGGAGAGTAGGTATATTCTCGGTGTGCTAAGGTTGTCGCTTTCTGCTCTTCAGTAAGGAGTCAAAAACATTGCGTTTCTCAATTTTCCTGTCGATAAGCAGGGCAAGTCGGGAGGTGGCCCGAACGCAGCAATCCTCAGGCGGCGTTACTCCACCTTCTTCAAGGTTGAGGCCAGGAATCGGATAGCGAGCGGCAAAGAACTCTTGGCCATTGTTTTCCTGTTTGATAAACAGGATGGGCTGGCCAGATCCAGAATCAGCGCCCAGCATGAACCCGGGCACTAAAAAGTACTGCGGATCGCCATAACCTTCCCAGCCCAAGGTCAAGAACCGTGCAAACGCATCGCGCAGAAATACCGGAGCGAAGGTGTGAACGGCTTGCTTCTCCAACAAATGCTGTTGTCTTCCGTCCTTCAGCGGCTCTAACTTACGAAGGTCGAGCGTTGAGTCGGTCTTGCTGTGCGTGTAGGCGAATACTGTCATCGGTTCTCTCCTTAAGTTCCGCCCTGTTACCATCCGAGCCCCGGATGGTGGCGCTAAGGCTATACTAGTGCGACAAATCCTTGTAAAGTAGGTTACGAAAAGCGCGAAAGGTAACAAGGTACTAAGTCATTGTCCGCTCGAGCTATTGTTGAACTGTATCTATAGAATGTGGCAGCTCAGTTCGGACTTTTCCTTCGATGCTCGGTAACCCAGCCTCACTTTGCGGTCAAAATAGGACAAAACAGGTAGGAATATCGGTGCTGGCCGATGTTTCTATACCTAAACCCGACGGAAAGCATGCAGGATGCCGAAAAGCAACCGGCCTATTTGGATAGACTTTGCAGGATGCCCGAGGAGGGGCTGAAGCCAAAGGAGAAATCTAGCAGGTAGTTGTCTTTCCTTCCGTGCGACGTGGTCGCGTTTGGGCTCGGCGGTGACTCGATAGCATAGTTTGTCGACCTCGGTGGCATCCCGGATGAGAACCTTTGTGCGCGCTCTTCTTCTCCTTCGACGTACTCCAGTACCGCGTAGTAGATGGCGCGATCGAAGAATTGGTTTAGCATCTGTTGTAACTCCAGTTCGCCGTAGAGTGCCACTATGTTGTCCGCACAAGCCTGCTCTCGCAAGAATTGCCACAAATGGTTGCGGCTGATTACCAGGGCCCAAACGAATTGATGCAGGCCAACTCCTTCGTCCGCCCGGCGTGCCGCGATGGCTCGAAATCGTTCCTCGATGTCATCCTCAGTCTTTTGCAGCAACCACTCTCCCAAATTACCGTAGATTTCGCTGGCCGCCACTTCTAGCTCCGCGGAGGGAATCTTGCGGAAATCATTCGTACGCTCCGCGAACTGCAGCTTTTCTGCCAGACCCGAGGCTAACTCCTCAGAGTGCCTCTCGATCAGGCGCATAAGCCTTAGCCCCAACATTGGCTTTCTCCTTTGCCTCTAGCTCCAACGACGCCAAACACATCAGCGTTCTACCCCATCCTCCTCAAATAGATGACGCGTGAGCAGAATCTAGTTGTATCGTAACACGATATAACACCCAAAAGCAACGTTCTTGCCGTGTTCGACATTCTCACTGCTTAGGAACCTAACAATAGATAAGCAAAGTACGAGGTCCTGGCTGAGTCCATGAATCTACCTTCAAATATCGCACCGAGGATATAGCTGCCATGCTGGAGGTTGTCGAAAAACACATTCAACAAGAAGTGGCAGCTCTTGAAGAGCAGCGCCGAGGCGCGGTTCTGGTTACGGTGGGCAAAGTCTTGCTTTGGGTGGACATGATTTTCGCCTGTTTTGTCTACGTTGGTCTTCGGGCCGGTTCCTACCTGTTTTTGTGGTGGGCGCTGGTAGAAGGCATGCTGGGACTGGTGCTGATGGGTGGCGGTTCTCATGAGATCATGGACGCCCGTCGTACGCTGACTGAGCTCACCTCCCGATATTTCCATCCCCGTGACTGAACCCATGCTCGGGTGCATCATCGCAAGAGAGAAAGCGCGCCTGAGTCGTACCCTGACCACAGCTGTTTTCCTCTCGCCCGGATGGCTGGAGAGGCCTGGGAAAGATCAAAACAACGGGCGTGATCGGCTTGCCCTGCAAGGACGGCGATCGTGTCCCTAGCCGCTGCATCGTGATGGCACCAACATCCGCCAGAAACCCACCGTCGTGGGTCCCGGCGGAGTGACAATTAGGACGCGTTCATCTGGATTGAGGCAGTCTGCAGGGTGTGCGCCAAAATGAAACTCGTCGCGGCTCCGCAACCTGCACGGAGTCATCGTTGAGGCCATACCGCGTTGAGCTAAACGGCGCGCACGGACTCACTGTGCGCCACCGGCGTCGCGGGCTGAGTCTTGCTCACTGTCCCGAAGCTAAGCGACCTCATTTTAGGCGAGGTTCCTCGAACGCGAATTTCATTGTATCGTAATACGATATTGCAACTGTGGACTGCTCTATTTCATCTAGATGAGAGGGACTCTGCTGAGCCATGTCCTCGGACACGGTCCAGCCCTGTCCGCATGTTGCTGGAAAACTTGGCAGACTCTTTGGAGGAAATTTATCAATGAAAGCCTTACGCTATTTAGCGCTTCTCTCTACGTTACTTCTGCTATTTCCCCTGTGCGCCTTGGCAAAGGACAAGAACCAACATTCCCTAGATATATCCGATTCTGTACAAGTCGGTACCACGCAGCTGCAACCCGGCACGTACAAGGTGGAGTGGCAACAGGCTGGTCCTGCGGTAACGATAAAATTCTTGCACGGTAGCAAGGTTGTGGCCACCGTCCCAGGGACTTTGAAGACCAACGACAAGCAAGTTACTCAGGACGGCATCGTGACTGAGATTACGAGTGGCAATAAGAGAGTGCTCAGGGAGATCGACTTTGCTCATCAAAAGGAGGCACTTGTTCTTGCGCAGCAGGGAGTGTAGTTAGTGGAGAGATCGGGCGGCAAACGCCATCCTGTCTCTTGTAACGACACGTCCGCGGCGAACTGGATGTTCCGCAAGCTCGTGAGCCCGGGCAATCTCTGAGATTGGAATTCGTTCGCCACTAAACAGAAATCGATCGCGCTTTTGGTTCGGTGTTGAGCGAGCCCAAAGCCTGGCTAGCCAGCTGTTCGAGGGGCAGAACAAAAGCGACAGCACCGCGGGAAATCGCTTCCCGAGGCATTCCGAAGACAACACAAGTCGCTTCGTCTTGGGCGATCGTGACGGCGCCGGCTTCTTTCATTTCCAACAATCCCTGCGCGCCGTCGTCCCCCATACCGGTCATGATGATGCCGACTGCATTGCGTCCGACAGAAACTGCGACGGAGCGAAAAAGGACGTCTACACTGGGCCGATGCCGTGAGACCAGCGGTCCGTCGATAATGTTGACGACAAGATGTTGGCCGCGGTTGTTTACCACGCAGTGGAAATTACCGGGTGCAATCACTGCCATTCCGCGTCGTAATTCAACGCCATCACCAGCCTCTTGGACTTTGATGGCGCAATCCTGGTTTAAGCGCTCGGCGAAAGCCCGGGTGAAGTTTTCCGGCATGTGCTGGACGACCACGATGGGCGGGCAGTTTGGCGGCATAGCGGAAAGGAAAACGCGCAAGGCCTCGGTTCCACCGGTCGAGGCGCCGACGGCAATCAGACCCTGGGATGGATTCCAGTTGTGAGATGGGGCGCGCAGCGGCAGCACGGCATCGGCGCTCAGGCGGGAGGTGACTGCGATGCGGGGTCGCGGCAAAACTCGTGCCTCGGCGGCGCTCCACACAGCATCGATAAGGAGGATTGCCGACTCATGCAGAAAGTCGCGAACTCCCAACTTCGGCTTGGTGATGATTTCGACCGCGCCTTCTTCGAGCGCGCGCAGGGCAAGGTCGGTACCTTTCGCGGCGAAGCCGGAGCACACTACCACCGGAATCGGCGACTCTGTCATGATTTTGCGCAGGAACGTCAGACCATCCATGCGCGGCATTTCGAGATCGGTAATGACGACGTGGGGACGCTCCTTTTGCATTTTGGTGCTGGCGATCAGTGGGTCCGCTGCCGTGCTAACCGTGATGCGCTGGTCGGTCTGCAGAATCGCCTGCATCACTTGTCGCACCATCGCGGAATCATCCACGACGAGCACGTGCAACTTCTGGCGTGGTGGATTTCGTCCGTCTTCCTTGGTGTTAGACGAAGAACGGTGGATAGGGGACTGGTTAGGATTAAGCGGGCCGGAATTAAAAACCACTGTGCTCTCCATCGCGTGCATACGCGGCCGGAACTAAACTCCGTAGCCGCGGGGTAAAACTGCTCAGGTTTTCGGCTTGCCCGACGAAGAGAATCCCATTGCGAGCAAGGCAACGGAGCAGGCGTTCCAAGGTTGCCTGCCTGGATGGAGCATCGAAATAAATCAGCACGTTGCGGCAAAGGATCGCATCGAAGAGGTCATTTTGTGGAAATGAGTCCTGGTTGAGATTCAATTTTTGAAAGTCAACCATCCCTTGAATTTGGGGCGTCACCTTCATCTGTCCAGACTGCTTGCCGATGCCTCTCAACATGTAGTCCTTCAGCAGCGGTTGGGGAATATCGATCGCTTTGCTGATGTTGTAGGTGCCGGTGCGAGCGTGCGCCAGCATTCGAGTTGAAAGATCGGTGGCGAGGATGAGGACGTCCCAATTCTGTTCGGCGGGCAAATGTCTCGCGAACAGCATCGCCAGGGAATAGGGTTCTTCTCCGGAAGAGCAACCGGCGCTCCAGAGGCGGATCTTTTTTGGACGAAGGCCCTCCTGGGCTTCGGCGCGCCAGCGAGGAATCGCACGTGCCTCGAGGAGTTCAAAGTGCCGGGGATCGCGAAAGAAGCGAGTCTCGTTGGTCGTAATGGCATCGATCATGGCGATGCGTTCTTCCTGCTGACCAGGATCCATGACCAAGTCGTAGTATTCGTCCAGGGAGGACATTTTCAGCTCCCGAAGGCGGCGGGAGAGACGGCTGCATAACAACGCGGCGCGGGAGTCGCCCAGCCAGATGCCGGATTCCTGATGGATCAACCGTTGAAACTTAAGGTAGAGTGCGGGAGTGACGGAGAGGATCGCGATTTCTTGCTGAGAAGCAGCCGCGCCAAGCGTCGACCGTGACTTTTTCAGACGAAGAGAAGTTGCGGACAAGTCAGACTCCGGATTCGGCGGCACGCGCGCTCGGTGGTGCCGGAGGCACCTCGGCATCGGCCGCTGCCTGGGTTGAATCCGCTACAGTCAATAACTCATCGGCGGAAAGCACCTTGTCAATGTCCAGGACAAGGCAGAACTTCTTACCCATCCTGCCCATGCCTAGAAGAAATTCAATTCTCACGCGGGTTCCGAAAGGGGGAGGAGTCTCGATTTGATTCTCCGAGAAGTCGATCACTTGGCTGACAGAATCGGCCATGACCCCCAAGGTCAACTTTTCACCATGGTAGGCCACTTCGGTGATGACGATGCAGGTTAACTTGGAAGTTTGGCTCGCCGGCAAGCCGAACTTGATCGCGAGATCGATGACCGGGACTACATTGCCGCGCAGATTGGTGACCCCGCGGATCCAGGGAGCCGTGTTGGGAACCACGGTTACCGTATCGTACTCAATGATTTCTTTGACCTTCAAAATATTGACCGCGTACTCTTCGCCTCCAACGAAGAACGTAAGATATTGTCCGTTCCCCGGTGAGTGAGCCCTGACTTCCTTGGCCGCTTCCATGATTTGCTCCTTCAGCCTTGCTCCCGAAGCGTTGCAATCAATCTCTGAGCGCTTTGCGCACTTCTAGGCTCAGAAGCGTGAAAACCCCGGTTCCTCGACTGCTTTGTTGACCGGCCGTGAGGGTTTTAATTCGCCCAAGCCCATCCTCACGGTCTTTAACGCTTCCGCTTGCCTTTTGCCGGCGTCGCGTGGCATCGATTCGGCGTCAGCAACGCGGAAGAAAGTCATTAGCTGTTGCAGTTCCGCGGACTGGGCTGCCAACTGTTCGGCGGTGCTGGAGAGTTCCTCGGCCGAGGATGCGTTGCGTTGCGTAACACTGTCGACCTGGGACATCGCGCGGCTGATCTGCGTGACGCCGGAGGATTGTTCGGCCGAAGCCGCGGTGACTTCCTGCACCAGCTCTGCCGTACGGCGGATGGCGGGTACCAAGTCAGAAAGCAACTGGCCAGAGTGTTCTGCGACTGCAACACTGCGTGAAGCCAGGTCGCTGATTTCCTTGGCCGCCAATTGACTGCGCTCGGCCAGTTTGCGGACTTCGACGGCAACCACGGCAAAGCCCCGGCCCTGATCGCCGGCGCGGGCAGCTTCGATGGCTGCGTTCAGCGCCAGCAGATTGGTTTGGTAGGCGATATCTTCAATGACCGAGATCTTGGCAGCGATCTGCTTCATGGCGCTGACGGTTTCTTGCACCGCACTGCCGCTTTCCCCCGCCGCGCGCGCGCCTTCCTCCGCCACCTGTTCCACTTTCCGGCTATTCTCCGCATTCTGGTTAATGGAAGCATTCATCTCCTCGAGGCTGGCACTGGTTTCCTCGGCCGAAGCAGCTTGCTCACTGGTGCCTTGCGACAGGCTCTGCGCGGACGCCGAAACCTGTGCCGCGGCAGAAGCCATTGCGTTCGAACCCTCGCGGACATCGCGAATGATGGCCGAGAGTTTGCTGGTCATGTCCGACATGGACTGCAACAATTTTCCAGTCTCGGACTGGTCGGGCGCCCGAAACTTTCGGTTCAAATCGCCGGCGGCGATCGCCTCAGCATGCTCGACGGCATGCTGAATGGGGGACGTGATGGTACTGGTGACGGCGTAGGCACCGGCCGCAGCCAGAAGCAGGATAATTACGAACACGATCAACGCCACGAGACGCGCTCGGGCATAAGAGTCGGCGCTCTCCTTGATGGCGCGCTGCACGGCATTGGACTGAAGATCAATAAACTTGACCCATGAGGCGCGATAAACGGTGAGCGCCGGAATCACTTCGTCATTCAGCATGGCCATTGCCTGGGCGCGATTCTTTTGGGCCAGTTGCGTCTTTGCCTTTTGCCGGGCTCCGACGTAGGCATTGCGATTCTGTGTGACCACCGCGAAAAGATCGCGCTCCTCCTGGGAGCTCAGACCCTTTTCGATCTCGCCGACAGACTCTCCGATCTTTTGGCTGATGGCATTATTCTGCTCATTGAGTTTGTTCTCTTGTTCGGGATCTGTGGTCTCGAAGAGCTGCATAGTGATCCGGGCGTTATCGGTGGAGTTGGCGATGGTGTCATTGGTAAGCTTGGTGGTGTTGAACCGGTTGTGGAGTTCGGCCGCAGTCTTCGCGTTCAGGTGCCCCAGCCAGTTCAATTCCAACACTCCCAAGACGGCCAGGACCAAGAGAAATGATCCGAAGAGCCCGCCCAATCTGCTGCCAATGCTCCAATTCTGCCAAGTCTTCATAACATGAACCTTTCTTTCTTTGCTCGAGTAAACTCCACCTTACTGCCCTCGCTTAACCCGTCTGAGGCTGCGAACCAGACCGCATCATGCTTTGCAGGAGGCCAGGTACGTCGAGGATCAAGCCAACCCGTCCATCGCCCAGGATGGTCGATCCGGCAATCCCTGCAATTCCGCGAAAAATCTTGCCCAGTGGCTTGATGACCGCCTGCATGCCGCCCAGCAGGCGATCGACGGCAATTCCCGCCTGGAATTGTCCGACCTTTACCACAACAACGTTTTCCCGAGCCGGAGCTTCGGCGGATTGACCGAATACGTCACGCAAGCGGATGAATGGCAGAGCGCTTCCCCGCAAGTTGAGAATGCCGCTGCTGCCCGATTGCCCGGATGCGGCGGGGAGTTCCGTGCACTCGATCACGTATTGCTGAGGAACAATGAATGTATCCTTGCCGGATAGCACGGAGAATCCGTCAATGATCGCGAGCGTCAGCGGCAGACGGATGGTGATGGTTGTGCCCCGGCCTTCTTCGCTCGCGAGGTCGACCGTTCCGTGAAGGGCTTCGACATTGCGGCGAACTACATCGAGCCCGACACCGCGCCCGGAAAGATCTGTCACCGAGTCGTTGGTGGAGAACCCCGGACGGAAGAGGACTTGATAGAGCTCGGCGTCGGAAACGGGATTTGCATTGAGAAAAAGGCCCATCTCCTTTGCCTTACGCAGGACCTTGGCACGATTCAAGCCAGCTCCGTCATCCTGCAGCGTGACCACCACATGGCCGCTGACGTGAGCCGCCGAGATCTTGATCAGACCGCAGGGGTTCTTGCCCTGCTTCTTTCGAATGGGGGGAGTCTCGATGCCATGGTCGACGGCGTTTCGAATCATGTGAAGCAGGCCTTCCTTGAGGTGCTCCACCACGGTGGTATCGACTTCGACATCGCCTCCTGTTATTTCGACACGTGCCAGTTTGCTGTGGTTATTCGCCAGGTCGCGCACGGCGCGCAGGTTTTGGCGAAGCATGGTGCCGACGGGAACCAAGCGCACCCGCATGACCTCGTCTTGCAGATCCCGGAAAAGACGCTCGGTTTCACTTTGCATCTCCAGGATTTCGCGGGTGGACTGGACGTCGAGTTTTTCAATCATGCGCCGCAACCGGCCCTGGGCGATGACGATTTCGCCGGTCAAATTCAACATGCGGTCGAGCTTGTCGACATCGGTGCGCAGCGTTCGGCTTGCGCTAGCGGGCAGGGGACCGGCGCTGGAGGGGGATACCGTGCGCTCACCCTGGGAGTTCGGTTCGACGGCGCGCTGAGATCGTGCGGCAACCTCGTCTGCGATCTGCTTTTTGAGCTGCTGCTGCTCGGGAGTGAGCTCGGGACTTCCAGCAGTGGTGGAGGCGACCAGAGCCCGAAGTTGGTCGACGGCCTTCAGAAGCAGTGAGGTCACATCGACACCGATCTCGGTGTTCTGCTCTCGTAGAACGTCCAGCAAGTCTTCGATGGCGTGCGCGAAACCCTTAAGATCGTCGAACTCGAGGGAGGTTGCATTTCCTTTCAGGGTGTGAGCCACGCGGAAGATGTCGTCGAGAAGCTCCGAGCCCCCCGACTGGGATTCCATCGCCAGAAGAGACTGCTCCATCAGATCCAGTCCCTCCTGGGTCTCGGCTACGAAGGATGTCAAGACTGCATCGCGATCGAAATCCATCACACTCTCTTCTCGTGGGACCTCCTGCCGGCCAGAACCTGGAAGTGACTATTTCGAGTCAGCAAAATCCCGAATCAGGGTGCTGCCATCCTGGGTGTTAAATATCAGCTTTCGGCCATGTTTTCCCGATATATCCTTTGCCACTAAAGGAATGCCTGCTTCGCGTAAGAAGCTCTCGGCAAGCTGGGCGTTTCGCGTCCCCACCGATTGCAGCGGATCAGCCGCGAATGCAGTCGAGCCGCCGAAAACTTTCGCTTGTAAGTGCTTGATCTCACAGCCCTGAGCCACAAGCTCATTCAGCAAGGCGGGATTTGCAATATTTCCATAGCGCAGCCGATTCGGGCTGCCGTCGGTTCCTTCCGGCAGCAAGTAGTGGTTCATGCCGCCGATTTTCTTCTGGCTGTCCCAAAGGCAGAGCGCGGCACACGATCCCAAAATGGTGGTGATCACTGCCGGTTCAGCGGAGACATACATCTGTCCCGGATAAAGAAAGTGCTTCGGCGCGGTCGTGGGCTGCTCATCGTGCTGAAAACCCTTCATTACCTCCGCAGGAAGGGTCGCAGACCTGAATTTCTCGACGTCGCGGCTCATCCTAGTGCCGTCCTGTGATCAGGCATTGTCATTGGCGCTCCCATCAAACAGGAGTCTGCCGGCCTCGTCGGAAAGCAGGTTGACGAGGTTGAGATCGGCTTCGTCCAAACCCAGTTTTTGCGGCAGCAACTTTAACATCACGAGAACCGCCACGATACGTCCGCTCCGGCGAATGGGGATAAATGCGCGTACGGGTTGATTTCCCTGGTGGCCATGTCCATCCCCAGCAACCGTTGTGATGTGAATTTCACCCTGCAGTGCCCGCTCGAGCGCTGACCGGTCGAAAGCGGCCAGCGTTCGGTGCTCTTGGGGATCGATGCCGAAGGACCACAGCAGCCCGCTGTCGCCCGGTTCGTTAGCGTGACCCAGGGTGAAGAGTCCGATTTCCTCACAGCCCAGAAGATTGCCGACGATTTCGCGGATTGCCTCAAGCGTGTCGGCCTGATCGACGCTCTCGCGAAGCCGTTTCCGCGCCGCGTCAAGTCGAGGATCGTCCTCGCGTTCGCGGGCTTTCCGATGGCTTGCCGTCATGGATTGGGCCTTCATGCTCGCGGTCGATTTCAGCCGTTGTGACATCTCTTGCCCGTCTGCCTATTCGTCGCCTAAATAGCTTTGCAGCAATCGAACGAGTTCCTCGCCATTGATGGGCTTGGTGAGGTAATCGTTACAGCCGCTTTGAAACCCGGCCTCCATATAGTTCTCTTCACCGCGAGTGGTGAGCAGAACGATCGGGGTCTCTCGCGTGGTTGCTTGCTCGCGCATCTTCTTGCAGGCTTCAAAGCCGTTCATGCGCGGCATGACGACGTCCATGAGCACAAGATCGGGATGTTCATCGTTGGCCTTGGCGACCGCCTCTAGCCCGTCTGAGGCGGTGACACATTGATACCCGGTTCGCTTTTCCAGGATCGACCGCGCCACGATTAGCGCTGTCTGAGAGTCGTCGACTAAGAGAATTTTTTTGGTCGCCATTGTTTACTCGAATGGTGAAACGATATCCCCGTTGTACGGGCTACTGGTGTCCAGCTACTCAGCAAGAAGAGAACACTTAACACTGAGGGGGCTCACTGCTAGTTGTCCGCCAACGTAAAAGATAAGCGTTTCCTTTGGAATTCGAGAGTTACGTTGGTCGGTGATCCGGAGGGCTCAACCTGAAAAACCCCTTAAACCTGCGGATAACGCGTAGGGTGAGTTTTGCGGTGCCGCCGCATCACCCCCCGCCCGCGCTTTGACAAAAGGATGGAGGATAGGCCTGCTACTGACCAGGAATCCGTGAGCCTAGTCGTGGGTGGGCGCGGCAGGAATCCATCGAGCCTATACACCCTTTCTCCAGCCTGGGTCACTGTTCTTCTTGGTGCGGATGGTCAGGGAACCATCAGGGTTGATTCGCTCGTGACAGGCCCAGCGGACCGGCCGACGCACGCCCTTGACTTCAAGTTCGGCGCGCAGAGTGATCTGCTGTCCGTCCATACCTTTGGGGAGGATGAGGGAGCACTGCCGAAGCTGGCCGGCGCGGGGTTGGCCCGCATCCAGATTGCCTCCGACCTTGACTCGACCGTCAGCACTCTCGGCGTAGATGCCTAGAATTCCCGGGACTCCTGCCACACCATCGTTGACAATGCCCAAAATCAGCTCGGTCGTGTCGTAGCGTTTTCTCTGCCAAATCAACGATGGGCGCACGCGATAACCGAGCCTTTGCTCCATGGCGCGGAGTGAGTCAGGGTACTTCTCATAGTAGCGACCAATATTGCCGGCCTCAGTCCAGAGGGCAAAATAGTTCGTGCCGATGTCCAGCGCATGAAAACCGGCGCATTCCCGATAGGGCAGGTCCAGCGGGCCCCCAATCCGATGGGGGTAGTCATCGCTGGGTTGAACTTCGTTATCCTGGCCGACAAATGCCAGCATCGAAGCCGACAGCTTGGCCAGGCAAGCCTGCTCTTCGGGCGCGTCTTCGGGGAGCACATAGTGGCGATTTTCACCGTCTTCCATAATGACGGCGAGCCAGGGGGGACGATGGCTGAGTTCCTCGATCTGGATCGGCTCGTCCATGATCAGACTGTCGGAACGCAACCAGCAACCGGAACGGACGGCCAGATCCTGCACCTCGCGGTTGCCCACATTGCTGATGTCGGGCTGGGTGTTGACCGCCAGAGGAGTCTTCTTCCAAATGTCGATCTGTAAGCGCGTCATCTGAACGAAGGTCTTCTCTGCGGTCAGGTAATCGGGAAACGGATTAGGCAGATCGTTGGTGTGGCCTTCCCCCCAAAAGCCGTACATCATTAAGTCCATGTATTCCAAGTGCGGGTCGCCACCGAAGCGTGCGGCAAGCAGTTCATTCAAATCGGCAAAGGCCTTTTGAAACTCGGGGGAGTCGTATCGCGGTTCGAAGAAATCAAAGCTGTTCTGGTGCTCGTGCGACGCGTGGCCTAGGTTGACGAGGGGAACTTTCTCGCGCACGAAGTCCGGCATGGCGAGCTTTTGCGGCTGGACGTTCGGGCTGGACAGCTGGATTCGGAATCCTACCCCTAAATTGTGACGCTTGGCTGCGTCGAAGGTAGCGTCCCAGACAGGGGAAAGTTGCAGCTTGCCCGGACCTGCATGCACGTCTCTCCAGTCGCATCGAATATAGAGCACATCCACGAACGGCAGGGACGCCATCTTTTCGATACTTTGCTCCAGAGTCTCTTTGCCGCACTGCACGGGGAGTGCCGGCCCGTTTTCCTCCCAGGTGTAGCCCACTAAGCCAGTTCCGAAGTTCCGGATGTGAACGCGAGAAGGCTGCGTTACAAAAATCGTAAACCAGCCTTCATCCTGAGCAATGCCGAACGGTCCTTGGTCCAGCCGATTGGTGACGGGTGGGCAACCAAAGTCATAACCCTCCCATAGATGGTCAGGGACGTCCGCCCACAACCGGCGAGGCGCAAGGCTGCTCGCCCCTGCCAGGACTGCACCCGCCTTCATGAAATCCCGCCTGCGCACAGTGCTTACCTCCTTGGGATTGCCCCAGATCGCGGTTATTAAACGCCATGATGGAGGTTAGGACGCAAAGTGAGTGAGCCATCATCATTCAGTTTCTGGTGGCAGGCCCACCGCACCGGGTAACGTATGCCTTTCACCTCAATCTCGGCTCGCAGCTTCGAGCCCTCCCATTTGGTCCCGGGGGGCAGCACAAACTGAGCCTGCCGGATCTTTCCAGGTAAGGGATATCCTGGATCCAGGCAACCGCTCTTTCGCGCCTTTCCATCCTCGCTCTCCACGGTCACTCGCAAGACGCCCGGTACACCAGCGATGCCATCGTTGGCGAAGCCGATAATCAGTCCCAGGTACCCCGTGTCTTCATAGCTCCAGATCAAGGACGGTCGAACCCGGTAGCCAACTCGACGATTAATCCGGTCGAACCAGGTTGGGTATGCCTGGTAGTAGCTCATCAGGTTCTGGGCGCTGATCGCGTGGAAGTTCCAAAGCGACCAGTAATTCGCTCCCACATCCATGACATGAGCAATGATGTTGTCGGACGGCGATATGCCTTCGCGCTCAGTGTTTGGATCCGGAGGCTTGCCGGGGACGCCCTGTTCGATCATCACGGCGATCCAAGCTGGACGGTTGCTCAGGGCCTCAATCTGTTCATTCTCGATGAAGATCGTGTCGCTGCGAATCCAGTTGTTGCTGCGGACGGTGCGGTCCAAAACCTCTGAATTGCCTACCCGGCTGTAATCGGGCTGGGTGTTGGTCATCAAAGGGGTCTTGGTAAAGTGCTCTAACTGAACTTCCAGCATGTTCACCCAGGTCCGCTCTGCGGTTGGGTAGTCGGGAAAAGGATTATTGAGGAAGGGCCAGGTGTGACCTTCACCCCAAAACCCATAGAAGAAGGTATCGATGAACTCGATGACCGGACTTCCGTTGTATTCCGCCGCCAACAGGCCGACCAGTTCATTGAATGACTGCTGGAAAAAAGGATGGTCATAACGGGGCTGATAGCGCGAATAGGGGTTCTTCATGAATCTTGCCGCCGCCGTGCTTGCTTCCTTGGGGTCGGGAACCAGCTCTACCGTAGGAACTTTGTCGAGAATGAAATCCGGAAGTGC
>Ga0187778_10000708_pt1 | contig 23713 bp, 18 predicted proteins | sample 1015_Q2_SP5_20_M_FD_132418 | JGI IMG/M metagenome (GOLD analysis project Ga0187778, IMG submission 132418) | Tropical peat soil microbial communities from peatlands in Department of Meta, Colombia - 1015_Q2_SP5_20_MG | ecosystem: Environmental > Terrestrial > Soil > Wetlands > Peat | place... | reverse complement strand
TACTACGAGCGAAGAAACCGCCACCAACAAATCGAGTTCGTCAGAAAAAGAGCGGCCCAACTCGGCCTACAAGTCACCCAACTCCATGCTTGAACCATCAATCCAAGAAGTTTCTGGAGAGTTGGGTAACTGGACATTTTGCTCCAAGTACGAACATGGACGGTAACTGTTAATCAGGACTCGTACGCTTTGCTTCCGAATAGCCGACTTACCATCAAGGAACAACCAAAAGGCGCTGCATGGAGTGCAATGGAGAGGTCTCGCCAGTTATTGGGTTACGAGTGCGCTCTGCTTTCGTCTTTCCCGTAAGAGTGCCAGCAAAATTGCGCCGATGAGGCCGACAATGACAACATCCGTAAAATGGCGATGAACGCCGTGCTGGTGTGCTTGCACAGTTTGGATGGCCATTACCGAAGCATGGGCCAAGCTCTGGCACGCGGCGAAGGCAATCAGGAAGCGATGCGACGAGGGCTTTCTGGCAGCCAGCAGCAGAAAGGGACCGAGAGCGATAAACCAACTGAGAAACATCGGGTCGCACTCGTTTTTCATTTCCAGAAGCCACTTGGAATGCGCTAGATCGGTGTATAGCGGATAAATCAGGGCGACGTAGAAGAGGCCCAAGAGTCCCACGGCGACCTGCAGCATACGTTCGCGTTTCACGATGACCTCCTAAGGAAAGCTACCCGCGCCGGAACGGATGAGCCGAATGTCGGGATACCCCGCATTTTGAGGCGCATGCTTCGTATATCTCGTCCTGCTCGCGCCGTCAATCGCGGACCAGCCTTATTTTGGGCCAATCACGAGCAAACAGGAAGTAATCCAACTTGCCTGATAAGTGCGCTGATAGCGGTGGCGGCTTCCTGTAGAAGTGTTCATGAATGGTCACATGGGGTGTGGGCCGGCGAGAGCTGTCGGGAGAGCAGATGGTCATGAGATTTTCGAGGGCGGAGTTTCCGGGATAGGCCGAAGGGCTTTGAACAGGAACGTACGTTGGGCGGCCGCGGTTGCCGCAAAATGTTCTGCGTGGCAGCGTTGATTGCCGTTGCGGGGCCAAGGATCGTGCGGGCGGGGGGAAGGATATCACCTGCTGGGGAGGGGTATCACCTGCTGAAGAAATGGAGTTTTGGGGCGAACTGTGTGCGCAGCTCGGTCAAAAGCGCCGACCTCGTGGCCTAATCAGCCGATTAATTCATGTTGCCGAATCCGTGCTTAGAGCGGCAGAGTTTGCAGTAGGTCGGAGGTTCGGTATTGTCGACGCGATGCTTGATGGGCTTGAGGGTGCGCAAGTAAGCGAAAATCGTTTTCAGGTCGTTGTCGCTGAGGTTGCGAAAATATCCCCAAGGCATGGCGTTGGAGAGCAGCCGGGCCTTGACCTTTCCGGTGCGAATGGCTTCGATGAACATGCGTTCGTCAAAATAAGAAATGCCCGAGGGATCGGGAGTCAAATTGAGGCTGGCGACGGTCGGTCCAAACGGCCCGATGAACAGGTTGCCGCCCGCAAACTCGAGTCCCGGCAACGGGTTGAACTTTTCATCGATCGGAGTGTGACAGAGGTCGCACTGGCCCACGGTAACGAGATATTGGCCGTATCGGACAGGGTCTGATCGGTCGGCGTCGGGCACGTGCTCGACAGGGGGAAGAGGCTGCAGCGTCTGCTTGATTTCTTCCGGAAGCACAGACTTGGGCCGTTCGATGTGCACCGGCGCCAGGGAACGCTCATAAACAATGACCGAGGCCAAGTCTTCGTCAGAAAGATCTCGAAAGTAGCTATACGGCATAAGGGTGCAGAGCGTGCGACCGTCGTGACCAATTCCCTGGCGCAAGGCGCGAACGAAATCCGAGTCCTTCCACTTACCAGCTCCGTACTCCGGATCGGAAGAGATATTGGGCGCCACGACGCGGTAGGGTAAAGGAATCAGGCTCTCTTCCGGAGGGAAAATGTTTCCTCCCCCCTCTTTGCCAGGGAGGGGCTGGCTGCCGCGATTCTTCCAGTCTATTTCGGAATGGCAAAGGGGGCAGTGCGCCAAACCTTCGACTAAATATTTCCCCCGGGCGAGGCGCTGCGGCGTGCGTGGGATAACCGCAAGGTCGAGCACCGAGGGAGAAAGCTTTTCGGAAAGCGGTGGTTTGGAGGACCGGCATCCCAGGGTGAGGACAGGAAGAGTCAAGAGGGTAACGCTGAGGAGGCGCTGAGTCTTCACGGGAGCAGGCCACATTGCGTTCGGTCGTTCGAATTAGAGAGTGGCTCGGGCCGATAAATGCGGTCCTTTGTCCCACAATTGGTGGGAACAGTCAATCCTGATATGTCAAGCCTTGGAGTGGGGATGCGGAAGAAGAAAACAGCACACGCGCCTTTACCAAAAGACGGAAGGAATGCACCTCCGCTCGACATAGAGATCGAGGGACAGTCACCGTCCAAGGCGCGGAGAAGGATAGAATCCGCCCCGGAACCCAGGGAACCGAAAAGGGGCGGGCCGGCGCGATGGGGAGCGCGCCGGCCCGGTTGGTACGGGGGAACGGGCGGCTGGCAGGAAGGGGCACTTTCCCGCGCAGCCGCCAGGGGACGCTGAGGTCAGTTCACGGTTAAAGTGGTGGACGCGGATTGACTACCCTTTGTACCCGGGACACCCAGGGTCACAGTGATGGTGGTGGTGCCGGCGGCCAGACCGGTTGCCAGGCCGGAAACGGGGTCGATGGAGGCAACCCCCGGGCTGCTGCTGGTCCAGTTGGCAGCTTTGCCAAGCGGAAGGGTTGGGAGGGGTACAAGGGAGCTGTTCCAGTTCCCGTTGCCAAGCTCTGCCAGGGAGTTGTCGCCCCAGGCTTCGACCCTGCCGTCAGCTAACAGAGCGAGGCCCGATTCGTTGCCGAGCGCAACCGAAGTCACGCCGTAGAGGGTCGGGACGTAAGTCGGAGAAGAGGAAGAAACGGTCGAGTTGTTGGCTAGCTCGCCGTAAGTATTGTCGCCCCAGCAGTACAGATTGCCGTTGGCGGTGACGGCGCAGGCGGAAATCCAGCCAGCGGCAACGGAGGTGACGCCGCTCAGGTTGGGGACCGGCGTTGGGCCAATGACAGAGTAAGACGTATAGCCAAGGCCGAGCTGGCCATTCTCGTTGTAGCCCCAGCACTGCACGGTTCCAGTGAACTGGGTGGCGCAGGAGAACATATCGCCGGCGGATATGGAATTAACGAAGGCTAGGTTGGGGACGGTGACAGGGGCCTCATATGGGTCGCTGGAGACACCAAGATCATACTCAATGTTGTTACCCCAGCAGGTGACATAGCCGTTGGCGTAGAGGCCGCAGGTGTGGTTGTAGCCAGCGGAGATGGCGGAGAGTTGGGAGACGTTGGCGACGGGAATGCCACAGCCAACTTGGTTGACGTTTGCGGGGGCGCAATTCTGGAAGCTCTCGTTCTGGCCCCAGCAATCCACCGTTCCATCGTAAATCAGAGCACAAGTGTGATTCCCGCCAGCAGAGATGGCGATGGCCTGAGTGACGTTGCCTACCCCAAGGGGTTGGAGCATGCATGGGTTGTATTGTCCGCAGCCAGGAAGCGAGGAGTACGTATCGTGTCCCCAGCAGGCGACAGAGCCGTCGGCCATCAGGGCGCAAGTGTGGTTCTGACCCGCGGCAAGGTCAATAATGTGGGTGAGGTCAGCAACCGGCGTCGGAGCAGCGTTGTAGGTGGCGTAGTTGGTACCGTTGCCAAGCTGTCCGTCAGGATTGCTCCCCCAGCACACAGCGGTACCGTCACCGAGGAGTGCGCAAGAATGAAGCTGACCGCTAACGATCTTGCGGACGCCGGCATCGGGGATGAAATCGCCGAGGACGGAAGTGGGTGTATAGGAAGTAGCAGTGGTGTTGTCACCCAATTCGCCTAAGCCGTTGTAACCCCAGCATTGCACGGTGCCGTCGGCAATCGTTGCGCAGGTGTGAAGGCCGCCGGCGGACACGCTGGTAGCGAAACTCAAATTGCTAACGTTGACGGGAGTGGAGAGCGAACTGACGGTGTTGCCATTTCCTAGCAGGCCGTCGTAGTTGTATCCCCAGCATTGAGCGGTGCCTGAATAGAACACTGCGCAAGCCTGATAGCGGCCCGCAGCGATGGATTTGGCTCCAGTGAGTCCGTTGATGTAGTTGGGGGTAATGGAGTTGACCAAGTCACCCCAGCACATGACCTCGCCGTCGGAATCGAGGAGGGCACAGGTGTGATTGCCGCCGGCCACGAGAGCCTTGGGGTTACCAATCAAGGCCTGCACGGGAGAGCTGGAGTTCGTGGTGGTGTTGTTGCCGAGCTGCCCTTGGGCGTTGTCGCCCCAGCAATAAATTGTCGCGGTGACTTCCAGCACGCAGGTATGGTACAAGCCAGCGGCGATGGAGGAAACAAAACTCAGGCCCGGGATTTGAGTCGGCAAAGACGCATAGTTGGTGCTCGGGTTTGAGAAACCGAGCTGCCCGTAACCATTGCTTCCCCAGCATTGCACGCTTCCGCCGGAGAGAACAGCACAGGTGTGGAGGTAGCCTGCGGTAATGTTCACTGCAGAACCGCCCAGGTCTTTCACGAAGGTGGGGACGGTCGAAGAGTTAGTGTTGCCATTGCCGAGCTGGCCATAATAATTGTATCCCCAGCATTTCATCTGGCCGTTCAAGAGCAGGGCGCAGGTGTGGTAGCCGCCGGCGGCGAGCGCGGTTACGTTGCTCAGTCCAGTGACAATTACGGGGGTGTCGGAACTAGCGGTAGTTCCGTTTCCGAGCTGGCCATAATAGTTGTACCCCCAACATTTCACGGTGCCGTTCAAGAGCAGCGCGCAAGAGTGATAGTAACCGCTGACGACCATGCGGGTCTGCTGCATGGGCAGCATTTGGCTGTTGTTGTTGAGGCCGAAGAACTGCAGGCCCGCTCCCGGGGCAATCGTTTGATTGACCGGCGAGACGGTTTGTGCAAGAGCTGCGGGGTTAAGTCCCAAACTGCCGAGCAAAATGATTCCCAGGATTCCGATCAGGCGAGAAAGGTGATTGGTTTTCATGTGCGTGCAGCCTCCGTTCAAGTGGGACAGTGAGTTGTTTTTGTCCTACCGGGAATACGGAGGAGGGGCCGGAATGGAAGAAAAGAATCTGAGCAGCCGGAGAGTTCTAAGGCCGCCCGTAATGAGGGTGGTCCCAGGGCCCGCCTGGGGGAAGCGCTGGGTATGGCCTTCCTGAAGAAGCATTCATGTTGGATTGGGGACCTTGTGGTAGGTTTTGCCGACGGGATGATCAAACGGAGGGGATTTCCATGAGACTTTCAAGCGAGAGGCTTTTGAGTGTGGGGCTGAGACCCGCTGCGCTATGTGTGGCTGCGATGTTGCTGGCTGCGTTGGCGGCGCGGTCAGGGGAGGGGTATCACCTGCTGAAGAAATACAGTTTTGGTGCGGCGGAAGGGGCGACTAGGGAGTATTTCGACTACATCACGGTGGATTCGGCGGCGCGGCGCGTGTATTTGTCGCACGGGACGGAGATCAAAGTGATCGACGCGGACAGCGGCAACGTCGTCGGCACGATCACGGGCTTGAAGCAAGATCACGGCGTGGCGGTCGCGAGCGAGTTTGGAAAGGGGTTCGTCACGGATGGAGCGCAAGGAAAGGTGATTATTTTCGATTTGAAGACGCTGAAGGTGACGGGTGAAGCGAAGGCGGACAAGGACGCGGACAGCGTGGCGTACGATCCGGCGTCGAAGCGGGTTTTTGTGATGAATGGCGATCCGCACAGCTCGACGGTGGTGGATGCGAAGAGCGGCGAGGTGGTGGGGACGATTGATCTGGGGGGCGGGCCAGAGTTCGCGGTGGCGGATGGCAAGGGAACGGTTTTTGTCAACATTGAAGACAAGGCCGAGCTGGTCGCGATCGATTCGAGCACGCTGAAGATCAAGTCGCGCTGGCCGCTGGCGCCAGCGGGAACACCCACGGCGTTGGCGATGGACGCGGCGCACCGGCGGCTGTTCAGCGCGGGGCGCAACCCACAGAACCTGGTGGTGCTGGATGCGGACAGCGGGAAAGTGGTTCAGTCGTTCCCAATTACGGGAGGCGTGGATGCCGCGGCGTACGACGCGGAGACAGGAATGATTTTCGTCTCGACACGCGAGGGATTTATCCACATTTTCCACGAAGATTCGCCAGATAAGTTCAGCGAAGTGGAGAAGGTGAAGACAGAGTTTGGCGCAAAAACGATGGGGCTGGACACGAAAACGCATAACTTGTTCGTGGATACAGCGGATTTTGGGCCGCCGCCCGCGCCGACGGCGGAACGGCCGCATCCGACGGGTGCGCCAATTCTGGGGACGTTTCACGTGCTGGTGTATGGGAAATAGGCAGTTCCGAAACAGAAATTAGAAATTCGAAAAGCGAAATTCGAAATTCGGAAGAGAGAGCAGCGTCGGGCTGCCGCATTCCATAGCAAAAGCGCTGGCAGCAGAGAGTGGCTATTTGTTGGAGCCGCGCTCGCGAGCTTTTTTTCTGTAATACCAGATTTGCGAGGCGGCGAACCAGTGGAAGCCGCCGGTATCAAGCACGGCCAGGATTGTGCCGGCGATGCGCGCCCAGAGAGGCATGTCTACATCAAGATGTCCTTTTGGCCCGCTCACGTGAACGTGCGCATGCGATGAGAACAGACAATAGAGAAGAAGCGCAGAACCAATAAGTGGGAAGCCAGAGACGTTGCGGTATTCAGCTTCGCGTCCGCGGAGGCGATAGAGAGGACGCGCAAGAAACTGAGGTAGAAATTCAACGCACAGATGAACGCACCGAGGCAGGCAGGAAACAGTAGAAGGCGATGCCTAGGATTTCTCTCCAAGTGGTGTGGGCGGACACGGCGAGGCGTTCCTTTGGGGATAAGGTTAGCACGGGTAGAAGTGTGAATCTCGCCCTCCACGAGAGGAAGGCAAAAGCAGATCCTTCCGCCGCAGGCTGTGGCCGCCGCAGCCTGAGGTCGGGATGACAATTGTGTGAAATGATTCGCGACGGGGCGTCGGCCTGAACGTCTGAGTCAGAAGCTGGAGGGCGCAGCATGCTGCGCCCCTACAAAGGAAAAATTCAGGCCCTGTCAGAAGCTGGGAGGGCGTTCGGAGGCAGCGGCGAAGGCGCGTTCCAGGGCGATGCCGGCGCGACAGAGGGTGCCTTCGTCAAAAAGGCGGCCGATGAGCGTGACGCCGTGGGGAACACGGCGAGGCGGAGAAAATTTTGGAAGCGGATTGTGCGCGTCGGGGGCCCAGTCGGAGCGAGCTTCGGCGACTTCGACAAAGCCGGCGCGCAGCGTGAGCGAAGGATGGCCGGTGTTGTTGGAGATGGTGAGCATTTCGTCGCGAAGGGAAGGGACCAAGAGCAAGTCGACGTCAGAAAAAATGCGCGCCATTTCCTGACAGACTTTGCGGCGGAAGCGGTCGGTTTGTACGAAATCAACGGCGGAAAGAAAGCGCGCTTGGCGGAAGAGATTAGGCCAGGAGTCGTGCGTTTGCATTTTGAGCTGATCGTCGGCGTGGGAAAGCGTGAGTTCTTCGAAGGCGGCGGCTCCTTCGGCGAAGAGATTGAGATTGAGCGTGCCGTAGGGCCAGTCGGGGAGAAAAACTTCAACGGGGACCATGCCGAGCTTTTGGAGGGTGTCGAGAGCGGCGCGATCGACATCGGTGGCGGGAGCCTCCTTCATCCATGCGGGGAAGTAGCCAACGCGAAGACCCTTGACGGGAGCGGCGGAATCGAAATCGAGCTTGCTGGGAACGCTGGAGACGTCGCCGGGATCAAGGCCGGAGATGGCTTGGAGAACGAAGAGAGCGTCTTCGACGGTGCGAGTCATGGGGCCGAGCTTGTCGAGCGACCAGCACAGGGTCATCGCGCCGGTGCGCGGAACGCGACCGTAAGTGGGGCGAAGACCAGTGATGCCGCAGCGCATGCTGGGGCTGACGATGCTGCCGCCAGTTTCGCTGCCGATCGAGAAGCCGACAAGGGCCGCGGCGGTGGCAGCACCTGGGCCGGCGCTGGAGCCGGAAGCGCCTTCTTCGAGCAACCAGGGGTTCATGGTTTGCCCGCCGAACCAAATATCGTTGAGGGCGAGCGCGCCGAGACTGAGCTTTGCGATGAGGACGGCGCCGGCGTCGTGCAGGCGTTGCACGACGGTGGAATTTTGAGCAGGGATGCGATTGCGAAACGGTTCGGCGCCGTAAGTGGTGGGGATTCCGGCGGTATCGAGAAGATCTTTACCGCCCCAGGGGATGCCATGAAGCGGGCCGCGATATTTTCCGGCGGCGAGTTCGGCGTCGGCGCGTTTGGCCTGCGCGAGCGCGAGATCATGCGTGAGAGTGATGACGCAGCGAAGCTTCGAATCGAATTCCTCGATGCGGCGGAGATAAATGTTGGTGAGGCGTTCGGACGTGAGTTTGCGCTGCTCGATCCAGCGCGAGAGTTGAGTGACGGGAGCAAAAGCTATGTCGGCGTCGTTGGAAGGGAGCGGGCCGGGATCAGTGTCGGTGCGGGCGAAGCGATCTTGCTGCGGTGCGGCGTGCTGGCCGGGGAGGACTGAGTCGTAGCGGGAAAATGGAGCGACCGTAGGTTCGAGCGGGACGCTGCGCGGGCCGGCGCGGCGTTCGAGGAGGGCGGACATAGTTACGCGCCAAGAGTTCGCGGCTTGCGTGCGATGACTGGGGCTCAATTCGACGCGCGTTAGTTTTTCGGCCTCGGCAAATGTGGTGGCGGAAACTTCTGGGCCAACGGCGGGACCCGTGCCGAACGCGGAAGGCGCGCCGGGAGGCAGTTGCGAGGGTTCTTGAGCGTCGGCATTGAGAGAAACCGCCGTGCCGAGAAGGCTGAGAGAAGTTTGAGCGAGAAATTTTCTGCGAGAGTTTAGCATGAGCCCTCCGAAGGCCGTTCCAACTTGCGCCGCCCAGGTTTGTCCAGGCTTTGGCCGAGAGCGACGGCACAAGCGCAAGCATTGTAGCTGAGTCCCGCAGAGGAGAAAGTAACGCCACTATAAATTTGAGCGGCAAAAGCCTCGTGGCTCGGATGAGCGGGAATTTCAGAGTAAACTGGGGGCACTACGGAGACCCGAGGAAAGGTCCGCACGATGAAAGCCAGGTCTATTCTTACTGTTTTGTTTGCAGTAGTTGCGTTGCCATGCCGGAGCCAGACTCCGCCCAAGGCGACTTTCGTTTCTCTTACAGAGGCGCAGCCAAGCCTCGCCGTGTATGGGGATGCGCTTCCGGAGGAGTTGCGCCGCACTAAGCCGCTGGACGAAGCCGGCTGGGCAAAGTGGATTCAACAAAGCGATCAAGAAGTCCGCAAGCGGCTCATCCAGGGGCAAGAAGATACGTTAAGCAATTTGCTCCGCTTCGGCGTGACCTACACCAAAGAATATCGCATCGACGACGAGTACCTGCCGAAGTACGGAGAAAGCTCGCTGGTGAACTCATTTGCGGAGAACCGCGCGAACGACCTGGTGAAAGCGCTGGCTTCACCGCAAGCGAAAGAAGGGTTCCGCGAGATGCGGGGGTTTGTCGAGAAGCAAGGCTACTCGTTTCAGACTCCCGCTGAACGGCTGCGAGTGAAGAAATATTTGCTCGCGAATCTCGCGCGGCTGCGGGAAGACTTCCTGAAAGCTCGTTCCGAGGAAGCGCGAGAAAACCGCTGGCAGGCATTTGAGCAGCGCGGCATTTCTCTGGATACGAATCTGTGGCCAGACTACAGCGTTGATGCGCACCTGCGGGCGCTGCTCGAAAAAGGCGTGTTAAAGCCCAGCAGCATCCGCAAAGTCGCCGTCGTGGGTCCGGGCTTGGATTTTGTGAACAAGCAGGAGGGATATGATTTCTATCCTCCGCAAACGATCCAGCCGTTCGCGGTGCTGGACACGCTCTTCCGCTTGAAACTTGCCGACCCCGCAACAGCGGAGTTGTACACGCTCGATATCAGCTCGGACGTGAATTTGCACATCGAACGGATTCGCAAGGAGGCTGCGGCGGGAAAGCCCTACGTGCTCGAATTGCCGTGGTACTCGGCGGGGCGCTGGACGGAAGAGTTTCGCGCGAAATTCGTGTCCTACTGGGAGAGCCTGGGATCGGCAATCGGGCAGCCCGTGTCGGCGGTGAAAGTGCCGGAAGGAGCGGGAGGAATTGATATTCGCGCGATCGAAGTGCGGCCGGCGGTTGTGAAGCGAGTTACGCCTCTCGATTTGAACATTGTGTACCAGCGATTGGATTTGGCGCCGGAGGAGCGTTTTGATCTCATCATTGGGACGAACGTGTTCATTTATTACGGCGCATTCGAACAGTCGCTCGTGCGGTTGAATGTGGCCCGGATGCTCAGACCAGGCGGGTTCCTGCTTTCGTCAGAAAAGCTGGCGGACCGAATCGAAAATGGCCTTGCAACGGATTTGACGACAGAGATCACCATGACTGGGCCGCCGGTCATGACGGACTACATCTTCGGATACCGGCGAAATTGACTTTCGTCCGCGTGTTTCCTCCCGCCTGGAGTTCCCGCTATTTGTTTAAGAGCGGAAGAGAACGGACTCGCGCTGGAACGTTTTAACAGCGATGAAAAGTGCCGCGGCGGCATAGACGCAGCTCGACAGTAAAATGAGCAGGATGTAGTTCCAATGAAAAGTCCCCGCGACAATTTCCTTGCAAACCAGGCTGGTGCTGAGGATGGGAACGAGAGCGAGCTTGGGAGTCAGCTCAAAGCCTGGCAGAAGAGAAGCAACGGCCGGAATGACCACGATGAAAGTCATTGGGGTCAGGTAGCTCTGGGCTTCCTTGTAGCTCTTGGCGAAGAGAGCAATGGTCAGCAAAGCTGCGGCGAAAAGCACGGCCAGCGGCAGAGCCATGAGGAACACAGACAGAACAGTTTGCAAGCCAATGTGTAGCTGGAAAACAGCTGCGTCCTTTTTTGCCATCGCGCCGGAGTTGCCCACAAGGTAGAAAGACGTGCCCATGGAGATGACGGAAAGGATGGCGGTCGAGAGAGATGCGGAGAGCACAAGAAAAAATTTGCCAAGCACAAGATCCACGCGCGATAGGGGGCTCGAGAGGATGGTTTCCATAGTGCCGCGTTCTTTTTCTCCGGCAGTCAGATCGATGGCGGGATAGATTGCTCCGGTCATCGAAAGAAGGATAACCATATAGCCGAGGAGGCCACCGAGAGCCGCGCCGCTGACCTTTTCGGGCGGCGCGACGTTCTCTTTTTTCACCTCGAAGGGCTTGAGGATGGATCCGGGCAGATTCCGCGACGCTAGCCGACTGGAAACGACGGAATCGCGATAATCATTGAAAAATTGTTCGACGTGATTGACACCAAAGGAAGACTTAATCTCTCCCTCGTAATAGTAGATGCTGACAGTCTGTGGCTCACCTTTATTCAGAGATGAATCAAATCCCTTCGGTACTTCGACCGCGGCCCGAATCTCTTTCTCGGTAATCTGCTTCTTGTAGTCGCTCGTGGAAGGAACAATTTCCAGCTCGCTGTCTTTGCGAAGCTTTTCGAGGAGTTCAGGAGAATCCTCTCCGCCAATGACCATCACTTTCGCTGCTTCTTTTTCCGCCTTACCCATCATTATAGCCATCAGAGAGGTCATGCCGACCATCAGGACGGGGAATGCAAGCAAAGGAACAAGAACAGTGGAGATGAGAGTGCGGCGGTCGCGGAGCCATTCGGTCAGTTCCTTGTGGTAGACGATACTGACGTTACGTATGTTCATTTTCCCTAAGCCTCCGCCTTGGAAAGGAGCGGACCGACGACCTTGACGATGATTTCTTCAAGGTTATGTTCCGAATATTTTTCACGGAGCCTGGAGACTGTTCCCTCTTCCAGGAGCTTGCCGTCATGGATGATGCCGATGTGGTCGCAGAGCCGTTCCACTTCACTCATGATGTGAGTGGAGAAGATGACAGCCTTGCCGCGGTCGCGGCATTCGCTGATGAAATTAATGATGGTGCGGGCCGTCATTACGTCGAGGCCTGTGGTAGGTTCGTCGAAGATCATCACGGGCGGGTCGTGAACCAGCGTGCGGGCGATGGAGGTTTTCTGCTTCATGCCGGTGGAGAGCTTGTCGCAGCGGCGGTCGCGGAAGCCGTTCATCTCCAAACGATTAAAGATTTCGTCTACGCGCTTTTTCAAGGTGGCTTCGTCCAGGCCGTTTAAGCGGCCGAAGTATTCGACGAGCTCCTGTGCGGTGAGCCGAGGATAAAGCGCAGTAGCGGTGGAGAGAAATCCAACATTGGCGCGCACTTTTTCCGGAGCTTCGACGACGTCGTAGCCACAAACGGTGGCGGTGCCGTCCGTGGGTTCGAGGATGGTGGCGAGCATGCGCAGCGTCGTAGTTTTGCCGGCGCCGTTGGCGCCGAGCAAGCCGTAAATCTGGCCCGGTTTGCAGGTGAAACTGACGTTATCCACGGCGCGGATTTCGCCGCGCTTTTTGTCTTGGAAGCGCTTGGACAGGCCACGAGCTTCGATCATCGAACAAACCCCCAATGGCGGTACGGAATAGAGGACACAGAGCGTTCAAAGTGTACTACGCAAACGCGGGAAGAAATATTACAGCGGATGGTGGGTCAGCCCTTGTGACAGGCGGGGCACTGTTTTGCATCAAATCTATCGGGCGTGACACGGAACATGTTGTTGCACTGGATGCACACACGGTGGAGCACCGGGCTTTGTGGTGCTGAAGGTTTGCCCGGTCCCGCGGGGTTCACTGCGGCCACCTGATTCGGGGTAGTTTCGGTGGACATGGCGCGATTCTAGCATGGGGCGGCTGACACGCCAAAGGCGGCTTCCGGCATCCCCGGCAATCGCAGAAGCATCCTTATATACTTGTAAGAGGGGCCGCTTAGGGGGAATCGCCGGGTCTGAACACAGGCCTGGCACAGAGTCGGGGGGCATTTCAAGAACGCTCCGTGGGGTATGGCCCGAGAGAGCACGGAATGCCGAGAAAGCCGCGCCGCCCTTGCCAGAATGAAGTATCTTGGTGCCTTCCCGACGGAGGCCCGGCAAGCCACGGACAAGTAAGAAGAGTGTCGCGCATGGGAGTTGTGCGATTACGCCCGTGGTGGCGCGAAGCGCGGGAGCGCACGGAATAGGAAGCGATGGATCGCAAGCTGCGAAACCGGATCCTGCTCTACCTGCTGATTGCGGGAGTGCTGGCCTATGCGCTGATTGAATTGAGTGGGCAGAAACCTGCGCCGAAGATTTCGGCGGTAACACCTGTGCGCGAGAATCTCGTTTCGTCCATCAGCAGCAACGGCAAAGTCGAACCGATCTCGCCGTACGTGGTGCGCGCGCAACTCGACACATTTGTAGTGAGAGTGCTCGCGAACGAAGGCCAGCAGGTAAAAAAGGGCCAGTTGCTTCTGGAACTGGATGTGAAAGACGCCGCCGCACGGCTGGCGGAAACGCAAGCAAAACTCTTGCAAGCGCAGGACGATTTGCGGGCCGCCAAGGCGGGTGGTCGCGCGGATGAGGCTGCGAAAGCCGCAGGCGACTTGGCCAAGGCGCAAGCGGAACGCGACCGGCTGCAGAAGAATCACGACGCCCTGGTGCACCTAATCGCTCAGCAAGCAGCAACTCAGGAAGAATTGGCGGCCAATGATTTGTCGCTGACCAAAGCGCAAGCGGAAGTCACACGGCTGGCGGCGGCGAAGCAGGAATTCGACCGCGGTGTGAAGCTCGAGACTGACCGTGCGGCCTTGCAAGTGGAGCAAATTCAGCAGGAAGCTGCCGCGTTCGAAGAAAAAGTGCGCCAAGGACGAATCACGGCCCCTGCGGACGGGACGCTGTATGCGCTAGGCAGAGATGCCGCACAGACGCCATTGAAGGCCGGCGATTACGTTCGAGTCGGGGACCTGCTGGCGGAAATGGCTGACCTGCACAAAGTGCGCGTGAGAGCGTTCATCGACGAGCCGGAATTAGGCGCCCTGGAGGAGAACGAGCCAGTGAAAATCACCTGGGACGCGCTGCCCAGCAAGACGTGGACCGGAAAAACCGAGATTATTCCGAAACAAGTGGTGCCCCATGGCACGCGGAGCGTTGGTGAACTGATTTGCTCCGTGAGCAATGACAAGCTCGAGCTCTTGCCCAACATCAACGTCAACGTTCGCATCAACTCAAGAGAGCGGCTCGGCGTGTTGTCGGTGCCGCGCGGAGCGGTGGAAGCTGAAGGAGGGCGCCGCTACGTTTTCGTTGTGAAATCGAATGGACTGGGCGTCGGGAAATCGACGCTCGAAAAGCGCGAGATTCATGTGGGCATCGCAGACGCTACGAACTATGAGGTCGTCAGCGGCCTGCAAGAAAACGAGCTCGTGGCGTTGCCGGGCGACGTTGATTTGCGGGACGGAATGGCTGTGATTGTGGTTACCACGTCTGCGAGCACGCTCCAGGTAAAAGCGAATGTTTAATCGGTGCGCGCCCGCGGTGGTGATCTTGTGCTTGGCCGGTACAGCGCTCGCGACGACAAACGTCAAGCAAGAATCGGAAATGGATACAGGACGCAGGGCTTATGAGGCCAGCGAATACACCAAGGCCATCGAAGCGTTTCAAGCGGCCGCAGCGAAAGATCCCAAAAACAGTGAAGCGCAGTTGTTGCTGACGAAGAGCTACCTGGAATTGCAGGAACATGACGCGGCCATCCGCAGCGCGGAGCGCGCGGTGGTGCTCGATCCGAAGAATTCTGTGTACCACGAGTGGCTGGGAAGAGCGTACGGTGAGAAAGCGGATCACGCGGGATGGTTTTCCGCGGTGTCGCTGGCCAAGAAGGCGGGTAAGGAATTCGAGACGGCCGTGGAGATGGACGGGCGAAATTTCTCCGCGCGCCAGGTTTTAATCGAGTTTGACTGTAGTGCTCCGGGAATCGTGGGCGGCGGTGAAGAAAAAGCGCAGCCGCAGATTCGGGAATTGGCCGCCATGGACGCGGCCGAAGGTCACTACGCGGCAGGGAACTGCCGCCGGCAAAAGAAGGATTTTGCGGTTGCCGACGAGGAATTCACCAAAGCCCTGGACAGCCATCCAAAATCCGCGGAACTGATTTACGACATCGGCGACTATGCAGTACGACGGAGTCAGGCAGAACGTCTGGTGCTAGTGGCTGAGATTGGCGAGCGAGCGGCTCCTGCCGATCCCCGGGGGAAGTTCTACCGTGGCGTTGCGTTTGTCATAAGTAGACAAAAGTCAGACGAAGCTGAACGGCTGCTCCAGGAATACGCGAAAATCGCGCCCAGGCGCAATGCGTATCCGTCGCCTGCAATGGCGCACGTGTGGCTGGGCCGGTTGTACGACGGCCAGAATCGCACCGGCGACGCGGAGCAGGAATTTCATACCGCGTTGCGGCTCGACCCAAAAAACAGACTCGCGCAAGAAGCCGTGAAGAAAATCAAGAAAAATTAGTCTGTTCCTGCCGTCGTGGCGCCGGAGAGGGTCGAAAAAGTTTTCGGAACGAGAACATGGATATTCGCGAGACCCTCTCCGTGGCGATCGACGCGCTCCGCGCAAATAAACTGCGCGCCACGCTGACGTCGCTCGGCGTGATTATCGGCAGCGCTTCCATCGTGCTGGTGGTGACCGTAGCGCTGACCAGCCGCAAATTTGTGCTCTCGCAAATTGAGGCCGTCGGATCGAACCTCGTTTGGGTGGAACTCGTGCACCGACCGGACAAACCGCAACCGCTCAACTACGAGATGACCCTGGACGATCTGGAAGCCGTAAAGACGCTCCCCAACGTGATCACGGTGGCCGGCACACGTGAGCATCCCATGAGCATGACGGTCAACGCGATAGAAACACCGATCAATCTCGTGGGGGTGACGGACGGCTATCAGACGATCCGCAGGCTGCTCATTGTTCGCGGGCGCTATTTCGATTCGGCCGACATGGAAATGCGCAGCAAAGTCTCGCTCATCACGACGCAACTCGCGGAGAAAATCTTTGGGCAGGAAAATCCGATCGGGAGGCCGATTCGAATCGGGGAGCTGACATTTACGGTAGTCGGAGTGTTCCGGGAGCGGGTCGAGACGTTTGGACTTTCGGAAATTCAGGAAAACTCGGTGCTCATTCCGTTCACGCTCATGAAGTATTACACCGGGACGGAGGTCGTGAGCCTGCTGGACGCGCAGGCAGACAAGGCCGAGGATGTGCCAATCGTTGAGCGCCTGTTGGGGCAATTATTGCGAAGCCGGCATCCGGCCGAAGCAGAATATAAGGTGCAGACATTGACGGCGATTTTGGGAGCCGCACGAAATATTTCGCTGGCGTTGACCATCGTATTGATCGTTATCGCGGCGATCGCACTCCTTATCAGTGGCATCGGAATCATGAACATCATGCTGGTGACGGTGACGGAGCGGACCCGCGAAATCGGCATCCGCAAAGCGATTGGGGCAGCACGCAAAGAAATTCTCTATCAGTTTTTGATCGAATCGTTTTTGATTAGCGGCGGCGGCGCGGTGATCGGGATCTTGATTGGCATCGCCATCCCCGTGATCGCGCAATCTTTCTTGCCAGGGAATTTGCGGGTGCCGGTTTCCGAATGGAGCGTAGTGATCGCGTTTGTAGTTTCCTGCTCGACTGGGTTGTTTTTCGGTTACTTACCGGCAAACCAGGCCGCGAGGCTCGAGCCGGTTGAGTCGCTGCGGTACGAATGAAGCGGTTCCGACGCACGTTCCGATATCCATAGAATTTTTGTCACATAGCGAAGGAGCTTTCAAAATGCGACTGCTTCGAAAAATAGCCACTGTTGCCGCACTACTGCTCTTGCTCCAATGCCGTTTGTGGGCGCAGGACAATGCGCCGCAACAGGCCGGACAGAACGCCGGGAGCAATGCTCCCGTCGCGGTGACGCTAAAGCGGGCAATTGAGCTTGCGCTGCAGAACAGCAAAGAAATCCAGTTGGCAAAAATCCAGGCGAGCGTCGCGGATCACGCCGCGGATATCACCAAGGCTCAGTTCATGCCCAATCTCTACGCAGGCTCTGGCGCCGGTTACACGAATGGCATCCCGGAAACTCCTGGCGGGCGGGCGCCTGCGGTTTTTAACGTGACGTACACCGAGCAGGTTTTCAACGAGCCACTCCGCGGCCAGGCCAAAGAGATGCAGGAGCAGGCCAAAGCGCAGAAAATCGCGCTGGAAGATGCAAAAAACAGCGTAATTTCGCGAACGGCGATGGCGTATTTGGAGCTGGCCAAAGTGCGCCATTCCCTGGACTTACTTCGAAAAGAACAAGAAAGCTCAGAAAAGATTTTGCAGGTCACGCAGGAACGCGAAGGGCAAGGATTCGAATTGCCGGTGGAAGTCACAAAAGCGCAGCTTACAAAAGCGATGGTAGTCCATCGAATCTTGCAGCTTGAGGGCAGGGAAGATCAACTGGAAGTGTTCTTGCGATATCAACTCGGGCTTTCCGAATCGCAGGCGCTGGAGGTAACTCCCGAGGAGCTTCCGGGAGAAGCGGATCTCGCAGGCGACAACCTAATTGCTTTGGCCCTGACCAGCAACTCTGGCCTGCTGCTCGCGCAATCCGACGTGCGCGGCAAGGAATTTCGCTTGAAAGGCGAGAAACGAGGATATTTTCCGACGCTCGAACTGGTGAGCGTCTACAGCGTGCTTGCGAAGTTCAACAATTACACTGAATTTTTTAGCAAGTTTCAGCGAAACAATTTCAACGCGGGAATCGACGTGCAGGTGCCGATTTTCAGCGCACACACAAGAGCGGCAATCGGACTGGCGCAGGTGAATCTGGACGCCGCCAAAGTCTCCTTCACGAACAAAAGAACAGAAGTTTCCGCGGAGATTCGGCAGAAAACGCGGCGCGTGCGCGAAATGGATGCCGCCAAAGAAGTCTCCCGGCTGGAATTGCAACTCGCCCAGCAGAACGTCGCCGTGCTGCAAGCGCAGTTTGGGGAAGGGAAGCTGAACCTCCGGGATATGGAGAGAGCCCGGCTGGAAGAAAATGAAAAGTGGATGGCTTATCTAGATGCGAATTTTCAAAAACAGCAGGCGCAGTTGGAACTCTTGAAGTCGGCGGGGCAGTTGGACAAAGTGTGGCAGTGAGCGCGTGACTGGTGACTCGTGATTTGCGACTGGTGAGGCGAGATGCTCGACAAAGATAGTTTGACGGTCTTGAACGAGGCCCTCACCAGACTTGACGAAGGATTTGGCAATCTACCTCCTTTGGAACCTGCCGCTTCGCGTGACGGCTCGCTTGAAGAAGTGCTGCGCGCGACCGCGGAGCGCCTGAAGGACAATTACCCGTACTTTCACCCACTTTATGCGGGACAAATGTTAAAGCCTCCGCATCCGGTCGCGCGAATGGCCTACGCGCTGACGATGTGGATCAATCCTAATAACCATGCTCTCGACGGCGGCCGGGCCACTTCGGCCATGGAAAAAGAAGCGGTCGCGGAGATTGCCGGCATGTTTGGATGGAAGAATTTCCTCGGCCATCTTTGCGGTGGTGGCACCATGGCTAACCTCGAAGCGCTATGGGTGGCGGGCCAACTCCATTTGGGGAAGAAAATTCTCGCCAGTCAACAAGCGCACTATACGCATCAGCGGATTAGTGGTGTTCTGCAATTGCCGTTCGAATCGGTACCTACCGATTCGCGCGGACGTATGGACACGCATGCACTTGCAAAGCGACTGGAGCGCGGCGACGTGGGAACCGTCGTGGCGACGATGGGAACCACCGCGACCGGGTCCGTGGATCCCCTGCCTGAAATCCTCACACTACGGGAAAAACATAAATTTCGAGTTCACGCCGACGCTGCGTATGGAGGTTACTTCAGCTTAGCTGGGAATTTAGAGCGAGAGGCCGAACTGGCATTTGAACGGATCGGCGAAGTGGATTCCATCGTCATCGATCCCCACAAGCATGGACTGCAACCGTATGGTTGCGGATGCGTGCTGTTTCGCGATCCGGGCGTCGGTCGGCTCTATAAGCACGATTCGCCTTACACCTATTTCAGCTCGGCGGAACTGCATCTCGGCGAAATCAGCTTGGAGTGCTCCAGACCCGGAGCAGCCGCGGCGGCTTTGTGGGCGACGCAAAAACTGTTGCCACTCGTGAGGGGCGGCGAGTTCGCGCGCGGATTGGAGCGCGGCAGGCAAGCGGCTCTGGCGCTATTTGAAAAGCTCCGTAAAGATTCGCGATTCATAACAGCGTTCGCCCCAGAACTGGACATCCTTGTCTTCGCCCCGCGCGGGACCAGCGTGAGCCAGTCATCCGCTTTGAGCCGCAAAATCTTTGACGCGGCCGCCAAGCTCAACCTCCATCTGGCGGTGGCCGAGTTGCCGCTGCATTTCTGGGGAGACAATCTTGGCGATGTGCACAGGGACCGGGAAACGCTAACTTGCCTGCGGTCTGTGCTGATGAAGCCGGAGCATCTTGATTGGATCGATCGCATCTGGAAATTGCTCTCCGCGGCTACGGGAGAAGTGCTCGAAGCGAGCTCAAGACTGGCCTAAAAGCTGTCGAGGTCGGTTCGAGTAATTAGCGGAAACTCCGCTCAATGCCGTATTTAGCGATTCGCCGCAAAAATACGCATCTTCACAGAAAGGGTTGGGCCATGCAGGGAAGTCAGGTAGACTAATATATGGACTGAGGCTATTTGAACTCGTCTTGTTGCAGCCCGGATGGGCTGTGGGCGAGGTTTTGGCGTACTAAGAAGCTAGCTTTGTCAGCTTAAAGTGCCACCACTGAGGGTGACGAATGCCGGATGTAATGAAGACATTGTTGTTGAATCCGCCGAGTTTTGAGAATTTTGACGGCGGAGCAAGTTCGCGCTGGCCTGCCACCCGCGAAATCGAGTCCTATTGGTATCCTGTTTGGCTGACCTATCCCGCCGGAATGCTGCCCGGCAGCCGCCTGCTCGACGCTTCTCCCCACAAAATCAATTGGCAGCAAACCGTTCAAATCTGCAAGGACTATGAGTTTCTGGTTTTGTTCACTTCCACCGTCGGTCTCGAAAGCGATATCAAGCTGACTCGCAAGATCAAAGAAGCGAATCCGGGAATGAAAATTGCCTTCGTTGGGCCGCATGGTCACATCAAGCCTGCGGAAACGCTGATGGCCAGCGAAGACATCGATTTCGTGACACGCGGCGAGTTCGATCACTCTGTCGTGGAATACGCGCAAGGCAAACCGCTCAGCGGAATCTTGGGCGTGAGTTACCGCAAAGACGGCAAGATCATACACAATCCCGAACACCCGCAGCTACACACGGAAGAGCTGGACGCGCTTCCGTTTGCATCGGACATCTACAAGCGCGACCTGGAAATCGAACGGTACAACGTGCCGTTCCTGCTGCATCCTTTCATTTCTTTCTACACGACGCGTGGCTGCCCGGCGCTTTGCACCTTCTGCATGTGGCCACAGACCATTTCCGGCCACGACTGGCGCACCCGCTCCACCGACAACGTGGCGCAGGAAGTGAAGCAAGCGCTGGGATATTTCCCGCAGATGAAAGAAATCTTTTTTGACGACGACACTTTCAATATCCGCAAGGATCGCGTAATAGAGCTTTGCGCGAAATTGAAGCCTCTCAAGTTCCGGTGGTCTTCAACGGCGCGCGTGCACAGCGATTATGAAACGGTGAAGGCCATGGCTGATGCCGGCGCACGTCTTTTCATCGTGGGCTTTGAATCCGGCGACGCGCAAATCCTGAAAAACATCAAGAAGGGCGCGACGCTGGAGATGGCCCGCAATTTCAGAAAGCACTGCCGGAAAGTGGGAATCAAAATACACGGCGACTTCATCATTGGCCTGCCCGGCGAGACGAAAGAAACCATTCAGAAGACCATCGAGTTTGCCAAGGAACTCGACTGCGAAACCATTCAGGTTTCTCTCGCTCACGCCATGCCGGGCACGGAATTGCACGACACCATGGCCGCTCAAGGCTTCTTGAAAGTCGAGGCGCTCGCAGATTCGGGAGGCCACCAGTTGCCCCACATCGAGTATCCGCATCTTTCCAAAGCCGAAATGATGGCGGGCGTGAACCAGTTTTATGATGATTATTACTTCCGGCCCCGCGTCGTTTGGCGCATCGTGAAAGACGCCCTCTGGGACAGCCACGAACGCAAGCGCCTCTATGCCGAAGCCACGGAATTCCTGAAGCTGCGCGCCGAGCGCCTGAAGTGGGTGCGCAAAGGCGGCGAGGAATACAACAAACCGATGGTTTCCGTGCCGGGTACATCTTCCGGAAACGACTAAACCGCAAGCATGGCAAGCGAAAGAAGGCTCCGAATCAAGACGCTGGTGATGGTCTTTTCGATGGTTGTGTGCGCTAACGCCGGGGATCTTTTGCTGAAGCGCGGAATGTCGGAGATCGGCCCTGTCCAGCTCACCATTCGCGGCATCGCCGAAGCGTTTCGGCTCATCGTCACCAGCGGCACGGTCTGGGCAGCGATTTTGTTTTTGACCGGATTTTTGGTGAGCTACATGACCGTGTTGAGCTGGGCGGACTACAGTTACGTCATGCCGGCAGGCGCATTTGGTTATGCGGTGCTCACTTTCCTCGCGGTCATCTTTCTCCACGAATCCGTCTCGCCCCGGCGCTGGTTCGGCGTTCTTTTGATCTGTGTCGGTGTTCTCCTGGTTGGCCAAACAAAGCCGCGCACTACCGAAGTTCCTAGTGAGGCGGCGGCGTGATGCGCGTTGTCCTTGTGCTCGCGGTTTTGATTCTTGGTAGCACTGGCGGCGAAATCGCCATCACTCACGGTATGAAATCCGCCGGCGAGCCGGAGCGTTTGCGCCCCCGCGCGCTGGTTCAATTTCTGGGCCGCGCTTTGCGCAACGGCTGGTTCTGGGCCGGTATCCCGCTGATGGCCCTCTCTTTTTATTCCTTGCTCGTCTTGCTTTCCTGGGAGCCGATTAGTTTGGTGATTCCCGCTTCCGCGCTCAGCTACGTTGTCGGAACCATTGGCGCAAAATACATTCTGCGAGAAGATGTGAGCCTGGCACGATGGGTGGGAGTCCTGCTGGTTTGCGCTGGCGTCGCGCTCGTTGCCGCTGGCTGAACGGAATTCCAAGCGACATTTCCTTCATGGCGAATGAGCCTCAATGATGTTGCATGTCGCCGCGTGGCGTGGGGCGCTGCTGCTTCTGGCTGCGGCTCCGCTCGTCTACTATCTGCTCGCGACCATTGCTGCATTGCGATTTTTCCGCCGCAAACGCGCCCGAGTTTTTCCTCCCTACGCTCCACCCGTGAGCGTTCTCAAGCCCGTGCGCGGAATCGACTTCGGTTCTCGTGAAAACTACGCGAGCTTCTGCCAGCAGGACTATCCCGAGTACGAAATCTTGTTTGCCGTGAACGACGAGAAAGATCCCGCTATTCCGCAGATTCAAGAACTGATCGCGCAATATCCGCAACGGCGGATTCGGCTCTTTGTTGGCGCAGAGCACCTCGGCGCCAACCGCAAAGTTAACAAACTCGCCCGACTCGCGCGAGAAGCAAGCCACGATATTCTGGTCCTCACCGATGGCGATGTGCGCGTCGGCCCCAATTTTCTCGGCGAAGTCGTTGCTCCGCTCCAGGACAAAAAAATCGGCGCTGTTACCTCGTTCTACCGTGCTGTCGCGCAAAAAAATCTCTTTTCACAACTCGAAGCTGTTGGCGCTGCCAGCGATTTCTTCCCCGGCGTCCTCATGGCGCAATGGACTGAGGGAATCCGGTTTGCCTTAGGAGCATCTATTGCCACGACGCGCGACTGGCTAGGGAAGATGGGCGGTTTTGAGGCTATCGCAGGCACTCTTGCCGACGACTACGAACTCGGCAACCGCATCGCTAAAGCCGGGGGACAAATTCTTCTGTCACGCGAAACCGTGTGGACCATGTACCCCGCGCAAACATTCCGCACTTTCTGGGACCACCAAGTTCGCTGGGCGCGCACGATTCGCCTTTGTCGGCCGTTTTCTTATCTTGGCTTGCTTTTCACTCAGGGATTGCCTTGGACCTTGCTTGCTGTCTTGCTCGCGTCCTCAAAATGGGCCGCGTTGAGTTACGTGGTCGCCTATGCGCTACTGAGATTTTACGTTGCCTGGACGGTCGGCGTTTGGGGTGTGGGCGATGAAGTTCTGCCCAGCAAACTCTGGCTCATTCCCCTGCGCGATGCCATCCACTTCGTCGTGTGGCTGGCCAGCTTTGCCTCGAATCGCATCCGCTGGGGCAACGTCGAATACACCATTCGGCAGGGCCAAATGGTGCCGCTCAGGGGAAGCGAACCAGCGGGCAATTAACGTCACCATGTGCCCGGCAGGATGAGGCGCAGCCCAGTGATTTTGGCTTCGTGCCGTTGACGCTTTGCCGATTCCCGTTTAGATTAGATAATAAGAATCGTGGCTGTCCCAATCCTCGGGAACGTGCTGCGGTTCGTTTTTTTCCTCTCCACTGCTGGGAGATCGTCCAATTGGTAGGACTCCAGACTCTGGATCTGGCTATCCTGGTTCGAGTCCAGGTCTCCCAGCCAAATTTTTGTCCCATGGAAAGCTGCAGGACTTCCAGCGCGCTGAGGACCATAGGCTCGAAAGTGGTCACCCGACCCAACTGAGAGTAATGGGTACTACGAGCTACCTTTTCCTGTTTCCCCGTCAATCAGGACTTGAGAGGTGAAGATCACTTGCAGCCCAGGTATCGTAATCTAATGCGAGCCTCAAGAGTCCCGCAATCGACGTTATGGAAATGTCGCACTGCGGTATCTCAGCGGGGATAGGTTCTATTGAAGGGT
>Ga0187778_10000706_pt1 | contig 23745 bp, 23 predicted proteins | sample 1015_Q2_SP5_20_M_FD_132418 | JGI IMG/M metagenome (GOLD analysis project Ga0187778, IMG submission 132418) | Tropical peat soil microbial communities from peatlands in Department of Meta, Colombia - 1015_Q2_SP5_20_MG | ecosystem: Environmental > Terrestrial > Soil > Wetlands > Peat | place... | reverse complement strand
GGTGGCGGGGAAGAAGATTGCCGCGCGAGCGGCTTTCGTCTCCCCACAAGCCAACCCCGAACTACATCGCGCGATTCAGGAGCAATCTCGAAACAAGTACGGTTGGGGACAGGGGCTGGTGGTGGAACTGGATCCGGAACCAAGGTAGCGCGGCCCCGCGTCTGCGTTCCTCGAAGAAGGGTCGAAAAGACACAAAGGCCGGAGCAGCCGATCGCTGCTCCGGCCGCGCAGTCTTCGTCTATCCCTTAGGCCGCCAGGGTCTCGACGAAGTGCTCACATAGCGTGGTCTCAACGTTGTACAGTCTCCAGGTGATTGGAGTGGCGAGGTATGGGCGCACGATGTCCTCAACTCTGGGGAACACCTCTCTCTCGTAGCGCTCGGCATCCTTCTTCTCATGCCACAGTGTGACATTGATCATCTTGTCGTTCTTCATCTCGGGAACAAAAGGCAGAATCTCGAGGAACCCAGCCTGTTTCTTCAGTATGGGAAGAACCTCGTTCTTCAATACCTTGATGAACTCATCTCTCTTCTCCATCTTTGGAACAAATTCCACGATGCGGGCAAACATGGGGAAAACCCTCCTCTCTTGGTTGAGTGTTGATCCAAGCTCGGAGGTGCCCGGCCCGGACGCAGGCATCCCGCGCATAGACTTTTCGGATGAACGCACCCTAGGCTTCGAAGAGAATTTTGTCAGTGATCGGTGACTACCATCGATGTGATAAGTTCCATCTCTCGGTCCGTGTGTAAACTGTCAACATGTCGGACGAGATTCTCACAATTCCGCCGCCACCCGCCGATGCTCGGGTTGCCTACGGAACCGATTCCCACCAATTTGGCGACGTCCGCCTGCCGAAAACGAAGGGACCCTTCCCCATCGTGATGAACATCCACGGCGGCTTCTGGCGCGCTAAGTACGACCTGGCTCACGCCGGGCATCTCTGCGCCGCACTCACTGCCCGGGGACTGGTCACCTGGAATATTGAATACCGCCGCGTCGGCGATCCCGGAGGAGGATGGCCCGGCAGCTTCGAGGATATTCGCAACGCTTATCGCTTCCTGCCGCAACTGGCCAAGCGCCATAACGCGGACTTGACTAAGGTGTTGGTAATGGGGCACTCCGCCGGAGGGCAGCTGGCACTATGCCTGGCCGCACACGACCCCTCCGTCAAGAATGTGGTCTCTTTGGCGGGTGTCGTCGACTTGCAGCAGGCCTGGGAGTTGCACCTCAGCAATAACGCCGTCGTGGACTTTCTTGGTGGCACTCCGAAAGAGGTTCCTGAGCATTACCGCGAAGCCGATCCCATGCAGCTCAGCATCAGCCATACCATCACCCAGTGGCTGATTCACGGGGCCGCTGACGACGTTGTGCCCTCTTATTTCAGCCGCGCCTATGCGGAACGGAAGAGAACGAAAGGTGAGGATGTGCATTACTCGGAGATATCGACGGCAAATCACTTCGACCTGATCGACCCCCGTTCCAGAACCTGGTCCACGGTCGAGAGCACAGTCCTGCGCCTTTTGGGTGCTTAGGCTTCCGAATTTTTCCTAGAATCTGAGGTTTACTGTAGGTTCCGGGCTGCGGCCCACGTGACCTTGGTAATCTTCTCTTGCCCCGGCCTTCCTAACATAATTGAGGTTCCATGTCCTCTGAGCGGCGCAAATCCAAGCGCACGAAGATGGTACTGCCGGTCAAAGTGTCGATCGGGGGCGCCACGCATCTGGCCCACACCTTCGACCTTACCTATGTGGGGGCGCGACTCGGCGGTCTGCACGTCGAACTGAAGTCCGGGGAAATCATTTCCTTGCAACGCGGCTCCAAGAAGGCGGCCTTCCGCGTGATGTGGGTAACGCAGATCGCGCCCAACGAGATCCAGGCAGGAGTTCAGGCGGTCGAACAACAGAACAATTTCTGGGGGATCGACCTCTCGGAACAAGAGCGCGAGGGCAAGGGCAGCGGCGTGGACGCGCTTATGTCCTTGATGGCCGTAAAGGAAAAGGCCTGACTCGCGTCCGATCTAGGCGCACTTCCGCAATACCAGGGCTGAATTTTTGGATCCGAACGCGATGCAGTTGCAAACCGCGTGCTCAATCGATTTTGTCCGCCCAGCTTCCGGCACATAGTCCAGATCGCACTCCGGGTCGGGTACTTCCAGATTAATGGTGGGCGGGATCTTGCCGCTGTGCATGGCCACAATGGTCGCCGCCACGCCTGCCGCTCCACACGCGCCCTGCGGATGTCCAATCTGCGACTTCAAGGCGGACATCGGCACACTGCGCGCGTGTTCACCCAGCGCCAGCTTGAGCGCCCGGGTTTCGATGCGGTCGTTGAGCTGGGTTGAGGTGCCATGCAGATTCACGTAATCCACATCCGCGGCTGAGATTCCCGCTGACTGCATGGCGAGGCCGATGGCTCGCGCCGGCTCTTCCCCACATTCCTGGAGTCGTACGCGATGGAATGCTTCGCAGGTTGATCCGTAACCGCAGATTTCCGCCAGTATCTTTGCCCCACGTGCCCGGGCATGCTCGAATTCCTCCAGCACGAACATCCATGCGCCTTCAGCCAGTACAAAACCGTCCCGGTTGACGGAGAACGGGCGCGATCCGCGCTCTGGAGCCTGGTTCCAGGAGTCGGTCAGAATTTTCATGAGGATAAAACCCTTGACGATGCCGAGGGCAATGGGCGCATCAGCGCCGCCGCTCAGCACCATGTCCAGCCGTCCCGATTGAATTTGCCGGAAAGAGTATCCAAACGCATCGGTCGAAGAAGTGCAGCCCGTGGTGATTACGTGGCTCGCGCCGCGCAATCCAAAACGCACATTGAGTTCACTGGAAAGTGTGCCCATGACACCGGTCGGCACACAGAACAGACTCATTTGCTTATACTGTCGGTGAAAAAAGAGGCGATACTGTTCTTCGGTAAATTCCTGCGAGCCTCCGCCCGAACCTAGAATCACCCCGAAGCGCCGCAACTCCCCTAAGGGAAGCGAGGACGCGTCGATTCCCGCATCGGCCAGAGCTTCGGTCGCCGCGGCCAGCGCCAGAGGCAGCACTCGGGATACGTGCTTGCGCTCGCGCCTCTCCACCCACGCCAGTTCGTTGAAATCGGGGACCTGGCCGGCAATTTGCACGGAAATCTCGGAGGGATCGAAAAGTGATATGCGCCGCACTCCGCTGCGCCCTGCGATTACGGCTTCGGAGAAAGCAGAGTTCCCCACGCCATTCGGGCTAACCACACCCATGCCGGTGATCACCACGCGTTTCAAGCCGCCATTCCCCACGGTCGTGCAAGCATTTAGATGTAGTGTAACAAGCCGTTGCACGCATGGGCAGCTTGGGGATGTCAAAAGTTTGTCACGAGGCAAGAATAAGAAAGGGTGGCGCCTTGCACCACCCTGATGAGAAATATTTCTACGCGATACCCCAGTTTCGCCGCTCCACAATAGTCGGCGGCTCGTAGGTTTTGCCGGAAGCCAACCGCATCTCCTCGCGCCGCGTAGTCCACAGCAGAACCGGCCCCAGCAGGTTTGCGGTTACGCGCGCTGCGACCGGGAATTCTTTCTCCACTTCCCGGCGCAGGGCGTGAATCTGTTCGCTGACCTCGAGATTAATCTTTCTGAATTTGCGCTCCATGGTCCACAGGGCAGCGTTGTAAGTGGTGCCGAGCTTTTTCATCTCTCGGGTGAAGCGTTCCCGCACGCGGGCATCCGGATAGTCCTTATAGCGTTTCCAGCCTTGCAGCATTGTCTGGCAAATCCGGTAAAGACTCGGCCCGTTGCGTTCGAAATCGCGCCAGAAGGCCCAATCCAGAAAGCGTTTGGAATCGTCTCGAGAGATGGCGGCGTGCTTGAAATTGAACTTGTACTGGCCATGGATGTCGGCTGGGTCGATTCCCTCCAGCATCCTTCCCTGATCGGACATTTCCTGAAAAAGCTGCGTCCCCGGTACCGGCGTGTACAACATGAACTGGTGAAAGTCGGTGTTGTGGGCGACGGCATACTCAATTTCGTCTGCGATGTTGTCGCCCGTGTGATGTTCCAAGCCTACGATCGTAGAACCCAGCACGCGGATGCCATGTTCGCGAAGTTCCTGGGTTAGTTGCCGGGTATCGGTGCCCTGCAGTTTCGCATATCCGGATCGCGGTGACTCCAGGCCCATCCATAGCCACGAAACTCCCAGGTCAACCAGCTCCTGCATGCTGTATTTACCAATGGCGTTGGCGGAAGCGAAAACAGAGAGCGCCCAGCTTTTGCCCGCCTTTTTCATGAGCTCCAGCAAACGCATCGCCCGCGCACGGTGGAGCAGAAAGTTCTCATCCATCATGAAAAAAGCGTGGGCGTTGAGTTCAGCCTCCACTTGGCTCATGACTCTAAACAATTCGTCCCCAGTTTCGTAGAAGTTAACGAACTTCCCCTTGCCGCCGAAGAAGGCCGAGGTTGTACAGAAATTGCAGCCCATGGGACAACCGACGGAAGGAATAATGGTCGCCGCCGTTGAACCGGGGCCATCCGGCAGCTTCACCCCCATGATGCGTGAACCCAACGCGGAAACAATAGCGGGATGCCGAATGGGCGCGTGCTCGTCTGTGCCCAAATAACGACGCATCCAGGAGATCCCCTCGCCCTTCACGATGTGGTCGGCATCGATCATTTTGTCGAGTCCGGGGACTGCGGCCACGTGCCCACCCACCACGATGACTGATTGCGGCGAGAGCTCCCGCACCATACGGCACATCTCCCGCACCTTCCCAACGTTCACAATGATGGAGGATATGCCCACGATGTCGTATGCCTGCGTGGTCAGTTCGCGGGCAAAGTCCTCTCGTGTCGGAAAATCGAGCAACGTGCAGGGCGCCGAAATATTTGCCTGGATCAGCATGATTCCCCAGGAACGATGAAACATGCGCAGCGAGAAGGCGCCCTGTGCCCGGGTTACCTGGTTTTGGTACAGTTCCATCGGGTTGATCGCCCGGCTGCCGAATTCATCATCCTGCGCGTACGGCCCAAACACCGAGGTCAGCAACACACGAGCGCGAGTTCCCTTGTGATGAGTTTCCATGTGAGTCCTCACTAGAAAGCCTAAGAACTCTGGCGGGAGCGTGAATGTGATACCCGGCTGAAATTACAAAAGAATTACAAACGGTTGGCCAGCGTCCTTCGTGTGTCCCCTGTGGTTAATTCTGTTGCTGCTTTATAATCGCGTTTCGCAACGGAGGAGCTTTGGCCTACGACGACTTGCGTGAGTGGATCGCCGCGCTCGACCGTGCCGGCGAACTAAAACGAATCCGCACCGAAGTCGATCCCATCCTCGAAATCACCGAAATCACCGACCGGGTTTCGAAGTCCGCGCGGAGCTCGCCCGGCGGGCCCGCTCTTCTTTTCCAAAATCTCAAAGGCCATCCCGGCGCACAACTTCTCATTAACCAATTCGGCTCGGCGCGCCGCATGAATCTCGCTCTCGAAGTAGAAAAACTCGACGAAGTCGCCGACCGCATCCGCGCCTTCATGGAGGTCAAATCACCGCAAGGCTTCCTCGATAAGGTGAAAATGCTTCCCATGCTCGCCGAGATGGGAAAGTTTTTCCCAAAAACAGTCTCAACTGGTTCCTGCAAAGAAGTCATCAAACGTGACCGATTCTCGTTGCTTGATTTTCCTGTTCTCCACTGCTGGCCGAAAGATGCCGGCCGCTTCATCACCCTGCCCTGCGTAATCACACGCGATCCCAAGACCGGCAAACGCAACGTCGGAATGTACCGCATGCAGATTTACGACGAACGCACCGCCGGCATGCACTGGCAGCGGCAGAAAGTCGGAGCGGAACACTATCGCGAGATGCTGCGACGAGCAGCTGCACAGTCTGCGTGGGGACAGCCGCCCTCGGCTGTCCCGGCGAGCGAGGCTCGCCAGTCCACTGCCTCGGCTCGCGCCGCCGTCGACGTTATGGCGCGAACCTCTGGTGGATCACAGCTGGCGGAGGGCAGCCTTCCCGGCGGCAAGATGGAAGTCGCGGTCGCCATCGGGACCGATCCCGCGATTACTTTTTCTGCCATCGTTCCCGCGCCGCCCGACGTCGAAGAGTACCTGATTGCCGGATTCCTGCGGCAGAAGCCGGTGGAATTGGTGAAGTGCGAAACCGTCGACCTGGAGGTCCCCGCCACCGCGGAAATCGTACTCGAAGGCCACGTTCACCTCGACGAACTCCGCACCGAGGGCCCCTTCGGTGACCACACCGGCTTCTATTCTCTCGAAGATCTTTATCCCGTCTTTCACCTCAGCTGCATCACGCACCGCAAAGACCCCATCTATTCCACCACCATTGTCGGCAAGCCTCCGATGGAAGACGGTTGGATGGGCAAAGCCGTCGAACGCATCTTCCTGCCGCTGATGAAGCTGACCGTCCCGGAACTGGTGGACATCAACCTCCCCATCGAGGGCGTCTTCCACAACCTGATGATCGTTTCCATCAAAAAGTCGTACCCCGGCCAGGCGCGCAAGGTGATGAACGCCATCTGGTCGTTGGGCCAGGCGATGTTCACTAAGTGCATTCTGGTCGTCGATGAAGATGTGAACGTGCAGGACATCGGGGAGGTCACGCTCAAAGTGCTCAACCACATCGATCCCGAACGGGATATCCAGTTCACCCTCGGTCCGGTCGATTCGCTCGACCACGCCTCCCGCCTGCCTAACTACGGATCGAAGATGGGCATCGACGCTACCCGCAAATGGCCGAGCGAAGGCTTCACCCGCCCTTGGCCCGACGAAATCCTGATGGACGAAAAAACCAAGGCACTGGTGGACAAGAAGTGGAAGGAACTGGGGATCGAATAAGGCCCCGTAGGGGCAGACGTCCCCGTCTGCCCGCCCGAGCAAAGCTCCATAGCGCATTAGATACGCGGCATCCCGATTCTCCCTACCACCGGCGTATTTCTTGAATCTCCGATATATGTATATGAGAATTCTGTAACCCTATCCCCCGTCTTCCCGTAAGCGTATATAGGTAGAGCAAATGCCGGCGCTGGAACAGCAATCCGACCTGCTGTGGCAGTTCGCGCACGGCGAGCTCGACGCCTTCGAGGCGCTGTTCCGGGAGTTTCAGGGACAGGTCTATCGTTGGATTGTGCGCATGGTCCGCGATCCCGCAGTCGCCGAGGATCTCACGATCGAGACCTTCTGGCGGATTCATCGGGCGCACGCCCGCTTTGATCCGCAGCGCAGTTTTGCCGCCTGGGCGCGGCGGATCGCAACCAACGTGGCTCTGGATTATCTGAAAATGGATCATTTGAAAAGTGCGCGAACGCAAGAATCTCTGCCGGAGGATGTCCCCGCGGCAGCCATGCCAAATCCGGGCGTGCAGCGGGATATTCGTGAGCGGACGGCGCGAGCTTTCCGCCAGCTACCGGCAAAGCTGCAGGTCACGGCGACGTTGGCCCTGATCGAAGAAGAGCCATATAAGGACATTGCCGAGGTGCTGGGAATTTCGGTCGGAGCAGTCAAATTGCGCGTCTTCCGGGCGCTCCGCATCTTGCGGAGAAAACTAAGACAGATGGGTATCGAACCATGAACAAACAACATGACGACAAAATCGTGGAACGGTTGAAACAGAGCATTCATCCGGCGGATTTTGAGCTGCAACGCGACCTCTGGCCGCAGATGCTGCACCGCCTGCAGGAGCATTCAGCGGCGGTGCCATGGTTTGACTGGGCCTTGCTAGCGGCGCTCGCGCTCTGGCTCTGCCTGGCGCCGGGCACGATTCCGGTGCTGCTCTATCACCTGTAATGAGGGGGTCCCTATGAACACGCACCCATATCTGCGGGCTTACATGGCGGGCATAGTCGTGCCAACCATTGTTTTATTGTTCCTGCTGACGGGATTCGTGATCGCACGCTACCTATGCCAGGTCCCTATCCCGATCGAACGCGCCATCATCTTTCCCATGGGGATCGTGCCCAGCCTTTTCGGAGTCTGGAACATGTTCTTTCTTTGGCTCGGTCCGCACCGCCATCTGCCGATCGGTTTTCATGGCGCGATCCTTCCCTTCTTGCTCGTACCGAGTGGATATCTGCTCGGACGGACCTTGGGGATTCTGACACTCGGGCCAGAAGGTCTCATCTATTTCCAGGCTGTTACCGTTCCGTATGCGTTCTTTGCGGGCGGCTTTGCTTTCGGGCTGATCGCCTATTACCTGATCTGGAAGTACCTGATCGGTTTTTTCAACCAGATGCTGGGAATTGCTTGAAGCCGCATTTACTCTCCCGATCCCATAAGCACCAGGAAAATGGGACTGGGGGAGTCGGTGGTAATCAGGACAGTGCCCAATCGCAGACCGGTGACGGCCGGCGTGAAGGTGACATCGATCGTACAGTGTGCGCCCGCCGCCAGCGTACCTTGGCAAGTATCGGTCTCCAGGAAGTCGATGCCCGAGGCAGCAACGTCACGAATGTTGACATTCTGGTTGCTGTGGTTGGCGAGGGTTGCGGTCCTGGCTGGGCTCGTGGTGCCGGCAGGCTGGGAGCCGAAGTCGATCTTTGTAGGCGTGATGTCGAGCGGGCCGGTGGTTGGACGTTGGACGGGATCGGAAGCATCCTTCTGGCCGCCGAATCCAATCGCAAAAGAGAGGCAGATTACCTCCATCCAGACACGCACGCTTCACTCTCCTCTGTCCATTCTAGCGAAGGGAGGGTTGGGGATACCTAAAGTGACCGGGTGTGGCCCACCCGAGGCTGGCTCAGCGCGGCATCCGGTATACTAAGAGGGTTATGCCGGTTCTGAAGAACATTGCGGCCATCGCCAAAGGGATGAGTATCACCTTCATGGAGATTTTTCAGCCTACGCAGGTGGAGAACTATCCCGATGGCCCGGGGCCGCTCAAGGGCGCAAAGTTCCAGGAGCGTTTCCGCGGGGTGCATGTGCTGCAGCGCGACGAGAGCGGCCTGGAAAAGTGCGTGGCCTGTTTTTTGTGCGCAGCCGCCTGCCCCTCCAATTGCATTTACATCGAGGCCGCGGAGAACACGTCGGAACATCGTGTCAGCGGCGCGGAACGTTACGCCAAGGTCTACAACATAGACTACAATCGGTGCATTTTCTGCGGCTATTGCGTGGAGGCCTGCCCGACGGACGCAATTACGCATGGCCATGGATTTGAAATCGCCAGCTTCAACGCCAGTAGCCTGATCTACCGCAAAGAACAGATGCTGGCTCCCCGGCCAGCACATATAGGAGCCAACGCGGTATTCAATCAAGCCGAAGTAGCAGCAGGGGCACCGGCGATGCCAGTGCAGGGAAGCTAGTTCATAAAGGCGAAAAGTGCTAGGACGCCGGTCCCCCAGCCGAGGACCGGCGTTCGTGCCTGAAGCAAATGTCTGACTTTCTCCAAACCGTGAACGAGCGCGTCGTCATTTACGACGGCGCCATGGGGACCAGCATCCACAAACGCAATCCCAGCTTGGATGACTATTGGGGTAAGGAGAATTGTAGCGAAATTCTGGTGTTGAGCCGGCCTGACATCATTCGCGACATTCATGCGTCGTTTCTCGAGGTCGGCTGCGACGTGATCGAGACCGACACGTTTGGCGGGACGAGCATCGTTCTGGGCGAGTTCGATCTGCGGGAGCGGACGCGGGAAATCAACGTCAAAGCTGCCCAACTCGCCAAGGAAGTGGCAAGGCAATTCTCTACCAAGGACAAACCGCGATTCGTTGCCGGATCTCTGGGACCTTCGACGAAGCTTCCGTCCCTGGGACACATTACCTTCGATGAGATGGTGGTGGCGTACGAAGAACAGGCGGCGGCTTTGATCGAAGGTGGTGTCGACATTCTGCTGGTCGAGACCTGCCAGGATTTGCTGCAGGCGAAGATCGCAACCGTGGGCGTGCTGGAAGCCCTGCGGAAGGCCGGGAAACGCCTGCCGGTGACGGTGCAAGTCACGCTGCAGGAATCCGGGAGCATGCTCCTTGGGACCGAGATTGGCGCGGCCCTTACGGCGCTGGAGCCGTTCGATGTGGATGTGATCGGACTGAATTGCGCCACCGGTCCGAAGGAAATGAATGATGCAGTCCGCTATCTGTGCGCAAACTCAACCAAATACGTTTCCGTGCTTCCCAACGCCGGGCTGCCAGTTGCTGAGAGCGGAGTAGCCGTGTTCAAGCTAACCCCACAGGAACTGGCAGAGTATCACAAGCATTTTGTGCAGGACTACGGGGTTCGCATTGTTGGCGGCTGCTGCGGGACCACCCCCGAGCATCTCAAAGCCGTGGTGGAGGCAGTGACTGGCGTGGAGCCTGCGAAACGAGAGGCGAAACCGACGGCTGCGGCCTCTAGCGCCTACACTTCGGTTCCACTCGATCTCGAGCCCAAGCCGCTCATCGTGGCCGAAGAGATGAACACGACGACTCGCGTCGAGCACTTCCGCAACCTGGTCCGCGGCAAGAAGTACGACGACATTCTCGCGCTGGCCAAGAAGCTGGTGAACGAAGGCTCGCACATGCTCGACTTGTGCTGCGCAATTGTGGGCGAGGACGAGAAAGGCTACATCAGCTCGATTCTGGAAAAGATTGCGACTCGCGTGCCGGCTCCGATTCTCGTCGACTCCACCGAAGCCGACGTGATCGAAGAAGCCCTCAAGCGGATTCCCGGAAAAGCCATCATCAATTCCATCAACCTGGAAGATGGCGAGAAGCGCACGGCAAAAGTGCTGCCCATGGCCAAACGCGCAGGTGCAGCTGTGATTGCGCTCACCATCGACGAAGATGGCATGGCGCTGACGGCGGAGAAGAAGACTGCCATCGCCAAGCGCATCTTCGACCTGGCGGTGAACAAGTACGGCATTCGTCCGGTGGATTTGATTTTCGACGCTCTTACTTTGCCCATCTCGACTGGACAAGAGGAGTACCGGACGGCCGGGATGGAGACGCTGAAGGCCATCCAGCAGATCAAACAAGAATTGCCCGAAGTGAAGACGATTCTGGGCGTGAGTAATATTTCTTTTGGCCTCGATGCCTATCCGCGGCGCGTGCTGAATTCGGTTTTCATGCACGAGGCAGTCGATTACGGCCTCGACATGGCCATTGTCAACTACAGCAAAATTTATCCGCTGTACAAGATTCCGCACGAGGAGGTCGAACTCGCCCGCAAGCTCATTTATCGCGACGCGTCCGATGGCGACCCATTGCAGAAATACATGCAGCACTTCGCCGGGACGAAGGGCAAAGTGCAAGGTTCGACTACCGCCCATGTGGAAACGCTATCTGTAGAGGACAAACTGAAGTTCGCCATCATCAATGGCGAGAAAGCGGTGGGTCAAGGCGCACACCGCAAGACTTTGGAAGACTTGCTGGAGGACGCACTCGCAGAATATACGCCGCTCGAACTGATCAACACTGTGCTGCTTGACGGCATGAAGACGGTGGGTGAGCTATTCGGCGCGCGCAAGATGCAGCTACCTTCGGTGCTCGACTCCGCCGGTGTGATGAAGCAAGCGGTGGCGTATCTTGAGCCCAAGATGGAGAAGAAAACCGGTTCGCAGAAGGGCACGATCGTGTTGGCGACGGTTAAGGGCGACGTCCACGATATCGGCAAAAATCTTGTCGACATTATTCTGACCAACAATGGTTTTCGCGTCGTGAATCTGGGAATCAAGCAACCGGGAGACACCATTATCAAAGCGGCGCTCGATCATCAGGCCAATGCCATCGGCTTGAGCGGGTTGCTGGTGAAGTCGACACTGGAGATGAAGTACGTGATCCAGGACTTGCAGCGACAGAAACTGGAGTTTCCGGTGATTTGCGGGGGGGCGGCCCTGACCCGCAAGTATGTGGAAGACGACTTGCGACGGGAATACTCGAATGCCGTCTTCTACGCCGATGACGCCTTTGCCGGGCTGCACATCATGGAGGACTTGTCCGCGCCGGATGGGAAAAAAGAGGGACGGCTCAAAGAAGGCCGAACCGTAAAGGAATACGCCAAGGCCGCTGCGGTGGACGAAGAGACCGGTCCGGTATTTGCAGAGCGCAGCCCGGTGGTCGGCGATGCCCCGAACATTCCGGAGCCGCCCTTCTGGGGTGTCCGCGTGAAGAAGGATTTCGATTTACAGGAAATATTTCCATACATCAACGACACCGCTCTTTTCAAGAACCAGTGGCAACTGAAGACCGCTTCTCAGGAAGACTATCTGCGGCTGGTCGAGCAAAAATTCCGGCCTATTAAGAAGCAGCTTGAAGAAGAAGTGATTAGCGGCGGTCTGTTCGAGCCCAAAGTTGTGTACGGATATTTTCCGGCGCAGGGTGAAGGAAATGATGTGATCGTGTATGAGCCGGGGGCGGCTGCCCCAACGCCAACGCGAGAAATCCTGCGCTTCACCTTTCCGCGGCAGAGAGAAGGGCGCAAGTTGAGCATCTCCGACTTCTTTGCTCCGAAGAGCTCCGGCAAAATGGATGTGATCGGGCTTTCTCTCGTGACCATTGGTGCCAAGGCATCGCTGGAAACGCAGCGATTATTTGAAGGTGGTGAGTACACGAAATATCTGTATCTGCACGGGCTCAGTGTAGAGACTGCCGAGGCACTCGCGGAATATCTCCATAAGAAGATGCGTGAGCAACTGGGAATTTCCGGAGACGACTCGCCGCACATTCGCGATTTGTTCCATCAGAAGTATCGTGGCTCGCGCTATTCGTTTGGATATCCGGCGTGCCCCAACCTGGAAGATCAGACGAAACTTTTCGCGCTGCTCCATCCGGAAGAGAATGTCGGGGTGAGGCTGACCTCGGGATTCCTGTTAGAGCCGGAGCAGTCGACATCAGCGATTGTGGTGCATCATCCCGCTGCAAAGTATTTCGTGGTTTGAAGACTTTTCCCACAGCTTGCGCCGTGGGCTTCACTCTTTCGCCGCTTCGCGGCTGTGCACAGCGACCGCCATCCACGTTTTCGCACGACTCGGATGCATGGATCCGGGCTACCGCAACCTCAGCACCATGAGATCTTCGTCGACGTAGCGGTCGCCAACCTTGATTGCACCAGGGTCACGACCGTAGACCTCGAAACCCAAAGATGCGTAAAGTTGCTGCGCGGCAGTCTGGGTGGTGGCAACCGAGAGGATGATCTGTTCGAGATCCGGCCGCGTCTGTGCGCGTCGTATGATCTCGGTGAGCAGCACCCGGGCAATGCCCTTTCTGCGCCATTTCTGGCTGACATACACGCCCCAGATGCGGCCTCGGTGCCTGGTCTTCAATCCTGCTTCCTGAAAGAACCCTGCCATTCCAACGAGCGCATCATCGACGCAAGCTGCCAGCACAAAGCTTCGATCCTCCGGACTGGACCCAAGCCGTTTCGCAATCACTGCTGGAGTCAGGGCGCGATGTTCTTCCGGTGAGGACGAAAACGCCTGCGGCTCTGTTTCCAGGGCTTCCAGGCGCAGGCCATAGTAGGCCGATGCATCCTGATCGGTGAGCCTTCGAATCTCGACCTCTTCTGCCGAGGGCATGGTCGTTCCACAAAAGCCGCCTATTCGGGGCTGTACTACTATTACTGAGTCGATGAAACTTCTATTGCTTCGGGTGCTAGGCGCAATCGTTCTGCTCGCGGCACTGCTGTACGCAGGAGACGATCTCTCCCTCCGTTACAGGATACCGAAAAACCGCGAACCGTTTGGAAGTGTGTCCGTCCAATCTTTGTATGTGATCCATGAAAAAAATGGCAAGGTCGAATACCAATTCGCGCCTCCCCAGGATCAGCCCTGCGTTCGCTCTTTGGTCCCACACTTCGGGTACACGCCTTGCTGGTATCTCAGGCGACATACGCAGCAGCAAATCGACATCTAGTCTTTGCTCGGGGCGCAGAGGATGCATCTGATCCCATGTCCGCACGCTGGCAGTTACGGCACTGGAAGCGGCTGTTGCTGGAAAAAAATGTTCGCCACGTAGCCATCCCCGGCATCCAGATGGAACAGCGCAAGGCCGAACTCGAAAACGCTCAGGGATACAGCGGAAGGCTGTATTTGTCTAGTTCACGAACCAGGTGAATCCTGAGCAGTCTACCAAGGTACGGACCGGGGTTAGTTTCTGATGAAAACTGTCGGCGTCATCGGCGGGGTGGGACCGGAATCAACCATCGACTATTACCGGTTAATCATTGGGGAGTACCAGAAGCAGAAACCGGATGGCAGTTATCCTCCCATCATCATCAATAGCATCAACCTGCAGAAAATGGTCGGCTTCCTCGAGGCCAACGACCTGGCCTCGCTGACTGCAGCCCTGGTGGATGAAATCGGAAAGCTGGCTAGAGCCGGCGCTGATTTCGCAGTGCTGTCTTCCAACACGCCACATATTGTGTTCGATGAACTCAGCCGGCAATCGCCAATTCCCCTGATCAGCATTGTGCGGGCCACGTGCGAGGCTGCGAAGTCTCTTGACTTGAAGAAACTAGGATTGTTCGGCTCCGGCTTCACCATGCGGGCCAGGTTCTTCCAGGACGTGTTTTCGAGCGCGGGAATCACCGTGATGGTCCCCGACCCAACCGAGCAGAGATATATCCACGACAGGTACATGGGCGAATTGGTGAAGGGTATTTTTCTTCCCGCCACACGTGAGGGCTTGCTGAAGATTGTTGATCGCTTGCAGCAGCAGCAAGGCATTGAAGGGTTAATTCTCGGGGGGACGGAGTTGCCTCTGATCTTGCGTGACGCGCCCGAGCGTGGCATTCCGTTTCTGGACACAGCTCGGATTCACGTCAAGGCACTGGTCCAGGAAATGTTGTCTTAAGAACTGAGAAGGGGAGCACGATCCCTGCAGCTACGTGAGATCACTATGAATCATGTAACCACCACTGCTGAAGCCCACCGCGATAACCGTCACGCGAACACCAGGGAGCTGCTGCGGGCAGCTTGCGACGCCGCGGCGACATTCTTGGAGGGACTGAAAGACCGGCCGGTGGGTCGTCCCGTGGATTATTCGGCGCTGCTGGCGAAGATGGGCGGCAGCCTCCCTCTGGAGGGGGAGGATGAGTTTCAGGTGATTCGGCAGCTTTCTGAGAATGCCCATCCGGGTCTGGTGGCAACTCCGGGGCCGCGATACTACGGTTTTGTGGTTGGCGGATCTATGCCGGCGGCCGTAGCCGCGGATTGGCTGGCGACTGCCTGGGATCAGAACGGTGCTTTATATGTGCTTTCACCGGCCGCAGCGGTAGCGGAGGAAGTCGCCAGACGATGGCTGATCGAACTGCTTGGGCTGCCTCAGGAAATGAGCCTGGGCTTTGTGACCGGGGCCACCATGGCCAACTTCACTTCGCTGGCTTCGGCCCGGCACGCGTTACTCAAATCGGTAGGGTGGAATGTGGAGGAACAAGGCCTGTTCGCTGCGCCCCCGATCACAGTCGTGACCAGCGAGGAGTCCCACATCTCGATCTTCGCTGCTCTGCAGATGCTTGGCCTGGGGCGCGAGCGGGTCGTCCGAATTGCCACCGACGAGCAAGGCCGCATGCGGCCAGACAAACTGAATGCGGCCCTGGTAACGATCAACACTCCAATATTGGTTTGCGCGCAAGCCGGCAACGTAAACACCGGCGCCTTTGATCCGCTTCCCGAAATTGCTGCGGTGGTTCACGAACGCGGCGGATGGCTGCATGTCGACGGAGCCTTCGGAGTGTGGGCCGCCGTTTCGCCGAATTTGCACACTCTCACCAATGGCCTCCATCTCGCCGACTCCATCGCGGTCGATGGCCATAAGTGGCTCAATGTTCCTTATGACTGCGGTCTGGCGTTCATCCGCGATCGGGAAGCCCATCATGCCGCGATGACCTTGAACGCGCCATACTACGGTTCCGAAGCGACCATCGCCCGCGACAATCACAATTGGGTTCCGGAGGCTTCCCGGCGGGCCCGCGGTTTTGCGGTCTACGCCGCCCTTCGTTCCCTGGGGCAAAACGGAATTGCTGCGATGGTGGACCGCTGCTGTCTCCTGGCCCGGCGCATGGTGGAACAACTGGCGAAGGATCCCGGGGTGGAGATACTCAACGAGGTTGTGCTCAACCAGGTCCTGGTACGGTTCTCGCCTCCCTCAGGGGGACACAGCGATGCCTTCACCGCCGAGGTCATCCGGCGCATCCAGCAGGATGGGACGTGCTGGGCAGGCAGCACTGTATGGCATGGCATGCATGCCATGCGGATTTCGGTATCGAACTGGTCTACGAGGGAGGCAGATATCGATGTTTCAACGGAGGCGATCCTGCGCTGCGCTCATGCGGCCCGGGAAACGACTCTGAGCAAAATCTGACTCAATTTGAATTCTGGGCCCCGCCGCGGGCGCGGACGCCCGCGCATACCGCAACCTTAATCAGTACTTCCACATTTTGATTTCAGCTCCGCCACGATCAAATTGCACTTCATCCATGAGTTGCCGGATGAGGTAAACGCCGCGCCCGTGGTCGCCATACAGGTTCTCCGGCTGTTGCGGATCAGCTAGAGTCTCCGGTTTGAAGCCAGGACCGGGATCGGTTACGGTGATCACGATGTGTCCTTGCTGATCTTTGTTCAACCGGCAACGGATGGTCTTCGACGCGTCGCCATTGCATCCGTGCACCACAGCGTTGGCCAGAGCTTCCTGGACGGCCAGGTCGATTTCAAACCTCTTGCTCTCCGGAATCTCCAGGCTCATCAGGATCTCGGCAATGGCCCCGGTAATCGCCGCGATGGACTGGATGCTCGCAGGCATGCTGAGATTAAGCAGTTCAGAGAAACCATGGCTGCCACTGCCGGCAACGGGCTCATTCACCATGAGGGCTCATTTCGTTTCCGAGTCGGACCAGCAAATCAGATTCAAGAGAAAGATTCAGCGGCCGCGTCGTCATTATCAAAAATCTCGAACAGATTCAGAACCCCCACCAAACGCAGGGTTTGCACGGCAAACTTCGAGGGTTGTACCAGCTTGATGCTGCCGCCGCGCTGTTTGGTAGAGGCCAGGAAGCGCACCAACAAGCCGATGCCGCTGGAATCGATCATGGGCACCTCGGCGAGGTTGATGACGATACGCGTGTCCCCGTTGCCCAGCGCCTCTTCCAGGGTCTGACGCAAACTGTCGACTGCCGGGCCCATGCGAAGCGGACCGCGAAGCTGGATCAGCTGCGCTTGTGAGCGCTTACGGACGTTGATGTCCAAGCAGTTCTCCTTGCGACGCTCCGGAAAATACACCCAAATAAGGTCAGCGGAAGCGTGTCCTCAGCGCGTGTAAGGGTACGGGAAGCGTTAGGGATTTGCAAGGGATTGTGGCAAGTTTCCCCTGTAAAGTTTTCTATAGGCGGAATTTGGGCTGGTTGCGGCGGTCACCGGTCCTGGGAAGCCTCGATTAGATAAAAAATTCATCCCCAAGATGCGAAAAATTTGCCATAATGCTCAACCTAGGAGGCGGTATGCGCAGCGCGGCCGCTCAAATTCTTCCTTCCCGGTACAGTGTTGTCATCGTCACCACCGATGAGTTTGTGCCCCCCGAGGCTGAAACCTGCCTGGCTTCCGACTACGATCTTCACTTGCTCAAGACCTGGGGAGAACTGGCGGCGTTCCTTAAAAAGCAGCCGGCGGACGCCATCATGCTGGACGTCGACACGGTGGGAGAGCGCAGCGAGGACGGAGTCGCGGCTTTGGCGGAGTTACGCTCACTGGCCCCAGAGTTGGTGCTGGTCGCACTCACCCGCTCCAAGAACCGCCACCTCCGCCACAAAGCGATCGACGCCATTGTGGATGAGTACTTCGTCGCGCCGATCAACTTTGAAGAAGTTCGTATCGTGCTCGGACGGATGTTGCAGAAACGAGCTGCCGAGATCGAATACCGGAGCCAGCAAAGCAAAGAAACGGAGCGGGAATCGTTCGCCGAATTGATCGGCGCCAGTGAGTCCATGCACAGGGTTTATGAGGCAATCCGGCGCGTGGCTGACAGCAACACCACGGTTTTGCTCCGCGGCGAGAGTGGGACGGGCAAGGAGCTGGTGGCGCGGGCGATTGTCTCCGTTGGGCCTCGTTCGCAGAAACCGTTCATCAGCTTGAACTGCGCCGCCCTGCCTGAGAATCTTATTGAAACCGAGTTGTTCGGCCACGAAAAGGGCGCCTTCACCGATGCCAGAACCGCGCGCCCCGGGCATATCGAACTGGCGCATACCGGCACCTTGTTTCTGGACGAGATTGCGACGCTGGGATTGGCTCTGCAATCCAAGCTTTTGCGCGTCTTGGAAGACCGGGCTGTAACCCGTATTGGCGGTCATACCGCCAAGAAAATCGACTTCCGGCTCATCACCGCGACCAATGAAAATCTGGAGGAACTGGTGCAGGCCGGCCGTTTCCGGGAAGACCTGTATTACCGCATCAATGTTGTCCCTATCCTGCTGCCGGCGTTGCGGGAGCGGCGAGGGGACATTCCATTGCTGGTCGACCACTTTCTCCGCGTCTACTGTGCTGCCAACAATGTCCCTTTGAAGCGTCTGGATCCGGATGTTATACAGATTTTGGAAGAGGACGAATGGCCGGGCAACGTGCGCGAGTTGGAGAACCTGGTCCAGCGCCTGGTGCTGATGGTGGACGGGCCGGTGGTCAGGGTTCAGCACCTGCCGCAACGCCTGCTTTACAATAGCGCGACCAGCCAGGAATCGCTTCTCATCCCGGAGGAGGGAGTGACCTTCGACGACGAGATCGCCCGCATCGAGTCGGCCTACCTTGCGGCGGCACTGCGCAGGAGCAACGGCAGCAAAATCGGAGCCGCGCGTCTGCTGCACATTGACAAGCAGCGGATGCACTATCTTTGCCGTAAGTACCACGTCGGCAAGGAATGACTATTCAGAGGAAGTCGGTGATCGGCGAAAGGCGGTCCGCAAATCCGCCTTAGCGGCCGGAGCAAGACCAGGTACGCACGAAAGGGCGGAGTGGGCATGGCGCACGCGGTGACTCCTCAAATTGATCCAAAATTCGCGCGCTACCGCCTCCGGGTGGGACGCTCTCCGGTACACCGGTACGGCGTTTTCGCCTTGGAGGAGATACCGCGCGGCCGCTTAGTAATCGAGTACACCGGCAAACGCCTGACTTATGACCAGGCTCAAAAGATACGTCCTCCCAGAGATGCCTACGTTGCCACCGTTAGTGATCGCTGGCTGGTGGACGCCAGGATTGGCGGAAGCGGTGCCGAGTTCATCAATCACTCATGCAATCCGAACCTAAGCTGGAGACGCATTCGAGGGCATTTGTTCTACTTCAGCCGCAAGAAGATTCGAGTCGGCGAGGAACTGACTGGCGGCTACGGCTACCCGATCAAGATTCGGCGAGTGCCTTGTCACTGCGGGGCTCGGGGATGCAAGGGGACGTTGCGGTACATCTTGCGGTGAGTCATTGGAGCGCGGCTTCGACCGCCGGGTGAAAGCTAATAGTGTAAGCGGTCGTTCCTGGCTCGCCAAGTCGCCTCCTCCAGCTAGTGTCAGATCTTCTGCCGCAGCGTTAAGGAACGAGTACTTCATCTCGGCAGGCTACAGGTATTAAAAGTCAATCTTCCTGGATTAAAAAACAATACTCGCGGAAGAGCCAGCACGCTCCGCCACTCGCAGGGGTTGCTTCACTCGCCATAAGTTGCTGAAAAACATTGCAGCGTTTCTCTCTGTAAAGGCAGCCCAGTTTTGGCAGGCATCTTGCTAGGGATGAGTGCGAAACGCAATCGGAACCAAGGTTCTGAAGCGAGCAAAGAATTCTGGAGTGCCCGCGTACAACGCGGAGAAAAGGTGACTACCATGGCTATGCAGAAGAAGTCGGTAATCGGCAAAGGACAGTCGGCGAAGAAGGCTCTGGTCGCAAAGCGGGTAAGCACGGTTGCCTCTAAGGCAGAGCAGGTCAAGGCCCCGTTCTTTTTCCACCTTGATGCTAAGAAGAAGAAGCGATAACAGCATTGCGGAGTGTCAGGGTCCACGGGACGGGGGCTTCCCGTGGACCTTTTTCTTTTTGGGCTCAGCGAGTGATTAGCCCTTCAATGTCTGACGCACCCCGCCACCGGAAGCCTTCCACTCTGTCCTGGCGAACCTCATCGGCTAAGAATGAGTTTTTCATCTCTCCAAGCAGAAGTATTAAAATTTGATCTTGATGGATTAAAGAATAATACTTGCGCGAGAAGCGGCTGCGCTTTCGTCCCCCGCAGACGTTGGTTTCGATCGCCGCAAGTTGCTGAAAACAAGTAGGGAGTCTTCCTCCACAATAAATGGCTCGATTTGGCAAGGATCGTGCACTAGGGAAGGGCGAGCAACGCGATCAGAACGAAGTTCTGAAGCGAGCAAAAATTCTGGCGTGCCCGCGTACAACGCGGAGAAAAGGTGACTACAATGGCTATTCAGAAGAAATCGTTGATCGGCAAACGGCAGACGGTGAAGAAGGCTCTGGTCGCGAAGCGGGTCAGTGCGGATGCTCCCAAGGCAGAGCAGATCAAGGCTCCGCTCAGGACGGTCCACACGTTAAGGATGCCGGGGATGAATCACGCGTCCACACTCAAGTTCTTGAGCAAGCCACTTTGAGGTAGAAATTACGAACCGCAAAGGGCCACGGGATGAGGCTTTCCGTGGCCCTTTATCTTTTGCCCTCAAGGACTACCAGATTTTTCGCCCCGCAAAGTCTGAGACACCCCGCCACAGGAAACCCGAGAAGCTGCGCCTGCGTACGTAGATTCTTGCCGTACCGGTCACCCCGCTCCTCCAAACCAGGTTGGGGTTGGGTAGCAGAACGCTGGCCATGTAGAAGTTAGGCAAATCCATTCCCTGGTATTTCTCCTGCTCCACCACACCTTTTTCCATTTCCGAAGAGGCCGGGGCCACGGAAACCACCGTTCCGGAGAGCGAGCCGGGGTTGGCATCCAGGTGCAGCGTGGCCGGCAGGCCAACATGAACGCGTGGAACATCGGGTCCGGCCACATAAATTCGCGCCCGCAAGACCGACACGTCATCGACTTCAACCGCTTTGGCGCCAGGCTCCAGATAGGAACCCAGCAGGTCCGCAACCCGCGCAGTAACGACCACGCCGCTAATGGGAGTCGCCAACGTGAGCTGCGCCAGTTGGTCGTGGAATAGACGGTTGCGCTCGGCCAGTTCCTGCCATTGGCCTTGGGCGTCGGCCTGATCAGCGTAGCGAATCCGAGCCTGGGTCAGGCGTGCGGAAGCCAGGCGGAGCTGGGAATCGGTTTCCGCTGCCTCGGATTCCAGGGTCAGGTTGCTAAGGCGCAACAGGGGAGATCCTGCGGCTACAACTTGCCCCTCCTCCGCGGCTGCCTCGATCACTTGTCCCGGCACTTGCACGCGCAGCACCGCCCGCTGAATCGGCTCGAGGATGAAGCGTCCCTCCACCGTCGCGCGCCAAACCGGGGCAAAAACGATGGCTAGGGAAGTCAATGCCAGCACAGCGATTCGGCTGGGCACAAGCCAGGCCCGCACCCGCTCTTTCTTATCGGAGTACACGTCTTTCATAAATCTCCCCAATCCCAGGATGCGTGACTTGAAAATCACCAAGGTTAGCAACAGCGCGGGTACGAAGGCCCATTCCGGGCTGTATTTGTGGGTCACGTTATACAGAAACCTGACCACAAAGAAGAGCAGCCCGTAGCTGTAAACTCCGGAAAGAAACGTGTACGGAACGTATAGAAGACGGTGGCGAAGAGACACGTAGGGAACTTCCACAGGCAAGCCGAAAATGTTCCTCTTCACCCAGGTGGTCACAAATTGAGTGGATCTCTCCTTCAGTTCGACCACTTCCAGCAGTTCCGTGAAGAGATAATAGCCGTCCAGCTTAATGAGGGGGTTCAGATTGATCAGGACGGGAAGGATGCCGGAGGCCAGCATCAGCGTGTAGGCGAGATCGTGGGCATAGTCTCCCGGTGGAGTTCCCCACCAAAGCAGTGTAGCCAGGGAACAAATGAACAGCCCGGACCAAAGACCAGCGGCGACTGTAACTATTCTCTCCCACTTTCCGCCGTAGACGAAGGCTTCGGTGGTATCGCAATAAAACGCGGGGGAAAGATAGATCAGCAGGAACCCCATGCCGTGAACTTCGCCCCCGGTGTGTTTGCATCCCAGCCCGTGACAGGTTTCGTGCACGAATCCGATGCAGAACATCAATACCCAGAATGCAACCAGGTCGGCCGTCCCTTTGCTGGTGAAGTCAAAGAAAGCGACGCTATCGCGGCCGATTTCGCTCCAATGGCTGACGAACACATACCCCATGAAAGTAAACAGCAGCAGACTCAACAGCAAGAACCAGCGGCTGAACAAGAATTCGAGCTGGGCATGAAGCTTGGTTAAGAAGATGTCCGGGTCCCAGGCCGCGAAAGTAACCTCCGCCAGGTTGCTGAATTTCGATTTTCTCTTGATGCGCTCGGAACGTTCCTGCTTGAGTTTTTCGCAAAGTGTGGAGTTCTTCTCCTGCTGGGTCTGGTACCAGAAACCGGCTTCCTGCGAGGACTCGGCAAACTCCTGCGCCAGTTCCGCGGAATAGGCTATGTTGGTTTGGGCGGAGAAGGCGTCGGCAACTTCCTGATAGCTGCGCTCTCCATCGAAGAGCCGCAGCAAGGCCCACTGGTCGGGAGTCAGCCGGTAGTACTGATGCATCTCCGGAACCAGAACCATCATCCTAGGCTGACCTTCCTCGATCTGCTCCCGTGCGATGACCCGAGGGTTCATGCGTGGCAGCCGCCGCCTCGCCCGTGCGGGAATCTCGGGCAGCGCAACGTTGAGGGCTTCGACGATGTTCATGAAGGTTTCGCGTGCCCGCGGACCAGAGAAGCAGATCCCGCGACTACATTGAGTCGTTCCCCAGCGAACGACCCGGTTACGCTCGGGATGACAACGACTTCCAATGTCTACTGGGCATGCGCCAGCAATACATTGGCGGTCATGCCTGGACGGAGGTCGGGAGCAGAATCCACGATTTGCGCAACCACCTCGAAGGTGCCGCTGGAGGGATCTACCACCGGGCTGACCTGAACCACTTCCGCGGCATGTTGAACCTCCGGAGCCTCGGCGGACGACACCTTGAGTTCCTGACCTCTCACAATCTTGCCAATGAACTTCTCCGAAAGGGTAAAGCGGATGCGCAACGGCCGCACCGCAGTCACCCAAAAGAGCCGGTCTCCGACCGCGACCTGCTGACCGGCCCGCACGTAGCGCCGCGCCACCACTCCATCAAACGGTGATTCGATGTGGGTTTTCTCCAGTTCGAGGTCGAGGGCGCGCAGATTCGCCTGAGCGTTGGTGACGTTCTGCTTGGCCTTTTCAATCTCGTACTGCGAGCCCACGAGTTTATAGCGGGCGTGGTCCAGCTCCTCCTGCGTGTTGATGCCTGCCTTGCGCATTTCTTCGGCACGCCTGAGATCGCTTTCGGCGACTTTGGTCTCCGCTTGCCAGTCTTCCAGATCGGCTTCGCAACTACCCAACTTGGCCTCCGCGGCATCGTGCTCGGCGACGAGCTGGCGGTCATCCAGCACGGCCAGAAGGTCTCCTTTGTGCACCGGCTGACCTGTGTCCTGCAGGATCCGGGCAACAACACCCGCACGTTGCGCCTCTACATCCACCTGGTCTTCCACCACGAGCGGACCGGAAGCGAGGAAGCCGGTGTCCGAAGGCGGCGAGGGCGCCGGCTGCGCCAGAGTTTTCGCCGAGACTGTGGGCAAAGCCGCTAATGCGGGTTCGGACTTGCCGCAACCGGTGAGTCCCGCCAATACCAACAAACCGCAGATAATTCGTAGAGTCTTCATACCCGTTATC
>Ga0187778_10000703_pt1 | contig 23792 bp, 23 predicted proteins | sample 1015_Q2_SP5_20_M_FD_132418 | JGI IMG/M metagenome (GOLD analysis project Ga0187778, IMG submission 132418) | Tropical peat soil microbial communities from peatlands in Department of Meta, Colombia - 1015_Q2_SP5_20_MG | ecosystem: Environmental > Terrestrial > Soil > Wetlands > Peat | place... | reverse complement strand
GACTAGATCGTAGCCGTCGATGTCTTGCTGAATCAGAACCTGCACGCTTGTCGGCTTGTAGTTTGTGATCGTTATGTTTGTTCCTTGATCTTCGTAATTGCTTTGCATCACTAATTTTGTAACTGTCGCGACGACTTGGATGTCGTCTGCGTAGTTGACTATTGCTATGCTTTCTGCGTTTACTGGCGTGTAACCGATGCTGTCCTCGCCTATCCATACGTTGCCCCGATAGAACTCGACGGTTCCCCCTGCAAGCGGCTCGTCCAAAGTGTCATTCAAGTGGTAACGGTTCTCCACCTCCCCGCCTGACCAGAAGTATTCTTGTCTTAGGCCTACGGTGCCGTTGAACAAGGGTAACTTGACCGTCGTGCCCGCTTCAAACGTCAGCTTCCCGTCATAGGCGTATTCATGGTACTCATCCGTCGTGGAAGAAGTGAAATCGATTGAAGCAGCAAATTGAGGGGACAATCCTTGTTCTGAGTAGACCAAAGTGCCGTCGAATGGACCGTTGTATACTAAGTGTGGACCGCCGCTCACAAGCACCAGAGAGAAGTTGCTCCAGCTTTCCACGTTTTCAATCGTTGCCCAACACTCAAGATGGGATGTGTCCAAGTCCACAAAGTATGTTGGGTTCCATTGTGGACCACGCATCAAATAGGAGACGTTCAACTCGTACTCTCCAGACGGTGAATCCGTAGTAACATCCGCGAGTATCTTAGGTCCCTGCACTTGAACCACTTCGCTTAAAACGATCCTCGTTATCCTTGCCGTCGGAATCATGATAGTCCCATTGTCCGCTTCCAAAAGCAGCATGCTGTCCCAACTCAAGAATTCGCCCGTGTAAGTGCCGTCGTCCGTATATACGGTTATAACGTCACCCCTCTCGATTATTGGCTGACTCTCCTCACTTGTGGCAATCGTGACAACGTTGACCCCAGACACTGTAAGAGTGCCAGTCAACGCGCCTGATGGGAGATAAAACTGAATGTCATGAGTGCCGTTCTCAAGCTCTGTCGTCATCTGATACTGCACGAAGGTGACTCCGTTTCCATATATTGTGACCTTGTCTGCCAAGTTCTCATCCGCAGTTATCGCATTACTGATTACATTTGGACCTACACTGGTGAATCTAACAGCTGCAAAAGCCACACTGACTGCAGAAACTGCAACGATACATAGAACTGCTACTAATTTTCTTGCTGAAACATGCATCAAATTCTTCATTCCCGAAACCTTCCTCAGTCTCGTAATACAGGACGATCAGCATACTTTATCCTATTCATTAGTACAAGACGTTCTAGAAACTAGAACAATACACAAAATACGAATGCAGATGGTGGCTTTCTTCGTTTCCGAATCTCCGGGGATTAGATCACCGTTTTTCTAGTCCTAGCCCTGCTTGGGTGGCTGATTTCTTTCCTCGCTCGAGGCACAATCTAGGGTAACCCACAATTGTCCAACAAGAACAACTATTAATTCATCTCAAAGCAGGAAACCCATCAAACAAGACCCTCAACCCCTGATTCAACAACAAAAACCTACCTAGTAGGGGGGAGGTGTATCTTCGTATGTACAACATCCCAAGATACAGATGAATTCTCCAACTGCGGTGTATGTTCGTATGTTACAGCATCCGAAAATACAGATAAACCCTCAAATCAGAAAATTAGTCTATGATGGTGAACCCGTGTATCTTCGTATGTTGCAACATCCCAAAATACAGATGCTTTCCACAATGAAAAACCAACCTAGGCGGAGTATGTTCGTATGTGCAAACATCTCAAGATACGGACACGGACATGAACGAGAACTCAAAACCTCACGAACCATCAGAGGTCCGCTTGCTTTCAACCTGAGACTGCAGTTCGAACTTGCTGGTCTTCAAAGGAACGATCTAAGTTCAACAATTCTTTTCACTTGCCAAAACGGTTGGTTGCTCATCAACGTTAGTACGGATAGGAGAGTCATCGCAGATCTGCTCGAAAAACGATAATTGCGCGCTTATTGAGCATCACACACAGAAACCTATTAAGGTAACTCGAAGAGAAAGTCATGACTTACACGTTGGAGGGTTACGCTTGGAAACCGTAGCAGTCAAGGTTGAAGAACTCGCAGTAAACTATGGCTCGTTCGTGGCAGTTGAAAACCTGTCATTCAACGTGAAAGAAGGAGAAATCTACGGACTCCTCGGCCCGAACGGAGCAGGCAAAACAACGACAATCAAAGTTCTCGTCGGAATCCTAGAACCCCGAGCCGGCAAAGTCGAAGTCTACGGCACACCCGTCTCAGACGAGGTGCCAGCCAAAAGCCAAGTCGGCTACGTTCCAGAAGAAGTAATACTGCTAGACTCGCTTACCCCCAGAGAGTTCTTCGAATTCGTAACCTCAATAAGACGCTTGAAAAAAGAAAACGTCAACCCCAAACTTGAAAGGTTCACATCCGCCTTCGAACTGAAACAGTATTTTGACACGCCGATCGCAGCCCTATCAATGGGCAACAAACAGAAAGTCGCCATCATCGCAGCCCTCCTGCACGACCCCAAACTCCTAATCTTAGACGAACCCCTCGTCGGCTTAGACGCACGCTCCTCCAAGATCCTCAAAGAACTCATAACCTTTCACGCCAAGAAAGGCGGAGCCGTAATATTCTCCACGCACATCATGGAAGTCGCCGAAAAACTCTGCACAAGAGTCGGAATAATAAACAAGGGAAAAATCGTCGAAGAAGGAACAGTGGAGGATCTTCGCAAACTCGTCAGAAGCGCCGAGGGCTCACTCGAAGACATCTTCCTCAAAGTAACAGAACAAGAAGCAGGCATGCAAGACGTAATAAAAGCTCTAGAAGAGGAGTAGCATGCGTTGAAATTCTCTGAACTCTGGCGACTCTCAAGCACAGTCTACAAAGAAGTCTCATTCCAATCTATCTTCTCGCTACGCGCAGGCTCATCCCTGCCAGGAAGCGCCAAAAGAGACATCAAGCGACTCGTCGCCAACGCAAAAATAAACACGCTCATCAGCAAACTCATCACCACAATCTTCATAGGAATCTTCGCAGGAATCATATTCCTCCCACTAACCATGAACATTACGGGCCACACCATGCCGAGACAGACAATCATACTGGCCGGAGTCTCAGCATTCTTGGCCGTCGTACTGTTCCTGATAGTCTTCATGGGGCTCCAAGTTTCAACATCATTCGTATCATCCAAAATCGTAGACGTCCTCACGCCTCTTCCACTCTCAAAACAGGACGTTTCAAGAATCGTTTTTCTATGCTTCATAAGAATATTCGACATACCCCTCATCGCCGCACCAGCAATCTTCCTAGCGGTTTACGTGCTCATCGGCGGCCCAGCAATAGGCGCCATAACCTCCCTCCTAGGCATAATAACAGCAGAAATCTTCGCCCTAACACTCACAACAATCCTAGCTAGATTTTTCTACCTAAAAGTGACAAGGGCAGGCGGGAGATCCAAATGGCAGACTCTCTTAAGGTTTGCCTTCATGCTCGTGTGGATCCTCCCAACGTTCGCAGCATACTTCGTCGTGAACTTTGCACCCCAGATAGTCCAATCATTCGCCAGCCTGACTCAGGGCTTCTCATCCTTCTCCCAGATTCTAGTGCTGATCTACCCTTTCTCCTTCGGGTTCTTAGCATCAAGCTCAGCTTTCCCAGGGCAAACAGACTATACACTTCTGGGGCTATCCATCACCGCCTCTGTCGCATACGCGATTCTAGCCTATTACTGCGTTGGATGGGTCACTCAAACCATCCGCAAACTAGGAATCTCAGCGATGGGTAGCGGTCCGAGAGAAATGGTGATGGACACTTTCATCCAACCTCAGACTCCATGGCTCGGAATCATCCGAAAAGACTTGAGAGTTGCATCAAGGGCCCCTTCATACGCGACTCTATTCTTCCTGCCAGTAATACAAACAGCCGTTCTCGCAGTGTCCTTCTCCTCGTTCAGTGCACTTGATCTGACGACTGCCCTCGGCATTCTAACGGGAATGTCAATGATAACACTTCTACTTCCTCCCACTCTGTCCTCGATTGAAGGTCTAGCATCTGCTTACATGCGGCATCTCCCAATGAGAAAAATAACATTTATCTCGGCGAAAACATTGCTATCGATTTTCACGTACGTTCTCTCGCTGATCGTGTTATCTATCGTGGCATTCTCCATGGGAAAAAGCTCCACACTAATTCTAGCCTACGGGGCAGTGCATGGGTTTTCGGTTGCAGCTGCAGTCATGCTCGAACTGACAATCGTGACAAGAAAGTTTTGGAAAGAAGGGTTTGCGGTGGGCAACCTCTATTCAAGACTCACTACCTACATCCTCATAGTGATCCCAGGATACGTATTGGCCGCAATACCGATAATCAGCGCATTCTTGGCACTCCTCTTCGCACCGTCCTACGTCTTGCCGCTGTTCCTCGCCGCAGCTCTCACAGAGTTCACCCTTATGACTCTAGTCATCATGCATCAAAAATAATTCCAAGCGCCAAAGCCTCAGAAGACTGGTATGGCACGCAATCGTGGTTCATACAGCCGGCGTTCTGCAAAAAGAACAAAGATTGAGAGTAACCCAAGTTCCAGGCTTATCATGGCAAGATCCCGCTCGACTTTGCCTTTGCCGTTCAGGTCGAGATTTATCTCTTTCTCGAAGCGTTTCATCATCAATCTTGGAACCTTTTGGGGTTGGCATCAAAAAATGCTTACACGAAAGTGTGACGCATGCTAAGAAACCGATATTCTTAAATAAAATACGGCTCACATCGTCTGTAGCTCAAACAATGTATGGTTGTCAATTGATGTCAGAAGAATTCCGGCATATACTTCGAATAGTGGATGTTGACGTAGATGGCACTTTGAAGACGGCGTATGCACTTGCAAGAGTCAAAGGTGTAAGTCTCAACCTTGCAAATGCGTTGCTGAAGATGGCGAAAATAAACCCTGAAAAAAGGGCAGGTTTTCTCACAGAAGCAGAACTTGAGACGATCGAGCATATGGTCAAAGAGCCTACTAAGCATGATTTGCCAGCATGGCTCTTCAACAGAAGAAAAGATGCAGAGTCAGGAAAGGATTCGCACCTAATCAGTGCTGATCTAGTTCTCAGAACGAAAGTGGACATAGAACAAATGAAGAACATTAAATCTTGGCGGGGTTACCGCCATGCTTACGGGTTGAAAGTGCGTGGACAGAGAACCAAAACAACCGGAAGGGCAGGAAAAGCTCTGGGCGTTAAGAAGAAAGAGCTTGTTGCGAAGCAAGCGGCCGCGAAGAGTGAATAGCCATGGGTGATCCAAGAAGACAAAGAAAGAAATACGCGACCCCACGTTTTCCATGGCGCACTGATATTCTTCAAGAAGAATTGAAACTACTGGGACAGTATGGATTGAGGAATAAGCATGAACTGTGGCGCCATGAAACCACACTTTCAAACTTCAGAGGAATAGCCCGATCGCTAATAGGCAGGTCGACCGAAGAACGCAAGAAAATGGAAAATGAACTCGTAACCAGACTAAAGAAGCTCGGTGTTCTTCAAGAGACGGCAGTCCTTGACAATGTATTGGACTTGACAATAGAAGATCTCTTGGAACGTAGACTTCAAACCATCGTCTTTCGCAAAGGAATGGGAAAGACAATACAGCAATCTCGCCAGCTGATAACTCATGGGCACATAAGCCTTGGAAACCAAAAGGTTACAATTCCAAGCTACGTCGTGACGAAAGAAGAGGAGAATCAAATAACATACGCGCCGAGAAGTCCACTCGCAAGCTCCAATCATCCTCTTCGTCAGACTATATCCGTTGCAACAACAGCATCAACGCGTCCAGCTGAGGAACCGACAGGCGAGAAACAATGAGCAGCGGCAAGAAAAACGAAAAGTGGGCCGTCGTCCACATATTCAGCTCCTATAACAACACACTGATCCACATAACGGACATCTCAGGCGCTGAAACGATAGCCCGAACGTCAGGCGGAATGTTCGTAAAAGCTGACAGGCTGGAGTCTTCTCCATATGCTGCAATGCGCGCAGCAACTGCTGCCGCAGATGTCGCTAGAGACAAAGGAATAACCGCCATCCACATCAAAGTGAGAGCGCCTGGGGGGTCAGGTCCAAGAACTCCTGGCCCAGGAGCACAGGCGGCCATCAGAGCACTTGCAAGAGCAGGATTCCGCATAGAGCGGATCGAAGAGATCACGCCTGTTCCGCACGATGGGACAAGAAGGCCTGGAGGAAGAAGAGGAAGAAGAGTCTAGCGACCAATGTTCCGCCTCTTCCTATAGAAATATTGAAATAACGCAAAGATTCTATTGAACGGAACACTAGATAGTGCAAGCCGTTATGGAGGTGTCAGATCAAGTGGAAGTAAAAGTACTTGAGAAGAGCGAAAGAGAAATCCGTTTGTTTGTTAAGGGAGTTGACGTTCCGTATATGAACGCTCTGAGGAGAGTAATACTGTCTGAAGTGCCATGTATGGCTATCGACGAGATAGTTATACTTGAAAACTCGTCCATAATTCAAGATGAGACCATAGCCCACAGACTTGGTCTGGTCCCATTAAGAACTGACCTAGATAGCTACAATCTGCCTGAGGACTGCTCGTGCAAGAGCGAATTTGGATGCAACCTTTGCAGGGTCACTCTCACTCTTAATGCAGAGGCAAAAGAAGGAACAAGGACCGTTTATTCAGGCGAGCTAATTTCAGAAAACAAGGAAGTTGTGCCGGTGAGTGAGAAGATTCCGGTGGTAAAGCTGGCAAAAGAACAGGAGCTCAGGCTTGAGGCTTACGCTAGACTGGGAAAGGGGAAGAATCATGCAAAATGGCAACCCGTATCGATGTGCTCATACAAGTACTATCCAAAAATCACCATCTCAAGCAAGCTTTGCGATGCTTGCGGAAAATGCGTAGAGATCTGTCCACGGAAAGTCTTGAGAGAGGCTGAGAACAAAATAGACGTCCGCGATCTGTTGGCTTGCACCCTGTGTCAAGACTGCGTCGAATCCTGCCCTCTTGATCCCAAAGCAATAGAAGTCAGATGGGAGGAAGGCACTTTCATATTTATGTTAGAATCTACTGGTGCCCTTCCCCCGGAAAGAACCATATCTGAAGCAGTCAAAGTTGTGGATAGTCAATTGAAAGAACTTGAGAGTAAAGTCAAGGTGAAAAAGAGTGAAGAAAACTAGAACAAAGAACCCAGAGCGAATAGAATTGATCCGATTTCTGAGAAAGCAAGGTAAGGCAAACAACGCAAGCATATGGAGAGACATCGCAGAGCAACTAAGCAATTCGAGGAGAAAAAGCCTAGTAGTAAACCTGAGCCGCCTAAACAGGTACACGAAGAAGAGTGAAGTTGTCGCAGTTCCAGGGAAGGTTCTGAGCACAGGCGAAATTGATCACCCAGTGACCGTAGCAGCGTTTGCTTTCTCAGAAAAGGCGAGAGAGAAAGTGTCTTCTGCAAGAGGCAAATGCCTTTCATTCTTGGAACTAGTTAAGAGGAACCCCAAAGGATCCGGCGTAAGAATCATAGGGTGATAGAATGCAGGAAGCATCGAAATCAGCCACAATTATAGATGCGGAGGGACTTATTGTTGGGAGAATGGCGACGTATGTCGCTAAACGCCTTCTGAAAGGGGAAATAATAACAATCGTGAATGCCGAGAAAGCGGTTTTTTCTGGAAGGAAGAGCGGAAAGCTACACGAAGCTAAGGAATTCCTTAGCGTAGGAGCTCCGATGAGGGGCCCGTTTCATTACAGAAGACCAGATAGAATTGTTAGGAAAAGTGTCAAAGGAATGTTGCCCAATAAGCGTCCGAAAGGCAAACTAGCACTTAAGAGGTTTAGGGTATATATGGGGACCCCAGATGACCTGAAAAGCCTGAAGACAGAGACGCTCCCGAACGCTCAGGCCAAGAAGCTTACTTGCCCATACGTGACCATCGGCGAATTTGCAAGAGAAATAGGATGGAATCCAGGTGCATAACCATGCCAGCTAGGAAAGTCTTGGTTGTGAGCGGAAAGAGAAAAACTGCAACGGCTCGTGCGGTGGCGAGGCCTGGGGTTGGAAGAATACGGATAAACAAGATTCCCTTGGAGATTTTGGAACCTGAAGTGTCACGTGAAAAAATCAAGGAGCCTCTTCTGCAAGCTGGAGAAGAGATTTGGAAGCAGCTTGACATGGAAGTGGATATTTCCGGCGGAGGCTATATGGGTCAAGCAGAGGCGGCAAGGATGGCGATTGCAAATGCTTTGCTGAAGTGGACCAAGAGCGCACATCTGCGCACTGTCTTTGCCGATTATGACAGGACAATGATGGTTGGTGATTCCAGAAAGAAGGAACCCAAGAAATTCGGAGGACCTGGGGCCCGAGCAAAGGAACAAAAAAGCTATAGATAATGGAACTTGATGGTATGATCATTCCGGTAAGATGCTTCACCTGCGGCAAATTGATTGGCGACAAGTGGGAAGAATTTGCTCGAAGGGTGAAAGCTGGAGAGAATGCCGGCGAAGTCTTGGATGATCTTGGGATCAAGCGATATTGTTGCCGGCGAATGCTTTTGTCACACGTGGAGATCGTTGATGAAGTTTTGCGTTTCTACGAAGAAGCTGAAAAGCGAAAAGAAGCAAGAACCTACTAGCCCGCAGATGAAAAGGAAAAAGATATGTCCGCAATCATTGAAGATGTCATCGCCAGAAAGGTTTTCAACGGCCGAGGCGAAGAAACAATCGAAGTAGATATTGTAACAGCATCAGGCTTCGGAAGAGCCTCCGCACCTGCTGGTAAAAGCCGTGGAAAGAGCGAAGTTGCTTATTATCCTCAGGGGGGAGTGGACCAAGCTATAAGGAAGGTTGAAGAGCTCGTAGCTCCTGAAATTGTCGGCTTGAACGCGGATTTTCAAGAGGAAATCGACAGAGCATTGCATGGAATCGACGGATCCAGGGGCTTCAAGACCATTGGGGGAAACAGCGCCTTCGCGGTCTCACTTGCCAACGCAGAAGCAGCTGCAAACTCGTGCGATTCTTTGCTCTTTCAGCATTTGGGAGGAACAATAGCCGACGAGCTTCCCTACCCACTCGGAAATTCCATGAGCGGCGGACAACACACGCATGGAAAATCCCCAGACATACAGGAATTCCTGGTTCTCCCAAAAGGGGCAGAATCCTTTTTGGAAGCTGCCACGGCCAACGCGCGAGTTCATAAAAGGTTAGGCGACATACTGAGAAAGAAAGATAAACTGTTCATCGATGGAAAAAGCGACGAGGGAGCATGGGTCGCAAGCGTCGGAAATTCACAGGCCCTTGAATTGTTGGCAACCGTCTGCGAAGAAGTGAGCGGCGAAGAAAACTTTGAATGCACATTGGGCATCGATATCGCAGCATCGTCCCTCTGGGATGGCAAACAAAAGAAGTATATATACCAACGAGAAAAAACAAAATTGGACTCAGCCGAGCAATTAGACTTCGTCCTAGGCCTCATCGAAAAGTATCACCTCGCCTACGTCGAAGACCCCTTCGATGAAGAAGACTTTAAGGCTTTCCAAGAACTGACAAAAAAGGTAAAGAACTGCCTGATCTGTGGTGACGACCTGTTTACCTCAAACGTTGAGAGGCTAAGCCGAGGCATAAAAGCACAAGCGGCAAACGCAATCATTATTAAAGCGAACCAAGTCGGTACGCTTAGTGACGCCCTGGAAACGGTGGAAATGGCAAAAAAGAATAAATACGTGCCAGTAATGGCACATCGCTCAGGAGACTCATGCGATTGGCACATCGCTCACTTAGCGGTCGCATTCAAATGCCCAATAATAAAGACTGGAATCGTTGAAGGCACACGCATCGCAAAGATAAATGAGCTCATAAGGATAGAAGAATTCTTAGGAGACAGAGCAAGAATGGCGGATTTAAGAACAATTTAGGAGGAGCAAAACTTGTCAGATGATGAGAAGATCGAAAAAGAAGCTGAGAATGAAGTAGACAAACCCGTAGAAGAAGAGGCAAAATCTGAGGCTTCATTGGAATCACCCGACGCCGAGGTGGCGGCTCCAGAAGAAGAATTACTGATACCACGAGACACCATGCTGTCCGCGGGGATACATATTGGCACAAGAATGAAAACAGGCGACATGGAACAGTTCATATACCGCGTTAGACCGGACGGTCTGTTCGTCCTAGACGTCAAGAAGACGGATGATCGGATAAGAGTAGCTGCAAAATTCCTTGCTCGATTCGAACCGGGAAAAGTGGCAGGTGCCGCAGCGAGACTCTACGCACAAGAACCAGTCAAGAAGTTCTGTGAGCTAACCAAAGCAACACCTGTCGTCGGACGATTCATTCCGGGGCTACTGTCAAACCCGCTGTACCCAAACAGGATAGAACCTGAAGTCCTCATTGTCTCAGACCCAAGAGCAGATGGCCAAGCGGTCAAAGAAGCTGCTTCAATTGGTATCCCAGTAATAGCATTATGCAGCACGGACAATGAATTTACAGGAGTCGATTTAGTCATCCCAACAAACAATAAGGGAAGAAGAGCCTTGGCAGTGATTTACTGGCTCCTAGCCAGGCAAGTACTCCGAGAACGCGGAGAACTCCAATTAGACAGGGATCCAACCTTAACGATCGACGACTTCGAAGCGAAGATTACGAAGGAAGAGGAGGAAATCTAACCAGATGGCGAAGGTTCGGCTTCCTTGCCAAGCCGGAGCCTTCTATGCTGGGAGAATCGAATCATTAAGAAAACAGATAGCGGATTGCTTCCTACATAAACTCGGGCCTGGAAAGCTTCCAGAAGTAGCTGAAAAGGGACCGAGACGCATCGTAGGACTGATCTGCCCTCACGCGGGCTACATGTTTTCAGGTCCAGTTGCAGCTCATGCTTACTATAGACTTGCCTTAGACGGCAAGCCAGATGTAATCGTTGCTTTCGGTCCAAACCACACCGGTTACGGGAGCGGTCTAGCCATCATGAATGAAGGTTCATGGCGAACGCCGCTCGGCGACGTTGAAGTGGACGCTGAACTGGCCAGAAGAATTGTCAAAGAGGCGCGAATAGTTGATGTCGACGAGTCTGCCCACCGTTTTGAACATTCTATCGAGGTTCAACTTCCGTTTCTCCAATATCTTTATGACTCTCGTTTTAAGATCGTTCCGATCTGCTTTTTGATGCAAGACCTTGCGTCAGCCAAGGAGGTCGGACAGGCCGTGGCCAAGACTCTGGCCAACGAGAACGCGGTTGTCATAGCCTCTTCTGACATGACCCACTATGAAACGCAGGAAAAAGCCATGAAGAATGATTCAGCTGCTCTTAAAGCCGTGGAGGCAATGGACGAGGAAAAACTCTACTCAGTCATCGAAACTCATGGCATAACCGCCTGCGGATATGGCCCAATCGCCGCTCTGATGGAAGCAACAAAGGCTCTTGGAGCAAGAGAGGCAAAATTATTATGCTATAAAACTAGTGGAGATGTAATTGGCGACTACTCAAGCGTCGTCGGGTATGCTGCCGCGTGTTTCACAAAATAGTGGTTTGAAATGGGTGTCGTTGCCTCAGCTCCCGCAAAGATAATTCTTTTCGGGGAGCATTTCGTCGTTTATGGAGAGCCAGCGATAGTCTTGGCCATTAATAAAAGAGCGTACGTAAAGATTGAGACCACTCATGACCATAATCTTCACTTGCGTTCCACAACGCTGAATCTTTCAGGATGTTTTGAAGGCAACAGTTTCAAGATTGAGCAAGGCAACGCAAGAGAAGCTAGAATAAGATTTGAACCTGTGAAACATGCGGTAAACAGTGTTTTGGAAAAAAATTCGAAGCCTGTTGGCTTGGACATCGAGATAAACTCTTCCATTCCGGCAGGCGCGGGACTAGGATCTTCGGCCGCGGTCGTTGCGGCTTCAGCCGCTGCAGCTGGTGCCCTTCTGGACGTGAAATTGTCAAAAGAGGACATCTTCAGAATAACTTACGAAGCGGAAAAGGTTGTTCACGGTAACCCATCAGGAGTGGATCCGGCGATTTCGACCTTTGGCGGCGCCATTATTTTCCAAGTTGATACGGGTTTTAAGCCGTTGGACGTAAGAGAAGAGATTCCACTTGTCATTGGGGAAACTGGTGTCGAAAGATCCACGCGAGCACAGGTTGAAAAAGTCAAGATCATCGTGGAAAAGTACCCTCGAATCGTTGAAAACATTATGAAAGCGGCACGCGAAGTCGTTTTGAGAGCTATAGACGCATTCAAGGAAAATGACTTGGAGACGCTTGGAGCGCTAATGAACATCAATCATGCTCTGCTGTACGGAATCGGAGTGTCTGACGAATCTCTAGAATGGCTTGCAAACGCCGCTCGCAAGGCAGGGGCCTTGGGTGCAAAACTGACAGGAGCAGGGGGCGGCGGATGCTTGATAGCCTTATCAGAAAATGGGAAACTTCAACAGGTTTCTGAGGCAATTCAAAGAGCGGGCGGAATACCTTTCATAGCTAGAAAGACCGATGATGGTGTGAGAATTGAGCGAAGCTAGGACGACGATCATAAAAATCGGGGGTTCCGTAATCACGGACAAGAACATAGAACTTACGCCTCAGACGCAAACCATAGACCGCTTGGCTGGGGAAATACAAGAAGCAGCTGTGAAGAATCTAATAATCGTGCATGGGGGAGGCAGCTTCGGCCACCCTTCGGCGGAAAGAAACGCCATCAAACAAGGCTTCAAAAATTCTAGTCAGATAATGGGCTTGGTTGAAACCCATCACTTCATGACAGTACTTAATGGTCTAATCATGGACTCATTAATCACACACAATCTTCCAGCCATAGCTATAATGCCGTCATCCTGCGTAGTAACCAATGATGGAAGAATCAGAAGCTTCGAAAGCACACCGTTGGAGATGCTATTGAAGATGGGTTTCTCGCCAGTTCTCTACGGGGATGCAGTGCCAGATGTAAAGTTGGGGTTCACAGTGCTATCAGGCGACCAGCTTGTTTCAGCCCTTGCGACGCGGCTAGGCGCGCAACGCATCATCGTGGGTGTGGACGTGGACGGACTATTTGACGCTGACCCTAAGGTTGAGAAAATGGCAAGGAGATTTTCCCATCTGTCACTGGATGAACTCAGACAGATTCAAGGAAGCCTCGGCAAATCAACTGCTTGCGATGTCACAGGAGGCATGTTCGGCAAGATTCTTGAGCTTCTTCCAGCGTTGGAGCAGGGAATTCCAGTGACGATCCTGAATGCAACGAAGCCAGGTCGCGTTTGCGACGCTCTGAAGGGGATTTGCATAGAGGGCACGTTGATAGAGAAGGAGTAGACTTGACCGAAGAAACAATAAGAAGGAAAGCTGACCACATTAGGATTGCATTGAACCAGAACGTTCAAGCAAGACAGGTGACGACGGGCTTAGAGGATGTTTATCTCATTCACAAAGCGTTGCCAGAAATTGATAAGAGAAAAATAGACTTGTCAACGACAGTTTTCGGCCACGAGTTTGCCGCTCCGCTAATAGTAGGAGCCATCACTGGTGGCACGGAAAAGGCTATGAGAATCAATGCGGCGTTGGCTGAAGCTGTGGAAGAGCTTGGATTGGGAATGGGTGTAGGAAGCCAAAGGGTAGCTATAGAGGATAGAAGATTGGAAAGGACTTTTACAATAACGCGTAAAAAGGCTCCAACGGCGTTTTTGATTGCAAACATAGGCGGAATACAACTCGTAAACGGATATGGGTCGAAAGATGTGAAAAAAGCGATGGAAATGATCGAAGCGGACGCGATTGCAATTCACTTGAACGCTCTGCAAGAGGTCGTCCAACCAGAAGGCCAGACCAACTTCAAAGGTGTTCTTAAGAAGATTGGTGAAATCACAAGCGAAATAGACAAACCTGTAATAGCAAAAGAGACGGGCGCTGGGATTTCAGCTGAGGATGCACGCAAACTTGAAAACGCAGGCGTCAAAGGCATAGATGTGGGAGGTGCAGGTGGCACGAGTTTTGCAGCGGTTGAATACTACAGGGAACAAGGACAACAAAAAGACTTTCAACGCAGATTGGGTGACACGTTCTGGGACTGGGGGATTCCGATGGCCGCAAGCATCGTTGAAACTTCCCTAAAAACAAAAGTATGTATAATCGGGTCAGGGGGAATACGAAACGGCCTAGATATGGCCAAGGCCTTGACGCTTGGCGCAAACCTAACAAGCCTATCATACCCCATGCTCAAGGCAGCAAACAAAAACTTGAACGAAACAAGAGCTGCCCTCTCTGTCTTAACAGATGAGTTGAGAAATACAATGTTCCTCGTCGGGGCAGATTCCGTGGAAGAACTTAGAAAGGCTCCAGCAGTGATAATGGGCAAAACAGCACAATGGTTGACCACAAGAGGCTTCAATGTGTCCGCCAAAGCCCAAGGAAGGCTAGACTAGTATTGAACGTCGAGAAGTTTCTTGAAGAGAAAGGGGTATTGATAGATGAAACTATCGAGAAGTACATTCCCCGCGTGTTCTCCGAGAATGCTGCCGTCTTCAGGAATAACCCACCAAATTACGCTTACAACATTGAACCCCTCGACAAGGCAGTTGCCAATCCAATCTGGGAATTCCTCGAGAGAGGCGGGAAGAGATGGAGACCTGCGCTATTCTTGCTGATATGCGAAGTTTTGGGCAAAAACTCGAACGAATTCCTTGATTTTGCTATAATCCCCGAAGTAATCCACAATGGAACACTGATGGTGGATGATATTGAGGACAAATCCGAGCTTCGAAGAGGGAAACCCTGTACTTACAAGATGTACGGCCTTGACATAGCTATCAACGCTGGAAACGCCATGTATTATCTCCCCCTTCTCCCCTTGATAGAAAGAAAAAAACAAATACCGCCTGAAAAAGCACGTAGAATTTACGAGATCTACACACAAGAGATGATTAACTTGAGCCTCGGTCAGGCAATGGACATAGCATGGCACCGAGGCCTAGCGAATGCGAACAACCTAGATGAAAAGGCTTACCTTCAAATGTGCGCTTACAAGACTGGAACTCTCTCAAGGATGTCCGCAAAGATGGCTTCTGTGTTGGCAGATGCAAACGATGACATCGTTCTGAGACTTGGAAGTCTCGCAGAAAGCGTCGGAATAGCCTTCCAGATGCGCGACGATGAACTAGACCTGACAAGCGCAGAATTTGAGAAGAACAAAGGCGGTCGCGGACAAGACATAACCGAAGGAAAACGCACATTAATCGTTATCCACACTTTGAAAGTTGCGAATTTCAAAGACAAAGAGAGACTTATCAAGATTCTTGATAAGCACACCTCAAACCAGGGGCTCCGAGATGAAGCCATCGAGTTAATGAGAAGATATGGTTCCATAGAATACGCTGAGCAGTTCGCAGAGAAAATGATTAAAGACAGCTGGCGGCAAGTACAGGAACTTCTGCCAGCCACAGATGGAAGAGACAACCTGAAATCCTTCATAGAATTTCTGATAGAAAGAAAAATCTGATGCGGAGAGTGCAAGACCTTGGCGACTGAAGACACGGAACTTCGAAAGAATATTCGAAAGGCTGCCTTGTTGAACGCGGTCAAGCACAATGGCGAGGCTCAAGAAGGGCCAGTCCTCGGAAAAATGCTGGGAGAAAAGCCTGAACTAAGGAAGAAGGTCAAAGAGTTATCAGCTCTTATTAGCAAAGTTGTTTTAGAAGTGAACGGTCTTTCACGCGAAGAGCAGAGGCAAATAATTGAAGAAAAATGGCCCGAAACTCTCCTGAGGGAGAAGACTCAAGAGGAAAAACACTTGCCCCCCTTGCCTAATGCCGAAAAGTATGCTGAAGTGGTCACACGCTTTTCGCCCAACCCCGATTGTGCTCTACATCTTGGCAGCGCGAGGGCTATCATCTTATGCTATGAGTACAGTCGACTCTACAATGGCAAGTTCATCCTCCGCTTTGAGGACACGGATCCTAAGACAAAAAGACCCGCCCTAGAGTTTTATGATCGCATACGAGAAGACTTAGCCTGGCTTGGTTGTAGGCCCGATGAAGAACACATTCAAAGCGACAGAATCCCGATCTACTACGAATACGCTGAGAAATTGCTGAAGAACGGCGACGCTTACGTCTGCGCCTGTAAGCCGGAACTGTTCAGGGAAAGCACGGTCGCAGGTCAAGCTTGCTCCTGCCGTGATTTGTCAGTGAAAGAAAACTTGGCCATGTGGGATCGTATGTTACAAGGTGAGTATAAAGAAGGAGAAGCGGTGGTTCGGGTGAAAACTGATTTGAACCACCCGAACCCGGCGGTTCGGGATTGGCCAGCACTTCGAGTGATAGACGCCGAAAAGTATCCCCATCCTCGAGTTGGAAGCAAGTATCACGTTTGGCCGTTGTACAACTTGGCTTGTGGGGTGGATGATCACCTGCTCGGAATAACCCATATAATAAGGGGTAAAGAACATTTGACGAATCAGGTTCGGCAGGAATATATGTACAAATACTTCGGGTGGGCGTATCCTGAGACGATACATTATGGTCGGTTGAAGATAAAGGGAGCATATTTGAGTAAGTCAAAGATCGTTGAGGGAATTAGAGAAGGACTATTTGCAGATTGGGACGATCCTAGGCTTGCAACTTTTGCAGCCCTCAGAAGAAGAGGAATCATGCCAAGAGCGATTGAGAAGATGATAATGGATGTTGGTCCAAAGACCCAGGATGTTGTTTTAAGCTGGGAAAATCTTTACGCGTACAATCGCAAGACACTCGATCCCATCGCCGAAAGATACTTTTTTGTCCCAGATCCAATAGAACTAACAGTGGAAAAAGTCCCTCGGGTGTTCAAGGCAAAGCTTCAAATGCACCCTGATAACGAGGAAGGAAAGAGCAGGCAGTACGTGATCAAACCTGATGGGACAGCTATCGCTAAATTCTGGGTCTCAAGGAAGGATGTCGAATCTTTTGAGAAAGGTTGCGTCATACGGCTCATGGAACTTTTCAACGTTAAGATCAAGAGTGCAGGCATATATTCAGCTGATGCGGCTTTCGCTAGTGAATCATACGAAGATGCCAGGCAGCTGAAGGCTCAGCTGATACAATGGATTCCAGTAGGCCAAGACATCCCGTGTCAAGTGATGATGCCTGATGCAACGATGTCAAATGGAATTGCCGAGAGTTACTGCAGACAGCTGGAGCCAAACATGATTGTGCAGTTTGAACGCTTTGGCTTCGTAAGAATCGACCAAACTGGAGAAAGGCTGATAGTCTATTATGCTCATAAATAGAGGAGGAGAAAATAGTATGCGCAAACAGGACAAATTCATATTGTGGCCGACTTACTTCGACTCCGCGAAAACAAGACGGCAAGGAAGACGCGTGTCGAAGAGCCTGGCCGTGCTCTCTCCTAAGATCTCTGAGTTAAAGGAGGCGGCTGATAAGCTTGGGTTAATCTGCGTACTGAATGCCGAGGTTGCCTTTCCAAGCACGCCCTGGTCAAAATCGGGGATGATCCTTCTTCAGAAGATGCAATCAAAAGAGGCAACTGTGAGAGAGATGGCGAAACAATTACTCAAGGTTCGGAGCGCATCCAGTAATCAAGTAAGAGAAGCTTAACCTTTTTCATCTCTGAACAGGATAGCGTTTAGGACCGCGTCTTGTCCTGGACGCGAAGTTACACGTGCTAGACCTGAAGGTGTTTCTACTATTGCCCCCTTAGTAATTACGCCTCGACGGTCATAGTCTACGTTTGCAGGGTTTTTTGCCACTCGGATGATCTCAACTTTCTCTGACTTTCCAGTCTTTGGATCAGTGACACAAACTTGCTTGTCGCTCAGCAATTTGAGCTTCTGGCTTCCTCCCCTTTCTCTTTTGATTTTGCGTTTTAATTCACCAAGTGTTGTTTCTGTTGGAAATGAGCCAAGTTCAGAATTTCTTTTCTTCCTGTAAACCCGCTTTCTGCCGCCAGAGGATTTCTTCTTGCGCGTGTCACCATTCCACACAGACAATGTCTATTTCTCCATCATTGCTAACCATGAGCGGTCATTATCACCGTCGTTTCAAATATAAATCTATCCGTTTAGAGAAGATTCTCCCTGTTTTTCGCCTTCTTCAATAATGTGCTTTAGTTCTCTCTTTAAACTAACTGGGTCATGGCTCAGGGCAAAGTAATCGGCAAAATACTCAGTCGTCTTTAGTACAGATGATCGCCCGGTTCGTTCACTGGCTATCAAGCCCATCTCCTTCAATATCTTAACGTGACCATAAGCGTGATGTCCCCGCACGTCGATTACTCTCTTCTGAGATATTGGCTGTCGATAGGCAATGTAAGAGAGAGTCTTCAGTGGACCGATGGAAAGAAGGGGTCTTTTGAGAAGTTTCCTGACACTAGACGTCAAATCGCTTTTCAGCTGCAGCACGTATCTTTCATCTTTCAACTCCAGAATCTCTAGAGCAGCAGTATTTCTTTCCGAGTATTCTTTGATGAGCGTTTTTACAAGTTTTCTAGTTCTGTTCTTTGAACGTGTATTGAGAACCGAACATAACTCGTTTATGTCTAAAGGTCGACCTGACACGTAAAGTGAAGCTTCCACTAAAGCTAGGTCTCGTTTGACTCTATCATCGGCTTTCTTTTCATGGTGAAGGCCTTCGTCAGCTTCAGGCTGTCGCTTCTCTGCTTCCTGCAAGATTCAAGTCTCCGACCTCTATGTATATCTCCTCTGACTCTTCATTCTGCCACAAGTTCACCTTTCCTTCCTGAGCTAGGAAAAGAAGTAGGATGAATGTGCGAATGGCTTCGAGCCGCGTCAACCCCTTCCTTAAACTGGAAAAGTCTATTATGCCAGCACCTTTCACTCTCTCCAAGAGGCTTGTGTACAACTTCTCCATTTGAATTTCAATTTCCATCAGATAGAAGTCCAGCTGTGGCAATATTTCCGAAGGAGTAGGTAGAAGAGGTGCTTCTGTGGCTTTTTCTAGATGTATCGATTTTTCCCCTCTTAACGCGTCATCTAAGGCTTCAAGCAGGTTGTGGATAGTTGTCGATGCCAATTCATGCCTTAATGGCAAGAACAAAGGTGGAGGAAGAAAATCCTGTGGAGGTTTTGCAGGCGGAGGAGGTTCTTCTAGCCTTAAGAGGAGTTTCGATTTCATCAGATATATTAAAGCGGAAGAATCCAACGCTACGCCGGAGGCTCTGAAGTCTACTTTTCCTGATTTTTCCATCTGTATGAGGAAAGAAGTCAACAGGTAGGCTACGTTTATGTTCCAAGGGGTAAGCTTTTCAAGTTTGTGAAATTCGAACAGAATGTTCCAAGGAGGTTGAAGGTAGAATGGTCTCCTTTCTGCCGTCGAGGACATTAGCTTGGCACCTCTAACAGATTCGTTGCGATGACGTTAGAAACGCCGTTTCGTCCATAGACTCCATATATTTTTTGCGCCTTGTTCACCATTTCCGGCTTTAATGTGATTATTATGAATTGGGTTTTCTCTGATTCGTTCAGCAGAAGGTCAGCAAGTTTTGACACGTGAAAGGCATCTAAGTGGGCATCTATCTCGTCAAGTATGTAGAATGATGCGGGTGTGAATTCTTTCAAAGCAAACAGAAATGCTACTGCAGCAACTGAACGTTCCCCTCCGCTTGCTCCGCTGACTACAATTGAGGGTTTGTTGGGATACTGAACTATCATGTCTATGCCGCCCGCGAATGGTTCTTCCATGTTCTCGATTTTTAGGGAGGCCGTCCCACCACCTGTGAGCTCGGCGAAGTATTTTTGCAGGTCACAACCGATTTTTTCAAATGCATCCATGAAGACGTTTTTCTTCTTTAGTTCGATCTCATCCATGAATAGGACTATTGCCTGTTTTTCTTTTTCAAGTTCGTTCATTCGGATCGATAATTCTTTGTAGCGTGAAATCTGCTCGGCATAATGGGAAAGTGCAAGCTGGTTGATTGCGCCTATTCTCTCGAGTTCAAATTGCATCATTCTCGTCGACGTTTCCGCTTCTTCCACCTGTTTAGGCGTCGTCTCAATCGGCTGTTCGTGACCGAGTTGTCTCAGCTGTTCGTGATATTGATTGAGTTGAAGCATAGAAGTCTGGACGTTTAGCTGAAGTTGGTTTAGCAGACGGTCAACCTGCTCGTATTCGGAATCGAGCTTACGCAAATCTTTGTCTATTTCATCTATTTGGCTGGTGAACTTCTTTGCTTCCTCTCTTGCTGAGAACACACTTTTTGAGAGTTCCACGCGGCTCTTTTCTAGCTCGGATAACTCTTGCTTCAATTCTTCTCTTTCTTTCTGCGCCTCTTCAACTTCTTTCTCTACTCTTCTCTGTTGTTGCTCGACTTTTGAAAGCTGAATCTTGGAATTTCGATACCCGATTCTTAGAACGTTGTCGAACTGTGATTCAAATGTGGAAATGTCCGTTTGAAACGTGCCTAGTTTCTGTCTTAGAGTGATTATTTCTTCTGCTAGTTTTTCCCTTTTGACTTCCATTTCCTGGATGCTTGCCGGATCCGTCTTTTTTCTCAATGCCGTTAGATCGGTCTGAAATCTCCTGATATCTTTCTGAATTGAGCTTCGTTCTGCCCTTTGAACCCACATCTGCGATTTATCAGCTTCTATCTCCTTTTCAAGCCGCGCAGTGTTGTGATTCACTCGCTTTATGTTAGAATCTGTTCTCCTCGCACTTCTCTTCACGCGAGTCAATTCTCTATCTAGCGTGTCGATCGCATCTGAAAGCCTGGTTATCTCGACTCGCGTCTTATCAATTTCCTCTTCAAAGACTGAAACGTCGTTTCCTCGCATTGAAAGATGCTGTTGCAGGGCAGACACTGCCTCGTCTAGACTCTCGATAGCTCTGTCGCTGGGGATAATCGCAGAAAAGTCTATGGGAGCTCTGTAATAGCCAGTCTCAAATGCGCCGCCGCACTCAAAAAGATCACCGTCAACCGTTACAGTCCTGTGACCTTCGCTTGACAAGCTGAAGGCAACTTTGTCATTTGACACAATTATCGTGTCACCAAAAACGAAGTGAACTGCGGGTTCGTAGTTCCTGTCATACTTAATGAATGACGAGGCTAGACCGTTCACTCCTTGCTTTTCAGGTACCTTAGAGAACTTTGGTCTTACAGTTCCTTCGACAGGGATTATTTTGATTCTTCCAAGCTTCATTTTTCTCAGTGTTTCGGTGCATGTGAAAGCAGCCTCGAAATCCTTTACCACCATGGCGTCCAACCACCCCACTGAAGCCGCTTCTACTGCTCTTTGGTAGGTTCTCTCAACTTTGACGAGGCTGCGAAGTCGGCCATAAACGCCTGGAATGACGCCTAAATCGCCTAGTTCCTCAATACTTCTCAAGGCTTTCTCCTCAGCAGCCACGGTCTCGGCGAGTTCCCGCTGGGTTGCAAATTCTACAACGGCTTCCCTCGCCGATTCAGCGATTTTCCCAGCTTCCTCTATCTCCTTCTGCACAGCTTCTCTCTGAGCTATCCGTCGATCAAGGTTGCGTTCCAAGTTTTTGAGTTGGTTCTTCTGTTCCTTCTGCACGTTCTTGAGTTCGATGAGTGATTTCTGAAACTCAGAGAATGTGACGTTAAATCTTTCTCTACGTTCGTACAGGTCCTTCAATCTTTTGATTCGGATCTTTATTGTTGTTTGGCTTTTCAGGTATTCAGACCTGAGAAAGGCGAGCCTCTTGTGGCCAATGTCGAGGTTTAACTCTATCTCCCGGATTTTTTTGCTGTTTTCTCCAAGACTGTCCCAAAGTTGTGCGGTTTCCCGGGCGAGGGTATCATGTTCGGCTTGTTTCAGGTTTATTTGGTTAGAGATACCTTCATGTTCGTTTCTCAGATGTTTGATTCCTGAACGATTTTCGCGAATCTCGTTACGAATGGACTCGTACTGCTGGACATTGTTCTCTCTTATGTGTTTCAGGCCTTCGAGGCTTATTTTTCCTGAACTTATCTTTGTGGTGAGCTCCGTGAGCTTCGATTTCAGTTCTCCGATTCTTATTTGAACCTTCAGGACTTGCGAGCCGCCTTCTTCAACGATTTCTGAGCTTAGTTTTCTCCATTCTCCTTCGATTTCTCGTCTCTTCGATCTTCGTCCGTCGCGTACTTGTCGCAGTCTTTCAAGCTTTTTTCCAACTTCGTCGGTTTGTGCCGAGTTCTCTTCTACTTTCTTCCGTATTAAAGCCATTTCATGTGAAATCTTCACTGTTTCGAATTTTTTTATCTCATCTTGAATGAAACTGACTCTTAGAAGCTCGTTTCGTTCTCTTTCTAAATCATCAAGTCTTTTTTGAACCTCGTCAATTCTTCCCATTGCTGTTCGTATGGAGATGTCAGCCGCCCGGAGTTTCTCTTCAGCCTCAGCTTTTTCGGCATCATATTGGCTGATACCAACGAGATCTTCAATGATTTTTCTTCGTTCTGGCGCGGTTATATCAGTTAGGCGAGTTATCGTGCCCTGAAGGATTATGTTTTGACTTGTGCTGCTTATTCCTGCCATGGAGAGGACTTCCAGTATATGAGCTCTTGAAATTCTTCTGCCGTTGAGCCTGTATATGCTTTGGCCGTTACGATAAACCTCTCGCGAGACCGTCACTGTTGTTGTGTCGACTGGCATGCGGCAATCTGTGTTGTCAAATTGTATCACGACTTTCGCCATTTTTGCTCTTTCCAGCCCAGCCGTTTCTGAGCCGTGGAAGATTAGTTTCGCGGCTGTCTCGGCACGTAGCCTTCTTGTACTTAATTCACCGAGGGCAAACAAGAGTGCGTCCAATATGTTTGTCTTGCCGCTGCCATTTGGACCGGTTATAACCGTGAAGCCTTTGTCCAGAGTTACTTTAACGTTCTGTGGCCCGAATGACTTGAAACCTTTAAGCTCGATTTTCTTAATGTAGGGCATTCAGTCTGCGCCCTCACCTTGTCCGAGGTTCAAAGCATTCTTATCTCGACAACTCTAATATATTTTTGTGAAAGGCTGCGGTTGCCTTGAGCTTTGAGGTTTTGTGCCTGTGAAATCTATTTTTTGGCCTTTGGTCCGCATTTTGTAGTCATTTTCTTAACGAACTCGATTACGTGTTCCTTTTTGCCATAGACAAGTAATGAACCGTCGGTGGTAGTTCTGTATGATACGGATGAATGATCAGCTAACGTTTTCAATCTGTCGATGGCAAGGTCGGCTGAAAGTTTAATGCGTATCCATTGCTCTTCTCTTGGCAACCCAGAGATAAACCTCGTCTCTTCTTCTGTTTTGTCAGTTTTTCTACTAGCGTGTTCTAATCGTTTGAGCCACTCATTTGCGTAAGGCACTCCGAAGTTTTCTTCTCCTTCGGAAACGAGGTATGATTCCACGCTTCTCAGGTATTCTTCAATTTTTCCAGTAGACTCCCCGTAGCTGGCATCAGCTTTCAGTATTCTTGTCATAGTCCTTGCCGATTTCAAATCGTTCATTATTTTTGCCGGAATAACTTTGCCTCTTTTTCGAAAATCTGCAACCATTTCTTCAAGTATTTTCCAAGTTTCTGAATATCCCATGCCCTGATTCACCATTGGCCAATTGCATAAAGAGATGGCATTATAAAGCGTTGTCGAATGCAAGAATGTTTCTAGCTCCTGTTTATGCTGTTCGATTCTTTTGCAGTGCCATCAAGCGATCGTGTGCTCTGATGCTTCCAATTTGAGTGCGAAAAGAGGCAGCTGGGCATGGGAAATCAAATTTATTGATAGAAAGGTCTTCAGGTGTGAGAAATACAAACAAAAAGGTATCATGTTGCCATTGAGCGTGGCTTTACGTTTAGATACATTGCGTCGGGTTCAT
>Ga0187778_10000702_pt1 | contig 23817 bp, 13 predicted proteins | sample 1015_Q2_SP5_20_M_FD_132418 | JGI IMG/M metagenome (GOLD analysis project Ga0187778, IMG submission 132418) | Tropical peat soil microbial communities from peatlands in Department of Meta, Colombia - 1015_Q2_SP5_20_MG | ecosystem: Environmental > Terrestrial > Soil > Wetlands > Peat | place... | reverse complement strand
GCGATTTCCCAGCGGAACATTTCCTGGCCGAGGCTGTGGATGTTGGGCAGGTTGATGCGCACCACAGGCTCGCCCGCCTTTTCGAGCGAGTGGACTGCGGCGTCCTGCGACGCATTTGGCTTGGACGCCAATCGCAAATACGCGAAGACTCGATCGTTGCCATAGGCTGCCGGACGGCCGACGCGCTCGCGGTCCACGGGGATGATGCCTTTTCCGATTTTTCCTATGGATTCGGCGATCAACTGCTCAAGCCAGGCGCCCAGATCGAAAATTCCAGGAGAAGTGATGAACGTAATTTTGTCGCGACCGTGATTTGCAGCGACTCCCAGAATGGTCCCGAGTATCACGCCGGGATTTGCATCCGCCGCCGCAGCCGCGCCGCACGCCTGGACCATCTCCTGCGCGCTCTTGAGAAACTTCTCGACATCCAGCCCCATCACCGCCGCGGGAACCATGCCGAAATTCGAGAGCGCCGAATAGCGGCCACCGATGCTCGGCACACCGAAGAAAATCTTGCGGAACTTGTCGCCTTCCGCCACCTGCTGCATCTTCGAGCCGGGATCGGTAATCGCGATGAAGCGGTTGCCAACTTCTTTTTCGCCCACTTTCGCTTTCACCCGCTCGAAGAAATATTGTTTGTAGATATTGGGTTCGAGCGTGCTCCCGGATTTGCTTGACACGATGCAGATCGTGCTTTTCAAATCCACCTTCGACTCGATGGCTTTGATCTGCGCCGGGTCGGTGGAATCCAGGACGTGAAGCTCCGGGAAGCCCGGGATTTTGCCGAAGGTCATGCGCAGAACTTCGGGGCAAAGGCTTGAGCCCCCCATTCCGAGGAGCAGGGCGTGCTTGAACCGCGACTTTTTGGTGTCTGCTGCAAGTTGCTTGAACGTCTCGGTGTTCGCGAGTTGCTCTTCCGCAATCGTGAGCCAGCCCAGCCAGTTGCCTTCATCCGCGCCGGTCCAAAGAGAAGCGTCCTTCTGCCACAGCCGCGCAACTTTATTGTTCTTTTTCCAATCCTGAAGCGAGGCGGCAACCGCTCCGGCAAGCGGCTCCGGCAGTCTGTAGGTTTGCTTGTTGACGCTCACCCGCGCACCCCGGCGCTCTTGCCGACTGCATCCAGCAGCGTGCGGAAAGCATCGGCGAACAGCTTGACGCCGTCCGCCAGCAGCTTGTCCGTCACTTCTTTCATCGAAATGCCGGCCTTGGCGAGATCAGCCATGGTCTGGGCGGCTCCCTCGACATCTTCCGTGAGGCTCGGACGCAGCTTGCCATGTTCGCGGAAGGCGTCAAAGGTCGCGGGTGGAATCGTGTCCACGGTATCGGCGCCGATCAATTCTTCGACGTACACCACGTCACGGTAATGCGGATTCTTCGTGCTCGTGCTGGCCCACAGAAGCCGCTGTGTCTGCGCGCCCTTGGCCGCTAGCGCCTTCCAGCGCGGCCCGCCAAACAGTTCCTGATATTTCTTGTACGTGAGCCGCGCATTCGCGATCGCCACTTTGCCACGAATGCTTTCGAGCAATGCTTTTTGCGCGCCATCGGAAGTGGTCTTCAATTTTTCATCGATGGTGTTGTCCACCAACGTGTCGATGCGGCTGACGAAGAAGCTGGCGACGCTCGCGATGTGGCTGATGTCCTGCCCCTTCGCGGCGCGTGCTTCGAGCGCCGCCAGGAACGCTTCCGCAACTTTTTCGTAGGCCGACTGCGCAAACAACAGCGTGATGTTGATGTTGAGCCCTTCTTCCAGACACTGCCGGATGGCGGGCAGTCCCTCGGGCGTGCCGGGGATTTTAATCATCACGTTTGGACGGTTGACCGCTTTCCACAGGCGCCGCGCTTCGTCGATGGTTGCCTTGGTGTCAAAACCGAGGAACGGCGAAACCTCCAGGCTCACGTAGCCGTCTCGGCGTTTCGATGCGTCGTAAACCGGCCGGAAAATGTCGCAGGCGTCCTGAATGTCCCGAATCGCAATCTTCTCGAAGAGCCCGTTGGCGTTGAGTTGCTTCGCCTCCGGCGAGTTCAGGACGTCGTTGTACAAATTGCTTCCGGTTATTGCTTTTTCGAAAATCGAGGGGTTGGAAGTCATACCACGGAGACCGTCGTTATCAATGTACTTCTTGAGCTGGCCGGTCGTCAGCAAATCGCGGCGCACATAATCCATCCAGGGCGACTGGCCGTAAGCAAGCAGTCCTTTGAGGGGATTGGTTCCCTCGCCCGCAGCAACATTCGGAATGGTCGTAGTCGTGGTCATCATGGTCTCCTTCACCTTCAAAAATCTGCCACTTCAATTCTACCGCGCGAAGTGGGAGCGCGCTTTGCCTCCGCGAATTGTCACCTAAGCTTTCGCCGTCATGTATTTTGCTTCGATGGCTTTCACCTTGCCGAGCCGCCGCACGTGCCGCTCCTCGTGGGTAAACTTGGCTCCAAGGAAAGCTTTCACCAATTCCTCCGCCAGCTTTTCGCCAATCACGCGCGAACCCAGCACCAGTACGTTGATGTCGTCATGCTCGACTCCCTGGTGCGCCGAATACGTGTCATGGCACATCCCCGCGCGAATCCCCGGCATCTTGTTCACGGCCACGCTGGCCCCCACGCCGCTGCCGCAAATCAGCACGCCGCGTTCGGCCTTGCCATCAAGCACCGCGCGGCCCACGGCCTCCGCAAAGTCCGGATAATCCGAAGGATTCTCGTTGAATGCTCTGACGTCCAGAACGTCATGGCCCAGCGAACGCAAAAAGTCTCCCATCGCCGCTTTCAGTGCGAACCCCGCATGATCCGACCCAATCACCAGTTTCATTCCCGGCTCACTTTCCCAATACTTCTTTCGCGGCGGCCACCACGTTATCCGAGCTGAACCCGAATTTCTTCAGCAAGTCCTTCAGCGGAGCCGACGCACCAAAGCTGTGCATGCCCAGGATTCTTCCTTTCGGGCCCGTGTACCGTTCCCACCCGAACGTCGACGCCATTTCAATCGAAATTCGCGCCGTCACGCTGGAAGGAAGCACGCTTTCCTTGTAAGCCGCATCTTGCTTCTCAAAAAGCTCCCAGCACGGCATGCTAACCACGCGCGCCTGAATGCCCGTGGCTTGCAATTTCTCACGAGCTTCCACGCACAGCGAAAGCTCGCTCCCGCTCGCCATCAGAATCACTTCCGGCTTTCCTCCGGCCGCATCTGCCAGAACATACGCGCCTTTCGCCACACCAGAAGCCGGCGCATATTTTGTGCGATCCAGCGTCGGCATCGCCTGCCGCGTCAGCACCAGCGTGCTCGGTCCGTGCGCGTGCTGCAGGATCACTTTGTATGCTTCGACGACCTCGTTCGCGTCACCCGGCCGCAGCACCAGCATGTTCGGCATCGCGCGCAACGACGCCAATTGCTCCACCGGCTGGTGCGTCGGCCCGTCCTCTCCAACGCCGATCGAGTCGTGGGTGAAGATGTAAATTGTGGGAATCTCCATCAGCGCGCCCAGCCGCATGCTCGGCCTCATGTAGTCGCTGAAATTGAAAAACGTTGCGCTGAAGCTGCGCAGCTTCGAGATGGTCATTCCGTTGACGATCGCCCCCATGGCGTGTTCGCGCACGCCAAAGTGGATATTTCGTCCGTGATATTCGTTGGGGAAGAAGTCACCGGCGCCATCAAACGTCAAATTCGTTTTGTTGGATTTCGCCAAGTCCGCAGAACCGCCCATCAGCCAGGGAATGTTCTTCGCCAGAACGTTCAGCGTTTTGCCCGACGATTCGCGCGTGGCCAAGCCTTTTGCGTCGGCCGGAAAGCTCGGCAAGTCTTTGTCCCAGCCATCGGGCAATTTGTCGGTCTGCATGCGGTTCAATTGCTCCGCAAGCTGCGGAAATTGCTTTTTGTACTCCTCGAATTTCGTTTTCCAGGTCGTATGCGCCGCGGCGCCGCGCTTGCCCACGCCGTTTTTGAATTGGTCGTACACGCCGTCCGGCACCAAAAACTTCGCATCCACCGGCCAGCCATAATTTTGCTTCACCAGCTTGACTTCGGCTTCTCCCATCGGTTCGCCGTGCGCTTCGTAGGAATCCTGCTTGTGCGGAGAACCGTAGCCGATGTGGCTGTTCACGATGATGAGCGTCGGCCGGTCCTTGGTGTTCAGAAAATTCTCATATGCGCTCGCCAGCATCTCCAGGTCGTTCGCGTCCGTCACGTGCGTGACGTTCCACCCATAACCCGCAAACCGCTTGGCGACATCTTCATCGAAGGACCACTCCGCCGGGCCATCCAACGTCACGCGATTGTTGTCGTAAATCCAGCACAAATTCGACAGCTTCAAATGTCCCGCGAGCGAAGCAGCCTCGCAGCACACGCCTTCCATAATGTCGCCGTCACCGCAAACGGCATACACGTTGAAGTCAAAAATTTCATGTCCCGGCTGGTTGTAGTTTGCCGCCAGCCACTTTCCCGCGATGGCCATGCCTACGCTGTTTCCGGCGCCCTGCCCCAGCGGCCCCGTCGTCGTTTCCACGCCGGTCGTCACATGCGATTCCGGATGCCCCGGCGTCCGGCTGTCGAGCTGCCGGAAGCGCTTGATCTCTTCCAGCGAGACCGCCAAGCCACCGCTAATCTCTCCGTGCGAATTGACCGCGCGCACTCCCGCCAAGTGCAGCGTCGCGTACAGCAGCATCGAAGCGTGCCCCGCCGACAGCACAAACCGGTCGCGGTTTGCCCAGGTCGGATCCGCCGGGTCGTAGCGCAAAAATCGCTGCCATAGCGAGTACACCACCGGCGCCAGCCCCATCGGCGCGCCGGGATGCCCGGAATTTGCTTGCTGCACGGCGTCAATCGCCAGTGTACGAATCGTATTGATGCTGAGTAGGTCGAGGTCCAATTGCGTCTTGAGCTGACTCACTTTTGCTCCTGTCGCGGGCAGGAGGCTCCCGCTAGTCTCGTCCACATTTTTAGATGCACCGCGCTACTGAATTGGGTCAAAGGATTTTACGACAAAATCGCGCGCGCCGCTCTACGGAACCGCCGCGCCCCGCCTCCGGCCACAGCATTCATAGAATATTCACATGAGCAAAGGCGAGGGGCCTCGGACCTCCCTCCTCACCTGCGCTGATCTAACGAAGTGAGGAATTCCTGAAGCGCGGCGCGGTACTGCCCAGGCGCGACGAGCGAGGACTCCTCGTGGCAGCTACCCCGAATCTCCAGAAACTGTTTGCGTGACCGGGCGGCGTCAAAAACTTCCCGGCCGAACTCGAAAGGCAGAACGGGGTCTTGCGTGCAATGAACCACCAGAATGGGAGCGGTGATCTGTTTCAATTTGGATTCCGTGTCGAACTGTCCGTGTACCAGCAGGCTCAGGCCGGGCAGAAACCAAAATATCTTTCGGGCCACTCGCGATGCTGACGGGAACGGCGCTTCGAGGATGATTCCCCCCACGCTCTGATGGGCGGCAAGATCGGCGGCTACCGCGGTACCCAGCGATTGCCCGAAGGAGATGACGGATCTGGGCTCAACGCCCTTCGTGTTCACTAAATACTGATACGCTGCCTGGGCATCGTGGTAGAAACCTTTTTCGCTGGGCGTGCCCCCGCTGTGGCCGTATCCGCGATACTCCACTGCAAGCACGTTGCCGGGTGTCTCATGCAGGAATTCGTACGCTGGAGCGCGGTTGGCGATGTTGGAAGCGTTGCCGTGAAACGCAAGAAAAGTGAATTTCGCGCTCGCGTTGGGAATCCACCAGGCATGTAGCCTCGTGCCGTCGGCAGCGGTAATCCAGACGTCTTCGGACGCAAGGCCGCGCGGATGCCAATCGCCTTCGAGCCGGCCCGGATAATCCGGGAAGAAAATCATGCGTGGCTCGAAGGCGCGCACGAGGACCAGCACGATCACGTAAGCTATCAATAGGTACAGCAAAAACATCGCGAGTCGCTTGCGGAGATGCTGCGTTCTGCTCTGCGGGAATTCCATCTTCGCCTTTTGCGCGACCGCTAGTGTAACCGAGAATCAAAGACAACCGCAGGCGCGCAGCTTGCCGGCTCTTCTTATCGAGCGGCGCGATAGATCGCGCCCGTTCTTGTGTAGTGGCGACTTTGTGTCGCCATTTTGTAGCTTATGTAGCGGCACGACGCCCCGATACATCGTGCGTCCGCTTGTATAGTGGCCGACCTTCAGGTCGGTGTTTTTCAGCAGCTTCGTTTCTCTGTTATGGACTGCGGCGGCTTGCCGCCTCTTTTCTTTCACCAGCCACGAGTCACGAATCAGCAGCTTGCCCCGTTTACCCGAGCTGCGCAGCAAGCTTTATGAACCCATAAGAGAATTTACTTTGGAAACCTCGCTACTTTCATTTTTGGTCCGGGTTGGGGATCATACGATCCCGCATCATGGCGGCCAAGTCATTGCAAGCAGCGATGAATTGCCGAAGCGTTCGCCGGGTGGCCCCGAAAGAGTCGAATTCGTCGAGAGACAGACCCTCTTCTTCGTAAGCGCGTTGAAAATCCTGAAACTTCAATAGAAGTTCGTCGACAGTCTTGGGATTCACCGGATTGTCGATCCGGGGAATCACTTCAACGTCGCTCGCATTAAAGCGAACCTGCCACTTGTGCGGCGGCGAGATCACGACGTTGCCGCCGATAAATTCGCTCCAATGCATGTGATTGCGGAATGCCGCAGAAAGCAGCCGGATGCGATAACGGCGTTCGCGAAAGATCCGATAGGTCTTTTTGAATACGGCGACGCCGGCCCATTCGAGGTAACCGGGATCGGTTGTGACGGGATCGCGGTCCATCAGAATTTTCAGCCAGTCATCGAGCCTGCCAACCATGATGGTGCAGACCGGGCCCATCGTTGAGATGTCTTTGCCTTCCTTTTCGCGGCGCTGGAGGCCTCGCTCTACGGCTTCGGCGACAGCAAGGCATTGCGAGAGGGTGAAGCACACAGTGGCATTGATTGAGACGCCTTGGTAGGTGGCTTCTTCCATGGCAGGAATGCCGGCTTTTGTGGCAGGAATCTTGACGATCATATTCGGCGCGAGCGCATGGAAGCGCATGACCTGAACGAGGATAGCCTTTGAATCACGGTAGAAGCGCGGGTCCGTCTGGATGGAAAGGCGCCCATTGGTTCCGCGATACTCCTCAAAAATGGGTTTAAGTAGCGCCGCTCCCTTCACCGAGACTTCCTCGATGACTTTCCAGGCGATTTGGTCTTCAGTGGCTGTTGGCATCTCCTCGATCAAGCCCTGAATGCGATCTTTCCAAAGATGCATCTCTTTTTTCAGGACTTCGCCAACGATTACAGGATTACACGTGGCGCCAACTGCGCCGTGCTCAATCGAATAGGTCAATTCCTGAATCGATGCGGAATCGTTCCAGAGGCAGGTGGGAGTGGTCTGCGTCATCTCGTGCAAAGGGCTCTTGAATTTCAAGAGCTGCGCCATAGGGTCCTCCTATCACTAGCTGCCAGACGCGGTTAGCCTGAGTGAAAGAGAGTATACACCTGCTGGGCGGGAGGAAAACTCGCAGTGTCCCGAAACGTTTTGGTGCTCTTGGGGAGATTACAATTTGGCAGTTTGGCGCGGGAGTATTAACATATTGTGTCCCCAAACAGCGCTATATTCGTTGAAAGGTTTCGGCGTAAGGAGAAGTAAGTGAGGCCGAAGGCAAAACGCACAAACCAACACGTGACAATTCGCGAAGTGGCGAGGGCAGCCAGAGCCTCGGTGTCGACAATTTCCGCCGCGCTAAACAATTCCGACTATGTCAGCGCCGAGATGCGCAGCCGGATTGAAGGGGCAATCCGCCAACTCCGTTATCGGCCCAATGACCTTGCGCGCGGACTTAGGCTGCAGAAAACGCATTCGATCGCGATTGTTGTGCCGGATTTGTCCAACAACTTTTACATCGAAGTCGTGCGGGGAGCGAAAGACTATTCGGCTTCTGCGAACTACACGGTTTTGATTGGCGATTCGCGAGAAAGCTGGGAAGAGGAACGCAACTACCTGGATTCGTTTCATCGGCGGCGCGTCGACGGCGTCGTGCGCATCCCGGCGATTGACGCAGCGGGCGGAAAAGCGAGTTCTGTGCTGGGGAGTTTGCCGGTTGTTTATGCAGACCGCCATCCGCTTGCGCGGGATTCGTACCTCGGGAGAGTCGGCGTGGACAACTGCAAAGCTGCCGAGACGGCGACCCGTTATCTCCTCAGCTTGGGACATCGAAAAATCGCAATTATTACGGGCGATGCATCTACAGGGACGTCCGTGGACCGCCTTCGTGGTTTTTTTGGCGCGCTTCGAAGCGCTAAAATCCGGCCCGACCGCTCCTTGATTCATACCGGTCACAATGACATGGAAAGCGGACACTTTCACGCGATGCAACTGCTCACAGGAGTTCAGCGGCCGACGGCGATATTTTGCACGAACAACTTGATGGCGCTAGGCGCTTTGGCGGCCATTCAAGAGGTAGGCCTGGCGTGTCCCGAGGAAATCAGCCTGCTGGGGTTTGATGATTTTTATTGGGCGACACTGCTTCGCCCAAGACTGACCGTGGTGCACCAGCCAGCGAGAGAAGTTGGCATGATTGCCGCGCGCATGCTAATTGACCATATCGAGGGCCGCCCGAGCATCCCAACCCCGGCGTTGCTGCCAACGCAACTCATCGTCCGCGATTCGTGTTGCCCGCCGAAGAAGGCACAGATTCGTTAGGTGGCCGCGCCGCTGCCTCCTCAGACTTTTTGGTTGAGCGGCCAGGAGCGGACCGCCCTAGCGCGAAGGAAGTAAGCTCCTAAACCGACAACGAGAAGGACAAGGGCCGAGCCAAGGTACTGGCGCTGGTCAGGCGTGGCCGCGACATAAATCCAGCCAATCAACGCGATAAGCGCTGGCACAGGATAAAACCACATTCGGTAAGGGCGCGGAATTTCCTTGCGGTAAATCCGGATGGCAAAAATCGCCATGACCTGCGGAACGAATTGAAAGACGATCTGAATGATCATCAAGGCGGACACGAGCCCTTCCAGCGAAAACCAGCAAAGGGGAATCGCCAGCGCATTGATGGCCAGGAGCGAAACTGTAGGGAAATGACCTTCAGGGTGGACACGGCCAAAGACTTGGAAGAAATTGCCTTCCGCGCCGGCAGCATAAAGAATCCTCGAGTAACCCAGGCTCAAAACGAAGATGCCGCCGAGGGTAGCGGCAAGAATCAATCCAGTCATGATCGAGGCCGCGCGCGCACCGTGCAACTTACCGATAAACTCGGACACGACGGCGTGGGAAACTGCGGCGTCACGCCAGGGAACCGTTCCGATAATGACCACGCTCATTAAAAGGTAGAGCACGGCGACAACCAGTACGGAAAGCACGATCGCCCGTGGGATGTTCTTGGTTGGATTTTTTACTTCGCCGCCCAGGTAAGTGATGTTGTTATAGCCGCCGTAGTTGTACATGGCAATCAAGGTGGCACTTGCCAGGCCGTAAAAAAACGCTTTCGAAAGATGGAAGGCGCCCGGCGCAAAATCAAAGGCCATGCGCGTGTTCATATGAATTACGCCGGTAACGATGACCCAGAACATGGCGGCAAGAACCACTGCAAGCATGATGGTCGAAAGGCGTCCCACAGCCTTAATCGGACGATAGAGCAAAAACGTGATCAACGCGCAAACGCCGGCGGCGAGAGCGCCAACGACGGCGTGGTTCATATTCGGGAAGAAGTAGTGCGAATACTCCGCAAACCCCACACAAGCCGCAGAAATCGAAAGCGGCGCGGTGAATATCGTTTCCCACAAAAACAAAAAAGAAATCAGGTTTCCCCAGGTGCGCGCGTTAAACGCCTCTTGAAAGTAGATATAAGCGCCCCCGGCTCCGGGCATGGCAGCGCCCAGTTCCGCATAGACCATTCCGTCACAAATGGAAAATATGGCACCAAGAAACCAGCCGAGGATCGCTTGTGGTCCGCCCATCGCAGAAAGAATGATCCCGATAGTGATGAACGGGCCGACTCCAATCATGTTCAACATGTTGACCGCGGTGGACTGGAGCAGACCCATGCTCCGGACGAGTTTTTCGGAGGTGAGCGCAACCTCAGGCGGAAGATTTCCTGCAGTGCTTTCGGACAAAAAAGGCGTCCCCGTTCGCCGTTTTGAAGCTCGGCAAGCGACGCGGCAATATAGCAGCCTCGCCATCCAGCAGCAAGGGAAGAAGAGGGGGCTGAAACGTTTCGACAAACTCTGCTCGACGATGCAACTGGAAGCAAGCGCTGGTTGCCACAAAGGGTGATCGTCTTAGCCAATTGCCGTGGACATTCGCACGAGGCCTGAGCTAACCTGCATTGGCTTCCGAACGAGAGTCCCATGGCACAGATCACGCGTCGAGGAGTGTTGCGGGCCGGGCTGGGCCTGCCCGCGGTAGTTGAAGGAATGCAGGCCGCAGGAACCGGCAGCGAAGCTCCAGGAAAGCCGAAGCGATTCGAGGAAGTTTGCGGGTTTGAAGTTCAGCAGGCTGTTTCGGAACATCCGCTGGCAATCCTGCCCTTAGGCAGCATCGAGTTTCACGGGCCGCACAATCCTCTGGGATCCGACACCATAATCATTTCCGGGATAGCTGAACGTTTAGCTACGCGTTCTAATGGTGTGCTTTTTCCCACCGTCACGTTTACGCAGTGCCCGGCGCACACCGCCCGTTTTCAAGGAACCATCTCGGTTCGGCCCGAGGTGATGACGACGTACTTTGCGGAAATCCTTCGAAACATTCTTCATCTTGGATTCCGCAAAGTCTTCATCCTCAATGGGCATGATGGAAACATTGGGCCAGTGCGCGGAGCCATCGCCCAGGTGGCCGACGAAACCAAGGATGCTGCTTTGTTGCTGGCAAGCTGGTGGGAATTTCTGCCAGGCGATTTCATGAAGAGCTTGGGGATGTTTCATCAAGACAACGGTGGCCACGGCCATGGCGGGCCGTTGGAGACGTCGGCAGTTGCTGCGTTTCGACCGGATCTGATTCATACGGAAAAGGCGCGGGACCTGCCCGAGCCGCCCGACTTGTCCGGCGGTCCTCCCTATTTCCTGCAGAAGTCTGTGGCCGCTGACTGGCCTGGGTACTCTGGACACGTCAGCGAAGCTTCCGCAGAGAAGGGGCGCAAGCTCATTCAAATGTCGGAAGACGGAATTGTGAAGCTCATCGAGAATTGGCTGAGCCACAGTGAAGCGCCGGGAAGCTGGTAGGCGCGCTTCTATCCATTGTGTCGCGCTGCAGGAAGCTCGAGTACCATGTAAGGTGAAGCAGGAGCGTCGATCACGGTGACGGTGCGGGGAAAGTTGCAATGCGGAGCGTGGCGTGCCGCCGTTATTTTCTACAGCTTGTCTGCCCTGATTTGCGTTGCTGCGTACAGCCAATCGTCCTCGCAAGCGAATCGGACCCAAACGCCACGCGCTCTTCTTGAGGCGCAGTTTGCTCTCGCTCACGGAAATCCTGAAGAAGCCATTCGCATTCTCTCATCCCACCTTCAGACCTCTCCGGGCGATTCTTCGGCCCGACTCATGCTCGGCCAAGCCTATGCGCTAACGGGGCAGACTGACCTCGCCGAAACGCAGCTGCAGAATGTGATAACAAAAGTGCCGCAAAACTATATAGCCCTGGCAGCCCTCGGTGAAATCTATGAGCAAACCGGACAACTGGAGAAGGCGGAGGGCATGCTGGCGCGGGCTGCACGGGCCAACCGCGGCGAGCCAGAGATTCGTTTCGAATGGGCGATCATCCTTGCGCGGCTTCACCGGTACAAAGAAGCGCAGACGGCCCTGATTGGTCTCGCTCCGCCCACCGATGTGGAAAAGCGAATTGCTTTCTATCGCTTGAAAGCGTCCGTGGCTTCGGGCCTGGGAAGTTCCGAAGTCGCTGCCACCGAAATGGAAAAAGCTCTAGCGCTGAAACCGGAAGACTCTGCGCTCGTTTTGGCGACCGCTGCCGTGGAGCTGCAGCGAGAGAACCGGCAGCGGGCTGCGAGTTTGGCGGACACGGTGTTTTCCAAAACGCAGGATCCTGCTGCTGGACTGCTCCTCCTCGAAGCAAAGCTGGGGGCACACGAGGATTTTCATCAGACGTTGGATCAACTTCGCATTATTGCGCTGCCGAAGACGGAGGAGATAGCCTTCCGTCAGCGCTTGGCCGAAGTGCTGATCGCTCACGGGCAAGTCTCCGAATCCGTCGATGAATTAAAGACGGCAGCCGAACTCGACCCTGGCCGTTCGGACCTGCTTTTCAATTTATCGCTTGCACAATTCAAAGCCAGGCAATTGGATGCGGCGCTTGACAGCGCTAAAAAGTCCAAATCGCTCGCAGATACGGCCGATGTCGAGGATCTGATTGGAGACATTCAAGAAGAACGCGGCGACAACCTCTCGGCGGTGCAGGGCTATCAAGCGGCTGTGAAGCTGGCCCCCGATGAAGAGAAATATCGGATTTCACTTGCCGTCGAACTGATGCAACACCAGGGCTTCGATGCGGCGAAAGTTGTTCTCCAACAAGCAGAGGAGTCGCAGCCGAAATCCTGGCGGATTCAACTTGCTCTGGGAATGATCGAGCATTTTACGGGCAGCGACGCCAAAACTGCGCCGATGCTTGTGCATGCCGCCGACCTCGCTCCCGATCCTGAAGTTGCTCTTCGATTTTTGGGAGACATTCAGCTAGACCAATCCGGCGCGCCCGATCCCGCAGCGCTGGATCACATTTGCGCGTATTCGGATGGGCATCCTAAGAACGGAAAAATGCAATTTTATTGCGGGGCGCTACTCTTTCAGCGAGATTACACTGCGGGAGACCGGACGCACCTCAATGAAACCGTAAAGAAACTGCGCGCCGCTGCGGGAATTCTCGGCAACGACCCTTCGCCTCATTGCAAGCTAGCCAAAGTGTATCTATCGATGGACCGCTTGCAGGAGGCATTGCCAGAAGCAGAAACCTGCGCGCGATTGGATACTAATTCCCCCGAAGCGCATTACAGATTGGCTCAAATCTATCGACGGCTCGGCAGCGCCGAGAAGTCCGAGCAACAAGTAAAACTTTATGAAACTGCGGCGCAGCGGCAGGCCGATGAGAACAAGCGCCGCGACGAAACGGTGAAGGCGTTTGTGTACACAATTCGCGCGGAAACACCGGCGCCAAAGTGAAGCCGATGGTCGCGCCGGGATTTGGCAAGCGCGTTCTGGAGTCAGACTACGGCTTCTTGGTCGGCGTGGCGTCTTTTGCCACGCCTGGCAACTGAGGATTCTTGTCCAGGCTGATCATGTTGGCGAGAATCCGGTACGGACCGGGCACGCCTTCGGGCATCTGTCGGTAGAAGGCGTAGGCGTTGTAGATGTGCACGCCCTTTCCGTATCTTGCGTATACGAGGCCGCCCTTCTGAGGCGCCTGGCCTGGATCGTGCGTTTCCAGCAGCGGCTGGTAGGCCGCGTCCCAACTCTCCAGAAACTTCGAGCCACGCTCTTCCACCCAGTTTTCAAAATCCTTCTCGGTAATTTTATTTGGCCAGGTAAAAACAGGATTTTCCGGCGCCAGAATCTCCACCTTGGAGTGTTCGTCGGTCACTTCTTCCGGATTCGAGCCCATCTTGTAGGGGTATGGACCGTAGTTGTGGTCATACTCCGGTGTGTTGTATTGAACGATCGCCACACCGCCGTTCTTGACGTAGTCAAGAAGTCGGCCGTTGTTGGTCTTCAAATCTTCGCGAACGGCGTAAGCGCGCACTCCCAAGATGATGGCGTCAAACTTGGAAAGATTGCTGCCGGCCAAGTCTTCAGCAGAAAGGAAATGAACATTAATGCCGAGATTCACGAGCGATTGCGGGATTTCATCGCCGGCGCCCACGATGTATCCGATGTTCAACCCGGGCGCCACCTTCACGTCGACGCCGCTGGCGTGATAACTCGCAGCGCGATAGAGGTTGTAAGGCCGAAGTCCTGCATAGCCGGTCGTATGATAGCCTTCTTTGTATTCATGCCCATCGTACGTAGCGATGGCCGTGATGGTGTACGGCTTCTCGGAAAGTTCCGCAGGCGTTACGCGGAAGTTCAGTGTCTGATCATCGCCGTCCTTTGCCGTGGAGAATGACTCGCTCGGCGCTTTCCAACCTGCAGGTAAATCGAGTCTCACGGTTCCGCTTGCAGGACCTTTTACATTGCTGTGAATCGTGACCGTCAGATCGAACGATTTTGAGCTTAAAGGAACGATTCCTGCTTGCGGAGCGATAGAAACGGAAATCGCCGGACCCACGATCAACGGCTCGATCACGGTTCCCGGCCCGGTCACGCGCTTCACGGACTGTACCACCTGCGAAATTTCGAGCGGCGCTCCATCAAAAGTGAATCGCAAGCGCGCCGACACCGGATATGGCGCCACCGGCAAATTGAGATATCTCGCGTCCTGAATATCGTAATATGGCTGCTCGATATCCGGCCGCGTGAAGTATGGCCGCGTATAACCTGCATTCGGCGAAACGTGAACAGAAAAACGCAGGTCCGCGGATTGGTTCCCTTTGAGCGTGCCGCCCGATTGCGAAGCCGGATCAGTTGACCATGCTTCGCCCTGCGGAGTCTCGATTGCCACACTCTGCAATTGAACCGGAAGATTCGTCGGGCTCGTGGTATGTACTTTGACCCAGAAAGTTTGACCCGGGATCGCCACCTGGAAAGTCTCGGGATTTCGGAAGAAGCGAGCAAACGGGCCTGTGGGCTCTTTTTCCGAAGTCACCGTGGCAAGAACGGAGATGCCCAGGGATTCCGCGAGTGCATTTTCGAATTGCCCCCGCTTCACGTCCAGTTCGCGGGTCACGTCATATTTGGAGTCGGGCTTCAAACTGCTTCCAGACACTTTCTCTATGAGTTCGTTTGTAGCTTTCAATCCCTCTGCCAGGGTGGAGGCAATCGCTTCGGGTTGCTGGGCTGAGAAGTCCTTCATCGCTCTTTCCACGGCAGCGTTCATCCGCGCCAAGCCTTCCTTCAGAAAGTCCGCATTGCTTCCGTCGCCCTCGGCAAGATTCGCGATACCCGCTAGCGAAACGTCGATTCCGTCATAAAACGTCGCTTCTTTGTCGGGAGCGGAAACCAGCGAGGCGAAACGATGGTATGGATTCATTTCTTCCTCAGCTGGCGCGAATCCTGTTCCACCGTTTTGAGAGCGCTGATTGCCGAGCCCAAGCCTCGAAATCTGCGCATACGTCAATCCAAGCACGGGGTTGTACTCACCCACTGGAACTTCAACTTCCGTGGTTAGCGCCCCTTTGATCACTGTGTCATTCGTGTAGTTGCGAAACTCCGCAGGATAAAATTTCCCATCGGCGTAGTCGTAAATACCCTTATCTGTGATGGGCGCAAACGGCACACGCGCGTAATCCTTCAGCGGTTTCCATGGACGCAGCCCTTCCTTGATCTGTTCCGGAAACATCGCAGGGTCGCCAGCCGCTTTGAAGGCTTCCTGTGCCATCTGCCCGGCCATCTGGTGATTGCCGTGTCCGTCGGTACGCCCACCTACGAAAACGGAAGTGATAACCAAGGGGCGGGTCATACGCACCACACGCACAACATCGCCGAGCACGCGGTCATGCCCCCATTTTTCGAGGGCTTCTTCCTTGGTCTTGGAAAAGCCGTAGTCGATCACCCTTGTCCAGAACTGTTGCGTGCCGTAGTATCGGTCGGCGGCAAGTAGTTCTTCCGTTCGAACCAGCCCCAAACCATCAAAGTAGTCAGCGGACATGACATTGGCTCCGCCTTCGCCGCGGTTCAGCGTCAGCAGGGCTGTGCGCCCGCCTACTCCTCTGGACTCGTAGGTCAGCATCGCACCGTCTTCATCATCCGGATGCGCGGTCACCATCAGCAAGCTGGCGCGCGTATGTAGCTTCTGCAAACTTTGCCAGAGGGCGGCAGCGCCGCGGTCGAACGGAAGGGGCTGGCTCGCGGCCAGCGGCGTAGCAGAAGTGGCGATGGGCGATTGGGCTTTGAGCGGGAGAGAAGGTAAGAGCCACGGAATCACTCCCACGGCTCCTATGAGTGCTAGGAGAGCTACCTTTTTGGAATGAAATGACATGGGCCGGCTCCCTCCTTTTGTTCTTTGTTTTGTCAGCGCAGGGGAATTGTACGTTCGTGGTGTCCATTGTCAACGAAAATGCCAAAACGTTTTGGCACAAGTAACCGCATGGCATTGCGATAGTGCCTTCGTGTTCAAGTAGCCCCGCAAAATACATAGATGTGAGGAAAAAATAACCTTGACAAAAGTTTTTTCGCGATGCTAAATCTCTGCCCATCGCTGACCGAATCGTTTCGGCATGCGCGAAAGCGTGGGGCTTCGCGCTGATGTGGAAAGAAATGGATTCGGTAGTTTGGGGTGCAGGGATAGCAGCAAAATCCTACAGTTCATTCATTAGTTGCGCGCGCGTAACGGCCGCCGAAGTGACCGACCTGCTTGTCTAGTCGGGGTTGCAGGTCGAATAGGATAAAGAGGAGGCTGCAAATGAATCGAGGAGTGGGGACTCGGAGATTCCTTGGTTGGACTTTATTGGTTGTAGCGCTGCTTCTGATGAGCGTCTCGCCGGCATTTGGGCAAATCGATCGTGGCGCTATCGCCGGGAAGGTTTTGGACGCCTCCGGCGCAGTGGTGCCCAAAGCAACAGTTACGGTCACAAACAAAGACACCGGCGTTGCAGTGACTACTCCGGTGAACGAGGACGGCGAATATCAGGTTCTAGCCCTCATTGCCGGCAAGTACTCGGTCAAAGCAAGTGCGCAAGGCTTTGAGACAGCCATCCGCGATAATATCGAACTCCACGTGCAGGACCGCCTTTCCATCGACTTTACCCTTAAGGTCGGGGCCATAAATCAGGAAGTCGTGGTCAGTGCAGGAGAGCCCCTGCTGCAGACACAGAATGCCGATGTGGGGAGTGTTGTAGATGAGCAGCACGTGAACGACCTTCCTCTCAATGGGCGTCGCTACGCTGATTTGGCGCTCTTGGAACCTGGCGTAGACAAGTATTATGGTGCGGCTAACCCTGCGCCAGACCGCTTTAGCGTCAACGGGAACCTCGAACTCCAGAATAATTTTCTGCTTAACGGAATTGACAACAATTCGTTCTCCGAAAACCTGCAGGAGTTCTCGGTGCAGGTGGTGCAGCCGCCGCCCGATGCCTTGCAGGAGTTTAAGATTCAGACTCGCACGTACTCCGCTGAATTCGGCAATTCCGCGGGAGCGGTGGTCAACGCGACCATCAAATCAGGCACCAATGGATACCACGGAGATCTGTTTGAGTATTTTCGGAATAAGGTTCTGGACGCAAACTCCTGGATTAACAATTTAACCGGTCAGCCGCGCGGCGGCTTCACGCAGAATCAATTTGGTGGCACGATCGGCGGTCCGATCGTGAAGGACAAGCTGTTTTTCTTTGGGGATCTCGAACGATTCACCAGCCGGCAAGCCACTACCGTCGAGAGCACGGTTCCGACGCCACTGATGGATGCGGGCAATTTTACGGAATTGAACTACGCTTTGACCAATCCACCGGTCACCGGCCAGTCGGGCTGCTATGTCGGAAACGTCATCCAAGCGACGAGTACAACCGGCCAGACCTGCTTCGATCCCGTGGCCAAAAAGCTAATGGGCTTGGTCGCTGCTACAGCGACCCCGAATATTCCCTCCGCGGTGGCCGTAGAAGGGCAACCTGGGAGCTGGACGGGTGCGCCGAACTACGTATTTGCAACGTCGGTTCCCGATGACGTTTATTCCACAGACGGGCGCGTAGATTACACCCTCGGCCCCAAAGATCAGATCTTTGGGAGCTACAGCTATCGGCATGTGAACCGGCAGGACCCCCTGTGGACCAGCAACCCCTTGATCGGCAATGGCAACTTCGCAACGCAGTATCGCTGGCGCCAGCAGTCGATCGCGCTGGGTTGGACGCACACCCTTTCAAGCTCACTGGTCAATGATGTGCGATTCGGCTTCAACCGTGACTACGCTCATAGCGATCCCGTTGGTTTAACTCTGGGCACTTCCGAGGCCCAATCCGCCATTGGTCTGACGGGCGTCCCGGCGGGGCCGTCAGACGCCGGCATACCCGCAATATTCTTCACCGGTCTAAGGACAATAGGGACGGCCGCGTGGCGGCCTCAGTATCAGATTTCGCAAGCGTGGAACCTCGTTGAGAACCTGAACTGGCTGAAAGGCAATCATAGTTTCAAGTTTGGGTATCAATACATCAGGCATTCTGACAATTTCTTTGACATAGAAGCCCCGCAGGGTCTTTTGATCGAGGACGGAGTTGCCACCAGCAGCTTCAATATCGGCCTTCCCGATTTGCTGCTGGGAGACGCGAATATTGTGATTTTCACGACGCCCCACGTCGTCCATTATTTTCAGCCCGGACACTCCTTCTATGCCATGGACACTTGGAAGACGACTTCGAAACTCACCCTTACTTACGGTCTCCGGTACGAACTTTTCGCTCCACTGATTGATAGGAAAAACCAGACCACGAACTTCACGCCGGCCAACGGTGGGGGGCTTGTCACCGCGGCGAGCAATGCAAGCGGTTGGTACGATCGCGCCCTGATTCATCCTGACCTGAACAATTTCGCTCCGCGCCTTGGTTTTGCGTATCAGATGATGCCGCGACTCGTCTGGCGCGGTGGTTACGGAGTCTTTTATCAGCATGAGAACCGGATCGGTTCGGAGTCCTTGATTCAGCTAAATCCGCCGCAGTTTATTGACACCCAACTAAATTCGGGCCCCAGCAACCCCGTATTTGAGCTGGCAAATGGGTTTCCTTCGGCCATTGCTAATACGGCGCCACCCCCTCCAAATCAGCTGTATGGGCTCCAAATACGCGCCCAGGATCCGAACCAGCGAACCCCTTACGTGGAACAAGCCAGCCTTGGCTTGGAATATCAAGTCGCCGGAGACACTGCGCTCTCGGCCACCTATGTTGGCAATTGGGGCCGCAAAGAGGAACGGGTGCGTGACTATAACCAGCCGATGATAACCGGCTTCGATACGGGCTGTCCCATTTTGCAGTATCCCTACGCCAACCTAACCACCAAAATGACCGTTGACACCTTTGCGGGCGCCGGTCTTGCTTGCGCGAACAGTAGCCAACATGCGTACCTGGAGACCGCCACGAATGACGGCAGTGCGGACTACAACGGTCTTGAACTTCAATTGAAACAAAGGATGTCCCATAGCTTGAGCTACTCTCTGGGTTACACCTTCAGCCATGGCCTCGCCAATTTCCGTGACAACTTGACGGCCGGACAGTTACCTCAAAACTCATACGACTACGGTGCGGAAATGGGCAATTCCGTTTTCGACATTCGTAGCCGTTTTGTCGGGAATTTCATCTGGGAATTGCCGTTCGGTCAGGGAAAGCGCTTCATGTCGGGCAGCGGTGCAGCTGCGCGCTGGCTCGGCGGATGGCAATTCAACGGGATCATAACGCTGCAGACCGGAACTCCGTTTTCAGTCACTGCCAATAATGATGGTTTAGTGGACAGCAACAACCCCGTGTATGCGAACTGTATAGGGGATCCATACGCTGGCGCGACAAGAAATCACAACTTGTATACGACCACAGGGTTCATCATCAATCCGGCAGCGTTTTCGCAGCCCGGTCCCGGGCAATTCGGTACATGTGCTCCCTATCAATTTTACGGTCCCGGAATCCAGATGTGGGACCTGAGCCTGTTCAAACAATTCAAGTTTACGGAAAGATATCAGCTGCAATTTAGAGCTGAATTTTTCAATGCGTTCAATCATCCCAACTTCGCAAATCCGAGTGCGGATATTGGCTCGCTGGGTTCGTTCGGAAAGGTCTCCAACACGCTTGCACCGATTTTGGGTACCGATTCGGGCGGGCCAGGTGATCCTCGTGAAATCCAATTCGCACTGAAGCTGTACTTCTAGTTCGGGCGCGGGAGCGGCGGGAGTCGCTCCCGCATCCTCTTTTGAGCGTTCTTGAGTCCGATATCACATAGGATCAAACGCCCTTCAAGGAGGCTAATTGGCGTCCACGAGTCGAGTTACGGCATCGCAGGCAACGATCAAGTTCCTGAAAAATCAGTATGTCGAACGAGATGGAGTGGAGCGCCCATTTTTCGCAGGCTGCTTGGGGATCTTTGGCCACGGCAACGTCGCAGGCATCGGCCAGGCTCTTCAGCAGAATCCGGACTTCCCGTATTACCTCAGCCGCAACGAGCAGGCCATGGTGCACACCGCTGTGGCCTTCTCGAAAATGAGTAATCGCCTGCGCGCTTTTGCATGCACCTCTTCGATCGGTCCGGGAGCGACCAACATGGTAACCGGGGCTGCTACAGCCACCGTGAACCGCATTCCCGTGCTGCTGCTCCCGGGCGACATATTCGCACGCCGCAATGTTGCGCCTGTCCTTCAGCAACTGGAGTCGCCCCAAACGCAGGACATTTCCGTCAACGATTGCTTCAAGCCAGTCTCTCGTTATTGGGACCGCATCAACCGCCCGGAGCAGCTCTTAACCGCTTTGCCGGAAGCCCTACGCGTCCTGACTTCTCCCTCAGAAACGGGAGCTGTCACGCTCAGCCTTCCGCAGGATGTCCAAGCCGAAGCAATGGACTGCCCTTCCGCGTTTCTCGATAAGCGCGTTTGGCATATTCTGCGGCCGCGAAGCGATGTCGAAAGCCTCCACGGCGCCGCGGGTTGGATTCGCGCGGCCAAACAACCGCTGCTGATCGCCGGTGGCGGCGTGCTCTATTCCGAAGCCGCCAGTTCGCTGGCCAAACTTGTCGCGCAGACCGGCATTCCCGTCGCCGAGACGCAAGCTGGCAAAGGTTCGCTGCCTTGCGATCACCCGCAGTGCCTCGGGGCCATGGGTGTCACCGGCACTCCGGGCGCCAATCTCCTGGCCCGCGACGCCGACCTGATCATCGGCGTCGGCACGCGGTACACGGACTTCACTACGGCTTCAAAAACCGCTTTCCAGAATCCCGAAGTCAAGTTCATCAACATCAATGTCGCAGAATTCGATGCGGCGAAACACTCGGGCCTTCCGCTCGTTGCCGACGCCCGGGCCGCACTCGATGAACTCGCCCAGGCCCTGCACGGTTATCGCGTTCCGGCCCAATATGCGGAACGCATTTGCCGGTTCCGCGAAGATTGGGCTAAGGAAGTCGATCGTCTCTTCCATCTCCAGCAAGGGCCCGGGATAAGCCAGAGCCAGGTCATTGGCGTCGTAAATTCCGTGACCGAGCCACGTGACGTTCTTGTTTGTGCGGCCGGCAGCTTGCCAGGCGATCTCCACAAGCTGTGGCGCGTCCAAGACGCGAAAGGCTATCACATGGAGTATGGCTACTCCTGCATGGGTTATGAAATCGCCGGCGGTCTGGGAGTCAAGATGGCCGCGCCGGATCGCGAAGTGTACGTCATGGTCGGCGACGGCTCCTACTTGATGATGGCCCAGGAAATCCACACCTCCATCCAGGAGGGCTACAAGCTCAACATCGTCCTCCTCGACAACCACGGCTTCGCCAGTATCGGCGGCTTGAGCGAAGCCTGCGGCAGCGGCGGTTTCGGCACGGAGTACCGTCACCGCAAAAACGGCAGCCTGAGCGGGGACACGGTGCCTGTGGATTTCGCCGCGAATGCTGCCAGCTTGGGCGCCGTGCCCGTTCGTGCGCGCACGCTGGATGAACTAAAGCAAGCGCTTATTGCTTCGAAGAAATCACAGCGCACCACCGTCACCGTAGTTGAGGTTGATCGCGCAGTTCGTGTCCCGGGCTATGAATCTTGGTGGGATGTAGCTATCGCAGAAGTTTCAGAATCGGAGAGCGTTCGCGCTGCACGCCGCTCCTACGAAGAAGCGGTCAAGCGTGAGCGATATTTCTTCTAAAGGAGCCTGATTTCGCCGCGGCGCGAAGTCACAAGCGAAACGCGCTGAAACAGCTTTATTTCCCCCGGGAGAAAAAACATGGCAGGAAGTTCCTATGTACAGGAGGTATTGACCCACGCCTCGAAGGTCGCGCCCGGCAAGTCTGCCGTCCTGGTGTCGGTCACGCGCACGCAAGCACGCTGGGACACTATCAATTTTTCTGTCCGCCGCTTAATCGCAGGCCAATATTGGCAGAGCGACACACGGGATGAGGAAGCGGCTCTTGTGATTCTTGGCGGACTCGCGACGGTAAATTGGGGCCACGGTTACCGCGAAGTTGGCGGCCGCAAAGATGTTTTCAGTGGCTTTCCCTACGTCGTCTACCTGCCATGCCGTACACCCTTTGAGATTTCTGCGTTAACGAACTGTGAATTTGCCGACTGTCGCGTTCCTTCTACCGCCCGGCTCGCGCCGCGGATTATCACACCCGCAGATTGCCGCGAGGAGATTCGCGGCGGCGGTAACTGCACTCGCCAGATCGTCGATGTAATTCGCCCGGAATTTCCTGCGGAAAAACTGCTTGTCTGCGAAGTCTACACGCCGAGCGGCAACTGGTCGAGTTATCCGCCGCACAAGCACGACGTTCACAATCCGCCGAAGGAAGTGGATCTCGACGAGATCTACTACTACCGCATCAGCGCTCCTGAAGGGTATGCGTTCCAGCGCTTGTATGACCAGGCCGGCACACGCGACGACACGTTGACGCTCGTCGACGGTGACCTCGTGTTGATCAAGGATGGCTACCACCCAGTCGTCGCCGCGCACGGCTACAACGTCTACTACCTGAACGTTCTTGCGGGCAGCGCCCGCTCTATGGCGGCCACCGACGATCCTCGTTATGCACATCTGCGCAAGACCGGCCTTGAGCGCGATTCTCGCGTGCCTCTGGTTCGCGCGGAATCTGCCGAGCCGCCGGCTTAGCAGGGATCGCTTGCGCGAACCCACGGAGGAATTAGGAGATGGCACACAGAATCGGAATTATCGGGGCTGGCGGTGTGGCGGCAATTCACGCCGCCATTCTTGTCAAGGATTCCCGCGTTCAGCTTCAAAGCTTCTTCGACGTGGATTCCGCGCGCTCGCGCAATTTGGTCGGCCGCTTTGGCGGCACGGCCGCGCAATCGGTCGACGAACTCCTGCAACAATGTGATGCGGCATTCGTTTGCACTCCCAACACAACTCACGAAGAGGTTGCCACACAGGTTCTCGACGCAGGCCGTCACGTTTTTTGCGAAAAGCCCTTTGCGCTGAATCTTTCCTCTGCCACCCGGCTTCGCGATCGCGCCGTGCGCTCGGGGCTGGTCTATCAAGTGGGCCACAATCGCCGTTTTGCGCCTGTTTATAAGATTTTGAAGGAGACCATAGACAGAAAAGAGCTTTGTCCGCTTTCCGTGCACGCGAAAATGAACCGGGGAGAGCTGGTGAACCCATCGTGGGTTTGGAACGCCCGGCTCACCGGAGGCTTCCTGTACGAGACGCCCGTTCATATGTTCGATTTGATGAGTTATTTCTTCGGCCCCGTCGAGTCGGTCCAGGTCGCGGCCCGCGCGCATCAGCATGATGAGCTCGACGACTTCTCCATCCTGCTGACCTTTCAATCGGGACTCCATGCCACCATGAAAACGTTCGCTCACGCCAGTTGGCACTTTCCCTTCGAACGTTTTGAAGTCTACGGCATGCACTCCACCTACGAAACGTTTGAGATGGAAAGAATCTCTTTCACCAATGGCCTCGAAACCCGCACCACAACCTATGATTTTTCTCTTGCCAGCATGCACGAAAAATGGGGCTACATTGAAGAAGACCGCCTCTTCGTGGACGCCCTCGACGGGAAATCGCCCGCCCCGATCACTGCCGAAGATGGCTACCGGGTGGTCGAATTGATTGAAGCTTGTTATCAAAGCGCTCGCGACGGAGCACGTGTTCACCTGG
>Ga0187778_10000701_pt1 | contig 23838 bp, 18 predicted proteins | sample 1015_Q2_SP5_20_M_FD_132418 | JGI IMG/M metagenome (GOLD analysis project Ga0187778, IMG submission 132418) | Tropical peat soil microbial communities from peatlands in Department of Meta, Colombia - 1015_Q2_SP5_20_MG | ecosystem: Environmental > Terrestrial > Soil > Wetlands > Peat | place... | reverse complement strand
GCCGGGCTCCACTTCGCCCGCGGCCCGGTACGGCGGGTGTCGGACCTGCCGGACGCGCCCGAGCTGCGCGCGCTGCTGCACCTGCACCTGCTCGCGCGCGGCTACTCGTACGCGCGACGCGGCTTCATCGCGCTCTCGCTGCCGCTCGGCGACGCCGAGGTCGACGGATTCGCCGAAGCCGTGGAGGAGTTCCTCGACGCGCACGCGGGGCTCGTGCGCGCCGCCGTCCCTTAGGCGGGCGGAGCGTCCGGCCGGCGGGCGGGAGCAAGTCCGCGCTGCCGCGGGCGGCGAAAGCGGAGGTAGTCGGCGAGGAAGTACGACCCGAGCACGACAACTGCGGCGAGCACCTGTGCCGCAAGACCTTGTGCGTCGGGGAAGACCGCGAACCAGAGCCCGAGCCAGTCCGGCACGTGGACCGAGAGCGGGGTGGTCGGCAGCCAGCCGGCGAGCTGGAGCTCCTGGACGCTCTCGCCGATCATCACGAGCAACACGCCGCCGATGAAGATGCCGGTGAGCACGAGCATCCGGCGGTACGGCAGCCGGTGGTGGGCGAGGAAGGTGAGGGCGCCGACCGCGGCGGTGAGGGCCAGCCCGACGAGCACCCCTTCGAGGACGGCCCGCCCGCCGTACTGCAGGCGCAGGTTCTGCAGGAAGAGGACGACCTCGAAGCCCTCGCGGTAGACGGCGGTGAAGCCGAGCAGCGCGAGCCCGACCGTGAGCCTGCCGCCCTGCCGCTCCAGCAGCGCCTTGCGCCGGCGGTTGTGGTGGCCGATCCAGCCCGTCCAGTAGACGCGGTGGAAGAACCAGTTGAGGACGATCACGAGCACGACCACGGCGAGCAGACCGGTCGCCGCCTGCACGTCGAGCGAGGTCGGCGAGTCGCCCGCGCCGCCGAGGGCGCCGATCACGCCGACGGCGAGGAACCACGTCGCGACCGACGCGAGCAGGGCCGCGCCGGCACCCGCCGCGACCGGCCGGCGCAGCGACCGGTTGGCGCCGAGGAAGCTCGCGGTCACCGCCGCGAGGACGAGGATCGCCTCGAGCCCCTCGCGGAAGACGAGAAGACCGCTGTCGAGGACGACGGCGCCGCGGCTCAGCCTGCCTGCCGCGGCGGTCGGGTCTGGGACGTCGCCGCCGTGCTCGACCGCGGCCCAGACGAGGAGCGCGAAGACGACGCTGCCCGCCGTGCAGAGCACGAGCCCCAGCACGCGGCGCATCGTCTTCTCGGGTGCAGCGATCACGTAAGGGCGACCTTACATCACGCGTAAAGCCGTCCGGCTCAAGATGCCGAGAGGTCTCAGGAGTGGTGTGCGAGCCAGCGCAGGAGCGCCGAGAGGCTCGCAGTCGCGACGCAGACCGAGGTGTCGGCGGCGCCGTAGTAGATGCGCAGCGTGTCGCCGTCCTCGTCGAGCAGCCAGCCGCACGGGAAGACGACGTCGCCGACGTCGCCGGCGCGCTCGTAGTGCGCGTGCGGACCGAAGATCCACTCGCGCGAGCGGGCCAGCACCCGCGCGGGCCGCTCCGTCTCGAGGAGCGCGAGGCCGAGCCGGTAGATGGCGCCGGCGGCGGTGACCCGGACGCCGTGGTAGAGCAGGAGCCAGCCCTCGGCGGTGAGGAGCGGAGGCGTGCAGAGCCCGACCTTGTGCGCGTCCCACCAGGCGCCCCTGCGGGCCCGCAGGAGAATCGCGTGGTCGCCCCAGTGGCGAAGGTCCGGGCTCCACGAGAGCCAGATGTGCGCCTCGTGCCCCGACGCCGTCGACACGGGGCGGTGGATCAGCGCCCAGCGACCGTCGAACGTGCGCGGGAACAGTGCGGCGTCCTTGTCCTCGGGCGGCATGGCCACGCCTCGGCGGTCGTAGGAGCGGAAGTCCCTCGTGGCCGCGAAGCAGACGAGCGGGCCTGCGTCCGAGTAGGCCGTGTACACGACCATGTGCTCGTCACCGCAGGGCGTGATCCGCGGGTCCTCGATCCCGTACCGCTCCAGCTGCGACTCGACGTCCGGCAGCAGCCGCCGGTCGGGCTCGACGGCCCAGTTCGTGAGGCCGTCCGCGCTGCGGGCCACGCAGAGATGGGACAGACCCGTGCGGTCCTCGACGCGGACGAGCAGCAGGGTCTCGCCGCCGAACCGGGTGACGCCGGGGTTGAAGACCGCGTTGACGGTGTACGGCCATTCGGCCGCGGTGAGGATCGGATTCTCCTCGTAGCGCTGGAAGAGCTCGGAGGACATCAAGTCACGGCCTCGAAAAGCCGATCCCGACTCTAGAAGACGGCGCACTCAAATGGTCCGACCTCCCCGCAAGACCGGCGCCGTCATCGCGCGGCGCCTGAACCGTGACGCCCCGATCGTGGAGGCGGGCTCGGTCGCGGGCTACGGGCCGATCTTCAACGCGGGCGCGATCTTCCACGACGGCCGCTTTCATCTGTTCGCCCGCGGCGTCCGGGAGGGACATCGCCGAAACGAGGGCGCGGGGGCGCGCTTCCTCGACTACGTCTCGGACGTGCTCGTTTTCACCTCGGTGGACGGGCTCGACTACGAGTTCCAGCAGGTGCTGGCGCGCGGCTCGGGCGGGGACGTCCACAGCTACGAAGACCCGCGCGTGCAGCGGATCCGCAACGGCGCCGCGGAGCAGGTGATGATGACGTACACGAGCCTGCCCGACCCCGACTCGGGACGGCCGTGGCGCGTGGGCATCCACCGGCTCGTCTACGCGGAGGGCCGCTTCGCGCTCAACCGCAGCTCGGGCCGGCTGATCGGCCCGGCCGGCCTTCCCGACAAGGACGCCGTCGTCTTCAACCTGAGCGACGGCCGCCTGGCGCTGATCCACCGCATCCACCCCACCATGCAGTTGGCCCTGTTCGACTCGCTCGAGGACCTCTACGGCGCCGGCGCCGACTACTGGGACGCGCACGTGCGCGAGATCGACCGCCACACGATCATCTCCCCTGCTCCGGGGGCGCTCGGCGTGGGCGCAGGCGCCCCACCGGTCGCAACCGAGGCGGGCCTGCTGCTCTTCTACCACGAGCGCAACGCCTCCTCCGAGTACACGCTCAAGGTCGCGCTCCTCGACGAGGCCACCGGCCGCGTCACGGCGCAGCTCGGCGAGCCGATCCTCCGGCCCGAGCTTCCCTGGGAGCGCTTCGGCGACGTCGACGACGTCGTCTTCGTCCAGGGCGCCGTACCGCGTCCCGACGGCACGATCTACCTCACATACGGCGCAGGCGATCGCTGCGTCGGCGCCGCCAGCGTCGCGGCCGCCGAGATCGTCGCCGCCCTCCGCAGCGCGGCCTGAAGCCGTCGCCCTTGCTGCAGGGTCGTGATCGACGCCAGCGTCGACTCGGCGCCCTGGTTCTCGTTCGCGCCGTCCGGCCGCAGCCCGTCCTTGCCGCCCCCGCTCACCGGGTCGAGCAACGGGACGCCGACGTCGTTCGCGCCGAGGAACCATGCGGCCGCACGGAGGCCTCGATAGGCCCAGCGCGGCTCACCGGTCACCGCGTACGCCCGCGCACAGGCGTCCGCCATCGCCGCCGCCTCGATCGGCTGCTGATCGAATCCCGGCCGCGGCGAGCCCGGCGCCCGCCCGCCGACGGGTGTGAAGCTGAAGTGACCGCCGCTCGTCTCCGTCTTGACGAGCCAGTCGAGCAGACGGAGCCCCTCGGCCACGAGCCGGTCGTCGTCGAGGGCGACGCCGGCGGCGAGGCGGGCCTCGGCGAGCACGGCGTTGGCGTAGGCGAGGCGCGCCTCCGGCCAGGGCCACTCGGGATCCGGCGCGGGCCGGCCGAGCCCGGCGACCGCCGCCTCGAGCAGCTCCCACGCCCGCCCGACGGGGACCCGCGGCCGCGCTGCGAGCAGCTCGACCGCGCCGAGCACGGCGAACGCGTTCGCCCGCGGCGACGGCGTCCGGAAACCTGCACCGCGCTCGAAGAGGGCGGACGCGCGGACGCGCTGCTCGCGGGTCGTCGCACCGCCCGAGACGACCCCGAGGGCCCAGAGCGCCCTCCCGATCGTGTCGTCGACGCCGACGTCGTCGAGCCAGCGGCGCTCGCCGGAGAGCCGGTTGTGGAAGCGGCCGTCGGCAAGCTGCGCGCGCCCAAGGAACGCGAGGTACGTCGCCGCGAGACGCTCGAGCTCGGGCGGCCGGTGCGGCTCGCGCATGACCGCGATGAGGGCACGCGCGACGTCGTCGGTGCAGTACCCGTGCTCCAGCCGCGGCACCGTCAGCTTGGCGTGCTCGAAGACGCCGGCGTCGTCGCTCATCCGGAGCAGGTGCGCGAACGACGGCGGCGGGAGGACCAGCTCGGCCGCCGGGGCGGGCCTGCGGACGACCTCGCTCGCCAGTCGCAGGTAGCTCGTGCCGACGTTCTCCCAGAAGTGCGCCGGGGCCTGCCGCCGCGAGACGGCGGCCGTGCGCGCGGCGAGCATCGGATCGGTGAGCAGGCTGCGCAGCGCGTCGGCGATCCCCTCGGCGCTCTCGTGCGGGACGAGGATGCCCGATCCCTGCCCGAGCAGCTCCTGTGCGTGCGGGAACCGCGTCGAGACGACCGGCTTGCCGGAGGCGATCGCCTCGACGAGCACGCCGGAGACGACCTGCTCGCGCGAGAGGTACGGCAGCAGCACGATGTCGGCCTCTCGGATCCGCGCGAGCACCGAAGCGGTGTCGCGATAGGCGTTGTCGAACTCGACGAGGTGGTCGACGCCGAGCGCGACCGCCCGCGCGACGAGCGATTCCCGGTATTCCTCTCCCCGCGTCTCCACGATCCGGGGATGCGTCTCGCCGACGACGACGTAGCGTGGCTGCGGCTCGAGGTCGCGCAGCAACGCGATCGCCTCGACTCCCCATTCGATCCCCTTGCTCGGCCCGAGCAGCCCCCAGGTGAGGACGACAGGGGAGCGGGCAGGGTCGGGGAAGAGCACCGAGGCGCTGAGGTTCGCCGACGCGCCGTGCGGGACCACATGCACTCCCTCCGGCTCGATCCTGTGCTTCTCGAGCAGTCGGATGCGTGCGGCGGTGCTCTGGACGACGACCCGGTCGGCGAGCTGCGCGAGCTGCTCGACGACCTCGCGCTGACCCGGCGAGGGTCGCCGCGGGACCGTGTGGAGCACGACGATCACGGGGACGCTCAGGCTCGCGACGAGATCGACGACCTCGTTGCCGTCCTCGCCTCCGAAGATCCCGAACTCGTGCTGGAGCACGACGACGTCGAGCTCGTTGAGCACGGCGGACACGGCCTCCCGGGAGACGCTCGACCCGGAGACGAGCTCGGCCGCCACCTCGCGCGGGTACTGGATGACCCCTGGCACGCCGACGCAGCTGATCACGGTGGCGCGACGGCCGGAACCGGCCGGCGCCATCGCCTTCGCGAGCGACGCGGTGAACGTCGCGATGCCGCACTTCGTCGGTGGATAGGTGCCGACGAAACCGACGGAGAGATGCTCGACCGTGGGCTGTTTCACGACCCCAACTCCTGTCCAAAGTGGACGCTGGGTGATTCCAGCCGCCGGGCCGGGCTAGAGCGGCCTTGCCGGGCAGTCTAGCAGGTCCGCTCCGGACACTGTTGTCTGCTGTGACAACGCTACTGCTGGGTGTCCGCTCCGGGCCAGGTGTCCGAGAGAAGATAGCCTTCGGGGAACGGATCGCTCGGATCGATCAGCACCTGCGTGATCCCGGTGATCCAGGCGCTGCCCCGGATCGCGGGCACGATCGCAGGGCGCCCGGCGACGGTCGCCTCCGCGACGATCCGCCCGTCGAAGGTCGAGCCGATCACGGAGGCGTGGGTCATCGCGTCGCCGACCCGCATCAGCCCGCGCGCGTGCAGCGCCGCCATGCGCGCGCAGAGGCCGGTGCCGGTCGCGGAGCGGTCGAGCCGGCCCGGGGCGACGACGACGGCGTTCTTCGAGACGGCGCCGATGCCGCACCAAGGCTCGGCGATCTGGACGATGCTCACGCCGGCGATCTCCGGGTTCTCGGGATGGGCGCACGGCAGCTGCTCGCGGGCCGCGGCGCGGATCCTCTCGCCGGCGAGCGAGAGGTCGCGCGCCTCGGCCGGCTCGAGCGCGAAGCCGAGCGCGCGCGCGTCGGCGATTGCGTACCACATGCCGCCGTAGGCGACGTCGACGTCGAGCGTGCCGAGGCCGTCGACCTCGAGCGGCGCGTCGAGCCGGTCGGCGAAGCAGGGGACGTTCGTCAGCTCCACGCTCTCGCAGCGCCCGTCGCGGCAGGCGGCGCGGACCTCGACGACGCCGGCGGGCGCCTCGAGCCGCAACGTCGTCTCCGGCTCGCGCATCTCCACCATCCCGGTCTCGAGCAGGACGGTGGCGACGCAGATCGTGTTCGAGCCGGACATGGCCGGATACTCGGTCGGCTCCATGATGATGAACCCCGCGTCGCAACCGGGCTGCGAGGTCGGGACGATCAGGTTCGCGTGCGCGGCGACGCTGCCGCGCGGCTCGCGCAGAAGCAGGAGGCGCAGCGAGTCGTCGGCGCGGAGCGCGGTCATCCGCTCGAACACCGTCTCGCCCGGAGGCGGGAGCACGCCGCCGACGACGACGTTGCCGATCTCGCCGCCGGCGTGGCAGCCGACGACCGTGAGCGTGCGGCGGGCGCGCATCACGGCCGACGATATCGCTGTCTCAGTGGGCGACGGGCACGTGCGAGGAAGGCGAGCACCGCCAGGACCGCGAGCGCGGTCGCGGCGACGCCCTTCCGACCGAGCGCCGTCCGATCAGCCTCCTTTCACGGCGACCGTCGCCCGCCCGCCGGGGCGCGGCATCGGTTCGGGTGCGGATCGCCGCGCGGCTTTCGCATACGGGAGGTCTACAGTGGACCCGCGTCATGCCCGGCTGGCTGCCTCCGTTCCTCGGCGCTTCGACCACGGTCGTGCTCCTCTGGGTCGCTCTCGGCGTCCAGCGCCTCCGGGTGCGCCGCCCGCGTTGGGCGGGCAGCCTCGTCCGCGAGCTTCGCCGCTGGGACGGCCGGCTCCCGAGCCGTTTCGACGAGGGCTCCCGCTGACGGCGAAGAAAACCGCCTAGAATGGCCGCGCTGCCCTCTTAGCTCAGTTGGTAGAGCACCTCCATGGTAAGGAGGGGGTCGACGGTTCGAGTCCGTCAGAGGGCTCTGCAAAAGCCCCGCATAGCGGGGCTTTCCGTTTCTAATCGACTTGCATGATCTGCAGCATGTACCGGGTCTGGAGCCCTTTGTGGAGCCTTCAGGTTGAGAAGCTCCGAGTCGCATTGCCGATTGCGCCCTCGGACAGTGCCGCGGCCCCTCCGGCCGTATCCGCAGGGCAGTCCCCTGGTGTCGCGTGGACCGAGAGTCGGGTGACTACGCCCGTCTCGGCTCAGGAGGCTGCGTCGGACAGGATCCGTTCGATCACATCGACTTGAGCAGCGACATCACATCGCTCTGCCGCCGCGCGCGCCGCCGCGTTAGGGACAACAAAATGATCGGCCGCTCGCCTCAGGGCGGCCGCGATCTCTTCTTCATCATCCGGGTCAACAAGGATGCCCGCTTCGGGCGGGATGAACTCCCGGTGCTGCGTGGCCGCAAGCAGCCGACAACGATCCCCGACGAGGCCACGGCCGAACGGGCCCGCGATCTCTTGCAGCGCGACCTCACAGCGACCCGGCCGAATGAGAAGTGGGTCGCCGAGCTGACATACATCCGTACCTGGAACGGCTTCGTCTACCTCGCCTTCATCCTCGACTGCCACAGCCGGATGATCGTCGGCTGGCAGCTCGCAACGCACATGCGCGCCGGGCTTGTGCTGGACGCGCTCGAGATGGCTAACGGCCTACGCCGCCCCGACGCCGGCCTGATCGCACACTCGGATCGCGGCTCCCAATACACCAGCTTGACCTACACCGACCGACTCGACGAGCTCGGCATCGATCCGTCGATCGGCTCGAAGGGCGACGCCTACGACAACGCGATGGCCGAGGCGTGGGTCGCGTCCTTCAAGAGCGAGCTCGTCGACGGCCGCCGCTTCCCCTCCTTCGAGCATGCAGAACACGAGGTCCTCGACTGGATCGGCTTCTACAACGATGAAAGACTCCACGAAGCACTCGACGACGTGCCGCCCTCAGAGTACGAGGCCGAACACCACCGTTTGATTTTCAAGACAGACAACACCCCAATGGAGGCCGCCACCTAACCGAGCCTCCAACAGACCCAGGGTGGATCAGCAACCGCTGCCACCACGCGCGACCATCCTCGCCCGCACCATCCTCCGCAACCGCACCTGAACACGGACCCGGGAACCGGCGCTCGATCACCATCCGATGTCGATGCTCCGCGCAGCGGTTTCTGGTGATACGCGCGCGCGCGTACTTCTGTAGTCAGTTGTTCGCTCGTGGGCCGGTGTTCTGTACGCCAGGCTGGCTCGGATCCGCGTCGAAGTAGGCTCCCCCGTATTTGCGCACGAGGTTGTAGCGCGTCTCTGCTCCGAAGGAGACGTTGCCGCCGCGGCCCTTGCAGTTGGCGAGCGCGATCTTCGCTGCCGCCGGGATCTGCCGCTCGCACAGCTTGCGCATGTTGGCGAGGAACTCCTGGTCGACCTGCGAACGCGACCAGGTGCGGTAGTCCCTGACGACGCCGTTGATCTTGTCGTAGACGATCGCGCCCGCGTAGCCGGCGTCGTGGAGGTTGCAGGCGTCCACGAAGCTGACGAGATAGTCGTGCGTGAACGGGTGCAGGTTGGAGTTGGAGTACTTCGAGGTGTTCCCCATGAGATTCTGGATCTTGTTCGTCCAGCCCTCTCCGCCACAGCCGTTCGAGACCGTGTCGATCGGTACCGGCAACGCGCAGTCTTCCTTCGTCCAGGTGCCGGTGCCCCAGGGGACAGACGCCGACACAAAGCTCAGGTGGCAGGCGTCGTCGATGTGCACGGTGACGCTGCCGTGCTGATAGGCATCGAAGCCGGGGCGATCCTGGAAGGTGCCGACGATGTCTGCCCCCTGGATCGTGCCCGTGAAGTCGTTCGCCCACGAGTGTCCGTCATCGGAATGCCCAGACCATGTGATCGTCTTGCCGGACTGCGTGATCTCGTAGACGCCGGTAGCACAACAGCCGCCTATCCAGGTGCCAGTCAGGTCGATCCCCGCCGAACGGGCGGCAGCAGCAGCCGCCGCGCCGACGCTGGCCTGGGCCCGCCCCACACCAAGCACAACAACAAGCAAAACCGCAACGGGCATAAGCAGCGTGTACCGCCTGAGATGCATCTCAGCAACATCGGGTTAGAGCGCACACCGCACGATCCCCACATCCGTGCGAGACGCATCCCACAAACCGGTGACCCCGCCACACCAACCGCCGCGCACACCAAGACGAACAGAAACGGCTCCGGCTACTCAGGCAACTGCAGTTACACCGTTAGTCGGACAGACCCGACAGACCTGCACGAACAGCTAGGGGCGGGGTGGCTTGAGGGTGATGATTCGGTTTGCCTTGATGTTGCGAAGGGTGGTCTCGGTGCCGTTGGGGTAGCGGACGGTTAGGGCGCGGACGGATGAGGCTTTGCCGAGCCCGAAGTGCAGGCGTGGATCCTCGGAGGAGAGGTAGCTGCTGCCGGCGTGCAGCTCCTGCACCTCCTCGCGGCCGTTTGGCAGTTCGGCGGTGATCACAGCATCGGGGTAGAAGCCGCCAAGTGAGACCTCGAGCCAGTTGCCGGTCGCGCCGGTGTTCTGGAGCAGGACGAGTGGCCCGCCGATCGTGTTGATCGCGATGCCCATGCGCCCGTCGTTGTCGAAGTCGGCGGCGGCGAGGCCGCGGCCGATGATCTTCGGCAGCCCCTTCTGGTCGACGATCCCGCTCGCGTTGTCGAACCGTCCACCGCCGAGACTCTGCAGCACCTGGATCGGCTCGGTGTCCTTCTTCAGGTTCGTGACCGGGATCGCGCCGTTCGCGATCATCAGGTCGGGGTTGCCGTCGTTGTCGAAGTCGACCCAGGAGTCGCCCCAGCCGACCGTGGCCCTGCGATCGAGCGCTTTCGCGAACTTCGCCATCTCCGGGATGTAGCGCATCTCGCCGCCCGTGAGCGCCTTGCTCTGGTAGACCGCGTGCGGCTGGCCCCGTGAGTTCGTGATGAAGAGATCGGGCAGGCCGTCGCCGTTGTAGTCGCCCTCCGCGACGCCCATGCCCGCGGCCAGGTCGTCGACACCCCACGCCTTCGCAACGTTGACGAAGTGGAAGCCGAGCGGGCCGCCGGGCTCGTTGAGGTAGAGCTGATCCGGATTCCCGTCGTTGGCGACGACCAGGTCGGGACGCCCGTCGCCGTTCACGTCCGTGAACTCGGCACCGAGCCCGTGGCTGAAGTGCGAAGACTCGAGCCCCGCCTCGATCCCAACCTCCTTGAAGTGCGCGCGGCCGTTCGGCCCGTTGCCCTCGTTGAGGAAGAGCAGGTCGCGCACGCCCACGTAGTTCTCCGGGAAGCCCGCGACCGAGGTGGTGATCGGATCCGCCATGTCGGTGTAGCCGGAGATGAAGATGTCGGGCCGCCCGTCACCGTTCACGTCGGCGACGGCAGCGCCGGAGTACCAGTTGTACGGCATGTCGATCCCGGCCGCGCGCGTGCCCTGCGTGAAGGTGCCGTTGCCGTTGTTCCAAAGCAGCACGGCGCCGGTCGCCGTCGTCACGAGCAGGTCGGTGCGGCCGTCGCCGTTGAAGTCGCCGGCGACGCACCCCGTTCCCTTGACCCGGATGTCGGCGCCGGAGGACTTGCCGACGTTGACGAACTTCCCGTGCACGTTCTCGAACAGCGCACTCCGCGGCAGCCCGCCGTGGGAGTCCCATTCGGGGAGGTCGACGTCTGCGTAGGAGTTGACGGCGAACAGGTCGAGCCAGCCGTCGTTGTTGTAGTCGATCCAGCAGACGCCTCCGCCCATCATCGCCTGCGGGTCGTACGCCATCGAGTAGCGGAATGCGTCCTGTCTGAAGTTCAGCCCGAGCTTCGGCGCGACGTCGGTCAGGTGCACCTTGGGGAAGTCACCCGTGCCCTTCGACGCGTTCACCTTCGAAGCAAGCAGCGTCGTCGCGGCGGGGCGCGGCGCCGTGGCGCCGTCTCCGATGATCAGGAAGCGGCTGCCGTTCAACGAGAGGTAGAAGATGTGGGTGAAGGACGTCGTCGCGCCGCTCTGCGCGGTCGAGGAGCCGGGCGCATACGTGAGCGAAGTCATGTATCCGCTCAGCGTCGCGGCCACCGTCGGCGGCGCCTGGCCGACTGCCTGCTCGAGCTTCAGGCTCACCCCGGCGACCTGGTAGCTCGGGACGACGATCGCGCGACCCGCGGCATGGCCGATCTGCGTCTGCAGGGCGACGAGATAGGCGCCGCCGGCGACCTGGGCGGCCTGGGCGGCATCACGGCGGCTCAGGGCGGTTGCGGCGATCTTCAGGTCGTCGACCGCGTCGGCCGCGATCTGCTTCCCGGTCTGCGGGCTGATCGAGACCACGCCCGACGTGTGCGTGATGCTCACGTGCACCGAGCTGCTCATCGACGTCGAGGCGAGCCCGGCGATCGACCGGGCAGGGCTGCCCGAGACGACGATCAGGCCGGCGAAGGACGCCGCGCCGAGGGCGGCCAGCGCGGCGAGCACGGGCCGCCGACGGGGCAGATGCGGGAGGTTCCACGTCCCCGCGGCCTGCCGGCGCGCGATCGCCTCCTGCGCGAGGATGATCAGCGGGCGCGCGGCGCAGACGATCATCAGCGTCCCGAGCAGTCCGACCTTCGCCGCGAACTCGGTGCGCATGGGCGCGATCAGGAGCGCGCCGAGCAGGCCGATCGTGATCGCGTAGATCTTCCGGCCCCGCGCCGTCTCCGGCGCCGTCCTCGGGTCGGTGATCATGAACGAGAGGAAGATGAACACCTCGGGCGAGGTGATCAGCACCTTCCAGAAGTAGCCGTTCGCAACCGGCCCCAGGTGCCAGTTCGCCGAGAACGCATGGCCGCTCAGGGCGAGGATGCCGAGCGCGCTCGCGAACGTCACCCAGAAGAGGCTCGCGACCGCGAGCAGGTGGACGCGCGAGAGGATGACGAGCGCTCCGGCGACGATCGTGCCGAGCACGACCAGAAGCGCCGGCGACATCGGGCCCCACCAGAACTGGAGCGGCTCCGCCCGGCTGCTGCCGAGGATGAGGAAGAAGAGGACGAGCCCGAGGTTCGAGGGGTTGAAGACGTGCCGCCCCCGGAACTTGATCAGGTATTTGGAGAGCAGGGAGACCGCGGCGACGACGACGTAGACCCACACGCCGTGGAACGTCCACCAGTCGCCGTGCCGCGTACCGGGGATGCGCAGGATGAAGGCGATCCCGTTGCCGGTCAGGAGCGCGCTCGCCGGCCAGACGATCACGCGCTTCTGCCGGAACGTGATCGCGACCTCGAGGATCGCGCACGTGAGCAGCGGGGCGACGATCTGCGGAATCGAGAGCCGGAAGTGGAACTCGATCTGGCCGAGCAGGTGCAGGAAGACGAACGTGAGCGAAAGGAGCAGCCGCGGGTCCTTCCACGACGGGATGATGACCGGGTACTCCGTTCCCCGGATGCGGATCGCGCGCTTGCGCGGCTGCCGATGCAGCGCCGCGGCTTCGTTCTCGGTCTTCGTGATCTCCTCGAGCCGCCGCCCCCGCGTCTCGATGCCGAAGAAGACGAGCAGCAGCGCCGCGACACCGGCCGGGACGGCCGCGATCAGCGCTGCGCCGGCAACGCCGGGAGGCGCCCACGCCATGACCGCGATGCCGAGCGCGATCACGCCGCCGAGCTTCGTGGCGCCTGCGACGACGCCGGAGCCGGCGCCGCGTATCGCCGTCGGAAAGACCTCTGCTGCGTACGGTGCGAGCGCGGAGACCGTCGCCCACATCGCGATGAGCAATACCACGAGCGCGGCGGTGAAGAGCGTCGAGTTGTGCACGACCGCGTGGGCGTCGGCGGCGAAGACGGCGAGCGCGCCCGCCTCGAGCGCGGCCGCGACGATCAGCGTGCCGCGGGTGCTCCAGCGCCCGTAGAGCCAGGCCACTGCGACCGAGCCGGGGATGGCGAAGAGCGCCGCCTTCGCGATGATCGCGGTCACCTGGCCGGCGGTGACGCCGGTCTTCGCGACGTAGACCGGGAGCCAGACGAGAAAGCCGAAGTTGACGAGTCCCCAGGCGAGTCCGTAGAGGGTCAGCACGGGCGTGATCGCGGTGTACGGCCGCCGGAAGACGGCGACGAACCCGGGCTTCACCGTGCTCTCGGGCCCGGCAGCCTCCGGTGTGCGCTCGCGGATCTTGACTCCGAACACGCGCATGACGTCGTGAGCATCGTCGGCATGGCCGTTTGCGAGCAGGAACCGCGGCGACTCCGGGATGTAGCGGTTGAGGAGGATCAGCGCGAGCCCGGTCGGGATGCCGAAGAACCACATGATCCGCCAGCCGAAGGTCGGGATCAGCCAGTGCGCGGTCCAACTCGCGAGCAGAAAGCCGAGCGCGGTCCCGATCCCCGCGACGAGCACGACCGCTTCGCCGCGGCGGCGGGCCGGGATCGTCTCGGCGAGCAGCGAGTAGACGATCGGAAGCAGACCGCCGGCGCTCATGCCCATGACGAAGCAGGCGACGAGGTTCCAGTGGAACGCCGGCATGGCGCTGCACATCGCCGTGCCGATGAACAGCGTCGCGGCGAGCAGGATCGACGCCCTTCGGCCGATGCTGTCGCCAAGCCGGCCCCAGAGGAGCGAGCCGACGACCGTGCCGATGATCGCGATGAACGGGAACAGCGCCACCGGCCAGTGGCCCGGCGCCGGATGCGACGGCGAGCGCAAGTCGTACTCGTTGGCGACACCCGGGAGGATGAACGTGAAGGTGAAGGGCTTCTGGGTGTCCACCGCGATGCCGAGCATCAGGACGATCATCAGCCTGATGTGGGCCGCGCTCAGCCGGCTCTCGTCGAGCGCCTCGAAATCGAGGTCGGACGCCTCGTGCGCCGCGTGCCGCGAGAAACGGGGCGCGAGGCCGTAGATCACCGACGCGTAGCCGGCCACCATCAACGCCATGCCGAACAGCATCCAGTTGTCCATCGGCATGCCGCGCAACATGTAGTGGTCGCTCTTCGCGCCCAGGAACATCGGCAGGTGCAGCAACACCCCGCCCGTCACCGCCGACACGCCCAGCCAGAACGCCCAAGGGCGCCTGAAGCCGGTTCCGGAAGGCAACCGGGTCGTCCCGTCCGAGCCCGGCATCCTCTCTACCCTAGTGCCCTAGGAAAATGTGCCTTGTGCACCCGCGCGACTTTAAAGCCCGCAACCAGGCGACGCAACACCTCGGACCAACGCTCGCAGCAGCAACAAACAGCAGAGTGGTAGTTCGGTCGACTGCACGCGTGACCTGCTCCCCACCGGTGTTGACGGGTTAGGCCGCGAGTTTCTGTGGTCCTTGTTGATCCTCCCGCAGGTCCGGCGCACCTCGATCGGTGTCCGGTAGTTGAGCCCGCTGTGCGGGCGGTGGTGGTAGCGCTCGACGTAGCCGCCGATGCGTGGCGGGCGTCGTCGAGGGTTTCGTGCTCGTTCAGCCACACCTCCCTTTGCTTGAGTTTCCCGAACCAGCTCTCGATGAAGGCCCGGCTTTCGGGGTCGCGGTAGCCGCCGGATCCCGAGCTCGGCAAGCTTCGCCTTGAAGCGGCGGGCGGTGAAGGCGGAGCCGTTGTCGCTGCCGAGCACGAGCTCGCCGGGCTCGATCGCGTACGCCGCGGCTGAGCGTTCGACGACGGCGATCACCTCGTCGGCGCGGCAGCGCGGCTCGAGCTGCCAGGCGACGATCTCGCGGGTGCAGCAGTCGATGATCGCGTTCGGGTAGCACCAGCCGTGCTCGGCGACCCAGACCGAGCTCATGTCGAGCTGCCACAGCTGCCGTGGCCGCTCGACCCGCAAGAAGCCGGGCCGCTTTCTGCGCTCGAGCGGGCGACGCCGCTGGATCAGCTTGCGCTCCCGCATCACCCGCAGCACGCGCTTGCGGTTGACCGCGATCCCGAGCCGCTGGCGGACGAAGGCGCAGATCATCCGGTAGCCGTCGCTCTGGCTGGCGAGCGCCTCGACGATGATCGCCCGCTCGACCGCGTCAACCGGCGAGCGCTGCTGCGGCAGCCGTGGTGGTGTCGGCGTCCGATAGAGCGCCTGGCGGCCGATCCCGGCGACGCGCGCCACCATCGAGGGCGAGTGCCCCTCGGCAACCAGATCACGAGAGCGGGCGACGCGCTGTCTCACTCCCAACTCCCGCAACAGTTTTCCCGCGATCTCCAACTCGTACGTCTTGCGCCCGAGCGCTCGCTCGAGCCCGGCGACCTTGCGCCGCAGCTCGCGCTCACCGGCGCGTTCCTCCTTGCCGGCCAGCGTCTCGCGGCCGCCCTCCAGCAGCTTCTCCCGCCACGACTAGTACAGCGTCTCCGAGATCGCGTGCTCACGGCAGACCTCCTTCACCGACCGGTCGCCGCGCAAGCCAGCCAGCACAATCTCGATCTTCCGCTGCGCCGTCCAGGTCCGGCGTCAACGCCGGGCCGGGGAGCGGGGCAACCCGGCCGTATCCGCAGGCTGCTCGCCGGCCGGATCTCATTCCAGCGCGACTTCGCTGCCGGCGGCCCCGAACGACCGCCGCAACCGCGTCGTCAGTTGTTGGGGAAGGGCCGGGAAGCGAGCTCCCATGACTTCAGGCCTCCCTTTCGCCAAGGGTCTCCAGCGGGAGGAACTGGTGCTCGCACTACACGCGACACGGGCTAGTGCGACGACGCCGCCTCTGAGAACGCTTCTCCGGCAGCCTCGAGAATCCGATCGACGTCATGTTCCGCGTGAGCAGTTGAGAGAGCGCTGTGCAAGAGGGGCTTTTCGGCGATGAGGATGCGGTGGCGAGCGCAAGCCTCCAACAGTTTCGAGTACGCGGCCGACGAGGTTTGGAGCGCGCTGCGATAGTCAGTGACTTCGCCGCTGGTGAAGTACGGTTGAAAGTGGCCGCCGCCTCCGGCTAAGACGACATCAACGTGGTGTTCTTGCGCGAGCTCGTGGAAGCCGCGTTGGAGTCGTTGTGTGAGCGTGGCGAGTTTGGCTTGCGCGCTCCCGTCTTGGAGGATGCGAAGGCTCGCGGCAGCGGCTGCGAGTGAGATCGCGTGTCCGTTGAAGGTCCCCACGTATCCGACCGTTCCGCCGCTGGTGGGGTCGGTGAGCTCGAGAAGTTCGGCGCGTCCCTCGACGGCGGCGAGGGGGAATCCGTTGGCGAGCGCCTTCCCGTAGAGGGCGAGGTCGGGATTGATGCCGTAGGTCTGGCGTGCACCACCTGGGGAGAGCCGGAAGCCGGTGAGGAGTTCGTCGAAGATGAGCAGGATGCCGAGGTCTTGCGTCAGTGCGCGAAGGGCCTCGAGATAGTCTGCGGTCGCCGCGATCCACCCCAGGTCGATCATCACGGGCTCGACGATGACCGCGGCGAGCTGTGACCCGTTTTCGTGAAGCAGCCTCTCGGTCGCCTGGACGTCGTTGAAGGGCAGAATGAGCGTTTCCTTGGCCGCCGTGGATAGGCCGTTTGAAGCTGGAATCGACGCTGGTCGGATCGGCGCACCCATCTGATCTGGCGGAGGCCAGCATGAGACCCAGATGGGGTCGTACCAGCCGTGGTAGGAACCTTCCGGTTTGGCAATGCGTTGGCGTCCGGTTGCCGCACGCGCGATGTGGATGGCATGCATGACGGCCTCTGTGCCTGTGTTGGCGAAGCGCACCTTGCCGAATCCAGGCACCATCGAAGCCAAGAGCTGCACGACCTCGGTTGCGGTGCGGGTCTCACAGCCTGTCGTAAGGCCAGAGTGAAGTGCGTCGGCAACGGCAGCGCTCACGGAGGGATGGGCGTGGCCAAGCATGATTGCGCCGTTTCCCATCGTGCAGTCGAGATAGCGGTTGCCGTCGACATCGAAGAGGTACGCCCCTTCCCCACGCTCGAAGTAGATGGGATGAGGACTGCGGACCCGTGAATTCGAGTGGGTTCCTGCCGGGACAAACTGCTTTGCGGCCTCGTAGAGGCGTGCCGACTCGGCCGACTCGCTCATACCGCGACGGCGTCGTCGCGCGGGGCGACCGTACCTTCCCATGCGGTCTGCATGATGCGCTCGAGATCTCCTGGCGCGAGCGGAGATGGCACGTTCGGGATTCCCGAGCTGTGGGGAGCCCAGGCAAGGGCAGCGTCTGCGTCGTTTCGGCTGATTCCGGCGGAACGGAGGGAGGCCGGCAGGCCGGCGCGCCGTCGATAGCCGTCGACAAGGGCGCTCCACGCGGAGGCGGTGGGTTCGACGCTCGTGATTGAGCGGAGACGTGAGTTGGCGATAGCGGTCGTCCCCCAGAATGTGATCACCGGCGGCCCGAGCATGAGGTTGAAGCCGTCATGAGAGATCCCGGCGGCGATGCCAAGAGGCCGTGAGAGTGCATGTGCAAGCCCGAGTACTGTGGTATCGAAGGCGCGCGCCGCGTTCATCGATGCGATCATCAGCGCTATTCGATCGGGGTCTTCCTCATCAGCGGCACTCGCGAAGGTCTGGGCGGCGGAGAGTGCGTAGGGCTCCGAGTCCGAGTTGCTCAATCTGCTCAGGAGAGACTCGATCGCGTGCACAAGCGAATCGCCGGCGAACAGCTGAACTGTTTCGCTGTCCATCGATGCCAGCAGCTCTGGGACCAGTGCGACACCGTTTGGGCGTAGCCAGTCTTCCCATACAGCGTCTCGTGTGCCTGGTGCGCCTTCGTACATCGAGAAGGGAGTGACTGCCCGGTAGGGCTCGGGGCCGCAGGGCACGGCGTAATGCTCGAGCAACTCGTTGGTCTGCTCCCGGTAGTGGTAGGTGGCGAGTTTCCCGGTGTCGATCACCAGGCCGGCGCCGATCGAGACGAGACGCCGGACGCCTTTGTCAATGAGTAGTCGTACGACGGCGGTGGCTTCGGGAATGGTTGGTCGTGCGAGGAGGATGTAGACTCCGCGAGCACGCGCGATGAGTCTCTGTACCGCCGGGTAGTTCGTTGCGGAAGAGTCGATGAGAGCAACGAAGGGCGGGCTGGCTTCTGGCCAGCCGATGTGCCAGGGACCGTGCAGGGGATCGGGGTCGTCGGCCGTCATCCGACTGTGATGCGCGCGGGAAGTGCGGTCACGGACTCGAGGCCATTGGCGCCGACGACGCAGAGGTCCTCGATCCTCACCCCTCCGAGTTCTGGGAGGTAGATGCCAGGTTCGATGGTCACGACCTGCCCCTCGGCGAGCGAATCCGTCGAGATCTTCGACACCGTCGGCGCTTCGTGGACGTCGAGGCCGATTCCGTGGCCGAGGGCGTGCCCGAAGTGCTCGCCGTAACCGGCATCCTCGATGACCTGCCGCCCGACCTTGTCCGCCTCGACACCAGTCATACCCGGGACAATCGTCGATAGCGCAACATCGAACGCCCGCAGGCAGATCTCAACGATCTCGGAGAGTTGCGGTGCGAGCGTTCCCACTTCGACTGTCCGGGCACAGTCCGACCGGTATCCGTTGAGAAGGCAGCCAAAGTCGACGACGACGAGGTCTCCCTCTTCGATGATTCTGTCCCCTGGTCGTGCGTGTGGCCGCGCTCCGTTAGGTCCGGAGCCGACGATGACATCGAAGGCGACATCGTCGCCGCCGAGTTCGAGCACAAGGATCTTGAGTCGCCTGGCCAGGTCGACCTCGGTGCGACCGACCCATGCTTCCTGGACGGCTGACTCCAGCGCGTCATCTGCGATCGCGGATGCACGCGAGATGGCTGCGAGCTCCTGAGCATCCTTCACCGCACGAAGCTTCTCCACAACGCCCCGTGTCGGAACGAGGTCAAGGCCATCGCCGGCGAGCGTCTGGAATCCCGCGTAGGTCAGGTGCTCCGCCTCGACGGCTATGCGACCTTGTAGACGCTTTGCAAGGTCGGCTAGGAGGTTACGCGCCGTTTCGACGAACTCGACGTCCGGCACGGCTTTGCCGGCCTCCGTGTAGCGCGCATCCGCGTATAGGCGTACGCGATCGGGTTCGATAAGGACTGCGGCGTTGGAGCTGTCGAAGCCGGTCAGGTAGGTGAGGTTCCGCTGGCCCGTGACGAGGAGCGGTTGCTGCAGGCCTGCTTGAAGTCTGTGCATGCGCTCGCTGTTCATGGCTTAGGAGTGGTGAGAGAGTCGGTGGCTGCCGGCTGTTGGAGTGATAACGGGGGGAATCCCGTGGGGCCGCAGCTCGACGAGAACGAGCTGTCAAGATCCTCGAGACCTTCGGTGCGTTCCACGGCCTGAGCGCCTCCTAGTTCAAACGAACGCCGGTACCTGTGTGAGCACTTGCGGTAGTCCGGTCACGATGTCCTCCTCGACCAGGCGTCGAGACCGACGGCGAAGAGGATGATCAGCCCCTGGATGATCTGCTGGTAGATGGGGTTGACGTTCAGCAGGTTGAAGCCGTTCCCGATCAGCGTCAGGAGCAGCACTCCGAGAACCGTGCGCCAGATCGCACCCTGGCCGCCGAAGATGCTCGTACCGCCGATGACGACGGCGGCGATGATCGTTAACTCGATGCCGGTGCCGGAGTCCGCCTGGCCCGTCTGCACGCGAGAGCTGAGGATGATGCCTCCGAAGGCGGCTGCGAGACCGGAGATTCCGAAGGCAGCGGTTCGAATCAGGTTCACCCGAAGTCCCGATAGCCGCGCGGCAAGCTCGTTGCCGCCGCTGGCGAACACGTACCGGCCGAGCATCGTGGCCTTCAAGAGCACCGTGAGGAGCGCAGAGAACAGGAGCCAAGACCACGTGCCGTAGCTGACGCTGAACAGCTTGTTGCGGCCAAGAATCGCGTACGAAGGGTTGGTGACCGTGATCAGATACCCCTTGGTCAACACGAGCGCGAAGCCGCCGAGCACGAAGCCGCTGCCGATCGTCGCCATGAACGAGTTGATGCGCCCGACCGTCACCAGGATGCCGTTGACGATTCCCGCACCGAGTCCCGTAAGAAGGCCCACTGCAAGAGCGGCAGCAGGTCCGAGGTGTGGCTCGAGCATCGCAGCGACCACGCCTGCTAGGCCGAAGACCGCTCCGACGGAGAGATCGAATCCGCCGGAAATGAAAACGACGGTCTCTCCCGCCGCGATGATGCCGAACGCACATGACTGGTCGAGCACATTAAGCAGGTTGGTCTTTGTGAAGAAGGGAGCGCTCGTGAGCGAGAGCGTCGCGAACAAGGCGACGAAGGTGATGACGATCGCGTACTCCCTCGCGAGACTCAGCCGAGCGCGGTTGAGTCCTAATGCTCGCCACCATCTAGGCGTGCCGGTTACATCGATTGCGTTCATGAGATCGAGCCCACTCCCATGGCGGCGTCGCCGTCATGGCGAGCTTCTTGATCCGCGGCGAACGCGGCCCGCATGATTAGGTCATCCGTCGCGGTTTCACCGTCGAACTCCGCGACGATCCTCCCCAGGCGCATCACGAGGATGCGGTGTGCAAGTCCGAGAATTTCCTCCAGTTCCGATGAGATGAGAAGTACACCCATCCCCTCCCCGGCAAGTCGAGCGATGAGCTCATAGATCGCATGCTTCGCACCCACGTCCACGCCTCGAGTTGGCTCGTCAGCGATCAGAACTCGAGGCGGTCGAAAGAGCCACTTCGCGAACAGCACCTTCTGCTGGTTGCCACCCGAGAGGTTTTCGACCAGCGTGGCCACGCTGGGAGCTCTGACGTCCACGTTTTGAATGCTGCGTTCGACGGCTGCTCTTTCGTGCTTCGGGCGGACGAAGGTCGCGGCCGCGAATTCACGGAGGTGAACGAGGCTGACGTTCTGTGTGATCGACTGTCGCATTAGCAGGCCTTGCTCTTTGCGGGACTCGGGCAGGAGGGCGATGCCAGCGTTGATCGCTTCGCGCGGTCGTCGTATCTCGACTTCTCTTCCGTCTACAGTCACCATTCCGGCCGATCGGCGATCGGCACCGAAAACCGCCCGTGCCACCTCTGAGCGACCGCTACCGATCAGGCCGGCAAGACCGACGATCTCCCCGGCACGCACGTCGAGTGATACGTCGACGACGTTCCTCTGACAAAGGCCGCGCACCGATAAGAGAACAGGCGCGTCAGCAGGCGGGAAGCGTTTCTCCGGAAACGAAAGCTCGACGGTTCTGCCCACCATTGAGGCGACCAAAGAGGCCGGCGTTTCGGCACTCGCCGGCCCGGTGCGAACCAAAGACCCGTCTCGGAGGACACTGATGACATCGCTGAGGTCGATTACCTCCTTGAGGAAGTGCGTGATGTACAGGACGGCGCGTCCCTCCGCCTTGAGCGATCGGACAACGTCGAAGAGCCGCGATGCCTCGTCCGCGGTGAGCGCGGCGGTGACCTCGTCCATGATGATCAGCTGGGCATCTCGAACCAGTGCTCGCAAGATCTCAACCTGAAGCTGTTCCGAGACTCGGAGCCCGCCGACTCTCGCGTCGGCTGAGAGAGAGAAGCCTGTCCGCCTAATCAGATCTGCGTAGCGGGCCGAGAGGCTTCCGCTTCGAAGCATCCCTGCGGTCCCTTCCTCCCGCCCAAGAAACACGTTTTCGAGCACGCTCAGCTGTGGAATCACTGCCCGCTCTTGACCGACGATCGTGATCCGGCCCTGCAGCAGCGCATCCCGGGTCGAGCGGAAGCGCACCTCTTGACCATCGATCGAGATGACTCCCGCATCGGGCGGGAAGAACCCGGCGATGATCTTGCCCAGCGTCGATTTGCCGGCCCCGTTCTCACCGACTAGGCCGTGAATCTCCCCTCGCGTGAGGGTCACCGTCACATCGCGCAGCGCCTGCACACCACCGAAGTGCTTGGTGATGCCGCGGGCGACGAGAAGATCACTCATTGCATGCCTTGCGCGAAAGAGATGCCTTGGAAGTCGAGATTGGAGAGGTGTCGGCCAATGCGCACATCAGCCGACACCTCGTGCGTCTCAACTAGTCGTCCGTCAGCCCGACCACTGCGGGACGAAGTGCGTCTGCTTCAGTACGGCTTTCGTCAGGAGCGCCGTGCGGTGCGTGTAGGTGAACGGGTTGATTCCCTGAGGCGGCAGGCTCGGATTGAGAATGTGCCGCATCAGCACATAGCCTGTGAGCAGCCCTTGGTCGATGGGCTGCGTGATCACCGTCCCGAACCATTGACCTGCCTCGACGGCCGCGACACCGATTGCGCTTGCGCCCAGTCCGACGATGTTCACCTGCTTTTGCTTGCCGACGTTGGCTATCGCAAGCTGGGCTCCGCGCATCATCTGATCGCCGCTACCCGTGATTATGTTGAGTTTCGGATGAGCTGACAGGAAGTCCTCGGCGACCGTCTCGCCGGGCCCCGGCAGGTACTGCCCGGATTGTGAGTAGGCGACGAGATGCAGATTCGGGTACGCCTTCATTCCCTTCAGGAAGCCGAGCTTGATCGCAACCTCCGCTGAGCTCGCCCCGCCGCCGATGAACCCGATCTGGCAGTTCGAGACGCCTTTGCATGCTTCAGCGGACATCTGCGCAAGCCACACGCCTCGCTGGTATTGCGGCTCGAGTACCGTGCCGGCCATACCCGGAATGTGCGGTACCACGGTCTCGTAGTCGTTGCCGACCGGGTTGTTGAAGTTGACCACCTCGATGTGGTGGCTAATGGCATCCTGCACCGCAGGGATAACCCCAACGGCGTCCAACGGCAAGAACGCAATACCTTGGAACGTGCCTTGCGTTGCGATGTCTTCGATCGTGTTGAATTCCTTCTGCGAGTCGAAGCCCGTGTCGAAGTCAACGACTTTCACGTTCGAGCACGTGGCGAGAAAGTCGCGAAGTCCCTTCTCGATCGCCTGACCATAGGTGTTGGCTAGGGCCGAGACGAAGGCGATCTGAATTGGCTGCGAGCCGCACGAAGCCGGGTGTGTGGGCTCAACGAGGGGCGGCGGCGGCTTCTTGGCAGCGGCAGCAGAGCTGGCCGCTACCACCACAACGAGCGCGGCTATGGCTGCAAAAAGCGTCACTCCGACCTTCGCCGTGCGGCGAGATGATCCCCGACAGGTGTTTCCTGCCCGTCCACGGGCGCCACTCATCTTTGCTCCTTCCGATCCGGGGGACGACTGTCGGCCCAACGCTGACCGGAGCGTTTGAGCTTCCAAACCGAGCCACAGGCGGCAACACGTGATCGTCTGAGCGACGAGCTCGACTTCCAACCTATGGCCATTTGATCTTTCCTTCTTCCGTTGCTCCTTCTGCTGTCAGGAGAATCCCGGCGACGACGCACTCCTCAGTTCCCTTGTTCGCCCAGCCGTGGGGTGCAGCAAGCTGGACTACCACATCACCTGGGAAGAGTGTGATCTCGCGGTCAGGTAGTACGAGCGTCAGCTCGCCGGAGACGACGATCATGTAGTCGACGGTCTGCGTCGAGTGGATGTCAACTCGAGCGCCGGGCGCATAGGTCGCGATCCGGCAGATGCTTCCACCGAGTGGCGGCTCCACCTGGAACCCGCCACGCGTGGGATCTTCCGTCCCGCGGTACGCGGCAGGAACAGCCGTGGTGCTCCAGATTTCGTCAGAACGTGTTTCACCGAAGTCAAAGTGCGCCGGCGGCTCGCCTTCGAACAGAACTGCCGGCTCGCCCGACGCTGTCCAACCGTTCACGACTCGTTTCATGGGCGCCCTCCGAGAACCTCAGCCGTTGCCCCGTCCGCGATGATGAATCCATAGTCACCGGGGTCGACCTTCGTCATCGGTTCGCGCACAAGGACGAGCAGACTGGGATCGAACGGCGCGGTGATTACCTCTAGCTCTTCGAACGTCGACGGGTCGATGATCGATGCGAGCTCGAAGCCGGCGGGAACCTTCTCGCCGAGCCGACTCGCT
>Ga0187778_10000700_pt1 | contig 23856 bp, 11 predicted proteins | sample 1015_Q2_SP5_20_M_FD_132418 | JGI IMG/M metagenome (GOLD analysis project Ga0187778, IMG submission 132418) | Tropical peat soil microbial communities from peatlands in Department of Meta, Colombia - 1015_Q2_SP5_20_MG | ecosystem: Environmental > Terrestrial > Soil > Wetlands > Peat | place... | reverse complement strand
GTTTACCCGGCGACTTCGACGAGTTCGACGAAACAACAAATCGCCGTTGCAAACAGCTCTGGAGTCGCTACGGTCACACTGACTCTTCCGGCGTCAGGCACCACAGTGAACGTGATGGCTGAAGGGCCCTATGGCCTCGGCCATCCGACTGCTCCATTCCAGGTGAAGGCGAACTAAGGTCGGCGGTCTGGTTTCGCTGCTTGCGTTGCCAATCGCGCCATGCGCCAAAATATGTCGCTTGAAGCGGCGTCTGCCCTTTGGTCCTAAGGAAGTGTAACGACTAGGGTTTTGGGCACGTCGAAGATATAGTGGACACAGTGCACGAACGCGGTTAAGCGATCCAGAAAGTCTGAATTGCTCGATTCAGTCTTTCGCTGGACGCGCCTTCCGCCTCTTGCTAATTTTCGGCGTAGACGAACTCTCAAGACAGGCGAGACACTCGTCGATTTGAGGAGTGCCAGTGACGGACTTTAGAGCTGATTCCAAGGGCGAGACGAATGCCCGGTCATCTTCTCCTTACAATTCATCCCCCAAGAAGCATCGCTGGTGGATATGGCTGGTTGGCGCGCTTGTTTTGATTGCCGTTGTTGTGTTCTGGCAGCGCCGTGGCGCAACGCCGCAAGCGAAGACCACCGGCGACGCCGGCCCCAGGCCAGTGACAGTTTCCGCGGCTGTGGCCAAACAAGGCGACATCGGGATTTTTCTGGATGCGCTTGGCACAGTGACGCCGGTTTATACCGTGACCGTAACCAGCAGGGTGCAAGGCGAGATCACCAAGGTCTACTACCAGGAAGGCCAGATGGTGCACACGGGCGATCCGCTGCTGGAGATTGACCCGCGCCCCTACCAAGCGCAGTTGACGCAGGTGGAGGGTCAACTCGCGCATGATCAGGCCGTACTCAACGAAGCGAAGATCGACTTCGAAAGGTACAAGCTAGCATATAGCCGAAACGCGATCGCCAAACAGCAACTTGACGACCAGCAGCAGGTGGTGCTTCAGGACGAAGGCACGGTGAAGAATGACGAAGGGCAACTGGCCAACGCAAAAGTGAACCTCGCGTACACGCACATCACATCGCCCATCGATGGGCGCGTCGGGCTGCGCTTGGTGGACCCCGGAAACATCGTGCAGGCGAATAGCGCGACGGCGCTAGTGGTCATCACGCAACTCGAGCCGATCACCGTAATTTTCAGTATTGCGGAAGATCATCTTTCCCAAGTCCAACAGCAACTTCGCAAAGGACGGAAGCTCGTGGTCGAGGCCTACGATCGCACGCAAGCTCAGAAACTTGCGACCGGGAGCTTGCTGACATTGGACAACATGATTGACACCACCACCGGAACGCTAAAACTCAAGGCTATTTTCCCGAACAAGGACGGGGCTCTTTTCCCCAGCCAGTTCGTGAATGTACGACTTCTCGTGGATACCCTGCACAACGTCATCTTGATTCCTACGCCAGCGATCCAGCGGAACGCGCAAGGCGCATTCGTCTATGTCATCAAGAGCGACCAGACGGCGTCTATGCGGACGGTTACGCCCGGCACAACCGATGGAACGGTCTCTGCGATTGAGGGAGTCGAGCCGAGCGAAGTCGTCGCGACGAACGGCTTCGATAAATTGCTGGATGGCGCAAAAGTCAGCGTACGCGCGCCGCGTACCAGCGAGAATGCAGGCAGCCAGAGCGGGGGCACGAAGCCGGAAGTTGCTGCGCCAAGTAGCTCAGGTGCGCGCGATAAAAAAGGAGCGCCGGGGCATTGAGTCCGTCTCGCCCATTTATTCTGCGGCCGGTAGCGACGTCGCTGTTGATGGCGGCGATTCTGCTTGCGGGTTTTGTCGCCTACCTGCAACTGCCCGTCTCGGCTTTGCCTGAGGTTGATTACCCGACCATCCAGGTGGTTACGTTTTATCCCGGCGCTAGCCCCGACGTCATGGCGTCCGCCGTAACCGCGCCGTTGGAACGGCAGTTCGGCCAACTCCCGGGGCTGAACCAGATGACGTCCACAAGTTCGGACGGCAGCTCCATCGTTGTCCTGCAATTTTCGCTGGACTTGAACATTGACGTTGCGGAACAAGAAGTGCAAGCCGCCATCAATGCGGCGCAAACGTACTTGCCCACGGATTTGCCGGTCCCTCCCATTTACAGCAAGACCAACCCCGCCGACGCGCCGATCCTGACCTTGGCGCTCTCCTCCAAGACGCTGCCCCTCTCTCAGGTCGAAGATTTGGCGGACACGCGCTTCGCACAGAAAATTTCGCAGTTGCCCGGCGTTGGCTTGGTCAGCATCAGCGGGGGACAGAAGCCGGCAATCCGAGTGCGGGTGAATCCCACGGCGCTCTCGGCGTACGGCATAAACCTCGAGGACGTTCGCACGGCATTGCAGGCGACCAGCCTGGACCAAGCCAAAGGCAACTTCGACGGGCCGCAGCAGGATTATCAGATTGAGTCCAACGATCAACTGCTGAACAGCATTGACTTTGAAAAAGTGATCATCGCCTATCACAACGGCTCGCCGGTAACGCTGTCGGACGTTGCCTCGGTCGAAAACGGCGTGGAAAACGTGCGCCAGGCTGCCTGGATGAACGAGACTCCCGCAGTCATCGTCAATATCCAGAGGCAGCCCGGGGCAAACATTATTCAGGTTGTGGACCGGATCAAGAAGCTCATGCCGGTGTTGAAAAGCAATCTTCCCGCAGCAGTCCAGATTGACGTCCTGACCGACCGAACTACGACCATCCGCGCTTCGGTGACAGACGTCGAATTCGAACTCATGCTCACCGTGGCCCTGGTCGTCATGGTCATTTTTCTGTTCTTGAGGAATCTTTCGGCGACGGTAATTCCCAGCGTCGCCGTCCCGCTTTCCCTCGTGGGAACTTTTGGAGTGATGTACCTTTCCGGATTCAGCCTGAACAACCTAACGCTGATGGCCCTCACCATTTCCACGGGATTCGTGGTGGACGACGCCATCGTCATGATTGAAAACATCATCCGTTTTTTGGAACAGGGCGATTCGCCGCTGGAGGCCGCGCTCAAAGGCTCTGAACAAATCGGCTTCACGATTGTTTCTCTAACGATTTCCCTTATCGCCGTATTGATTCCGCTGCTCTTCATGGGAGACATCGTCGGCAGGCTATTCCGCGAATTTGCCATTACGTTGAGTGTGACCATTCTCGTTTCGGCGGTGGTTTCCCTCACGCTGACGCCGATGATGTGCTCCCGCTTGCTGAAAAGCACGCATGGCCGGAAACAAAGCCGCTTTTATGAGGCCTCGGAGCACGCCTTCCAAAGCATCATCGGGTTCTACGCCAGGACATTGAAGTGGGTATTAAAGCACCAGTTTGCCACGCTGATGGTTGCCGCAGGGACGCTGGTCTTTACCGTGGTCCTTTATGTGGTCATTCCGAAGGGCTTCTTTCCGGTTCAGGATACGGGAATTATTCAGGGGATTTCCGAGGCGGCGCAGTCCATATCGTTTCCCGCGATGGCACAAAAGCAGCAACAACTCTCGCACATCATTCTGCAGGACCCCGCGGTTGAGAGCCTCTCTTCGTTCATAGGGATTGATGGAACGAATGTCACGCTGAACAGCGGGCGCATTCAGATTAACTTGAAGCCGCTCGAGGTGCGCAAGATCAGCGCCTCTGAGGTGATCCGGCGCCTCCAGCCGGCATTGGAAAAAGTGGACGGCATTACGCTGTACATGCAGCCCGTGCAGGACCTGACCGTCGAAGACCGCGTCAGCCGAACGCAATTTCAATATACGCTGGAAGACCCGGATCAGCGGGAATTGAATCTGTGGACCGCGAGGCTCATGTCCAAGCTGGTCCGTCTCCCCGAATTGCGCGATTTGGCCACCGACCAGCAAACTTCCGGCCTCGCAGCCTCGCTGGTCGTCGACCGCGTAACCGCTTCGCGCATGGGCATCACTCCCCAAGCGATTGATCAGACGCTTTACGATGCGTTCGGCCAGCGGCAGGTCTCCACCCTCTACACTCAGTTGAACCAATACCACATCATCCTAGAGACTAGGCCGGAGTTTCAGTCCAGCCCCGCGAAACTCGAGGACGTTTACGTTCGCTCAGCCGTAGCCCCGACCGCACTCACCACCGCGACTTCCACCACCATCACCGCCACCTCCGCTAGCGGCGGCTCCGGCTCGTCAGCCAGTAGTCCCCGCGCGTCCACAAACACAGCGGCCAGCACAGGTTCGGCGACTCCGAGCGCAGTAACTTCGCTGAATGGTGCGGCCGTACCGCTCAGCACCTTCAGTCATTTCGAGATGAAAAGCAGCCCTCTGTCCGTGAATCATCAGGGGCAGTTCCCAGTGGTGACCATTTCCTTCAACCTGGCGCCGGGCACCTCCCTTGGCGAAGCGACAGCTGCGATCGAACAAACTCAAAAGGACATCAACATGCCCTTGAGCGTGCAAGGGGCATTTCAGGGTACCGCCGCATCGTTTCAATCCTCACTCTCCAATGAGCCGCTGCTTATTCTCGCTGCGCTAGTCACCGTATACATCGTGCTCGGCGTCCTCTACGAGAGCTACATTCATCCCGTCACGATTCTCTCCACACTGCCCTCGGCAGGAGTGGGAGCCATCCTCGCCCTGCTGCTTTGCCGCTCGGAACTAAGCGTGGTCGCGCTCATCGGAATTATTCTTCTGATTGGCATTGTCAAGAAGAACGGCATCATGATGATTGACTTTGCCTTAGAAGCGGAGCGCAACGAAGGGAAGAAGCCGGAAGATGCCATCTTCGAGGCCTGCCTATTGCGGTTCCGGCCCATCATGATGACGACCATGGCCGCTTTGCTTGCGGGCTTGCCTTTGGCGCTCGGCACCGGCATCGGCTCGGAACTGCGCCGGCCCCTGGGTATCTCGATGGTGGGCGGCCTGATCCTGAGTCAAGTCCTGACGCTCTATACCACGCCCGTCATTTATATCTTCTTCGACCGGCTGGCCGAGCGTTTTGCGCCGCGCGGCGCAGCGGAAAGCGGGCCGCAAGTCGCCCCGGCGGATTGATGCCATGAGCCTATCGTCTCCATTCATCCATCGGCCGGTGGCCACCACTTTGCTCACGGCTGCGATCGCGCTCTCGGGAGCAGTCGCCTTTCGCGTGTTGCCCGTGTCTGCGCTGCCGCAAATTGACTTCCCGACGATTTCGGTGGGTGCGGGCTTGCCGGGGGCGAGTCCGGAGATCATGGCGTCTGCCGTTGCGACGCCGCTGGAACGGCAGTTCGGGCGGATTGCCGGCGTGAGCGAAATGACGTCGTCAAGCTCCTTGGGGACCACGAGCATCACCTTGCAGTTTGACTTGAATCGCAACATTGATGGTGCTGCGCGCGACGTGCAAGCAGCCATCAATGCGGCGCGCAGCTATTTGCCGTCCAATCTTCCCAACAATCCCACGTACCGCAAGGTGAATCCCGCCGACGCGCCCATCATGATCCTGGCGCTGACTTCTACCGTGTACGACCGCGGCGGGCTCTACGACGCCGCGTCGACGATCATGCAACAGCGCCTGTCGCAAGTGCAGGGAGTAGGCCAAGTCGCCGTGGGCGGCAGTTCGCTTCCCGCTGTCCGCGTGGAACTCAATCCCACGCAGCTCAACAGCTACGGCCTGGGTGTGCAGGACGTTAGCGCGATGTTGAGCCGCCAGAATGCCAACGCTCCCAAAGGCCAGATCACCGACGGGAATAACTCCGCGGACATTCTTGCCAATGACCAGTTGCTGAAGGCCGTAGATTACATGCCGCTGGTCGTCGGTTATCACAATGGAGCGGCGGTCCGATTGTCCAATGTGGCGGAAGTGCTGGACAGCACGGAGAACTTGCGGGCGGCAGGCTTCGTCAACGGAATTCCCAGCGTGATGATCATCATTTTCCGCCAGCCGGGCGCAAATATTATTGATACGGTCGACCGGGTGCGCGCGGCACTGCCCTCACTCAAGGCGTCAATACCCTCCGCAATTGACGTGAACGTGGTATTGGATCGCACGCAGACGATTCGCACTTCGGTGAGGGACGTGGAGCGCACGTTGACCATTTCCGTGTCTCTCGTGATCCTGGTGGTGTTCCTCTTTTTGCGGAACGTGCGTGCCACGCTAATTCCCAGTGTCGCCGTGCCGGTCTCGCTGATTGGCACATTCGGCGTGATGTATCTTTGCCACTTCAGCATCGACAACCTCTCCCTAATGGCACTGACCATCTCGACCGGTTTCGTGGTGGATGATGCAATCGTTGTGATCGAGAATATCACTCGCTATCTCGAAAAGGGAATGGCGCCGATGGAGGCAGCGCTGCGAGGCGCCCGGGAAATCGGGTTCACCGTGCTTTCGATCAGCTTTTCGCTGGTGGCCGTGTTTATCCCCATCCTGATGATGGGCGGAATCGTGGGCCGGTTGTTTCGCGAATTTGCCGTTACCCTCTCCGTGGCCATTTTGGTTTCGCTTCTGGTTTCGCTGACCACGACTCCCATGATGTGCTCGCGCCTCCTAAAGCACATCCGCGCAGACCAACAAGGCAGGTTCTATCGCGCTTCCGACAAAGTATTCGCGTGGATTCTTTCCGTCTATGAGCGCAGCCTCGGATGGGTGCTGGAACATTCCAGGCTCACCTTGGCGGTTTTGGGCATCACCATAGCTTTCAACCTTTATCTCTTCTGGGTCGTGCCCAAGGGCTTTTTCCCGCAGCAGGACAACGGCACGGTTTTCGGAGGGATCCAGGGTCCGCAGGACACTTCCTTCCAAGCGATGCAGGCGGCGGTCGCGCGCATTGTGAATGTCGCCAAGACGGACCGAGCGATTGCCAACGTGACGGCCTTCACGGGCGGTGGCGGCGCCACCAACAGCGGGCGCATCTTCATGTCGTTGAAACCCCTCGCGGAGCGCAAGGTCTCCGCCAGCCAGGTTATCGATCGCTTGCGACCCCAACTTGCCAGTGTCTCCGGCGCTAACACCTTCCTGCAAGCTGGACAGGACGTGGGGATCGGTGGCCGGATGAGCAGCGCCCAGTTTCAATACACGATCCAAAGCGACAATCTCCAGGACCTGGTGCAATGGGGTCCGGTCCTCTTGCAACAAATGCGCAAACTGAAGTTGCTGACCGACGTGAACACGGACCAACAAAACAGCGGTTTGCAGATGATGCTCACCTACGATCGGGCCACGGCTATGCGACTCGGCATCACCGCGCAGATGATCGACAACGCGTTGTATCAGGCCTTCGGCCAGGCCCAGGTTTCCACAATGTTCACGGGCATCAACCAATACCATGTGGTTCTGGAGGTCGCGCCGAAGTATTGGCAGTCTCCCGTTTCACTGCAAGACGTCTATATTCGCCCCAAGCAGGGTACTGTCGTTCCCCTCAGCGCGATTGCGCATTATGAGCCGGCGACCGCTCCGCTCGCCGTCAACCACCAGGGGCAATATCCTTCGGTCACGATTTCTTTCAACCTCGCCCCTGGCGTGGCGTTGGGCGATGCTTCCCGGGCCATCCTTGACATGCAGCAGAAGATGGGAATGCCCAATACCATTCGCGGAATGTTTTCCGGTACGCTTCAAGCATTTCAGTCTTCCCTTGCATCGCAACCTATTCTCATCATTACTGCGCTCATGGCCGTCTACATCGTGCTTGGGATTCTGTACGAGAGCTACATTCATCCCGTCACCATTCTTTCCACGCTGCCCTCCGCCGGCGTGGGCGCGGTCCTTGCCCTCATGCTGTTTCGCACTGAGTTGAGTGTTATCGCCTTAATTGGAGTGATTCTATTGATCGGCATCGTGAAGAAGAACGCGATCATGATGATTGACTTCGCTCTCGCCGCGGAGCGCACGGACGGCAAAGGTCCCAAGGAAGCCATTTTCCAGGCATGCCTGTTGCGATTCCGCCCGATCATGATGACCACTACGGCTGCTCTTTTTGGCGCATTGCCCCTGGCTTTGGGAAGGGGCGCGGGCTCAGAACTGCGACGCCCGCTCGGCATCGCCATCATTGGCGGATTGATCTTGAGTCAGATGCTTACGCTGTACACCACCCCGGTTGTGTATCTCTCGCTGGATCGGCTTCGCGTGAACTGGCTGCGTGCGCGCGGCAAGCTGCAGCGTCCGGCAGAACTTGGGTCGCTATCGTGAGGGGCTTTGCTGGAAGGAACATTCGAGCATGAAGTGCAGACGATATTGTCAGAATGAAGAAAGAACAAAAATGAAATCCGGGAGGTCCACGCGCGCGGCTGCGGTGGTCTTTTGCGTGGCAATCCTGCTTCCGGGCTGCAGTGTTGGGCCAAAATACAACCGTCCGCCAATGCAAACTCCCGCCAGTTTCAAGGAAGTCACGCCAGACGATCTCAAGAAGATGGATGGATGGAAGGTCGCCGAGCCACAGGACACGGCTCTTCACGGCAAGTGGTGGGAAATTTTCCGCGAGCCGGAGCTCAGTAAATTGGAAGAGCAAATTGACGTTTCCAACCAGAACATCGCCGCGGCGTTTGCGAATTTCATGGCCGCGCGGGCGCTGGTGCGTCAGGCACGCTCACAATATTTCCCAACGGTCACGGTAGGCGCGAGCATAACGCGCCAACATCAGCCCCCATCTGCGAGTGGGGCAGCCGGCTCGCCCTCAGGAACTACCTTCACCTCTTACTCGCTGCCGTTTGAAGCTTCGTGGACCCCGGATTTTTGGGGCCGCGTGCGCAACACGGTTCGCGCAAACGTCGCCAACGCGCAAGCCTCGGCGGCTGACCTGGAGAACACACGCCTCACGGTCCAATCGGAACTCGCCGTGGATTACTTTCAGTTGCGCGGCCAGGACGCCCTGAAGCAACTGCTCGATTCGACCGTCGAGGCGTACGAGAAGTCTCTTGAACTCACGAAAGTGCTTTTTGAAACGGGCATCAGTTCGGATGAAGCCGTGGCGCAAGCCGAGACGCAATTGGACTCGGCGCGCGCGGATGACACCAATCTCGGAATCCTGCGCGCGCAATATGAGCACGCTATCGCGCTGCTGGTCGGGCAGCCGGCTTCGAGCTTCTCTCTCGGTGTGGAGCCGTTGAAAACTCCTCCTCCGGCTATCCCCTTCGGCGTTCCTTCGCAGCTTCTGGAGCGGCGCCCGGACGTCGCGGCAGTCGAGCGCTTAATGTCACAGGCAAACGCCCAGATTGGGGTGGCCCGCGCGGCCTTCTTCCCGACTCTCACCCTTGGCGCGTCCGCCGGATTCTCGAGCACGAATGGCTCGAGCTGGCTGAGCTGGCCGAACCGCTTCTGGTCCGTGGGGCCGGCCGTCTCAGAGACGATCTACGATGGCGGGCTGCGGCGCGCTACGGTCGAACAGTATCGCGCCCTTTACGACCAGGCAGTGGCCAACTATCGCCAGACCGTGCTGACCGCATTCGAGCAGGTCGAGAACAGCCTGGCCTCGCTCCGGATTCTCTCGCTTCAGATTCAGCAGCAGGACGATGCCGTGAAAGCCGCCGAGCGCGTTCTCACGCTGGCGACCGATCGCTATCGGCTGGGAATCGATCCCTACCTAAACGTGATCGTGGCGCAAGCCAGCTATCTAAGTAACCAACAAATCGCGGTCAACCTGCGCATCCAGCAAATCGTTTCCAGTGTGCAATTGATCGAAGCAGTAGGCGGCGGTTGGGACGCTTCGACGCTGCCAACGTCCAAACAGATTATTTCGAGAGAGGCGATTCCTTCGGCAACGCCGGGCGGATCCGCCGCCAAAGCAGTTCCCTCGCAGACTACTCCTCCTAGTGCACCTTGACCGGCATTGACGGCCTCCCTTACAGCGGCAGGCGCAAGTGGGCTTTGCACCCGGGGCCATCCGTGCGATTTTCCAGCGTGAGGGAACCGCCGTGCGCTTCGGCAATCTGACGACTGAGAACCAGGCCGATGCCGGAGCCTCCCGGCTTGGTGGTGAAAAAGGGAACAAACAGATTGGCAGGATTGGAGATGCCCGGGCCCTCATCAAATATCAGTAGGTCCAGAAATGCGGCATGGCAAGACCATTCCAAGCGCACGCTTCCGTGGGTCTGCTTCGCAGCGTCAATGGCATTACGGACAATGTTGATCAGCAATTGTTCGAGTTGGTCGCGGTCGGCTTGAATCGTGACCTGCGGACCTTCCACGAGACTCGCGGGGAGCAGCCTTTCCAGCGCGGCCACGTGATGGACCACTTCTGAAAAATCAACGGACGTCAGCGTTGGCTTCGGCAAGCGCGCAAGCTGCGTATACGCACCCATGAAGCGCCCCAGAGCTTCGGTGCGCGAGTGAATGATAGTCAGGCCTTGTCGGATGTCGTCGAACAAAGACGCTTCTTCCTTTGGAGTTTCCACGCGCAGAAGCGAGGTCTCGAGGCTCTGGGCGACGGATTGAATGGGCGCGAGCGAATTGTTCAGCTCATGGCCCAGCACTCGGATGAGCCGCTGCCACGCCTGGCGCTCTTCTTCGCGCAACGCGCGCCGCAGGTCTGTCAACACAACGAGATGATGAGGCGATCCACCCTGGCGGAAGGAGCCGCGACGCATGCCCCACCGGCCGGAGCCGCCCGGAAAGCTCAACTCCATCGTTCGCGCGGGCTCGCCTCCCAGGCAATCTCCGAGGCCCAGTTCTGAGGCGGTGAGCCCGAGGGTGCGTTCCGCGGGGCGGTCCAGTAGGCGTTCGCCGGCGCGGTTGACAAGTTTCAGCTTCTTGTCAGCGTCAAACGTGAAGACGGCTACGTCGATCTCCTCCATTACCGTGCGCAACAGCGCTGTGGCCTCCAGGGCGCCGAGCCGCTGCTGGCGGAGTACTTCGCTCAGGGCATTGACTTCGATCATGACTTCGCCCATGGAGTCGTCGGGGCGCGCTCCACGTCCACGGAGGGAAAAATCCTCCTCACGCATCGCGGCAAGCAGATTTGACAGCGTTTGCAAAGAGAACATGACGCGGGAGCGCAAAGAGGCGGCAAATCCCAGCCATGCGCCTGCGATGAGTATGGTCAGTGTCCAAGCGGTCTGCGTCGAGTAAGGGCCGAACCACAAGAGAAGAAGGGCAATCAGCGAACCTGGAAGTCCGGCCGCGAGGGCAAAAAGCTGAATTCGCCGTTCGTAAGTAAGCTTCTTCATTCCAGGCCGAATTTTTGCAATCGGCGGTAAAGGGCGCTGCGGCTCAGGCCCAGAGCTTCCGCAGCCTTGCTGACGTTTCCGTCGTGCCGCGCAAGCGTCCGTTGGATCAGATGTTTTTCTACCTCCTCCAGGCTCATCTCTTCAAGGCGCAGGCTGGCTCCGGAAGCCGGCGCGCGCAAGCCAAGATCGGTCGTGCGAATCATGGGACCGGGGGAAAGCAGAACCGCGCGCTCGATGGCGTGATCGAGTTCGCGGACGTTTCCCGGCCATGGATGATCGCGAAGGGATTGCATGGCTCCCGCATCAAATCCGGAAATTTTCTTACGGTAACGCTCGATGTAGACGCGCAGGAAATGATTGGCAAGCAACTCGATGTCGCGTCCCCGCTCACGCAGGCTGGGGAGGCGAATCTCGATGGTGTTGAGGCGGAAAAGCAAATCTTCGCGGAAACGGCCGGCGGCAACTTCGGCTTGCACGTCCACATTTGTCGCGGCGAGCACGCGCACGTTAACGCGGCGCGAGTGCGAAGAGCCCACACGCTCGAATTCGCCGGTTTCGAGCACTCGCAAGAGCTTAGCCTGCAAATTGAGCGGCACATTCGCGATTTCGTCGAGGAAGAGAGTTCCCGAATCTGCGATTTCAAAGCGGCCGATGCGATCCGCACGCGCGTCGGTGAACGCTCCCTTGACATGGCCGAACAGCTCGCTCTCGAACACGCCGCTCGACAACCCGCCCGCATTCACCGTCACCATCGGTTTGTTGGACCGGTCAGACAGCGCATGGAGCGTCCGCGCGACCACCTCTTTGCCGGTGCCGTGCTCTCCGGTGATCAATACGTTCGCGTCGGACGGCCCAATACGCGCGATAAGTTCGAGTACGGGTCGCATCGCTTCCGACTCGGCGATGAGCGTGGGCCGCGCTTCCACGCTGAGCAACCGGTTCTCCGCTTCAAGGCGCGTGGCTTGCCGCAGCGCCTGGCGCAAATCAATCTGGGTGCGAAGAATGCTGAGGAGCCGCGCATTCTCCCAAGGTTTCTGCAGGAAATCGCGCGCGCCGAGGCGCATGGCTTCCACCGCAAGCTCCAGGCTGCCCCACGCAGTCATAACAATGACGGGGAGAGTGCTGTCGAGCGATTGAATCCGGGTAAGCAAATCCAAACCTTCTTTGCCGGAAGTGGTGTCGCGCGTGTAGTTGAGATCCATGAGCACGGCATCGAATTCGCGCGCTTCGATGGCGCTCAGGATCTCGGCGGGCGAAGCGGTAAGCTGGGTTTCAAATCCTTCGTTCTTGAGCAGCAGGCGCAAAGATTCGCGGATGTCCGCCTGGTCGTCGGCAACTAGCACGCGGTGCCGGTTCTGCAGTGCTGTTTTCATCGATTTAGCGAAGCCTCCGCTATTCTACTTCGGTTCGCGTCGAAACTTGCGTGATTCCATCTTCGAGCGAAAACTCTTGCATCTTTATTCATAGCGCAACGCCACGTTGGGATCGACGCGGGCAGCGCGGCGGGCCGGGAAGAAGGCCGCGAGACCTGTGATCACGAGAATTAGGAATGCCGCCCCGACAATTGTTGTAGGGTCGTGAGGGGTGAGGCCATAGAGCATGCTCGAAATCAAACGCGAGGCTAACCACGCCGCCGGGACGCCCAAAACGATGCCGGCCAAGACTAAGATCAGCGATTCGCGGATAGCCATCCAAAGGATTTCGTGCCGTTCAGCGCCGAGCGCCATGCGCAGACCGATTTCAGCAGTGCGGCGCGCAACCTGATGCGCCACCAGGCCATAAACACCAACTGAGGTCAGCACGAGTGCCAGCAGGCCGAACGCGCTTGCGAGGAGCGCAAACATGCGGTCATGTTGAAGCGAGCGATGGATTACCTGGTCGATCGTCCTGACATCATAAACGGACACGTCTTGATCCATGCGTTCGATTTCGCCGCGGATCTCGGCGCTCACTGTTGCGGGGTTGCCGACCGTGCGCGCATGGACTTCATACGAGCGCTTCCCGAGGTTCTGGGCAAGCGGTTGATAAAACATCGGCGGCGCCACTTCGCGAACATCACGGTATTTGGCATTCCCAACGACTCCTACGATTTCAATGAGATTGCTCGAACCTGGGCCTCGATCGCCGAAATGTTGGCCGATGGGGTTCTCGTCGTTGAAAAACTTCCGGGCAAATTCCCGATTGACAACCGCGACTCGCGGAGACTTCCCTTGATCTTGCTCACGGAATTCGCGTCCGGCGAGGACCGGAATCCCGACCGTCTCGAAGAAACCAGGACCAACGAGGTTGTCCGCCACTTGTGCGTATTGTTCCCCACCGTGGCCTTGGGGCACCCAGATTGTCTCGTTCCATCCTCCCCTCCCAAAGACGGCGTCTCCTGCCAGGCTCACGGAAAGCACTCCCGGGAGAACAGCGAGGCGTTCGGTCAGCTGGCTCCAAAACGCTTTCCAGTCCTGGACCGATTTGCTTGCGGAAGGGTCAACAGTCATCAGGACCAGGTTCTCGTGCGCCAAACCCAGTTCCGTGGTGGCCAAGTTCCTCAAAGTACGTACGAGCAGCCCCGCGCCGATGAGAAGCGCTAATGAGAGCGCCACCTGAAAGATAAGGAGCTTCCGAGCGAGCGGCAGGCGCGCAACGTCCTGGAGCGACGACACGTTTTGAGTAATTGCAACGATGTCCCTGCGCACAGCGCCAAACGCAGGTAACACCCCGGAAAGCAGCCCGGTAAGAATCGATATGGCAAGGCTGAAGCCGAGGATTCGCCCGTTTAGCTGGTAAGTGAGAGGAGTACTTTGCTCATTCGCGAGGAGAAACATTACAAGGAGCCGGTGACCCCAGGCCGCAACTAAAAGGCCTGCCCCTCCCCCCAGAAGTGCCAAAAAAAGGTTCTCGGTAAGTAATTGCCGAACGATATGCCACCGGCTTGCGCCAATTGCCTGCCGGATACCAATCTCCCGCGAGCGGGCAGCGGAGCGGGCCACCAGAAGACTAGCCAGATTGCCGCACGAAATCAAAAGGACAAGGCCTGTCATCCCAAGCAGAATCTTCAACGTATTGGAGTATTCCCAGTATTGCCAGCGGAAGCCGGAAGTTCCTGTCGTGGCGCGGTTCACGATGAGTTTTTGTCCCAGGAACTCTTCCCGATCATGCGCTGGCCAGTTCGTCATTTCGTTGGTTAAAGCCCCCAGCGCTTGGAGGAACAGTGGCTCGAGTTGTGCGCGAGCTTGCGGGATCGAGATACCAGGCTTCAGGCGACCAAGCACCCAAACCTCACCTGGGTTCGGATCAGACGCAAGGGGAACCCACATGTCCGGGAGCCGGCTCGGATCTACACCATAAAAGCTGGGCCCCATCACCCCGATCACGGTATACGGGATCCCACTCAAGTGCACCGTGGTGCCAACGGCAGAAGGGTCGCGCCCGAAACGCTGGCTCCAGAAAGGGTAGCTGAGCACAGCTACTTGGTTTGCGGCCCCTGGACAGTCGTCAGTCGGATTGATCTCGCGCCCGATTAGCGCGGTGACTCCAAGCGTTGTGAAAAACGGTCCAGACACTTCATGAACGACCGACTGCTCCGTCCCTCTCGCGGTTGCGCGAAAGACCCGAGTGTCACTCGTAAAGGCGATGACACCGGCCAGAACCGATGATTTCTTTTGAAAGTGCTCGAGTACAATGTACGGAAGATTGGACATCATCGCGCCATCTGGGTGCAGTCGGACGAACTCCACAAGCTCTTCGGGATTCCTTACTGGCAATTCCCGGAGCAGCATGGCATCTATGACGCTGAAGATGGCAGTATTTGCTCCGATACCGAGCGCTAGCGTGAGCACAGCGACGGAGGTGAAACCAGGGGACTTGGCGAGCATGTGGACGGCATAGCGCAAGTCTTGAAGAAGTCCGGACATATTTACCTCCAATCCGGAAACAGGAGCGAACGAGAGTCAGGCCAATCTCTATTGGGACGACTGGGCGGCTGCTGGAGCATCCTGATTGACGATCCAACCGTCGCGAAGCTGAATGATGCGATTGCCGTAGGCCGCATTCTTTTCCGAATGCGTTACCTGGACGATGGTAGTGCCCGCATCATTCAACCGTTTGAAGAGCTGCATGATCTCCTCGCCTTGCGCGGAATGGAGATTGCCGGTGGGCTCATCGGCCAAAATCAGTTTTGGATTCTGGATCACCGCGCGCGCCACGCCCACGAGCTGTTGCTGGCCACCTGAAAGCTGATTCGGAAAGAGATCTTTCTTCCCGACAATGTTGAAGCGATCGAGCGCATCACAGACCAGGCTGGCACGCTCTTTGTGCGGGATGTTTTTGTAAGAAAGTGGAATTTCGAGGTTTTCGTAGACGTTAAGAGTGTCGATCAGGTGATAACTTTGGAATACGAAACCGATGTTGTACTTGTGCAGTTCGTTTCGCTGTTTTGTATTCAGCTTATGGACTGGGTGGTCCGCGAAGTAGTATTCGCCGGACCACGCGCCGTCTAACATTCCCAGGATACTAAGCAAGGTCGATTTGCCCGCTCCCGACGGCCCCATGATGGTGACGAATTCGCCCGGTTGAATATCCAGGGTGATTCGGCGGAGAACGTAGAACTTCTGCCCTCCGGCCTCAAACACTTTTTCGAGGTTTTTCAATTGAATGAGTGGTGGCAAAGTGGTCCTCTCTTCTGTGAAAGGTTGATAGTCGCCACCATTCAAGCGCCCGTGCGCACTTCCTGGGTTTCTTCTACGATGCGTCCATCAAACAGGCGAATGGTGCGCTCTGCGAAATGCGAGTAACGCTCGTCGTGCGTCACCATGCAGATGGTGGCGCCGTTGCGGTGCAGGTCGCGCAACAATTCCATGACCGCTTCGCCATTTCGCGAATCGAGGTTCCCGGTGGGTTCATCCGCCATCAGGATGAGCGGGTCGCCCACGAGAGCACGCGCCACGGCGACGCGTTGTTGCTGACCGCCGGAAAGCTGCGAGGGATAGTGGCGCATGCGGTGAGCCATGCCCACACGCTGCAAGGCATGCTCCACCTTTTGCTTGCGCTCGGCAGCGCTGGTGCCGCGGTATGTGAGCGGCAGTTCCACATTCTCGTACACAGTCAGGTCGCCAATCAGGTTGAACGCCTGGAAGATGAACCCGATCTCGCGGTTGCGGATTCGCGTCCGCTCGCTCGCGGTCAGATTCGCCACTGGCTTGCCGTTCAGGAGATAGGTTCCTTCCGTGGGCGAGTCCAGCAAGCCCATGATCGAGAGCAACGTCGATTTGCCGCAGCCGGAGGGCCCGGAAATGGAAACATACTCTCCGCGGCCAACTTGCAGATGAATCTCCTCCAGGGCGTGTGTTTCCACCTCGTCGGTCAGGAAGACTTTCTTCACGCCTTCCATCTTGATCAGTACATTATTGGTTTCAGTCATTTTCGCTCCTAATTTCCAAGCCGTAAGTAATAAGTACGAACCTCGCCCGTTTCAATGTTCCTTTTCCTTTACGCTTCCTCATTCATAACGCAGTGCAATGATCGGATCCACGCGCGTCGCCCGTCGCGCCGGGACGTAGCTAGCGACGAACGCCACAACGACCAGCAACACGCTCACGCCGCCAAAGGTGACGGGATCAAGGGTGCTGATCCCGTAAATCTGGCTGGCGACGAGCCGGGTCGAGAAAGCCGCCAAAATCAACCCAACTACCAGTCCGCACAACGTTAGCGTGGCACTCTCACGCAGGACCAAGTGGAGTACATCGCCCGGAAGAGCGCCCATAGCCACGCGAATGCCAAATTCCCTTGTGCGCTGCGCTACCGAATAGGCCAGCACACCATATAGGCCCATCGCCGCCAACAACAAGCCGACGCTGCTAAGAACACTCAGCAGGCTGGCCGCGATCTTCGGTCCAAAGAGCGAAGCCGCAATGTATTCGGACATCGGCTCGGCGGCGAAGATGGTGAGCGCGGGGTCGATTGCAGAAGCTTCGCGGCGGATTGCCCCGATGGCATCACCAAGGGGACCTGAGGTGCGTACGTGAAACGTCAGGCCATACTCGGGCCGGAAAATCTGGCGGATGGGAATGTAGAAGTAAGGCTGATGGTTCTCCGTGACGCGATGATATTTGCTATCTTTGGCAACCCCGACAATAGTGAACCATTGCCCCCATCCATGCACTTTGCGGCCGAGGACGCTGCGGTTGGCGAGGAAGCGACGCACGAACTCCTGGTTGACGATCATCACCTTCTGCGACGTGAGGTCGTCGTGCAAGTCAAAATCGCGGCCTTCCAACAGCGGAATCTTCATGGAATCGAAGTAGCCGGGCGAGACGAGGTCGCGGTAAATCTTCATATTTTCGTTGAGGCCGGGGACATACCCCTCCACTTCCAGGGTTTCCCAGTTCCCGCCATGGAAGCCGAGAGGGACGGAATCGTCGTAACTGACGGTGGTTACTCCGGGAAGTTGCTCAAGCCGCTCGCGCAAGCGCCGGCAGAACGTGTCGGTCTGCTGTGCATCGTAGCCTGCGGTGGAAAAGTCGAATTCCGCCAGGGCTACGCCGTCAGGTGAAAAACCGGGGTCGATCGCCCGCGCGCTCCGGAAGCTCTGCAGGAACAGCGCTGCGCCGACTAAGGCAATTACCGCAAGAGCCACCTCCGAAACCACCATCAGGCCGCGCAAACGGTGCGCGTGGACTCCCGAAGCGCCGCTGCGTCCGCCTTGTTTCAGTGCATCGTTCACATTGGCCCATGAGGCGTGCAATGCGGGGACCAGGCCCGCGAGCACGGTGACGAGGACAGCCAGCGCCGCGCTGAAGATAAATACTTGGACATCCAGGGGCGGAGCCAGCATGACGGGTCGCTCGACCGCGGGTAGAAGCCAACGTAGAGCGCCACCCAGCCAAGCCGCGAGCAGTAAGCCGCAAACGGAGCCGGCGACAGCTACCAGGAGTGTCTCGGAAAGAAGTTGAGCCACAAGTCGCGAGGGCTTCGCGCCAAGCGCGAGTCGAATGCTGAATTCTTGTTGTCTTCCTATTGCGCGAGCCAAAAGGAGGTTGGCGAGATTGGCGCAGACAATCAACAGAACGACGCCGCCCGCGCCCATCAAGATGGTCACGGGAGTGAGAAGGATGGCCTGTGTACTGAAGTGGGATTCCCACACTGGAAGTACATTGGCGCCGATGCCCCTGTTCGAGTCCGCATCCGCTTCCGCCATGCGGTGAGCGAGCGATTGCGCTTCGGCACGGGCCTGGCCGATGTTGACTCCCGGAGCCAGCCGAGCCAGCAGCATGAAGTTGCGCGTATTGCGATCCTGCAGCATCCACACGCCGGTGTGCGTGAGTTGACCGTACATGGTCAGGGGCAACCAAAAATCGAAGTCCAGCCCTGCGAGCAGGCCGTGGAAGCCCTCCGGAGCGACGCCAATGATGGTGAACGGCGTGCGATTGATTCGCAGAATGCTGCCCAGGGCGGAAGGAGCGGAGCGGTAATGCGTTTTCCAGTAGTTGTGGCTGATTACGACGAGTGCGTGGGCGTTCTGCGCATCGTCGCGCTCTTCGGCGGAAAAGAAGCGGCCGGCTTCGGGTTGAATACCTAGCATGTCGAACACGCCGGCCGATACCATTTCGCCCCACACCCGCTCGGTGTCCGGTGCATCTCCCACGGAAAACACATAACCTCGGTGCGCGGTGACGAAGTTGACCAAGTGCAGATTGTCGCGAAAGTCGCGGAAGTCCAGATAGGACGTAGTGAGTGGCTCGCCGTCGGGAGCAGTATTCTCAATGGCCACGATGCGTTCCGGTGCAACGGCTCCGGGTAGAGGATCGAGGACCAGCGAGCGCATCCAACTGAAGATGGTGGTATTGGCGCCAATGCCGATGGCGATAGTGAGAACGGCCACGACGGCAAAGCCCGGACTGTGCCGAAGAGCGCGTAGAGTATAGCGAAGATCTTGTAACAAGATATTCATCTGCGTTGCACCTTTCTCACTCGTATCTCAAAGCCACCAGCGGATCGATTCGTGTCGCCCGCCGCGCGGGAATCCAGCACGCCATTAGTGCCACAAGGAAGAGCAACACGACTACCGCCACGAATGTCACCGGGTCCATCGGGCTCACTTCGAAGAGCTGCGACTGGATGAAGCGCGTCACCACCAAGGAGGCGAGAACGCCCGACGAAATGCCGATCGCGCCTGTAAGCGCCCCTTGTTTGAGGACCATCGCAAGGATTTCCCGCGCAGTCGCGCCGAGCGCCATGCGCACTCCGATCTCACGCGTGCGCTGTGCGACGGAATAGGAGATCACGCCGTAAATGCCGGCGGTCGCAAGCAAAAGAGCCGTCAAGGAGAAGATGCCGACCAGTGTCAGGGTAAACCGGCGCGCTTCCAGGGCGCCCGAGTAGACCTGGGAAAGGGTGCGGAATTGCGGGGGAATGTTCGGGTCGAGATCGTGAAGCATGCTCCGCGCGGCAGAAAACACCGCGTCGGGTGTGGTGCTTGTGCGTAAGACCACAGTAAAGCTCCAGGCGGCCCGTGGCCGCTGGCGATAGTCGACATAAACGGTGGGCCGAGGGGCAGACTCAAGTGAGTGGTCGCGAACGTCGCCAACCACGCCGACGACTGTTAGCAGGCGTGGGTCGCCATCCATGTTCCCGAATTCAATCGTCTGCCCGATGGGATCAGCATTCGGCCACGTCTCCTGCGCCAGCGACTGGCTGATAAGCGCGGCGTGGGGCGCGTCCGTAGCGTCGCGCGTGTCGAACAGCCGACCTCGGACCAGGGGAATCGCCAAGGACTTGAAAAAGCCTTCCGAGGCGACGACGTAGTCCGCCTCTCCCAGATGCGATTTGTCCCGGAAGAGTTCGTCAAAAAAATTCGTGAATTCGCCGAGCAAGGCGGGATCTTTCTCCAGAGAGCCCTCCACAGATCGGCGAATCAGATCCTGTATGTGGGGCGAAATCTGCCCCGGGTTCATCAGAACGAACGACCCATCCGCAAAGCCCGCGCCCGAGAGCGGCAAATTGCTGGTACCGCCAACCTCTTCGACGTTCGGAATGGTTCGCAGCCGTGCCAGCAACTCGCTCAAAAATGCGCCGCGCTGCGATTGGTCGGAGATCTCGGGCAATCGCAATTCCATAGTGACCACTCCTTCGGTCCGAAAGCCCGAGTTCACAGACAGAACCCGCAAGAGGCTCCTTCCGAGCAAGCCGGCGCCGATCAACAAGGCCAGGGCCGTGGCGAGTTGCGCCGCCGCAATCAGCCGTCCGACACGCTGCTTGCCGAGGCCGCCCGCCTGTCCACGGCTCCCTTCGCTCAATGCGCCGCGAGGATCGCTGGAAGATGTCCGCAGAGCGGTGAGAAATCCCAGCGCAAGCGACACCGAGAAGGCCGTGGTGAGAGAAAATGCGAGCACCGAAAGGTTGATTGAGACGTCTTCAAGCCGTGGCAGGTCCTTTGGCGCAAGCACCAGCAATCCATTCAGTCCCCAAAAGGCCAGAAGAACTCCGAAGGCACCACCGATGATCGAGAGCAGAAATGACTCCGTAAGGAATTGCCGGATCAGCCGCGACTGCTGCGCGCCGAGCGCCGTGCGAACGGACAGCTCTTTCGCGCGCGAAACCGCCTGCGCGAGCATCAAATTGACTACATTGGCGCAGGCGATCAGCAAGAGGAAACCGGATGCACCCAACAGGAGGGTCAGTGTCGGCCGCGCGTTGCCCGTCATGGCTTCGCGCAACGGTTCTACCGCTACCGCGACCATCCCCGTGTCCTGGCCGAATTGCTGCTTGAGCCGCTGCGCAATTCCCTTCAACTCCGCCCGTGCTTCCCCTAAGCGCGTGCCATCGTGCAGCCTGGCGATCACATTCCAGTTATGCGCCGAACGGCTTGGTAGCTCGACAAAGATCTCGCGCGGAACCCAGATATCCGCGTTGTCTGGAAAGCGAAAACCCGGCGGCAACACACCGATGACCGACACGGACTTTTCACGTAGCTTCAAGTGAATGCTCGAAAGCTCGCGCGCGCCGCCCAGTACCTGCTTCCAATAGGCGTAGCTGACCAGCGCGGTGGTCTCTGCGCCAAATCGTTGTTCTTCCTGCGCGAATCCGCGGCCCAGGATCGGCTGGACGCCCATTACCTCGAAGAAGTCCCGGGAAACGGTTGACGAAACCACTCGGGACGCTTCATTTTCCCGTATGACGGTTTCAGTGAAAGCATTGAACTCGGCAACTCCCTGCAAGCAGTGATTCTGGGATCGCACGTCCTTGAAATTAGGGTCCGCGAAATTCATGCGACCGCCCTCGTTGTTCTGTTCCCAGAGCCGCACGATTTGCTCGGCGTTGCGATAGGGAAGCGGCCGAAGGAGCACGCCGTAGACGACGCTGAAAATGGCGGTGGTTGCTCCGACGCCCAGGGCCAGTGTGAAAATGGCCGCCACCGCGAACCCGGGATTCTTCCCAAGCATCCGGAAGGCGTAGCGCAGGTCTTGCCAGATCGTGAGCATCAGCAACTCCTACTCATACCTCAGGGCCACCATGGGATCGACGCGCGTGGCGCGGCGCGCGGGGATGTAGCATGCCGTCAGGGCTACGAGACAGAGCAAAAGGGCGACGGCGCCAAATGTCGCTCCGTCAGTGATTCCAACGCCGAAGAGCATGCTGCGCAGGAATCTCGTCAACACATACGAGACGCCAAGGCCGATGGCCAGGCCTGCCAGCGTGAGCCTTATTCCCTGACCGAGGACAGTCCGCAAAATGTCTCCACGTTGCGCGCCCATAGCCACGCGAATACCAATTTCGCGCGTGCGCTGACGTGTGGTGTACGCTACCACTCCGTAAATCCCCACAGCCGCCAGAATCAGCGAGAGCAAACCAAATGAACCGGCAAATGTTACGGCGACACGCTCAATCACGTTGCCGCCCTGCATGCTTACAGCAAGCGTCGTAACGTTGAACAGCGGCACGTCGGGATTAAGTTGATGGATAGTCTTTTCGACGGCGAAGCCAAGGGCTTGCGGCTCCCCAGCTACTCGGGCGTGGATAATCACTTCGTCGGTATAGCGCTGGAACAAAGGCAACAGAACCAGCGGCGCGGCGTCGTAGCTGAGGCGCCGGTATTTTCCATTTGCGGCAACCCCGACCACGGTGAACCAGCGACCATTCACCGCAATCCGCCTCCCGACTGCGTTTTGCCCCTTCCAGTAGCGATCCACAAGGGCCTGGTTGATGATAGCCACAGGTTGGGATTTCTCAGTGTCCTGATCGGTGAAATCCCGTCCAGAAATCAGCGCCGTTCGCATCGTGTGCAGGTAGTTCGGCCCGACCAGCCCGCGGTCAATCTCCATCGATTCGTGCGGCCGAGGCACATATCCTTCCGGCAGAGCCTCTTCGCTGTGAATGGTGAAATTGAGCGGAGAGAAATCCGCGATGGTTGCGGATTCGACGCCCGGCAGTTCTCTGCTCCTGGCCAGTAGCTGGCGGTGGAATTCCGTGCCCATCGCATCTGAATAACCCAGCGGGTCAAGTTCGTAGGTCGCGAGAAAGACATGATTAGGATCAAACCCAGCATCGAGTCTTTTGCTGTTCTGCAGGCTGCGGACGAACAACCCCGCGCAAATCAGCAGCAGAAAAGAGAGAGAGATTTGCGCGACCACCAAACCGCTTGAGAGCTGCGACCGGCGGACTCCACCTGACGTGCTGACCGCTTCCTCCTTCAGGACTGCCACGGGAGATATACCGGAAGTGCGCAGCGCGGGAAGCACGCCTGAAACTGCTGCGGTAACGATTGAGATCAGCATGGTTACCAGAAACACTATGCGATCAACATGGCCGTTCAAGGTCAGCGGCAGATTCAAGGGAGGAAAGAACGCGGCGAATGTACCGGAGGTCCAGGTGGTGAGAAGCATTGCCACCAAGCCGGCCGCCAGAGCCACCAGAAGACTCTCCACCAAAAGCTGGCGGAAAAGCCTCCATCGGCTCGCCCCCATAGACAGGCGCAGAGCAAGTTCGCGGCGTCGCGCCACGGAGCGAACGAGCATGAGATTCGCCACATTGGCGCAAGCCAACAGGAGCAACGCCGTGGCCAACGCCAACAGGATGGGCAGGGTTCCGTACAGATAAACGTTGGCCCCGAACGGCGAGCGCCAAAGCGGATCGGTCGTGATCTGGTTTGCCCCCTGGTGGGAGGTTGGGTACTGTTGGACGATGCCCTGCATCAATTGATTCAGTTCACCCTCAGCCTGCCGGCGGTCCACGCTTGACCGGAGCTTGCCAAGCACGTTGAGCCAGAAAGTATCGCGATGGTCCGGCCGATTCCAACCCCACACGAGCCGGTCCATTCCCAGCGGCACCCACAACTCGGCGCGCAAGCCGGTCTTGCAGCCCTGAAAGTGTCGTAGGGCAACACCAATAATCGTGTAAGGATGCAGATTGATCTGGACGGACTTTCCGATGATGTTTGGATCGGAAGCGAACCGGCTCTGCCACAAATCATATCCGATGACGACTACGGCGGCGCCGATGCGGTCATTTTCTTCTGACGGCAGAAACATGCGGCCGAGGTGAGGCCGCACGCCAAGCACATCAAAGTAATTTGTCGAAGTCAGGGCCGCATAGACCCGCTGGGGCCTGCCAGAGCCGGTAATGGCCACGTAGTCGTCATGATAAGCCAGCAGCCCTGAGAGACTCCTGCTTCTGTCGCGCAGGTCCAAGTAATCTGGGTAAGAAAACGGCGGCGTCGGATGCTCGCTTCTCTCCCCGCGCATGACGGTAACCATGTTGCTCGTGTCCCGT